>VFQQ010002168.1_pt1 | contig 23415 bp, 41 predicted proteins | sample 3512341 | NCBI WGS metagenome assembly VFQQ01 (sample SAMN10412373, study PRJNA504923) | tailings metagenome | isolation source: Relicate 2 Philex TSF1 revegetated site | place: Philippines: Tuba, Benguet | collected 2017-08-29 | reverse complement strand
ATAGCTACTGGTCGGCCGAGAACGAAATACCAAGCGACCTGCCAAGCGTCGCCCAGATCACAACTGGACAGGACCACAACTGTGCCTTGCTCAAAGCTGGCACCGTTGTCTGCTGGGGTGCGTGCAGAGGGGCTGTGCAGCTGTATGAGCTGCATCGCTAGTATCATGGCTGGCTCATTTGGGTCAATGAGTTGGCTGGGCTAACAAGCACCCCGGCGGCTGATGCCTGATGTTGACATGCAGGTAACGACTCACGGGACCAATGCACAGTACCCGCCGGTTTGTCCGGCGTCACTCTTGTCACGGCTGGAGGGGATCACACATGCGCCTTGAAAAATAATGGCGTTGTCGTCTGCTGGGGTGCGTGCATGTGCTGCCTGGGCCAGCAAACGGTGCATTGCCGACTTGTTGTGGGTGGTGCAGCCAGGCAGGCCTGGGTTGCTCCACGCAATGCCATGGTGACATGTGCAAGTGCATGCAGGTGACAATAGCGCTGGCCAGTGCACAGTCCCCAGCGGCCTGTCTGGCGTTGTCCAGCTTGCGGCTGGAGCGGGTCACACCTGCGCCTTGACAAGCGTCGGTGCCGTTATCTGCTGGGGTGCGTGAAGTTTGCATTTGCATGTGGGCAGCCCGTTGGTCAAGCTGGCTTTTGAGTGGTTGGCCATCAAGCATTCAACCCCTTGCTGAGCAATGATGCCGGGCGCTGGCACTGCCGCGAGTAATGTGCAGGCGATAACTGGAAAGGTCAACGAATCGTCCCCAGCGGCCTCACAGGCGTTATCAAGCTAACAGCTAGAGGCTTCTTCACTTGTGTTGTCTCAAATAGTAAGTATGCAGGGCAGCGGCACCCATTGCACCGCTACCATGCCTGCGTACATGCCGTTGCTTCGAGTTATGCGCCGCTTGCCCTCAACTGTTGAGCGCCTGCCTTCAACTGCGCATGCTGCTCTTTCTAAGCGTAGCTGCCTGAAAAACCATTGAGTACGACACTGTGGGATTTTTGGCAGGATCCTGTGCCCTCAAGCTGCCTGCGGTTCTTGGTGCTCCCTGCAGGTTCATAATTGGCGATTGTGCCAACATATTACACCACATCAACTTGATAAACTACCAGGACTTCGCCCTGCGGTTGACCGGACCACCGTGTGCCCACGTGTAGTGCCACTTGTTCACACTTGGCACCAAGCCACACTTCCGCCCATGCGGGCCCATGTATTCCTGTCACTGAACTGATACCAACCTCTCGTGAAATTTTCTGACCCTTCACACGGCCTGTGGCCATCTACCATGCATCGTGTCACAATTCACCCACTTCCGTTGCCCACTGCTGACATACAACTGACACCACACAAAACATAAACTGTACTGTGGATGTGGCATGTAAAAGCACATTGATTGTGCACGCGTGTGGGGGGGCAATGGGCAGAACGGGCACCAGGTTGCAGGTCCAGAGCATCAACTCCTTCCCACGCAAACCTCCAGGCCAGGCAGCACCGAGGAAAGGTGTTCCAGCACAGAGGGCGCTACAACAGGGGTCCGACCAGGCCAGCTGGAATACAGTTCCAGCTTGTGCAGCCCGGGCAGGGCAGCCGCTAGCGCCTCCACATCCTGCACCACCAGAGCAGACGCATCCTGCACCGATAGGCTGCGCAGGCTGGTGGCGGCCGCCAGCGGGCAGGGCTTCAAGTGGATTAGCTGGCGGAAGGCATCGAAGCTCATGCTGAGATCCGCCAAACCTGACAGGGAGAAGGGACAGAAACCTTCATATTCAAGGCAGCCACAGGAAGGACACGCGGTTGCAATTGCAGTTCCCATTGATCTGCGCAGCTGCAGCGGCAACAATTCCAAGCTGCCGCACCTGGCATTGCGGGCCACTTCGCCGGTTTCTCCAGCGGAATGCTCTCCAGCACCAGGCGCATGAGGCCGGCAGGCAGGGCGGCACCTGGAAGCGGAATCTGCTCTTCATCAAAATCGCCAGCGTCAATCACCAGCTCTCGCAGGTTGGGGGCCTGCCGCAGCAGCTCCCCATAGTCCAGTATGCAGGACCGCAGCTCCAGCCGGGTCGCAGTCACCAGCTGGCGGCAGGAGCAGTCGACGGACAACTCATAGCCACCGCATAGGCCCTCGACCACAAGAGCCCTCAGCTCCTGCCCCGCAGGCAGCAGGGCATCCACGAACGGCTGCAGAGCCTCAATGCCGTCCTGATCCATTGAGCTGTATGCATCCTGGACTGCCAGCTCGCCGCTTGTGAACCGCACCAAGCCACCGCACTTCCTGTCCGTGCCCTCAACCTGCACGCAATCGCAACAGCGGAGAGGTGACAAATGCAAGCTGCCAAGCCGCAGACCCACGGGCTGGCATTGGTTAGCGGCACAGGAGGAAGAGCAGCACAAGTTGCCATGCCAGCACGGACTCATGTGTTACTCACAGAGAGAAAGCCGTAGTAGTCATCCTTGGATAGGCTGTATTCGTAGCTCTCCAGCCGAGGGAAGGCGGCAGGGCGGGGCAGTGGAGCCAGGGGGGTGCCTCCCGCCTCAAAGTTGGCATAGGATACCAGCCGCAGGTGGCGCAGATTGGGGAAGCTAGCAGCGAACTTTGGCACCATGTCCTGCAGGTCGTACTCCGCACCAACATCCAAATCCAGCTGTTCAAGCTGTGGCAGGCATAGCACTGCCTCCAAAAGGGGACGCGCCCCATGCACCCAGCCGGATTTCCACTCGATGCTGAGCTTCGTCAGCTGCTGGAGGCTGCGCACAGCCGCTGCACCTGCCGCCTCGTCCGCCTCCTCCAAAAGCTGGGAGAAACTGCAGTCAACCTCGGCTCTGCTCAACGGCCGGATGCTCAGCGCCCGCAGCTGAGGAAAGCCCGCCAGCACAACCAGCGCATCCGCCGGCAGCGCCTCGTATTTGCTGAGCGCCAGCGTCACCTCCTGCAGCTGCTCCGGGCTAAGCAGCGCTAAGAAATCTGCCAGCCGCAGTGGCCCTGCGGCGGGGCCCAGGCTCTCCCAGGACACAGCAGTGAAGCTGCGCACACTGCCGGCAATCGGCTGCAGCTCCGCATACTGCTGCTCCAGCCAGGCCTCCCAGCGCTGCGCGGCGTCGAACTGCTGCTGCCGTGCCTGTGCAGCGTCCAGCTGCCACCGTGCGAACAGAGCATCCCGCGTGGAGTCTTGCTGTGACAGCCCTGAGGGCTGCTCCAAGGCAAAACTGTGAGGTTCCGGTTCAGCCTGCGCGCTGGCAAAGACCATCAGCGGCCTGGCAGGCACAGCAGCGCGCCTGCGGGGGAGGCGGAGGAACAACGGTGGGGTGCTTTGGTGCCCTGCCCTGCTCTGCTATGCAGTTGCTCTGCCCTCCAGCCTGCTTGTCACCTTGATGTGGGCTGGCGAGGCGCACGGGCGTGCCGAGGCGCCCTTGGCAGGCCCGAGCCTGGGGCCGAGACGCAGCGTGCGACTGCCTGCATCCTTGCTGCAGCGTTGGGTCGACTGCTGATTTGCTACGGAAGGGAAGGGTCGCACCAAAGCCGGAGGTAAGCAGCCTTGCTTCATGCCACCGCCACCTCAGCTGCCGTGCCGAGGCGGCTGGCGTTTCTTTGTGCCCATTTACAGCTGCCCTTGATAATCCTACAAACCCAATAAAACGTGGAAGCATAAGGGCCAGCAGGGCCATCATACATGAGAAAGAAAAGGGCCAGGCAGGCTCCATGCCCTCACGCCTCCATGGCATTCTCCTTCCCCTCCGCCGCCGCCGCCGCGCTGCCCTGCTGCGCCTTGCCGCCGGGCGAGGCGGGCGCTGCTGCTGCTGCTGGCGCCGCCGCAGGCCGCACCAGCTCACGAATGAGGCGGGCGGGGGAGTTGATGTGCGGGAATACACGCAGCTTCTCAGCCTGGTACTCAGCCTGAGTGGACGAGGGAGGCAGGCAGGCACAGGCATATGTCAGCGATTACTGCCTTCTAGGCTGTGGCTGCACTCTACTCTGCATGGCTCAGGCAACATCAGCTGGTAGCTGCGGCCACTGCTGCAACACAAAAGCCCATCCAGCATCAGCTGCATGCATGGCAGGCCCAGTGCCTTGCTGCCGCACCTGCACCGCCTGTGCGGAGCGGTTGGCGCGCTCCACCATCTCCTCCACATCAGACACCTGCAGGCAGTTGGCGCAAACACATCAGCGGCTCTGCAAGTGCAGCTAAGCAGACTATGACACAGCAGCAGCAGCAGCAGCAGCAGCATGAGCAGGGCCGCTGGCAAGCAGGGCAACTGCGCAAGGTGCATGAAATCACTCCTTTGCACAACAGGCTGCGATCCCAGCCTGGCGCAGAACATTTCTCCCCAATCACACCATGTGCCCTGTCTGCCTCACCAGCTTGCACACGCCCTCCACCTGCATGACCAGGCGGCGGTGCACATCCCTGTGCAGCCGCTCCAGCGCCGCCACCTCCTCGGGCACCTCCTGCTGCGCCTGCTGCTCCTCCCCCTGCTGCTGTTGCTGCGGGCCCGGCTCCGCAGCGCCGGCTGCTGCCGCTGCGTCGGCAGCGTCTGCATCTGCTGCCACCAGCTGCTGCCGGTCCAGCTGCGCCACCTTTTCCACCAGGGAGTGCCACTCCGCCTCCTCCTGCGGTGCAGGAGGAATGAAAGGGGTGTGTGAGTGTCAATTGGGGCGGAGGCACAAAGCTCAGCCGGCAGGTTTGGTGCATTGATTGGCTGGGAGATGAGCAGATTGTGTGATTGCAGTGCCTCAAGACAAACTCTGGTGATCCCACAGCCGGCTCACCTTCTCAAAGGCTGCCAGGCGTGCGCGCAGCCCCGCCTTCCGTGCCTCCAGGTCCACGGTGTAGTCGCGCTGCTGCTCCACCTGCAGGGGGCAGATAGGTGCCATGCCTGAGGGGGTGAGAGGCGGACAGCGGGGCAGACGGCCGGCATGGCTGACAGGTGTGCTGCATCATTACCGCCAGGGAAGACTAAATGCTTGTGAATTCCATTGTGCAGACATAGCCTGGCCAAACTTGCTGCCCCAAAGCTGAGCGCACCTCCTCGCCGTCATCACCCGGTGTGGCGGGCGGCCGCGGCGGCGCCGCCAGCTGCACCCTGCCAGACGCTAGTGCCGCCGCCAGCTTGTCCTGCGATGGGCAGCGCAGCAACACTGGTGATTGAGTGTAGTAGCCTCAGCGGCAGAGACAGCAATGCAGCTAAGGCACCGCATTTGCACTTGAAGCACCTCAAGCATGCATGCCCACCTGGAAGGACGCATAAGCGCCCACCAGTGCAGCAGCGCGTGGCCCCGCGCCCGCCACGGCCGCCTCGCCCAGGGACGCTGCAAATGCGAGCAGGCGCTGGGCGGGGGGCGCACGGTCGGGCAACGCTCCCACACCCGCCAGCAGCCGCTCGCCCAGCTGGCGCGGCACCCACACATCATCGGCAAAGGGGCTGGGTGCTGCCGTCGCCGCCGCCGCCGCCGTGGTCAGCGCGGCGCCGGGCGTGCGCAGCAGGTGGGAGGGCGGCGCCGGCAGGCGCGAGGCGGTGGGTGCTGGCGGGGCCGCCTCCACCTTGCGCCGCTTGAACTGGAAGGCCACGCCGCCGGCGCGCCCCTCTGCCACCTCGTGCCCTGTGGGGTGGACAGTGAGGAATGTGAAGGGATGCAGTTACAGATCACGTTTGTGTCTGCACAGGCAGCAGAGGCAGTGTACACTGCGCAGGGTGCTGTCGCAACGAGCGGTTGAGCGGCAGCGGCGCCCTCTCCGCCCGCGCACCGGCGGTGGCCTGCAGCACCCGCAGCTGCGGCTCCGCGGCCCGCTCCTCGCCCTGCACGCGCAGCACCAGCTGCACGCGCGGCGTTTTGGCGGCTGCCATTTGCTGGCGGTGGCTGTCGGTGGGCTGTGGGGTGGTTGCGCCGCCTGAGGACGTGCTTTGACGCTGTGGGAGTGCTGCTTGCTGTTGGCAGGTGGTTAGCCTGAAGTTTTGACGGTGCTGGGAAATGCAGTGCGGCATGGGACGGTCGCGGGCAGGGAAGGCCTTTGAGAGGCTGCCCTGCAACTACTACTAATCTGCATCTCTCGCACATCGATCCTGTCGCCCCTACAGCGTTCCGCAGCGCCCCCGCTCCCTCCCCGCGCGCTCCCAGTACACGCTCAGCCATGCGCCCGCTACTGCTGTTAGCAACGGTCGCAGCGGCTCTGGCAGTCGTGCTGGCCGCCTCCCCGGGACAGGCAAGCTCTGCTGTGCCGGCGCGCCTTGACCGTGCCGCGTCCCGGCCCGCTATGCGCCCGCAAGCCCCGCCCATGCACTGGAATCGCCCGTAACACGCTTGTTTTGGCTGCGCCGCCGCCCCAGGCTCTGCTCTGCCGCCCTCGCCGCTACCGACCGCTCGCCGCCACCGCTCATGCTTCTCCTGCTCCCTTTGCACCCTGCAGGCCAACGCCGACAGCCGCCGCTTTGTGCTGCCCATGGACACCGGCATGCCGGCCAAGTCTGTTTGGCCCGAGCTGGTGCGTGCGCGCAGCACGCAGGCTTTGCGTTGGGCAGCCAGCTTCGGGCGCCGGCGCCTTGAGCTTTTGGGGGGTCAGCAGTTGGTTCCTCACAGCCTGCACCTGCATCACAAGTAACTGCTGCTGACACCTTCCCAACCCTTTGTCAACCCGCATCCCAGGTGGGCAAGCCCTGCGAGCAGGCGCGAGCGGCGGTGGAGGCCGACATGCCTGCCGGCGCCCTGGTGCTGGTGGTACCAGAGCAGGCCATGGTGACGATGGACTTCCGCACCAACCGCGTGCGAATCTTCTGCACCCGGGAAACAGGGCTGGTGTCGGCGCCGCCGCGTGTCGGCTGAGGCGGTGCAGCAACCAGCTGTCATCCCGGCCTGCGCCCGCCAGCTGTGATATGTTGCTGGGGCTGGGCCGGCCGGGACTTGTCTCGTCCTGTCACTCCGTGTACTTGTAAATGCCCTGCTGTACGTTTAGGATCCATTCATGCACTCTTGCTCCCCCTGCCCCTGCCAGCTGTTCTGCTTCTGCCCTCGCCTGCTCTACCCTGCTCCACCCATCTCCTGCCTGCCACCTTCTGAAACGTATGCCACAATGAAACGAAACAAATGCGTACAGGCTGTCAACAGTGAAGAATGGCAGTCTCAGGCAGCAGCTCCACTGCTGGGCGCCCGCAGCTGGGCATGGCGCAGCTCGTTAACACGCATGCTGTGCCGCCGCTGTGCTGGGGCTGCTGCGGCAGTCTTGATGGTCACTCAAGCTTTACAGTAGTCCCCACGCCCGTCCGCCGAACCAATGCCAAACGCTGCAACGGCTGTGTGCTGAAAGCACGAGCTTCACGCTATGGGTGGTACACCGCCAGCCTCGCTCATGCCATCGTGGCCAGCGCTGCCAGCAGCTTGTCGGTGTGCTCGGGCAGGCCCACCGAGATGCGGATGAAGTTGTTCAGCTCCTTGGTGCTGCGCGGCGGTTGTGGTGGAGCGGCAAGCGGGAGCAGTGTTTCAAGCAAGCAGCGAGGCACGGTGGAGAGGCTTGCAACTCATGTTGTGTCAGGCCATTCCACAACACTGTCCGTGTTCTTTTGGGCCAACAAAACACCACCACACGAACCAGCACTGGGGCAGCAGTGGCAACAGCAGGCCAAGTCTGCACCTGTAGTGGCGGACCATGATGCCGTGCTCCTTGGCGAGGGCGTCCTTGAGGCCGCGCGCGTCCCGCCCGTCGGTCACCTTGCACAGCACGAAGTTGGAGTGGGAGGGGAAGGGCTGCGCGGAGGGGAGGGGTTGGGAGCAGGGAAGGGGGCCGAACACCGGTCAGGGCGTTGTGTCGACACTCTCTTGCAGCTGGTCTGCTGGTTTAGGTAGCGGTGCCCAAGGGGTAGCCTCAGCTGCCTCACAAATGCAGCAAAGGTGGGCACAGGTGAACAATCAGTAAGCGCATCCATTCCTGGGCATCCCTTCTGTGCACCCCCCTTCTGTTCCAACCGCTCACCTGCAGGAAGGGCACCGCCTGCAGGCCCTCAAACAGCCGGCCGCGCTCCGCCACCAGCGCGTCCCGCACGCGCTCAATGTACGGCAGGTTGCTCAGCGCCGCAAGCGCCGCAACCTGTAGGGGTTTCGGGGGCAAGGAAAGAGGGGAGAGAGTCAGGCCCGTCAAACATGAGCGCAGGCCACCAACCACGATCCGCCCGCAGCGCTGTGCCAGTCCCGCGGGCCGCACCTCTGCTGCCACGGACACGTTGTAAGGCTGCTTGGCGCGCCACAGGTACTCAATCAGGCCCAGCGGGAAGGCGCCATACCCCACTCTGTACAAAAAATAGGGAAGGAATGAGAACTGGGTGTTGTGCTCAATGAGCTCTCTGAGGCCCAGCGCCATACCTCACTCTGCACAGCAGGGAGCGCAGCACAAGGGCAGGTGCAGTGGTGACGCAGCTGCCGTCAGCACGAGCTTGGGGCACAGCAGCCCTGTCCCAATATTATCGGCAGGCAGCCCACGCCCTGGCTGACAGACACGCATGTAGTCAGTTCAAGCCCCAGCAACACATCCAAGCAAATCGGCAGTCCACATGACGAATATCGGTAGTCCACATGAAGAAGAGAACAGCGCACCTGAGGCCCGCCAGCGCGGCGCACTTTGAGAATGTGCGCAGCACCACGAGGTTGGGATACTGCGCCACCCAGCCCATCTTGGACGGCTCGTCGCTGAACTCAATGTACGCCTCGTCCAGCACCACCTGTGGGGAACGAAGTGATGGAACGAAACTGCTCGTAAATGGCTCAGAACTTGATGTGTGCAACACGCAGCGCCGTCTGCTTCGGATGCCGCGATTGGTTTTGACAGATCGGTGTCATCACTGCTGCGCAGACCTGAGCAAGCCCGTGCAACCATTTGGAAGCTGCCTTAACCAGCACCCACCAGCACGGGCAGCTTCAGGATTTCCAGCAGCTCCTCCGTGCTGAGCATGCTGCCGTCGGGGTTGTTGGGCGAGGTGAGGAACACAATCTTGGGGTTGTGCTCAGCCACCGCCCGCTTGATGCCTGCAGTTCACCAAAAGCAGCAGAGCAGCAGCCAGGGAGTCAGCAGGGCTGCATTGCTGAGGTGCAGCAACTGCTCGTCCCACATCACAGCACGTGCAAGATGGGATCATCGCTTTGTGTGTCCCAATAGCAGCCGACCAAAGCCACCCACCCTCCACGTCAATCTTGAAGCCGTCTAGCCGCGGCACGGTCACCACGCCCGCGTTGTTCACTGCCGCGTCAAACACATACCTGCCGGCCCAGGGCAGGGGCGCCAGGGTGGGCAAAGCAGGAGTAAGGGAATTGCCGCAGGGGTGCGACATGCTTGGCGCCCGCAGCATAAGGCCACCTGCTGGCTTGCCACTGTGGACATGTTTCACCTCCACAAGCATGCCACTATTCACAAGCCAGTTGCAAGAAGCAACCCGCAAGGCTCACATGGTGAAGGTGGGCGGGCAGTCCACGATTGTGTCGCCCTCATCCAGCACGCAGCGCATCAGCAGGTCTATCAGCTCGTCCGCGCCGCAGCCCACCTGCAGGCGGATGGTTAGATGTTAGATGAAAAACAACAAGCGTGGAGCGGAGACAGCAAAGCCGCCACCTGTCATGCTACTGCTTGGCAGCAAATGCTGCGGCACATGACGTGGCAGCAGGAGACGCAGCGCATCAGCAGGTATACGCTCTAACACGGCCGCACCAGCAGGTGCTCAGCGGGCACGCCGTGCCACTGCGCCAGCGCCTCCCGCAGCCGCCGCGACTCGGGGTCTGGACAGAGGGACAGCATGTTTGCAGCTGGTCAGCCGGTGAGCTAGGCAGCAAGTAATAAATGCACGATTTGGGCATTCAGTCCACACGCACAGCTGAGCGGCTGCTCAGTGCGGCAGCTTGTGCAGCGCCACAGCTACTGCCCAGCACAGCAAGCCGGTACCTTATTGCCTGCCCATCGCAAGAACGCACCTGGGTAGATGTTGGGGAAGGGCATGGAGCCCAGGGCTGCAGGGACCTCGGGCGGCGGACCGTACGGGTTCTCATTCGCATCCAGCTTCACCTGCGGCACACAGAACGTACGAGGCACCCAGCAGGGTTGCAGAGCGGCACATGTGCGCAGCTGCACATCACTACTGCTGATCGCTGTCCAAACTGCGTCCCGCTGCTACGCCATGCAGCAAAAGCGGGCCTGGTCAACCACGCCAGCAAAAGCGAGCCTGCAAACACCTGCCCTACACCTCCCTGCTCACAATGTCCTTGGGCTCCCGCCCCAGCTTGTGTGCCAGGATCTCAAAGGGCTCGATGGGCATGTATGCCTTGAGCTTCAGCAGGTGCGGCCGCAGAAAGTTCTCCGCCTTCATCTCGCTGCCTGCACAGGCAAGGCGGCAGCACGGGAGGGCGCAGGTCGCACGCAGGCGGCGGCGGCAGGCGGCGGCAGCGGCAATGGGCGCTGCGTCAATTGGGCCCGCGCCGCGTTGCGATACGATCCTTCTACAGCTATAAGCACCGGCAGAAAGGCCGCCAGCCGGCCAAAGAGGCTGCAGAGGCTCGCGCACCTTGCTGCGCCTGGGGAGCCGCCACGCGTGTGATTGTGGAGGCTCTGCTGCTCCTGCTGCCAACGCTGCTGCTCTGGGCTGCTGCAAGCCGCTGCGCTGCACACACCGCCGCTGCCATCGCTGTGGGGCCCACAGGCGCTGCTGCTAGCAATGCAAATGCGCAGTCTGGCTCAAGCGCAAAGCGGGTCAGCGCCGGCATGCGCGATCAGCGGCTGCACATGCACCGCCACGTCGGGCCGCTGCCGCCGCTGCCGGTGCTGGGAGCTCCTGCATCGTTACCCTTCCCCTTGTCTTGCTTCCCTCACATCGCACAACGGCTCGGCTTGTATAATGCGTTTGCATGGGGATGAAGGCAATGAGGTCGCGTATGCTGGGTGGTCTGGGAGGCTGGCCCTCCCTTCACATGATGTGCCAGATGTGGCGGTCCAGCACTGTTTGCACATAGCCCGTCGACTGCCCCTGATCTGCCGGAATCTGCTGCATGGGGCACAGGTGCGCCAGCAGGGCTGCCTCTCGCTCCTCCTGGCTCATGTCTGCTACCAGCTTGGGCTCAGCAGCTGCCAGCGATTGCAGCAGCTGCTCTGTGGACAGTGTGCCGCTACACTGCAGCAGGAGGGCCGCCAATCAAGGGTGGACTCAGCAGCGGAGGTGGCGCATGCTCCAGTGGTACGACGTCTCTACGGGCCAGGTGGTGTTTGCGTTATGCAGCCTTTGTAGGCGGCACGTTGACGCATCATCTGTGCATTGCGAAACAACCGCTCCCCCAACTCCAGCCGCCACTCCGCCCAACAGCCACCTTTTGCTGAAATGTCTGCTGGGCAGCCTCGTCCGCAAAACGCAGCACAGCGTGAGTGTTGCCCAGAATAGCGCACAGCGGCTGCCGGCCGTCAGGGTGCAGGCCAAGCGTCAGGCTGCTGCGGAAGTTGAACAGGCCGCCCGTGTGCGCCAAAACGGTGGTGTCGTCCTGCATAAGCTCAGCCACAATGACTCCATACCTGCAAAGTGCATGTTGGCAGGCAAGGAGAACAGCACTGGGTAGGGTGCGCCACCGTTGCCTCTCGCTGCATGCCTTCTAACAGGCAGGGCTCGAACGAAACACGTGTCAATTGATTCCAAGAGGCAAAGGGCGCAGCATTCTTGATTGCATGTAGCACAGCCTCTCAAAAGCAAGGCCTTGCAGCTCTCACCCGTACGCCGAAGTGACGTTTCCTGCTTGCGAGACGATCGTGTGGGGTGCAGCGATATCTTCGACATCCTCTGCACCACATATCCAGGCAGGGAGGGTTCTTCAGCAGTCGAATCATGTGCGCCGTAGCAGCCACTGGCCAGCCCAGCTGCTGCACCCCGCCTGGATGTCATGGGCCCACCTGGCGTCAGCCCCAGCCTCTCCGGCTCCTCAAACAGTGCTCGGTACCAAGCGTGCATGTCTTGTGCCGTGGACATCGCAGCGCCTGCACAGCGGGTGGACACCTTGCAGCAGTTATCCACCTTGCAAAGCAAATGCAGCCTTTCCAGACCCCAGCACCGCTGCCGCGATGCCATGTTTACGAGGGGAATGTCCTGCAGCACCCACCTGCACCCAGCGTGAGTGCGTTGAGGCCTGGGTAGTGGGGCGCATCGCTGATGCCCGGCGCCCAGGTCACGGTCTGCTGCCCCCATTTCAGGCTGCCGTTCTGGGGGCCGGAGGAGGCAGTCAGAATCGACACATAGCCGCCGTTGTCGATTGAGCTGGCATGGATGCCGGCCGCGCCGTTTGTGGTGTCATAGAACGTGCCGTTCATGCCCAGTGGTTTGAATACGTGCTGGTGCAGGTAGTCTCCGAGGGTTTGGTTGCTCAGCTGCGGGAGCAGGGTTGGGCAGGGAGGCAGGAGCATGCGCGCGGCTGGCAGTTTGGCGAGATGATGTGTTCTAGCCTGACGCCTGCGCGCCAGCCAATGGCACCGCACACAATGGGTGGCATTTGGCGACACCACGAGGCAGCCCTCCGCGATGATGGTTTGTAGCACCCGTGCTGGCAACAAGCAGACACCCCCCGCACTGCTTCCAAGTGGCATGGCTAGCTTAACTTGCCTTTTCCACCAGCGCAGTCAGCAGCCAGTACGCGGGGTTGCTGTAGAAGAACCGTTCGCCTGGCTTGGAGAACAAGGGCATGCCCAGCGTCCAGTTGGCTGCCTCCCACACGCTGGGTGTGGCACCTGTGGCAGGGCCCCGGTGTGGGGTGCATGTGCCAGTGTGTGCCACGTCGGCACCAGGCAAGCACGGTGCAGGCATGTAGCCGATTGGTTGTGTTTGAGACGCACATCACGTGTCGCTGGCCCGCACCCACCTACCACCTCCTTGAGGACGTGAGAGTAGTTGGTTGGGACGGCGGCCAGGCAGTAGGGCAGCATGGCTGCCGGCACGCTGCCCGGGTTGGCGCCGGTGCAGCTGCGGGGTGATGGCATGAACAAGAGCCAGCGCATGCATCAGCCTAGCAGGCATAATGGCAGTGGAGTCTCCACACTACCATGGGTGCGTAGCTCCACCCACACCATGGCCAGCCATGCACCTCGCCACGCAGGCCCATGGGAGCCGCAGAGGCAACAGCTTGTCGCGCTTCGGCAGAACAAGGGCAGCTGCTCGCTGTGCACCTGAGTGCGTCAGGCAGCCCGCTTGAGTGCGCCAGCAGGTGGCTGATGGTCACTTGCTCGCAGGGGTCCCCTGGGCCGCTGGTGTTCAGGTGGGGGCACCAAGGCCGCCCGCCCAGCGGCTGTGGGTAGTCCCCTGGGTCAAAGTACCGGCTGGCAGGGTCGCTGACGTTCAGCAGGCCTTGGCGCTGCATGGATGTGTGGCGCAGAATCATTTCCCTTGTGAGATTTCAGTTTGACTGCCTCCACAGTTTCATGGCCGTGCGTGGATAGCTGGTCCGAAACAGTGCTGGCGCAGCATGCTGGATCTGGGGCAGCTGCCGCTCAATGCATCTGGCCGCCGCTCCAGCCCCTCTCTGCATCCGTGCCCACCTCCCCTCGCCTCGCCTGCAGCTGCATCACAGCCACCGCTGTCATCAGCTTGGTGTTGGAGCCGACGGGCAGGCTAAGCTCTGGGCGCATGGGCGCACCCATCTCTCGGCTGGCCCACCCATAGGCGCCCTGCACGTTCGGAAGGTTTGCAAGAGAGCAAGGGCGCTGTTCAGCCGCAGGCGGCCTGCCTTGTTGCCTGGCTAGCGGCTGCGGTGCATGGTGTCCTGAGCTGTGGCAGAGGTGCGTGGCGCATGCACAAGCGGCGGCGCCTGCGGGCGGGGCGGGATTCTCCCACCTGCCACATCTCGCTGCCCACTCCCGCGTCGCTTGAGCATGCCGCAGTGCCGCTCCACAGGCCCAGGTCAGCCACATGCCGCAGGAAGCGCTCGGTGAGCAGTGCCGGGTCGGCGGCAGTGTCGGAACGCGCTCCCCAAGGGAGCACCAGCAGCAGAAGAAGCAGGTGAGTAAACATGATCAAGTTTACGGTGCCGTTGTGCACCGCTGCTCGTCAGCTAAGGTCCGTGCTGTGCGCGGCATGTTGGCGGCGGCCGCCGCCTCCGCCGTTCTTCCTGCTGCTGCTATTTTTCCTATGGCACGGATCATTTCGGGCCCAAAACTATCTAGGCGGCCTTGAATGCATCCCTAAACGTGTGCCTCCACAGACTCCTGTGGCGGCATGGGAACGCCAGCGCATGGCTGCTGCTCCTGCCTGCTTCTCCTGCCGTCGCTGCCGCCACTGCCGCCGCTGAAGCCCGTCTCTGCTCTGCAACAGCCTAACTTTATAATCTATCTGGTGACTGGTTGCACTGCACAGTGCCAGCAACCGAGCGGAAGCGGGCTAAACAGTGCAGGCTGGCCCCGTTGCAATTGCCATGGCGCCTCACTGAGGCGGTGGCACCGCCGCCGCGTCCTCCCACATTTCGGCCGACAATTGCCTGCCCTGCCCCTGCTGAACATGAGAGGATCTCAGGTTTGTAATTGAATCTAAGGAACTTCAGTTGCATACCATGCCCGCTAGCCAAGCAAGCCGGCCACGCTCGCCGCCTTGTCGGGGCGGCGGCCGCTGCCTGGAGCGGCGCTGCCTTGGCGCTGCCGCTCCAGCTCTATCTCTGAAGCCCCACAACTCCACCCTGGCAACGTCATAGGTACTTTAAAATCGCTGGGAGGTTACCAATTCATGGCAGATCACCTGGTGCCTGGCGCTGTCACCCCGACTCTTCCACTTTTCTTTCCCTCCTGCCTTCCTCCAACCCTGCCATGCGAGCCATCACCCTGCTCTGCGCTCTGCTGCTCTTCACGGCGGCAGGTGAGGCGCCGCGTTCGCACGTGCGATCGCTGGCCGGCTGGTCAAGGCGCCGTCGGCGCCGCCGGCGTGCCAGTGAGCAGGCACTGAGTGGCGCTTGCCAGTGGAGCAGGGTTGGTGTCGCCTCAGCTGCCGCCGCGCGCCTGTGTTGCTGACTGGCGTGTCAATACGACCAGCCGCTCGACTTTGGTACCGCCGCTTGTTCCCACACCAACTGCAGGGGCGGCGCACGCCGCCAGCCGCTCCCAAGCCTGCATCAACCCTGCCGGCGAGATGCTGGATGCCTGCAAGACTGAGCTGTGAGCCAGCGAGGCACGCCTGCCTGCCAGCATGGCCTAGCTGTTGTTGCCAGCCCTCCCACCGCAGAACCGCCGCTTCGGCCCCACTGCACCCGCAGCGATGTGATTGATGTGCCCGACAAGCTTCCGCTGACTGTGGCTGCGGCACCAAGCGAGGCCCAGGTGGGCAGGGGCCCCTGCCACTGCGTTGCTGTGCACTGCTCATGATGCCGACTCACACCGCCGGCGGCCTCTGCCCTGCAAGCTCCCTGTGCAGGTCAGGAGCCTGATTGCCAGCCTGCCGGCAGGCCTGCCAACTGTGCACTGCTGCGTGACGGTTGCAAAGGTGGGGGAGCTGGACAGGCACGCTGCCGCAGCGTTGGCTGGATCACCAACTCGAGTTGGCGTATGCAGCTCACCTCCCAGCGCAGATTGCTGGCACAGGATCAATCATCTACCCCTCCTCCTGCTGCAGTTCCGGGACAGCGGCTGCGGCTGTGTTTCCGGGCTGGCAAAAGCCTTCAGCGCGGCCGTCATTGACATTACCACCCCAGGCCTCCAGGGCGGTAAGCTCCCGAGGGTGGTGGTGGTGGTTGGGCGGGTGAGGGATGCATACATGCCAGGGGTGAACGTTTGTCTGAGACGTGCAGCGCTACTGTCGAAACACGCCTGTTCCTGCTACAAAAGGGCCTGCCTCCTCCCTGGCACTCATCCGCCCCCCCCTGCTCTTGCAGCCGTGGCGCTGCTGGCCACCGCCTGCTCCTGCCCCGCCTGCGCCGCGCTCCAGCCTGCCGCCAACGGCACATCGCCGCCCGCTGCTCCAGTGGTACAGGCGGCTGACAAGCCTGCGCCCTGAGCCTGAGCAATCCGGTTGGGCCGCACCCCTCCAACCACAGGCCTCCCTGCAACATCAGATGCGCTCGTGCGCACTGTACATTTGCATGGCTGCTGCGCCCAGGCCTCCCGTGGACATGCGGCCGTACTGGCCGCAGCTGCCATCTGCCACAGTGAACCTTAATTCAGCCCACTAGTTCAGTGATTATGTTCCATCTATTCATCCATTTATTCCGATAGCGCACTTGCATGCTTGCCTTCCGGCACAGTAGCGCTTCAGCCTGCGGGCGGGGCGGCGCGACGCCGCCCGGCAGCAGGCGCAAACAAGCAGGACATCTCCTGCATGTTTGATTATGCTTCATATCATTTCAAGTAACTAACCGCACGCTCCCACGCAAAAGGCGGGAAGAAAGTTGTGAGGTCGATCACAGACACCTGAGCGGCGGCGGTGGGACGGTGCCGCACAAGCCTGGCAGCGAGTCCTACCTTGCTCTGGCCGTACGACGGCGATTATTATTCCGTATTTCAGTAACCTCTCATTGAATGCGCGCGGCGCCTGCCTCGGGTGCCTCGCGTCTGCCTCGTTTTGCTTCGAGCCACACGCCTCCCACCTCGCCCGGCTTGTCGCACCCTTCGCTTGCGCGTTTTCACTGTAACCTGATCCTGCGCAGCGTTGCAGAGCCGCCATGTTCTCCTGCTGCTGCATCTGCTGGCCATGGCGGGCGGCAGAGGGGGTGGCGGCGCCTGCGGCAGAGGCGCCGGCTGCTGCTACAGCAGCCCCCGTGCCGGCCCAGCCACCTTCATTGCTGCGCAGCAAGTCGCTCATAATCGAAACAGCCAAGACGCCGGCCATGGTGCGGGTGCAGTCGATGCCCAGCAGCGCCATCCTGCAGGCGGCGAAGCAGCGGCTGGAGGCGGCGGCAGCAGCGGAGGCCGCCGAGGCAGCAGCAGCGGCAGCGGCGCAGCAGCAGGAAGCAGCAGCCAGCTTTGTGGAGGTGCGCAAAGGGGTGCAGGCATCGGGTGCATGCTGAGGGCTGGAGAGCGACGGCCACCCAGCATGTGTCTGCAGCTGTGCCCTGCTTCCAGCCCTGCTCTTCATCCCTAGCTCCCCCCTCCCACCCCCTGCTCTCCCCCTCCCCCCTCCCTGCCACACCCGCAGCACTACAAGGCGGCAGTGGCGGACAGCAACGACAAGTGGGCGCTGGAGCCCGCGGTGGCGGACCTGTTTGCCGAGGACGCCGCTCTGGTGACCGCCGACGGCCAAACGTTCAGCGGCCGCCCCGCCGTGCTCAAGCGGCTCAACCACGGCGTGCAGCAGCTGGCCACGGCGCTGGGCGGCGCAGCCAAGGGGCTGAAGATTGAGGGCGGGGAGCTGGAGCAGGCGGCAGGCGGCGGCGGTGCCAGCGTGACCTTCCGATTCAAGCAGGGCGTGCAGCGCATGAGCCTGCACATCGCCATTTCTTTCGCTGGCGGACACATCTCCAAGTTGCAGTACAGCAGGGGATAGTGCATGCTGGCACGCTGCATGGCCGACCACTTGAACGCAACCCTGACCTTCTTTTGCAATGTTTCAACCCCCTGCTGCTCTGTTCCATGCTCCCACCCTCTCATTGTTGACGTGCCGCTGTGGTGCCCCTCCAGAGTTACATAACAATACAGGCGTGCTGTACAGCGAGTGTCAGGTCAAATAAGGGCTGTACGCAGGGAAGAGGGGGCAGGGCTCGCTGGGCAAGCGAGCAGTCAAAGGCGAGCGTCAGAGAATGAGCCGGGTCAACAGTCAACGCGGCAGCGCAGCGCGGCAGAAATGGTCAGTGTGGAGTCAAGGTGAGAAGTACAGGGGCAGCAGGTATGGCTGCCCATCAGCTGCCTAGAAGGGTAACAGGGTCAGAATCAGGGTGGGCGTTGCTGCGCTGCCGCACTAATTCGCAGCGGGAACAGGGGGATTATGAAGGGGCAGCACAACTGGCGGCCGGCAGGTCGTGCCGCCCGCTGCGCCGCACCCGGCTGCTGCAACTTGGGGCCAAGGCCGGCGTGCGCCTGCGCTACGCAGGCACATGGCACACAGCCTCGGGCCGGCGGCTCGGCTTTAGCTGGCGCGCGGCTGGTTGTACGTCTTCGTCACCAGCGCGCGGTACTCTGCGTCGTTCACGCCCCACAGCTTGGCGGCGTGCACGTTGAGCGGCGAGTCGACGTTGGGGTCGGCCAGCAGCGACTGGATGGACTGCAGGATGGTCTTCACGCTGTATGCCGCTGCAGGAGGGAGGGGCGCAAGACGCAGAGGCAGAAGGTGAGGAAAGCGTGTCAGCCGGCTGGGATGGTGCCAGAGGGGGAGAGCACTGGCTGCGTGGCACATGGCACCTGCCGCAACATGGCGCCTGCCGCAGCAACGATGCAAGCACCCACCAGCGTGCATTGACGCTGTCCCCACTGCGGCACGCACCTGACCACTTGTCCTTCAGGATGTCCAGGCAGATGTTGCCGTACGTGTCCACGTTGGGGTGGAAGCACGCCGTCTCAAACCGCACCTGCACAGTTGGCGGCGGCATGGTGTCAGCAGCTGTGCAAGGCACCCGAAGCTTGCACTGCATGCAAAAAGTGCAACCCGCGGCACGTGGCACTCGGCTGGCAGCTCGAGAGCGCGCTGTAGTCTGCAGCCTGAGTAGGCGGCGCGCACCGTGGGCGGCTTGAAGGGGTACTCGCTCGTGAACTTGAGCGAAAGGCGGAATGTGCACCCCTCGTACGCAGTGCCGTCCGCACCCTGCAGGCGAGGCGAGCAGAGGCACGGCGGGTCAGCAGGCATGGCAAGCAGGCGTGGTGAGCAGTTCAGCAGCGGCGCAGAAGTGGGGCGGCCATTCACTATGGCAGTTGGCCAGAGGCCTTCCAACGGCTGAGCCCCGGCAGCTTCCCCCCTGCAGCCTCGGCTCACGTTGATGGTGCCCACCCAGTCGAACAGCGAGTCGCCAGCTGGGAAGGCCGACACGCCGTCGCCGCCGCTGGCCATGAGGCTCATCAGCTCCTGCTGCAGCCGCTTGGTGACGGCGCCCGTGTCGAGCGGCCGCGACGCGTCCGGCACGCCGCCCTTGCCTGGGCTGGCCGCCGGCCGCGTGCCAGCCGTGTGGTTCATGGCTGCGGTGCTGCTGCTGCTGGGTGGGCGGCACGGCTGGAGCAGCGGGTTGCCTGCTACTCGCCGGCGCTGGCTGGTCGGCGGCGGCGGTGGGCCGGAGCCTGCGGGGGCGGTGTGCGGGCCGTTGGCGTGTCGGCGGCGCAGGCGGGCGGCCCCCAGGACACCAGGCAGGCAGGAGCGGCGGGCACGGGGCGCCAGGGCGTGCGTGCGGGCTGCGTCGGTGGCTGGCGTGCGACAGCCGGCCCCTGGGGCGGCGCGGAGCCCACGCACCTGGATCGCGGTGCCCAAACGCGGCTGGGAAGGCGGTAGCTCGGGCTGGCGGGGGCTGGAGGAGGGCTTTTGCGCGGGTGGCGAGCGCTGGGGCAGGAGGCGCAGCTCGGCGTGGTGTAGGGAAAGCTGGCAAGGCGAGATCGGCACCCCAGCGGCGAACAGCATTGCTTGGCAACCCAGCCAGCCCATGCACAATGAGCGAGCTGCACGAGCTGCCGGGGGGCCTCGTCTGTGGTATTGAATTCATCTCACATTCGCAAACAAGCCGACCGTGGAGCCATCGGGGCACGAGGAGCACCCACACGCAGAACTGGCTTTCGCCCGCACTGTATAGGCCAGAACATGCGGCCCACGGTACAGCGCATGCTGCACGATGCAGGTCGGAATCAATCACACTCGACCACCATGCCCATCCAGCCACAATACTTGCCGCCGCCGCTGTTGCGAAGCCGTCGCTGCGCACATCGCTCCTTCTCACGCCCGCCTCCCCCACCCCCTTCCCTGCAGCCTCACGGGCGCTGCAGTACATGCCCTCGCTGAAGCAGTTTGCAGCCATCGACGAGCTGGTGGAGGGCATCCTGGCGGGCTGCCGGCTGTCGGTCAGCCGCGGCATCACGCTGGCCGAATCCAGCAGGCTGGACCACCAACTGCAGGTGGGACGCGCTAGGAGAGCCTTCCTGGCCTGCCAAGCTCACACCTCACAAATGTGCCTCGCCGTCCTGGCTGCCTGCCTCGTACCTCGCCGGCACCCGCCTGCACCTGCCCTCGTGTCTACATACCCTCACCCGCAGTGGCGTCCGGCCGCCTCCCTGGCGCGCTTTTGCCGCCCTCACCAACCCCTCACCAACCGCCACCCTGCTGCCCAGGCCGCCAAGCTGCTGCGCGAGCTGCAGCGCCGCGTGGCGGAGCGGCGCGCCGACAGCGTGGCGGCAGCAGCGGCAGCGGCGCAGCTCCCGGGTCCAGAGCCGTTTCGAGTGGGCGTGTCGGGCCCGCCCGGCGCCGGCAAGAGCTCGCTCATAGAAACGCTGGGCTGCACCATGCTGGAGGCGGGGGACAGGGTGGCGGTGCTGGCCATCGACCCCAGCTCACAAGCCAGCGGAGGCGCTATCCTGGGAGACAAGACCCGCATGCCGCGGTGGGTGGGCAGGGCAAGTGGCCTGTGCTGCCTGATGCCTGCTGCCGGCTGCTCCAGTTGCAAAGCGAGGATCAATCTGCAGTTTTGGCGAGGCAGAGGACCAGATACACCCTGCCTGCTGTATCCCGACCTTGCCCTGCAATCCACCAAGCGCATTTGCCCCTCCTGCTTGCCCTGCTTGGCAGGCTAAGCAGTAGCCCAGATGCTTACGTGCGGCCCAGCCCGGCTCGCGGCACTCTGGGTGGCGTCGCACGCGCCACCTTTGACGCCATCATCATCTGCGAAGCGGCGGGGTACAGCAAGGTCAGTGAGGGCGGTTTGTGACGGTTTCAGCATGGCTTGCAAGGTCACTGCCCGATGTGACCATGCCTCCTGCAGAGCTGGCGCCTCAGCATGTTCATCAAACTTAATTTGCCCATACTGCCTCACCGCCGCCTCCCTGGCCTTCTTGCAGGTGCTCGTTGAGACCGTGGGAGTCGGACAATCCGAAACAGCTGTTCAAGACCTAGTAGATGTGTTTGTGCTGGTGCTGCCGCCTGTGGGCGGCGATGAGCTGCAGGCGAGGCAGCAGCGGCTGCTGGCTGGCTGTTGACTGAGTGCATGCATGGCGCTGCCGCCGGCCGTTGGCTGGCGATGCCAGGCGCAGCTGCATTGGCGTTTCCGCTGCAGGGCAGCACGCTTGGCACTCTAGCAACTGCTGTTGCTTTGTCATTTGCTCTGTCCGGTACTGCGCAGTGTGCGCAACAGCATCCTTCCACAAATTGTGATGCACTGTCCACCCCGCACAGGTCATCAAGCGGGGTGTGACAGAGATGGCTGACATTGTGGTGATCAACAAGGCAGATGGAGCAACCCGTGCAGCAGCCTCTCGTGCAGCCACTGCGTTCAAGTCCACCGTGCACTTCCACCGGCAGGTGCGGTGCTGGGGGCAGTTGGTGGGGATGAGCGGCGGTGCAGGTTGCAGGGCTAGCAGACTGTGCGCCTGCCTTGGAAGTCCAGGGTTGAGAAACGCAGAGCTGGACATGCTGCAGGCCGGCTTGTTCTGCTTGAACCTTACCTCTGCCTGCCGACCTCACCCTGCTTCCCGTGCCGCAGCGGCGGCAGAGTTGGCAGCCCGCGGTGCTGACTGCCAGCGCGCATACCGGCCTGGGCATTGACAAGCTGCAGCAGCAGTTGGCCGAATACCAAGCGGTCATGCTGCACAGCGGGGAGCTGGCGCAGGTGGGCCGTGCGCTGTGCCTGCTGCGGCTCGGGTGATCGTCCGGGCATGCTCTATGGCAAGCTGTTTGGCAAGCTGTGATGGCAATGTCATGGTTCAATGCTCTTTGTGTGCCCGATTGCAGCACACGCTGCTCTCCCAGCACAACCCTTCCTCACTCCGAACCTGTTTGCAGCTGCGGCGCGAGCAGCGGCGGCGTGTTGCATGGACCGCTGCGGAGGAAGCGGTGCTGGATTCTTTTCGGCAGGACCCTGCGGTACGGTACCTGCTGGAGCGGCTGATGCCGGACATTGTGAGCGGCGAGCTGGCGCCACGGGCAGCTGCTGAGCTGCTGACTTCTTGGCACAACGAGTACCTATGAGTTGCTGAGCGGCCCGATTACTGAACAGCCCAGCACTGGCCGCACTGTGTACCCACCTGCTGGCCGTTCCAGCACCCCGTCTGTGTACCTTATGTTCGCCCTTCACTCTACTGTATTCCTCTGTACATGCATTGCAGCACTGATCGGTCGCATTCGTTGTATGAATCGCTTGGTACACAAAGGTTGCACACGCGAGATGGAAGCAACAGTTGGACAGTGTGGGAAGCAGCAACAGGGCCAAACTGAACCCAGCTACAGAGCAGAGCGACAAGGCAGCCCTACAGGCAGCCCAGCAGCCCTACAGCATGGCTCCCAGGCGCGCCACAATCTCTGAGAACGCAGGCCGCCTGCGTGGGTCCTGCGCCCAGCACTCACTGCGGTGATGCAAGCGGGGCACAGGGCAGGGCTTTCAGGTCTTGCACATGGCCGTGACCCGAAGCCCAACAGCACAGGAAACTGGTACCCCTGACTGACTGTAATCAGTGAAGTGCGTCCCATGCCAACCACTCCAAGCAGCCGATGCACAGGCCAGCCCCATGTCCACCTCATGAGCTGGCAGTAGGCGTCAAAGGGAGCAAACGTTTCGTTGTCTGGGCCGGGCAGCTGCTCCAGGGGCGGCAGCTCGGGGCGGCCGCCGTCCAGCACCTTGCGGCGGATCTGCAGCTCAGTCAACGGGCGAGGGAAATGGCTGAAATGATAATGCTCGATAGCAAGCCACAGCTGGCTGGCGCGCGGGGCGAGCAGCGATGGGCGAGCGGGTGCTTGCCTGGAAGGGTGTGAGCCCCACGAATGGCAGCCGCCAGGTCAGCAGTTCGCACATGGTCAGGCCAAATGCATACACATCAGAGGCGGTGGTCGCAGCGTTGAAGCTGAGCACCTCGGGAGCCAGCCACATCTGAGCGGGGGATGGCAGGGATAGTGGAAGTAAGTCGGCTTCCGGCATGAAGTGTGGCTTGGCATTGCTTGCCGCAAACTTCACCCAAAAGCAGGCACGTTGGGAAGGGGGACCACATCCCTTACAAAACCGGGTGACACCACCCAGGGCGGCGCACAAACGAGCAGCCTGCCCGCTCTTGTAAAACAAGCGCACCGGGTTGGTGGCGCCTCCCTCGTCCAGCGTGGGCTGCTGCTGGCCGGCCAGGATCTGGCTCAGGTTGAAGTCGGACACTGCGGGCGGGAAATTGCGATTGGGGGATAGTTCAATTGTGCAGGGAAGAAAGATAACAGAGTTGTTCAGGATCTGGCTCAGGTTGAAGTCAGACACTGCGGGCGGAAAGTTGCAATCGGGCGGCGATCGAGCGATGCAGGGAAGAAAGATAACAGAGCGCCCTGCATGCACATGCGCGGCAACAAACCCGGGTTGCAA
>VFQQ010002167.1_pt1 | contig 23420 bp, 27 predicted proteins | sample 3512341 | NCBI WGS metagenome assembly VFQQ01 (sample SAMN10412373, study PRJNA504923) | tailings metagenome | isolation source: Relicate 2 Philex TSF1 revegetated site | place: Philippines: Tuba, Benguet | collected 2017-08-29 | reverse complement strand
GGGATTTGCACCGTCTCGCCGGTCTTGGCGGTTTTCACGGTGATGAAGCCGCCTTCGAGATCGACCGAGCTGCGCAGGAGCGTGCAGCAGTCGCCCCGGCGCATGGCGGTGCACATGCCGGTCACGACGAGCGGGTAGATGAAGGGATCGGCCTTGGCCTTCTCTTCGAGCAGGGACAGCTCCTCGACCGAGAACGGTTTCCGGAAAACCGTCTCGCCGTCCTGGAGCGGGATGGCCGCGAACGGGTTCTCGGCGATGCCCGCCTCCTTGCGCAGAACATGAAACACCGAGCGCAGGTGAATCAGCGTGTGGTTGTAGGTTTTCGCGGCGACGCCCCGCGCCAGCTCTGCCCGGCAGAAGGCGTTGGCCAGCGGGGCATGGATTTGCGCCATCTCGTAGAGCGATGGGGAAGTTTTCTTCGCGAAGCGGATGAACCGCTCGATGCAGGCTACCTTCTGCTTCTGGTAGCTGGCGCTCAGCGGACGGCGGCGCAGGACCGCGCACCAGCGGGGGCCGATCTCCGCGAGGGGAATGGAGCAGACCCGGGACCCGGTGCGGATCTCGTGGATCGTCTGCACCAGTTCCTCGGCGCTGCTGCGTTTCTTCAGATCGAGCTGGAGCTTTTCCAGCGCGGCTTGGGCCTTCGCGCGCGTGCGCTCGAAAGCCATGTCGCCGAGTTCGGTCAGCGTGGGCGGGACGTTGCCGCGGACTTCCACCGCGAGGTTTTTCAGGATGCGGCGTTCACCGATTGCGACGCGGCCATACCACCATTTGCTGCGCGGATAACGTAGTTCCAATGCCATGACGTTGTTCTCCTTGTTGCGTTGAGGTTCTGTGACCTCGTGCAACTGCGGGCAACGGACAGCACCCCCCGAAATCACGGTAGCCAAACATTACGCCAAACATGCCCCAAAAGTGGGGTTAACTGCTTGAGGGTGCGGGAGGTCGAAGTTGCCCTCATAACCTGAAGGTCGTTGGTTCAAATCCAACCCCTGCACCCAATTTGAAAAGGCATTAAGCCCCGTAGCCCAAAAGGTTACGGGGTTTTTTGTGCCCGAGTTCGGGCCGCTACTCCTAAAAAAACAGGGCCTTACTCCTAAAAGGACGCCCATTGATGCCGAGGACGCAGACGCAAAAAAGCCCCGGCGTTTCGGCCGGGGCGGTGGTGGCGGACGTGGCGATCAGGCGCGCTTCCCAACGATCCGGTAGGCGGCGCGCTGCCCCTCACGCGTTCCAGCCGGGCAAGGGTGGCCGGCCTGCGTCACGAGGTCGCGCAGGCAGTCTCCCAGGTAGGCGTCGATCCCCGGCAGGCCGTCGACCTTCGCCAGTTCGGCAGCGACCGGCAGAACGTCGGCTGGCAACCAGACTTCGGTTTTCACGAGTTCCACGGCGAGGGCGGCGCGGACGCCGTCGTCTATGACCTTCCCAAGCTCCTCCTCGGTCGGCTTCATCCGGCGCAGGCCGGCCGATAGTTTCGCGTTCAGGCGGCGCTTGCCGGTCGGCGTGATGATGGTGGCGAACTTCCGGCCGATGCTGAGTTGGCCGATGGTGGTACGGGCTGACGCTGTCATGTTGTGTGTCTCCAGAGAGGCCGCACGCCTACCGGCGAAGCTAGGAATTGGGCAACAGCGTGCCCTCTCCGCTTTCGACGTGCGGCCAATTGTCTGTCGCTGCTAACTCGGGTTCCTAGGCCCGATGATCCCACAGGAATCATGCCCGCACCGTGCCCGCGCGCGTCGATCTGGTCAAGGAAATCGCGCGCCCGGCCTACGCCTACAGACCGCCTACCCCCACCGGGCGCGCGAAAGTCATTCAACGCGCCGGTTGTCGATCCGCGCGCCGAATTCGGGGCAAATGTTCTCGGCCGCGAGCAGGTACTCTCCGTGAATCATCTTCGCCCGCTCATCGATGGCAGCCAGGACGTCGGCCATGTCTTGGCCCCGGCTGGCGGCGACGTGCTCGGCGACGAGTTCACGCAACGCAGTGACCTGCGCGCGAATCTCGACGACCTGCGCGTGCCCGGTCAGAAATAGACGAGTGATCGCGTCCGCGCTCATCCCGCAATCCTCCCGCGCGCACGAGCGTCGAGAAGCGCCCCGAGCGCGCGCCGTTCAACGCTGGCATTGACGAGCGCGAGCGCCTGCTCGATCCGCGCGACGGCGCCGACGTCAGCCCCGCGGGCGTCGAGCACGCCGATTTGAATGGCAGGGCCGCCCCCCGTGCTGCCCATCTGGTGGTTCGGCGTGATGCTGCCGGCCGCGGACGGCGTGAACAGTTCCGGGCCGTTCTCGCCGACGAGGTAGGACTTGCCGGCGGAGACCGGGCCACCCTGCGCCTTGCCGCCGCCGAAGAGACCGCCGAACCAACTCCCGATCCCGCCCCAAATTCCGCCTGTGCCTCCGGAGCCGAACATGATGTTGCGGAAAAGCATCCGCCCAAGGTCATTCACGAGCGCGTTGACGACATTGCGCAGCTTCTCGCCTGAGAAAATCGCATCCTCGAATCCGCCCTTGAGCGTGCGCATGGCGTCGCGTGCCATCTGACGCTGGCGATCTTCGGCCGCGATAAGCTGCGTAGCCTTCACGCTCAGTTCGCCGTACAACTCGATGCGCTTCTTCAGCTCCTCAACCGAGCCCTCGCCCGTGTTCGCGAGTTCGTACTGAATCCGCGTGACCGACGCACGAAGCGCGTCCAAGGCTTCCTTGCCTTGAAGCGCCTGCCCGACAAGCGGCGCCATGGCCTTGCCGGCCGCCTGCTCGGCGCGCTTCATCTGCTCGATGAACGGCCGCAACTCGTCCGCCTTCGCCGCCTCCCTGCGCAGCCTGATCGACTCCGCGGCCTCGCGGTTCAACTGATCGTAGGCGTCCGTCGCGGCCTCGGTGCCGTACACCATCGCCCCGACAGCGATGCCGAGATTCTGCCCCAGCTGCGAAAACCACGCCATGCCTTCGGCGATGTAGCCCCGGATGGCGTCGCGGGTTTTCGCGAACGAGAGATTGAGCGACTCCACCGACTGCACGACCTCCGGGCGAACACCCGGAATGCTGTCGATGTTCTGCGCGACGAAACGCGCCTCCCGCGTGATGAGTGCCAGGATTCCGCCCGCGCCGACGAGACCGAGCCCGCCGCGGACAATGCCCCGCTGCATGGCCCGCGTCCGGTCGCTTAGGCCGCGCAGGTTGCGGTCAACGGCCATGAACGCGGCGCGCGTCCGGTCGATGGCGTTGATGTTGATGGTTGCGTCGGCCATGTCAGTTTACGGGTTGAACGCGTCACCGCCGCCGATGGCGTTGCCGCCGTCGACGTCACCACGGATGAAACCCGCGGCCTCAACCTCAGCGAGGCCGATTCCGCCACCTCCGCCGCCGGCAACGATGGTCTGTCCGCCGCCACGTCCGCCGCGGGCGAGCAGAGCCCATTTCGATGATCGCCCCGGGACGTCCTCCTTTTCGCATTTCGCCCGAGCGAGGAACGAATCGCCATTGCGAAGGACAACCGCGTTGACGTCGTAGGCGCCCGGCTTCCACGTGCCACACGGATCCAGCGCAGGCGCGCCATCGGCGTGCTTGTGCTCACGCTCGATCTCGGCGACGGCCTCGCGGACGGCGGCGTCGACCTGGCTTGCGATTGATTCGCTGACTTCGGCCTCGGCGTTTAGGCGCGACAGCTTCACGGCTGCAACGGCCTGCGCGGCAAGCTTGCTGGCCTCGACGGCGGCGGCGGTTGCGTCTCGGCTGGCGCCCGTCCGCGCCTCGGCGAGCAGCGTCGCAAGCCCCGGGATTGCCGCGTGAATGCGATCGATTTCCTCCGCGGATTCGAGCGCGAGCTGCCCCACCTCGGCGAGCAGGCTGCGGATTTCTTTTTCGGTTTCGGGCGTCATGACGTCAGCTTTTCAGGGCGGCTTCGAGGGCTCCGTGCGCCGCATGGACGCCATTCGGGAAACGCGGATTGCCCGGATCGGTGCGAGCGTGCTGCGACCCGCGCAGGCAGTTCGCCGCATGGTCGAGCGTGCCGGCGCGGCGGGCGAATCCCCCGCGGATCTGGCGAAGAAGCGGCTCAACGTCGATACCGGCCTCGGCTGCAAGCTTCTCGGCTGCCTCTTGTGCGGCCTGCTGCCTCTGCTCGAGTTCAGTACGGGCCTCGATGATGGCGCGCTCCAACAGGCGCAAGTCGGCGAGCTTTTCGATCCGCCACGCAGAGCCTTGGTGGGGATTGCCGAAATTCTGGATGTGTGCGGCGCGAGCGGCGGAGACGGCGGCGGTCGCTTTTTCGAGGGCGATGCGATTCGCCTCGCTCGGCGCGCGCCCGTAGTCGTCCGCGGCTTTCTGGCGAGCAACTTCGGCGTCGAGAACGCGGTGCGCGGATGCATTCTCCGGTGCTTCGAGTTCGGTGCGGAGATTTTCAAAGTGCTCGCGCCATGCGGAGACGGCCTTTCCGTCGTCCCAAAGTGAGCGGGTCCAGTTTTTGAATGCGGTCAATGCGGTCATTTTTGGCGTAGGTTTTGTGGTTGGGTCAGAGAGTGTCTTTCGCGCCGGGGCGGTTCGTGCGGGCGAGGTAGTCGTCGTGGCTTCTCGGATACTTTTCCGCAGCGAGCCGGATGGCTTCGCCTTTGCCGTGCTTGCGGGCGAGGTCGCGGACGAGGTCTTCAAACTTCGTTTCGCCGTCGACGGCGGGCGACCTGACGACGCCATCGAACAAGGCGGCATTCGCCGCGGCTTCGGCGACCAAGTCCGCGGAATAAAGTTCGGTGCATCGGGCAAAAGCGCGGTCGCCCATCACGGCATGCGTCCCGGAAAATGCGATGGACAACGCGAAGGCGGACGGCGCGGTCTCGGCGACTTCCAACACGTAGGCGCGGTGCGGCGTGCTGCGCAGCAGGTGCAGGTCCGCGCGCAGGACCTTGCCTTCAATCCGGAAATTGCGGAGCGAACCGACGATGTCGCCCGCGCCTCCGCTGTGATTCATCAGAACTTTGGGGCCGGACGCGCCAAACTCCCGGGCCGCTTTAAGGACGGTGAGGAGCGTCTTCTGATCGACGTGCAGCGGCTTCCCGCTCGCCCGGTCGACGTGGCCTCGTGCGCGGCCTTCGGTGATGACTGCGACGCCAAGCAGGACGCCGGTTGCGGTGTTGACGCGGCTGTCCACCGCAAGGGCGGCGGCCGTGGAAAATTTGAGTTGTTGTTTCATTCAGAGTCTTCGGTTGAGGTCGTGAGCGCGGTCCACTTTTTAGGATCGCCGCTTGCGATACCCGATGCGCGGATTTCACGGAGGGCGCGCGACACACCAGGGAAAACGGCCTCCATGCGGCGCAAAGCCTGCTTCCATTCGTAGTGTAGACCCTGCTTCGGCCGGGCATCGCGGCGCTCGGATAGAACGGCGAAGCTCGCGGTCGTTGGCTCGACGTCGCCCGTCATGGCCTGCGCGACGAAAAAGAATGCGGCGGGGTCGATCCGCCAAATTTCGGCAAGAGCGTGAATCACGCCAGCGCCGCGGCCCGCTCCGATCTCCTCGAGTTCGGCCACGCGCGCGGCGATTTCGGCGGCAACCTTTGCTGCTCGCACGTTGGCGGGCTCCTCGACCTCGTCGATGCGCGGTGCGACCATGGCTAGATCCCGAGGTCGGGGCGGGCGATTACGGCGAAGTCCCGTTCGTTCAGGGCCGGGGCGCCGGGGCGCGGGGTTACGAGCCGGTCCCTGAGGTGTTGCAGGTGGCGCTTACGTTCCTGCATCCGCTGGTGTCGAACGCGGTGCAGGCTGGCGAGAAATTCGAGCCCGCGGTCGATTGCGAGGACAGCTTGCAGAGGGTCCATAACCAACACGGGGGAGTAAAAAAACGGCTTTTTGCCCTGCGGAAGCGGCTGCGGACTTTCCGCAGAGACCGGAAACGCGTGCGGATTTGCCAAGATTTTGCGCGGGAATTGCTTCCGAATGGCGTTCATCTTAGGATACGGGTGATTTGCCTGCGGAAATCAGAAAAAAAAGTCATTCGTAAGAATTGGCGTCCGGTGTTCCATCCCGCGCTGCCTGGGGGGCGTCGGAGACCTCTAAAAGGCCGGCGGGGGCCTCGACTCGCCTGCGATTTGCGCCTCTCATGCCTCGGTGAACGTGACGCATGGCCGATTGAAGTGCAGTCGCTTGCCTACGCCTTGCGGTCCGCCTCGGCACTTGCGCTGCACGAGGACGATCTCGTTTGGCGCATCAGGCGATGCCTCGAAGACGAACCAAACACGGTCCGCGTCCTGCTCGATTGCGCCGGATTCCCGCAGGTCGGACAGCCGCGGTTCACGCCCGTCCTTCTCTACGTCGCGGGAGAGCTGCGACAGCAGCAGGATCGGCACGCCGATGCGCAAGGCGAGTAACTTTAGGTCTCGGCTTGCGGCTGCCACCTGTTGTTCTCGGCTGACTGCCTTCATGCCGGCAGGTACGGCGAGCAATTGCAGGTAGTCCACGACAACAAGCCCTAAGCCGTCCGCCCTCCCGGCCATGGCTTCGCACTCGCGGGCAATGAAGTCGCTTCCGATGGGCGGGCTATCGAAGATCCGGAGTTTGTCGGTTACCCGACGCTGGCGCTCAAACCACGCTCGACGCGCAGCAACAGCACGCGGGTGATCTCCCGCCCCATCGGCTCCGAGTGCCTGAATCGCGCATCGTCCTGCAATCTCGGACGCGGACATTTCCAGCGAGAAGAAAGCGACCGGTGCCCGTTTGACGACGTGCCTGGCGATTTGTAGCGCGAGGGCGGACTTGCCTGTCCCGGTCCGCCCTCCAATCACAACGACCTCATGCTTGCCGATGGGCGTGGCGACTCGGTCGAAGGCATCAAACCCGGTGCTGACGCGCGGTTGCGGGTTGTCGAGTTCGGCGAGACACGCTGCGGATGCCGTTGCAAGCGTCTGGGCGGGTGTTTTGGCCGCGGTTGGCTTCGTGGCCTTCACCACCTCCGCTTGGATCTCTGCGAGGGCGGAAGGGCCTTCGCTGGCGAGGCGGGATTGCGCAGCGGCGAGGACGGCGCGGGCATTCGCTGCACGGTGCGCACCTACCAGTTCGTCGACGTAGTCGCACGCCCGGGCCGATGTCGGTTCAAGGCGGTCTACCTCGAAGACAGCAAGGCGTTCCTCGGACGATGCACGGCGTTTGATTAGGTCGAAGACGACGGACTCGCACGGGGGCAAGTCGTGCTGTGCGCGTGCGCCGGCGAGCGCAGCGGTAAACCATCCGCGGCAACGGGGATCGGTGAAGTGCTCGGCGGCAAGTCCTTCGTCAACAGCGCGGAGAATGTCGCGGCGGTCCTTCCAGACGGCGGACAGCGTGCGCTGTTCAAGTTCGATGTGGTCGGCAGGCATGGTCAGACGAATTTGATTTCCTGAGTGGCTGGCGTGCGTGCTACCGGGTGGCCGTTGCGGGTCCACGTGACCGGGTCGTCCTCGTAGCGACCTTCATTGAACCACGTCGCGGGATGCGGGATAAACTTATGCTCGCCGTCCGGCCATTGCGCGACCGCGGCGGCGTAGGCGGTCACGGCGTCGGTGAGTTTCGCACCGGGTACGGTCTTCAGGGCCTTCGCGATTGCCTTGAGAGCGGCTTTCTTGGCGACCTTGCGCGGATAGAGTCCGTAGATCCTTTCGGCGTGTTCGACCAATAAGGTTTCTTTCTTTTCTTCTGATGTCGGCAACGGCGGATGAAATCCGTTGCCGAACGCTCGGCAGTCATTGCCAAACGTTGCGCAACCATTGCCGAACGCGAGAAGTCGGTAGGTGGACGGCGCGCGAAGTCGTGCGGTGGATACGGCGATAAGCCCGAGGTCGGCGAAGACCTTCAGGTGGCCTTGGATCGTGCGCACGGAAACGCCGCTGATCTGCCGGATCCACGAATGGGTTGTGGTGAACTCCTCCGCCCCGGCGTCGCTGGCGATCTCGCACAGGCCGGCATAGACGGCAATGGCGGTTGCAACGTTGTTCGTTTCGTCGAAGGCCTCCCGTATTCGGCGAAGTGCGGCCTTGGACTGCCATGACCAAGGGCCGTCTTGCGGTGTTCGTGTTCGGCGCGGGGTCATTCGCGTTCGGCGATCTCGCTCCGTAGTGCCTCGACTTCAGCGAAGAGAAGGGCGCGCTTGTGTGGGTCTTGCTCGGCGTTCAGCTCCTCGACGGCCTGGGCGAGCCATTGCTGACGACGCTCATGGCCGATTACGTCGGGTGTAGCGGTGGGATGGGGGCTCATCGCGGCATCCTCCACGCACGGGTTCTGCGCATGACACGCTCGCGGTGACGGCGCTCGACGACGCGGCGGGCGATCTTCACGCGGCCAGACGAGGAGACGTTGCGGAAACCGTATCGGGTCTTCATTCGACACCCCCCGGCGTGCGGCTTTCGGCGAGCGACGGGAGCGCGTCGAGGTAGGCGAGCAGCGAGGCGCGCGAAATCAGGACGACCCCGCGGCTCGTGCCTTTGCGCTTGAGGTGTTTCGCCTCGACGGGCGGGCGGTGTCCGTTGCGTTCGCAGGGCCGGACCAGCTCAACAAGCGTTGAGCGACTGAGCCCGGAGACCGGGCAGCGCTCGCCCGGTCGCGGAAGGCGGAGCCATGCGGCAGGATCGAAAACGGCCGACGTGCGAGACGGGCCGGTGAGGTGGGGAAGGGATGTCGTTTTCACGCCGGCAAGCATGTTGCCCGGCGTCCTCTGCGTCGTGAGACGGGAAACCCCCTTTCCCGTCCTAGCCCTTGGCGGCGAGTGAGTGAATCGCCCGGCGGATGCGGCGGTGAATTTCTGCGACCTGCTTCCCCACTCCGTCGCCTTCGGACTCAAACTCGCGACTGTCGCCAAGTTCGCAGTGTGCGACTAGGTCGGCGTCGTTCGAGAATGAGGATTTCAGAAGCTCCTTCGCGGCGTCCGCCCATGCGTCGGCGGTCTCCCGCGAAAGCTCCGGGAGCCTCGAGGCAAGGCGCGCCCATGCCGGCACAGGTGCGCGCATGGCGGCAACCGGGAGGCGGTGCACGGCGAGGTGCTGGCAGAGCCCGGCCGCAAGGGCGTTGACCGCGTTCGCGGCGTCCGGGGCGTGTCCGCCGGCCCGGGCCTCGGGGTTAACTCGGTACGGACTTTTCCCGCCAAGCCGAAACAAGGTAAACAAGGACTCCGCCTCGCGCGCGTGCCCCTTGTTCCGCCCGGCGAGGACGGGCAGCGTGTTCTGTGTCTCGCCCCACGCAGCGGCAACGTCGGGGTTGCGCCTAGCCACCTCGTGAAAATCGGCGACCGCGTTGCGCAGCACGTAGCCGAGCCATGCGAACGCCGCGGCGTCACCTTCAATCGCGTGATCCCGTAGGCGCGCCAGCGCGGTTTCGAGTGCCAGAGCGGTGTCAGAGTGCGCGGGCGTCTGGCTCGGTCCGCTGCCCGCGAGTGCGTCCATTGCCTGCCTTGCAGCGGCGGCGACCTCGTGCGGCGGCGCGTCGGCGTGCTTCGCCTTCGCCTGCTCCGCTGGCGTGACGACGGGGCCTAGGTTGTGAAACACCCCAGGCTCGGTTACGGCCCGCTTCGGAAACGGGCGAACGGGAATTGTCGCGGTCCGGGCCTTCATGCGATGCGAGGGAGGTTTTTGAGGGCGGAGCGCATGGCCTCGGCGTCGCGGTGAACGTACTTTTTATGGACGCGGGACGAATGCCCCATCTGCTCGCGGCGGACATCCTCGGCAACGCCAGCCTCGGCGGCGAAGGTGGCGGCGGTGTGGCGGAGGGCATGGAATCCAACATCGGCAACGCGACGCGATCCGCCACCGGTGAAGACGCGCGGGATGTTCGCGGCGTCGAGTAGCCCGTTGAATTCGGCGGAGAGCCCCAGTTTCCGGTTCGTGGGGCGCCCGTACAGGCTCGGCGTGATCGGGACGGCGCCCACCTTCTGGCGGGCGCGCAACCACTCCGCGAGCGGCGCCGGGCAAACGGTCTCTTTCTTTTTCGCTGCCCGTGCCCGACTCTCTTTCTTCGGACGATGGACGATCACGCCCCGCTCGGCGTCGAACTGATCCCATCGCAGGCCGGTCGCGTCGGACAGGCGGAATCCGGCGTAAACCGCCAAGTGAATTGCCGTCTTCCAGTCTTCGGACGCAACGGCCATCAGGTCTTTGATTTCCTTCAAGGTGAACGCGCGGCGCTCCGCATGTTCGGCGTCGAGGTTTTCGACGGCCTCGGCGACATTCGCGGAAACAACCCCCTCCCGGCGGGCCTGCTCAAAAACGGAGCGGACGAAGACGAGCGACAGGTTGACCGTTGCCCGGTTAAGGCCGCTCGCTGCCTCGGCGTCGCGAAAGGCGCGGACATCGTTGGCAGTCACGGCGCGCATTGGCTGATCCGCCCGCGGGCCTATTGCCTTCAGGAATCGGTTCACCATGCCCTTGTATCGCTTGGCGGTGCTCCCTGCCCGTGTCGTCACCTTGTCGGCAAGGTAGGCGCCGAAAAACGCGCGGACGGACTCGCGGCGCAGCGGATCCTGCCCGGTGGCGACGAGCAGGGCGTTGACCATGGCCTGCCCATCCTCGGCAGTGAGTTCGCCGGCCTGCGCCTTCTGCGCGAGGCTGACGAAGCGCTCCAAGAGTTCGGGCGCCTTCTCCGCCGGCACGGACGCGGGACCGGAGCGACCGGCGAGGATGTCGGCTTCACGCTGCCAACGTTCGGCAACCACGAGGGCGGCGGCGCGCTCCTTCTCGCGCGTGCTGCGCAATCGCCAGCGGCCGGACGAATCGACGAACGACGCGGACCAAAACGGAGAGCGGGCGGAGCGGTGAACGGAGGGCATGACGAAATCTAACCCCCGTAGGACTCCTAAAACAAGTCCTAAAAACGCCAAAGAATACGGAAGACGCCATTGTTGCTATTGAACCACTTACGGACCAAAAGGGGGCGGGGTTGGTTGGTTCAAATCCAACCCCTGCACCCATGAAGGCCGATCCCTAACCGGGTCGGCCTTCTCCATTTGGGTGGGTTGGAGTTGAACCAACGTTGGTTCTCTACGAGCAAAGCGAGTGGTTCGACAATCCAACCCCTGCACCCAATTTAAAAGCCCTCCCACTGCTCGGGAGGGCTTTTTGCTGAAGGAGTTACGCGACTTGCAGCGGCGATCTTCTCAAGTGCAACGTCCTGCAACACGGTCCAACTTGGAGCAACATTCTCCGTAGTTTCTGCGTAGTAGTTAGGCCCCTAACTATTTGGAAGAGGCCAAAACCCCCGAACTTTTGCGGCTTGCCCTCGGATTTGACGCAAAGGGCACCGGTAGACCGTAGTGGCCGAAAGCCCGCAGTCGAGCCTACCCCAATCGTGCTGCCGCGGAGCGGTGGGCGGCGGCAATCGTCGCCACCTGCTCGGATGGAACCTCCGCTTCTTCAGCGAACTCCGTCCACCTCGCCACCGCAGCACGAACGCCGGCAATCAGACCGGCCACCTCGGATCGCGAAATCGCCACGCTTTCCAGGAACGCGGACACGACCTCCGACGACGGACTGACCTCACCAGCTACGGTCAAGCCCCGGGAAAGGGTTCCGGGTGCAAAGGTCAGGTCAAACGCCGGGGAGAGTTCCCACTGCCGGGTCCTCGCGTCGTAAAGGAAGGCGTGGTTGCGCCCGTGATCGTCGTGATTGACCGAGTAGAGATTGAACAGCATCCGGCGGGCGATTTGCACGACCGTGGCTTTGCCTAACCCGAGCCGGACCGCGGCGCGGAAGAGATCCGAGTAGTCCAGCCCCGCTTTGGGCCGGTGCCAGAGTCCGGAAAGGGAATGCAAGTGAAGCTGGCGTCCCGATCTCCAGTCGAACCGCCTGACAAGCAGGTGGGGGCGCTCGCCTTCGCCTACGAGGCGAAAGGGCGTGAGTTCAATGCCCGCAGCACGCGCCATCGACAAGCAGGCGTATTCGATTCGCAGCGACAGTTGCTCCGGGAGTCCGAGTTTGAGCAGGGCCGGGAACTCGGTGCCTGAGCCGGGGGAGCGCGCCAGCGAGAGCGAGCCGTCGTCGTGCTCGATGACCAACGCCTTGGGATGAGCACCGCCCGCACTGCCTCCAGCCGCAGCGATCGCCGCAATCTCGCCGGGTTGACCGCGCAGGATATCGCGGGCTTCGCGGGCAAGCCTTTCGGCAGTGATCTTCTCCAGCCAATTTTCGCCCTGATCGAATTTCAGCGCAGGTTTGAACGCCAGTGCCCCCGGTGCACGGTCGCCGATCCATGCGAGCAATTTCATGGGCGTTACGGCGCCCCACCCTTTTCGGGCAAAGATCGCTTCTGCCACCCGCGTACCCCACGCATCCGGAAGCGCATCAGCAATGAACCCTGGCAGGCCATGACATCCCTCCGCCTGGATGTTGTGGGCACGCCCGTCAAAAGGCAGCATGAGCGGCGATAGATTATGACCGCCCGCAATCCAGCCCGGGTCGTAGGTGAAGTAGATGGGCCCGGTGTGGTAAAGTAGGCCCACGGGAGTTCCGTCGCTCCAATTGACCGCCAGCGTCTTTCCGTCGGTCCGTTTCATGAGGTACGGACGGTCCGCGACCGCGCACGCTGTCGCTGCAGCGAGGCGAGCGCCTTGCGGTCAGGAGGAATCGCCACAGCCGGCACCACGTCGCGCAGACGCTCTATGTGGCCGAGGATCGCGAGTACGCGGGCAAAATGTCCGATTTCCACCGTTCCATTGCCCTGCTCAATCTTCCGATAGGTGGGCAGGCTGATGCCAGCGAGCGTCGCCACGTGATGCTGCGTGTAGTTCCTGCTCAAGCGATCATTACGAATGCCTTCACCTAAGGCACGCAGAGCCTCGTGGTCACCATAGGCAGATAGAATTGTAGAAACCATAATTTTTCCTAACAAATTATTTTCGATTTAAAGGAAACTAAAGTTGTTTAAAAGTCGAGACCAATTGCGATTGGTCACGACGGCTATTGGAGCATCGAAAACTGCTTGGTGCTCAGACCCGGGAGCGCCCGTCTGTGCTCACGGTGACCGACAACATCACAGAGTTTCTGGAGATGCTCGCGATCAGATGGACCGGCCCCTTCTGCCTCCGTGCCGGCCTGACCGTGGAAACGAATCATGTTCACGGCTTGATCAGTGCGCCTTTGTGCTGCTCCCACATCGCCAAGGCGTGGGTGATGGCAGCCTCCTGGTCCATCGTGTCCATGCCGAAAATCCGGTCCGCCATGAATGGGTAGATGAGCGGCGACGGGATGGCCTCGACGAACGAGACGTCGCCGCTGGCCAGACGGATGAAGAGTTCGTTGGTCTTTGGGGCTCCGTACACCGACAGCGCGATGTACCGGTATTCCTTGTCCGGCGAATCGACGATGTAAGGGACGCATGCGTCCGCAGCCAGAAGGGCGGCAAGCCGATCGGCGGCGTTGGTATTGGGCGAGGACGGCGTGTTTTCGTTTTTCATAGGTTCCGCCCAAGATGGCGACGTCCCCTGCAATCCTCTGCTTCAGCCGCAAGGACGTGGGCGACCATCCTACTCACCGCCCAGCTACCACAGCTTCCGGACGTCCTCAGTCCCGTCGGCGCGGTGGTGCGTGGCGACGCCGCGCACAAGGCCCACGACGTTGTAAGCCACATAGTCCAAGGACATCTCGTCGGCCGTCCGGCCCACGCAGCTCAGCCACCGGCGATACGCCTCGTCGTTTCGCGGCAGAAACTGCCCATATGCATCGCTGAGGCATAACTCCTCCAGCAAGTCCGTACGCACGTGGAAGTGGTACGGAAGCGGGACGAGACAGAAAGGCGGGGTGCGCGGGTCGCGTGGGTAGAGGTGCTTCATGCCGGCAAGATGGAGAATCTCCCGGCGGGGTGCCCCACCCCGCCCTTGTCCGACCCCGAAGGGATACTCAGGGGCAGATGCACACGAAGCTCTTTCCTTGCGCCCTTGGGTTTCGCGACGGCTGGCTTTATCTCGTTTCCTCCGACGGGGCGATCGCACGACTTTCCGGTTGGCCACACCTGGTCGCCGAGATTCGGCGGGGCCAGGGATCATGGACACCCTTGGGCGACGACGATCGCAACGAGCGTTTCGGAGCCATTCCCTACGAAGACTCTCCTGAGATCGCCCGGCACTTCGGTTACGATCGCCGGACGCTCATCGAGGAAGAAAGCCGGCAGTTGTGCTTTGAGTGGGCGCCATCCCCGTGGGAGCGGCGCTCGATTGCAATCCGACGTGCCGTCGAGCGCTTCCTGGCCGCAGTTCCGCCGGAGGTACGCTCGCTGCTTCCCAAGGTGCGGGACCTCAACTGGGTGTGCTTTCTTGAGTGGGCGCGGGAAATGCCCCGCCAACTCGATCTGCTGGAGCACGATCGCCACCTTGCGCTCGCCTTGGCCCGACACTGGGAGTTCCCGGCGGTCGGCGCCAAGAACTGGCCGGCCGCGCGCGAGGTCGGTCGCCGCCGCCGCCGCGATGTCCTGGGCTGGCTCGGCTACAGTCCCACGGAAGCCACTGCGAATGCACTCCGCCGATTCGATACGTCGTGGTCTCTTCGACGCGATCCCATCGCCGCGATCGGCGTCTTTCTGAGTGTCCTGAAGGATCCTTCCTGCCGATCGAGGCTTTCGTCCTGCCGCCGGATCTCCGGTATCCTCGTCGAAACGTTGTCGCACCCCGAGATCCGTCCGTTCTTGAACGACCACGTGGTCGGATTGCTTGTCCAAATGGACGACGACGATCTCCTCACGGCCCACTACAATCTGGAAGAGGCGGCCCACCTCGCGGACACAGGGATTATCACCCGCGACACCTTGAAAGGCCTGCTGGGCACTCGCGTCCTCAAACGTGGAATCCAACTCTCCCGAGCCCAGGCGATCGACGTTCCATTTCAACACGGACCGGCGCCCACGGCCACGTGGGTAAAGCCCATCGAAAGCGTCCACGCCTTAATGGCTGAAGGTGAAACGATGGGACTGTGCGTTGGTTCCCCGTTGCATCTGCTTCGCGGCGTCCGCGGAGAGGCTGCCTATTATCACATCGATCTTCCGCGACCTGCCACGCTTGCCCTCCGCCGACAGAACGACGGAGGCGACTGGCTCTTCGAGGAAATCGCACATGAGGGCAATGCCATGGTCTCGATCGAAGAAGTGCGCATCGTTCAACAAGCGTTCCCCTGCATCGCAATCGAACGCGGTTATCTGGACCTGCACACGCCATGGCCGGAGACTGCCTGACCGCGTCCGTCAACGCGTCCAGTGGAGCCAGATCATCACCATCGCCGCGGTATCGAGTTCACAGTACTGCAGCAGGAGCTTTTCACGCGCAGCCCGCACCTCCGGCGATTGATCGGCCGCAAAGATCAGATCCTGATAAACGCGGATCGCTCCCGTTCCCTCGCGGACCGCGTCCTCGCCCTCGCCGTCTTCTCCGAGCGGAAACGCCGGCAGGACCTTGTAGGGATCGCGTGGTCGTCCGGATTCATCCGTCTGGTAGTACCGACTGAAAAGGGGATGACTCCACAGCGTGGCGTTGTCGCTCCAAACTCCCGGTAGAACGACCTTGATCGACGTCCGACCTCCCATGCTCGGATGGAAATAATGCCGCCGCGCAAGGTCGTGAAGATCCCGAATTCGGGCAGACGTACGTTTCCCATCAGGCTCCTCCTTCCCGAGCAGCCGGTCGATCCAGCCGGCCAGATCGCGTAACGCCCGCGGGCTCATCCCCGCAAGCTGCGCCGCCGCGATCTCGTCCTGGGCCAACGCTTCAGTCATCTGCTCAAAGATGCGGCGCAGCGTCGTTTGCTCGTAGGGCGACCACACGTAGACGGTACCTGTTTCCCCGAGCTGCTGCCGAAGCGCGGCCGCGAAGGCAAAGTTGGGAAACGCTCGCCCGGTGTTCAGCCACTCCGCATGTCGGACGGTCCCGTTTTCGTCCATCGTATGAACGCTCCACTGAAACGCGACCCGCTCGTAGGGCTTCACTCCCTCGTGATGTGGCAAGGCAACGTCACACGCCTCGAAGTCCACGAAATGAAGCGGCCAGCCCGGAGCAGCCCGATGCGCGAGAAGCTCCGCCTTCAATGCCTCCGGCCGGATCTCGACACCACCCTCGCAAAGCGAACTCCACTGCAGGACCCGGCGATCGCGAAACGAACCCGGCGCGCCCAGGTCCGTTTCCTCAAGGTCGAGGATCGATGCGCTTCCCCGCGCCAGAAGCCCGGGCACTGGATCGGGCGTCTTCGCTCCGCCAATCTGGCCGACCCGATGAAGATCAAGGAGGTGAGGTGTAACCGAGGCCATCGGTCCCCAGCACTCGTCGAAACCGCTCTTCCCTTCCCCCGGCTTGATGCGGTAGTCGCAAACCCGGCAGGTCTTGTACCTCGCTCCCAGATCGGGTACGGAGCGGGTGACTCCGTCCGCCGTGAGCAACGCGGCCAGTTCCTCGGCGCGCGTCGTCACTTCCGGCAGGCAAATGTCCACCTCCTCGGTAACGTCCCGCGTGACGACGAGCCGCGACTGCGCCAAGAACCTGGTATCACCCGTATAGCGGACACGAGGGCGGGAACGCTCGTTCGCGGGGTCCTTCACCAGCTGAAACTTGTCGAGCGTTTCGTGGGAGGAGACGGCCCTGCGCTTGTCCACCACCGCGAGGAACGGCACCACCCGATAAGCGGGAAACGCCGCCCGGACGACCATGGTCTGAAAGGCAACATCCATCAGGTACTCTCTCCAGCGCGACGCCACCGTCCCTTTCTGGGTGATGAACGGCTCATCGAAATCGTCGTCGTCGCCCACGGAGGACGACTTCACTTCGATCAAGTGCAGCTCCCTTCCAACGCGCCTTAGGATGTCCACCCGCACGTAGTACTTCCCGCTGATCGCTGCCGCCTCGAAGAGGACGCCATCGCCGCCTGCAAGGAGCTCGCGCGTGCGAGCAACGGCGGTCGCGGGATCACGCTCGTCCACCAGATCGACACCTTCCGGATACTTGGCCTTGGCGATCGTCTCGACCATGAACCCGCCGTCCGCGAGCAACTGGAGGTATTCGTCGTTGTCTGCGCCCGAAGGATACCGGTACTTCCGGTAATAAAGTTTGGTCGGGCAATCGAAGCAGGCCTTGAAGTCGGACTTGGAGAGGTACGGGGACGGCATGACGGAAGAGTCGCAAAAGGCCTCGGACAATTGCCGTCCGACACCCGCTTCGGCGCAAGGGCGTAGTCGCTATTTTCTGGTGCGTCGCGATCCTTACGCCCTCCCCGCCACGCTCTGAGGGCTCCACCCTCGTCAATCTGATCATGAAACCTGATCGATTGGTCCAAAAGATGATCGACGCCGGCGCGAAGGCCGACGAGGCCGCAAATGGAGCGGCGGATCTTCGAGGAGTGACTCAAGCTTCGAGTGCAACGAAAGGGGCGTAGCGTTGCACTGGGCGGCGGCGGGCTGCTATTGAGACTAAACCTTTAGCGTCCCCTTAGGGCCCTCGCAAGCGGACGCCTACAGAAAAAAGTCAGTTGGGCGGAGTTCTCAGGCCCCGGCAACCGCGCCTACTGAGCGTCCGCCTTCTTTTGTTGTCGATACGGAAGTCCTCGATGACCGCCCACGCCTCGATGAGGGTCCACTTCACGAACAGGTGGTGGCATTGCGCTGATCGCCCAGATGTGATCCGAATTAACTATAGTGAGTACGATCCTCGTTTCGTCAAAGGGCCCGAGCGACTGGATGTGCATAGGGGAAGAATCCGAGTCATCCGGGCTGAGCCGACGCTCCACTCAGGTGCTCGCCGCACGTTGGGAGACGACGGGATGCGCCCCAAGTGAAGTCTTCCGGCCGTTGAATGCCGCGTTTCCTGGCATCCGCCCGCTGATTGCGATTCCAAACCTCAAGGTGGCGGCATGGAATGGACTCGGTCTTTCCCATAACAACCTATGGGTCCTCGCCCGAAACAGACATGGCGTCCTCGTTTCGGTCATTGTTGAGGGAAAAGTGGACGAGCCATTTGACGAACCTCCACGGCATTGGCTCTCCCCCGAAGTCGAGGAGCGTCCTGAACAGTGGGGGCATATCCAGAAACAGTTGGGGATCTCGTCACAACCCACCGGCGACCTGAAGTATGAACTATTCGAACGCCTCGGAGCGGCCGTGATTCAGGGTGTTGAATTTAACGCCAAAGCGGCAGCGCTGGTCGTCCATTCCTTCCGTCCGGACGGGCCACAGTTTGACGACTATGCCGCATTTCTTCGGTCCTTCGGCGTTGAAGCAGCGAAAGGGGTGCTTCAGAAGGCTCCTAATGGCGGGGCCATGCCTTTTCATTTCCTCTGGGCGTTAGGACCATCCGAGAGCAACGACTCATTTTGAGTATAGGTGTTCAGCCCCGCCGCGGCAAATCGTTCAACGCCACCCGCCCGGTGCAACGAAATCGGGGTAAGGTTGCACTGGCGGCATGGAGCCATCGCAGGGCACCCCCAGAACCCGGTCCGAGACATCAGTCCGTTGACCGCGCAGGAACTCGAACCCCACCAAGCCGAAGCGCATCCTTCCAACGGACAAAGTAGTATCTTGGGTCTTTGCCCGACGGTAGGTCCGTCCGGCGCAAGAACCGGACCTCGACGTGGAGATCCGGATGAATCCTGACAACCGCCAGTACATTGAAATTTCCAGCCTTCTTGACCCTTACGAAGGGTTTTTTCTTCGCAGGTGAGATGGTCTTGATCTCCACTAGATCGCGTTCGATGTGCCCATCGTGGCCCTGCGAATAGGGTCGACTCAGCTTGATTCCGTAGTGCCTTTCCAAATACTTTTCTCCAATCTCGCCCCACTGATTCGAGATTTCCTCCAAGATCTCATCCTGGACGAGTAACGCAACCATCTCTTTGAACAAGACAGGGTCAAGCTCATCGATCGGTGTATGTTCTTGAAGGCCGCCATCATCGATGACGTCCCCCTCGCATTGCCCAATCCGACTTTCCCCTCGCAATGGACGATCATAGGGCTGAAAGCCCTCCTCTTCGCCGTACCCTTCCTGCTCGGCCAATTGCTGATTGATGTAGTACCAACTGATCCATTCGCCGTCGTCCCAGATGCCATCACTGGGGCCATTTAGAGCGATGCCTGTGATCGCACAGCGCATGGGAAACTCACTCATCGAAACCAATTCGGAGGAACTCCGCCGGTGACGCCATGCCAATTCGTTTGGACAGGGCCGCCGCGCCCAATCGAACGGACTGGTTCTCGGAGGTCGGTATCTTGTCCGGATCTCGCGAGAGCAGCACTTCGTGCACCTTTCATCACAGCTTAGCCCACTTTAGTTCAATAAGATCCAGCACGTATCCGTATGACTTAACGGGCTGATTGGAGATTGGTAGAGGCTTTGGCCCTGTGACCATCACTTTGGGAGCATCTCCATCAGCCACCATAACATCGGTTCGCCACCAGCGGGATGACACCGTCCGGGGTACCTGTGCTAAGTCCGAAGCATCGAGAATCTGCTCGAGGGTCCACCTCCTTATCGGTCTCCCAGTACTTTCATAGACCACCACGACCTCGCCACCCTTCCCAATTCCAATGGATGAGTCGAAGGTCACGACAAACTCAGCATTCCGGGTGAGAACGACCAAGTTGGGCGCGTACCTGTCCACATGCTCAATGGTCCTCAGGAGCGTGTACTGCGATTGGTCCTCCGAAATTCGGTATACGTGAATAATCGCATTTGGAGCAGATTCGCCGGAAGAGTGATCAATTCGTTGCTCGGTCCTTGAGATGGCGGAGCCATCGTGGCTCGTCCCCATTACGGCAAAACCAGGAGCCGAATCTGCACAGCCGGTGGAAGTCAGCGCGAAAAAGAGCGCCGGCGGTAAAAGGCTGAAGAGGCCTGAACGCATTTCCCAACGATCTGATACGTAGGGAGACGGCGAAGTCGAACCTTCGTGAGGTGAATGTCCTCCTGAAGTGGGGTCGGCTGGATAAGGAGGGCCGCTTCCGCGTGGTTGGGTCCCGCCAGCCGCCCCAGTGCAACGTTACGCACATTCCGTTGCACCCGGTGTGAGCGGTGGCCGCGCTGGCCACGGAGGGTAAATGCCGGCCAGTCGGCTGCTCCGCTCGCTCGTCGCGGCGGCGTGGTTACGAGGACGGCGCGACCTGCCTCGCGAGGGCCCGGGAGTACGGCGAAAGGCCGGGTGAAAGGCAATGCACACAGGCGCCCAACGACAGGCGGCGTCGGGCCGGTGGTCGGTTTCCAAGCCCCCTTCCCCATCCGCTTCACAGGGCCATGCCGGCGGCGGCCGGCAAGGCAAACAGCCGACTAATTGAGTCCCGGCCGCTCCCGCCCGGCCGCGAACGCAGCGACCGGCGGGGAAAGGGCCCGGGGCCGGCCGCCTTCATTTTCCCAGCGTTCGAGCGCCCGCAAGGTCTGCATCTCCGCCTCGCGCGGCCGGTCCCGGTTGGACGCGTTGGAGCCTTGGTGCGTGCGGGATGGAATGCGGATCGGATTCATGGCCGAATGATAGCCGCCCGCCCCGCGGCGGTCCACTGCGGCGGCCGGCATGCATCCATGCACTTTCCGCATACCCCGGACCCCACCGCTGCCTGCCTGAATCCAACAGTTCATGACACCGGCAGGGCGCCCCGGGAAGGGCGGGGCCGAGTCGTCAGAAGCGCCACGAATTCACGCACCGGGTCCGCAATCTTTCCGCGTTGCCAGGCGACCTGCAGCTCCCACTTCGCGTTTGACCCCGATAGCGGACGAAAGGCCACACCGGGCACCTTGAAGGTCGAGACCAGCCCGGGGAGCAGCGTGACGGCGTTCTCGGACACCAACAGGGAAAGCGTGTGGGCGAGTCCGCGGGCCTCCTCGACAAACCGGGGTCGGAACCCGGCCCCCCGGCACTGCCGGACGATCCACGGATTGAACCCGGGGATCGCCGCAGGATCCGCGCCGATAAACACCTCGTCGCGCAGGTCCGCCAGGGCGATCCCGGCCTCCGCCGCCCGCGGGTGCACTTCTGGCAAGGCCACCACAACCGGCAGGGCGGCGATCCGCCGTACGAAGAACTCACGGGACACCGCGGCGTTGATGTTCCCGAGGATCGCCACGTCCAGTTCGCCCTTGCGCAGCCCCTCGATCTGCTCGCCCGGAGACAGGTCGAGCAAGTACACCTTTGTCTCCGGCCGCGACCGGCGGAGGGCGGCCAGCGCCGGGTTGAGGTATCCGCCGGCCGCCGACATGAGGTAACCGACGCGCAACGACTCGCTCTGGCCGCGCGCAAGTTTGCGCGCCCGGGCGATCGTCGCATCCGCCTTCGCCACGACCGGCCGCATGCCGCCTAGGAGCGCATGCCCCGCCGCCGTCAACCCCACGCCGCGGTGGCCGCGTTCCAGCAACTGCCCGCCGATCTCGGACTCGAGGGCCTGCACCTGCCGGGTGAGCGTGGACTGGGAGACGTGCAGGTGCTCGGCCGCACGGCTCAGGCTGCCAAACTCGGCGATCGCAAAGAAAGAACGGAGCAAGTCGAGGTTCACGCCGTTCATTGTGCGCCCGGGACACTCCGCGGCAAGCGGCCTCGCCGGTCGTCGCAGGGCATCTGCTCGGTCTGCGCAAAGGCTGCGCCGCCCCCCCACCATGCGGCTCTCCATGCGTGTTGTGCATGGTTACCTTGCCACCGGCGCAGTAGCCCCGGAGGGGATTCGTCCGTTAGAATCCCGGCATGAACTCCGCCCCCTTCGAACGCCCGCGCCCGCCTAACGCCGTCCGTCGTCCCGAGCGAAGGTCCCCAAACCGAAGCTTCACGGCAACGAACGGTTCGACGCTCCTTCGCGTGACGTCGGGACGTTATCCATCCCTCAGCGAGGACTTCCCGCCGTTCGCGCCGCGGACCAGGTTGGCGCGCCGCACCCGGAACGGGCCGCCGGCGACGGCACGCGGCGACTCGGCCGCGCGCCGCCTGCCGTGGGTTCGTATCGTTTCCCTCCTGGCTCTGGCCGCGATCATTCTCGCCCTGATGGCCCGCAGCTGAGCCCACCCCTCAATCCACCACGCAGGATCATCCGTCATGAATCGCCTTCCCATTTACATCTCGCGCGATGACAACGCGAGCCTCCGTCTGCTGCTCGCCACGCGACTCTACTCCCGCACCAACTCGGACGCCCGCAGGCTTCGCGAGGAACTCGACCGTGCCTCCGTCCTCGACGCCCCGGACCTCCCGGATGACGTCGTCGCCCTGGATTCCACCGTGGAACTCGAGGACCTCGATACGGGGGAAGTCGAGGCCTGCACGCTCACTCTTCCGGACCGCGCCGAAGTCGGACGCGGACGCATTTCGATCCTCGCTCCCATCGGCACGGCCCTCCTCGGCTGTCGCAACGGCGACGTCGTCAAGCGGATCACGCCCGGCGGGATCGGCCGACTTAAGGTCAGACGAGTCTCCACGCCGGTCACGCGCTCGCGCGAAACCCGGCCCACCGTCCCGAGGCCTGACGCAGGGGCGTGACGGCGTTCCGGCCGGCAGGCCGGGATTTGCTCCCCTGCGTCCGGTCGAAACAAGGAAACCCTCTCATGAACATCCTCCCTTACTTCAGTCTTTTGTCGCATGCCTATGCTCCAGCGGCCCTGGCGACGGCCACCGCGGTCGCCACCGCACTCCTCGCGCGGTCTCTTCGAGCCCGCGGTGTGACGCCCGCCGTCGCGCGCCGTCGCCTTCAGTTTCCCCGGGGAGTGGCCCGCTGGGCGGCCATCGTGGGCGTTTTTGCCATCGCCTTGGTCGTGATGGGCGTGGATCTGCGTGGCATCTGGTCGGTCCTCGTTCCCGTCCTGAGCCTGGTCGCCATCGGGTTTGTCGCGATGTGGAGCATCCTAAGCCACATTCTGGCTTCGATCCTCCTGGTCATTTTTCGCCCTTTCAAGATCGGAGACCGGGTTGAAGTCATCGGCGACGACACCGTTCTTGGCGAGGTCACGGATCTGAATCCGGTCTACACGACCTTGCGCGCCGATGACGGCGGAACGCTGCAGGTTCCCAACAACATATTCTTCCAGAAAGTGCTCAAGCGTCACGCGTCGGCCCTCTGCGACAACGGAGGAGGGGCGGAGCAGGAGCGACCGCGCTCGCGATCGGAGAGGACCTTGACCGGATCCGCAAACAAGACCCCGGCAAAGTTGCCGGGAATTGAAGACGCCGGCGGGACCGAGACCGCATAGAACTCCGCAGCCTTTGGGCGACCGGGCATGGCACCGAGAAACGTCATCGCTTGGCCACGAGCACGGGGTGATCGAGCTGGGCAGCGGCGTATTCGAGGCTCGCCTTGATGTCCTCCGGCTCAAGGTCTGGATAATCCGCGAGGATTTCCATCTCGGGGACTCCAGCCGCGACGAGGTCGAAGACATCCTTCACGCTGATACGCATCCCTCGAATGCATGGACGGCCGCCACACTGGTGGGGATTGAACCTAAATTCCTCAGTTGAATCGCGGTTTTGGCAGAAAAGCAGTCGCTTTACACGG
>VFQQ010002166.1_pt1 | contig 23423 bp, 33 predicted proteins | sample 3512341 | NCBI WGS metagenome assembly VFQQ01 (sample SAMN10412373, study PRJNA504923) | tailings metagenome | isolation source: Relicate 2 Philex TSF1 revegetated site | place: Philippines: Tuba, Benguet | collected 2017-08-29 | reverse complement strand
CAGAGGAGTGGCAGTCTCAAAAGGCACGTAGTCAATGCCCTCCGCGTTGCTCCAATAGCCGAGTGGCGGTGGCGGGCTGGGCGGCGGCGGACTTGGTGGCGGGGGACTGGGCGGCGGCGGGCTAGGAGGTGGCGGCGAGGGCAGGGCGGCGAGAAAGCCCACGGCCAGGTTTGCCGCCCAACCCACCACCGAGGAAGGGCTGGGAGGCGGGGGCGCAGGGGGTGGATGAGGGCTGGGTGGTGGGGGTGAAGGAGGTGGGCTGGGCGGCAGCGGTGGTGGGGGTGAAGGAGGTGGGCTGGGATGTGGCAGCGGCGGCGGCGGCGGGGGGACGATCCACACGCTGAGGTGCACTGAGGAGTTGGCCGGGGCGGGCCCCCCATCGAAGGGCGCCACGGCTACCCAGTAGGTCCTGCCCGGCACAATGTACGTTGCCTGCCAGAACGACTGCCCGCATGAGCTGCTGAAGTTGTGCCCCAAGGCCTCGCACGTCAGGGGCTCCCAATCGTTGGCAGACGAGTAGAGGGCGAACAAGGCATCGCCGTCTGCCTGCCCGCTGCATGCGCTGACGTGCAACACGCCTGTCGTTGTGGCATTGGGCTGCCACCTGCGGGGTGGCAGCAGCAGCAACAGCCCGGGCAGCATTGGTAGCATAGCTCGAGTGCAATGTATTGCAGAGTTCTGATGAATCCCATGCAGCATGCCACAAGATACTTGCCTGTACACATATACCAAATCACCCTCCAGCACTGTCGCACAGTCGGTGAAGGCCGGGTACAGGCGCGATGTGTTTGAGTGGAATGTCTGCGGGGCGGGCAGGCAGGCAGGAAGGAAGGCATGTGAGGCACGCTGCTACATGTTGCCTTCGCCAGCGCGGGGCAAGCCGGCATCCGAGTCGGCTCACAGTCAGAGGAGTGGCAGTCTCAAAAGGCACGTAGTCAATGCCCTCCGCGTTGCTCCAAAAGCCGAGTGGCGGTGGCGGGCTGGGCGGCGGCGGCGGGCTGGGCGGTGGTGGCGGGCTTGGTGGCGGGGGACTGGGCGGCGGCGGGCGAGGAGGTGGCGATGGTAAGGGCAGGGCGTCGAGCCAGCCCGCCGCCAGGTTTGCCGCCCAACCCACCACCAAGGAAGGGCTGGAAGGTGGGCTGGGCAGCGGCTCTGGTGCCGGCGCTTGAGCATACGCCATGGCAGCGGAAGGCGCGGGCGCTTGCTGCAGCGCTCGCCGCCCCGCTCCACTGGGCTGCGCTGGGCTGGACCGAGCCGGCCCGCAGACCGCGGCAAGGGTGAGGGCCCCGGCGAGAGCCCCGAACACTGCGAGGCGTCGCGCTCGAGCGCAATTGTCCATTGTGGGCCTTCACAAATGCCTCATGGGGGTGATGCGATGAGAGAGGGCTGCCCGAACAGCCCCCTGCGGGACTTCATGCTGGAGGCGCTGCGGGGGGTGTGACCCAGCATGTGTGCCTAATGCGGGGACATGAGCGCAGCTGCATGTGCCGGCCTGGGTGCGGGTGTGGTGTTCAGGGTATCAGCCTGCCCTTTGCACAGCTGCACCAAATCCTGCACCGCTCCTCCCTTGTCCTCCGCCCCTCCGCCGCAGCGAGTATCCTGGGTGGCCATTGAGGTGTGAGACGTGGCAGCGCGGTGAAAGCAGCTGACCCTGTCCGACCCGCCCTTGCCGCCCTTCACCAACAACACCGCTGCTGCCATGGGCGCCCCCAACCGCCGCCGCCTGCGGGCCGATGAGACCCAGCACGCAGCGGCAGCGGTGGCTGCTGCTCTGGCCAGCCTGGCGGAGCAGCAGCCTGTGGATGGCATCATCTCCAGCCAACACTGCAGCAAGGGGGTTGAGCCTGGTAAGCTCCCGAGAGGCAGTCAACGACTGTACACATGACTGCCGCACAGCTCCTAGCCCTGCTTGCTCCTTAAACAGCACTGCCCACCCGCCACCCACTTGTCAAATGGGTGCTGCAGGTGGGGCGGCGGCGCTACCGCAGTGGGTGATGCATCTTTCATCGCACTGAATTCCTGGCAGCATCCTTCCCAGCTGCAGCTGCTGCGGGGTTTGCATGATCACTGGCAAGCTGCTGCCCCAAAAGCAGGCAGAAGAGCACTTTCAGCAGCACTGCCAGAGACCTGTTGCTAGCTTTCTGGACCACCGCATGCATTATATTAGTCTGCTATGACACATGCAGAAAAAACACCCTGGCCTCGCTCTGCCACGGCCGCCGCTCACCGGCACACAGCTGCCTCTCCGGATCCGGGCCCAATGGGCTCGAAGTTGGCAGGTGGCGCGCAGTCTCCGACCACGTTTGTACATGTGACGTCGTAGCCCCGGCAGCAATGGAGAGCATTGAAACGCCTCTGATGCAAAGCGCCCGCTGCCCCGGGCCACCACCGCAAGCGCCGCGCACATCCGCCCCACCAACCTGCCATTCCCGAGCACATCCTTCCCCGCACCACACCAAACTGCTCATTGAACTGGCATGAACAGATCGTGCTGGCTAAACCGTTGTCAACAGTTGTCCTTTCATTGTTAGCCTTTGTTAGCGTTTGTTAGCCCAACGCTGCGCCCGGTTTTGGCCTTTGTAGGCCACCCGTTAGAAATGGCGTCTCACGGACGCCTACTTAGGGCGCTGCCTCGCTCTTTTTGCTACACGTTCCTTATTCCGATTGCGTTGTTACTGCGTCAAGTGCCAGTCTGGGTCTCCTTTGTTGTTCCCTCCCTTGCCGCTGCACCTCTCTTCACGCGGCAGGCGGCGGCGGCAGCAGGGCCGGCGGCGGCGGCGGCAGCAGCAGCGGCGGCGCGCCCCCCGGCTGCCCCTTCGGGACGTTCCTACCCAACCCGAAGCCGTAACAGCGCCCAAACCTAAACCAAACAGCCCAGATCTGAAGGCCCAGCTGGGGCGCGCCGCAGGGTGAGGAACGGCCTTGAGAGGCCCGCTCAAGACGCTGCAAGACTTGACTTCAGGTGAAAGAGCGCGGGGGGAAGCCGACACATTTTTGTTTTTTTTCAGAGAGAGAAACGAGCGTGCGGTGCCTGCTGGGATAGAAGCCTGCAGCTAGCTGGTCTATCTTGGATAGCAAAACAGAGCGTAGATAGTCCTGGGACGTCGTGCAGACTCAGATCTGTGCGGGCGGCGGCCAAGTCTGCCACTCACTACCTTTTTGCCAGCCCTCTAGGGCTCTAGAGCACCTGTTCAGCCGTTCGCACTCTCTCCCGCCCGAATTTCGCCCGCCCACCCCGTTCACAAGCCCGCTGAGGACGCGCCGCCGTGCTCGGGCCCTGCCCGCCTCCGCCCCCTCCGCCGCACGCCGCTCTCGCAGCCACACACGCTTTAGACCAGCTCCAAACACACCCCTGCACTCACACGCAGTGCCTGAGCACACAGTGGAGCAGAACAGGTGCAGGCGGGCAATTCAGCTTCACACGAGCAGAGCGCCCCCTGTGCTTGGCGACGATGCAGCCCACCACAGCCTGCGGCAGTCCTGCCGCGCATGCATCCGCCTGCACAGGTGCGTCGCTGTGGTTGGTCTTGACGCCTGCTGATGCCAGCCCGCCAGCCTGGCTGCTATACATCTGTACCCTGCCTCTGGGGTGGCTGCACCAGCCGCCCCCCCTGACTGCCTGCCAAGCCAAGCCGACCACTGAGCGCAGCCCACTTGTGTAGTACTGTGCCTGCTTCCCTCCTCCCCTGCTGCTGCAGTCACTGTCTTTCCCAAGGCTGGATTCGACGCCACCGAGCTCAAGACCATCGTCCTCAAGCACCTGGAGTTCGACGGACCCCTGCCCACCGCTGTCACAATCGTCAACCAGCCGCGCTGCGGCGTGCTGTGCTCGTTTGCCGACGCCGACAGGGCGCGCCGTGCCCACAGCATCGTCCGGCAGCTGAGCAGCGGCCCGCACAGCGGTGCCTTTGCATCACAGCTTTGCATTAAGCACGATCCCGACACGCCAAGGAGCGGCGGCGGCGGTGGGTGCAGCCCCGACCGCCGGCCCTCGCTGGCTCTCAGCAAAATTGAGGTTGTCGCTCCCCAGCCCAGGAACCCCGCAAGCGGCAATCCCAGCCGCATCTGCTACGACAGCCCTCGCAAGGCGGACGCTGCGGCAGCCGTCGCAGCCGCCGCTGCAGAGCCCGCCCCTCCCGCGCCAGCCGAGCCGGCGGGCAGCAGCCAGCTGGCGAGGCTGGGCTGCCAGCGCGCCGAGCGAGCCCCCAGCTCCACCTGCGCCAACCGCCCAAGCAACCGTGACCATGCCATGGGTGGGCCTGCAGTGTTGCGCATGGGCGCTAGCTGGCTTCTGTTGGATGGGCATGTTACTGTGCCTGCTTGGCTTGTGAGGCAGCCTTGCTGGTGATGGCTCAACGTCAGCACAACTGCTACTGTCCGCCGTCCCCCCGGTGCTGACCTGTCCCCACATGTGCCACCCTCCCTGCAGCCTGCACGCCGCTCCGTGCCGCCAACATTCCAAGCTGTGGGCACCCTGCGCCTCCCAGCTGGCGCGTGCCCAGGGAGTGGCTGCGCTCCAAACTGATCGAGCTGCGCCCGCACGCCTCCAAGTGCCACCTGCCGGCGCCTCGGCGGCGCGACGCTGCGCCGCCCCTCAGCGGCCTGGACGAAATGTACATCATGCAGCAGAGCGGCGACGCCTGCTGCGTCAAGGTGGGGAGGCAGGAGCAGCGGCTGCCTGCTTGCAGAAGGGCAGTGCATGCGTGAGCTGCACAATAGGGGAGAGGCAGTCGTGCTGCGCTAGCTGGCCTGCTGCTGTGGAAGCATGCTTGTTGCTGTGCCTGCTGGGCCTGCCTGCTTGCCCGCCTCAGCTTGCCAGGCCATGGTGCGACATGCCTCCTGCTGTGCTCTGAGCGCCTCTCTGGCGAGCCTCTGCTTACCACCGCTCCCCCTGCTCCTGTCCCTCCCCCTCCTCCCCCTCTGCAGCAAGTGGGCATGCTGACATTCCCGCAGCTGCTGTGCGACAGCCTGGCGGAGGCGCGCATCCTGCGGGGTGTGGCCGCCCTGCTGCACATGGAGTTTTGCAAGCCGCCCAAGCGTGTGATGGTGAGTGCTGCTTGTGGCTGGCCAGCGCCAGGCTCAGTCTGGTGGTGTTGGAACCGGTGGCTGCGCAGGTGTCTGTGGCTGGAGCCACACAGCATGCCAAATCGCCGCTTGCTTGCATTGTGTCAGTGCAGCATGTTCTGCGACCCCAGTGGTGTTTTTGTTGCCACTGACCCTGCGCCCACACCACCCTGCCCACTCCCACCCTTGTTTGCAGGCCAAGCGCCTGAAGCAGTGCTACCAAAAACTGATCCCCAGCAACCTGCAGCACATGCTGGTGGCAGACTGCCGCGCCTGTGCGGGGCGCCGGCACGCTGATGTGGACAAGCGTGGCGTTGAGGCCTATCTGTACCGAGTGGTGTGCCCCATGCTCGCCCGCCGCTAGCCTGGGTAGCTGGCTGCAGCGCCAGCCTGCCTGCCTGAGCAATTGTGCAGCGGCATGCGCTCAAGCGCATGCAGGCAGGCGGCCGGCACCCTGCAACTGCTCGCAGCCGTGGCTGAGGAGCATGCCAGCGTAAGCACTCCTTTTGTGTTTGTCGAACACACACCAAGACCTTATCAATCAGAACGTTGCCCAAGTCTGCCAAGTCCCAAACCTTCTGCTGCTTGAACAGCACACACCGATGACGCCTCGTTTTCAGCGTGTTTTCATTCCGCCTGCCTGCGGCTCCCTGGCATCAACCTACTACCGAGCCAAACCAACCTTGGCTTCCCTTCTGTTGATCCTCCACCGTGCAACGCACGCGCCTGCCCCAAGGTTTTCCTTCCCTGCATGCACAGCAGCCAATGCCAATGCCATGCTGCTTCTTCAGTGCCAAAACACGAAAAGCCCCCCAAAACAGCCTTGCACCAAGTGTGCGCCGAACTACGTGTTGCCTCAGTTCCTGTTTCCCCATGCAAGGCGTGCAAGCGCTTTCGACCGATCCTGCCTGAGCGGCCGACTGAACTTTCATCCCCCTTGCTCAGCCTGCTGCATTTTGCATGCCTGTCCCTGCGCCTTTGCTTACTACACCGTTCCTGTCCCTACTAATGTAAAAAAAGTCCAAAGGCCCAGGCTGTGCTGAGCGTTGCCTTGAGAGTTGACCTGGAGGAAGTTGGCATTGCCGCAGCACTGGCTGGGGGACGATGCATGGGCGCAGCACAAGCTGCTGCCAGTTACAGGACAGCGTGCACCTGCCAAGAGAACCCTCCCCAGCTCTTGTCGGCCCACAGCTGCAGCTCTCAGTCCACGCTCACGGGCGCAAAGTTACAGGTGGGGGCATCAGCAGGCCACAGTGAAAGCCAATTGTCAGTGAGGAGCAGAGGATGGGCGCGGGGGCCCAAATGCAGCCGAGGGGCGGAGCAGAGGCAGGTGTGCTGCAACCAGGTCGCTGGGGGTGCACAGGGAGGGAGAGGAGAGGCAGGCATGCAGGCAGTGCGCCAACAAGCACGCAGAATATGAGCAAGCGAGGGCGGATCGATCATGGCGTGGCAAAAAAGACGAGGGATCGATAGGGGCTGTACGACTGTGTTAGCAAGTGGGTAGAAGGATGGGCGGGCACATGGGGCGTCGGCACAACACAGCCGCAGAGAAGAATGGGGGTGGGGCACAGAACCGGGGCGACAGGCACAGCGGGGGCACGTGCGGGGCAACAGCACGGCTGCACGCCGCAGGTGCAAGACTCGTCCGTCGAGGGTGGGAGCTGTTGTCAGGGAGAGGGGGAGTGGCTGCGTTATTGGTCGGGTTCGATGAGTCAGTTGAGGGGCTGGTGGTGAGAGGACAGGGTGGGAGGGGAGATGGGTTGGGGGAGGGGCTAGGGACAGGGGGCTGGGGACCCGAGGCCAGCACGGTCGGCGTTTCAAGTCACAAAAAAGAGCGCGGGTTCAGTCAAAAGGCGGCTCACGCCACGGGCACAAAGTGGTTGGGCAGCAGGCGGGGGCGGCAGCGCTGGCCGGGCCGCAGGCTCAGCTTGAGCACTGCCTGGTCGGGGCAGGCGCAGGCGGGCACGCCGCCCTCGCCCTCGCCCCACAGCAGGCGCGCCAGGCACTCCACGCCTTCCACCAGCCGCGGGCCGGCCCGGCAGAACAGCGCTGCATCGGCGACGTACACCGCGCTGGCCCGCACCGCCGGCAAGTTCCACCAGCCAGGCAGGCCGGCCACGGAGCAGAGGTCGGTGAGGGGGCGCAGCGCGGAGCCGCCCTGCATGCCCGCCACAATCAGCACATCGGGTGCCAGGGCTTGCACCTGCGGGGCAGTGGCGGGCGAGGTGGGACGCAGAGAGCAGCAGTGAGCCTGGTGGGTGTTGAGGGCGCAGCGCAGGTGCAACTAGTCCCGGATGCCTGTTGCAAATGCATGTCAGGCAACGCTTTTCAGTCAGGCAGCAGGCAGGGCTGTTGACCCTTGCAATGCGGCAGCAGCAGCAGCAGTACCCAGCAGCCCACCTGCTGCCAGGTCAGCTCCACCTCAGCGTCTCCAGGGGCCTCCTCCAGGTCGCAGGCGCCTCCAGCAAGCATGACCTGGTCGGGCAGCCACCAGCCCACTGTGCGCAGCGGCCGCAGCGAGCGCAGCACCAGCACGCGGGGACGCTGCGGCGCTGCCGCCGCTGCCCGGGCAGCCTCGCCAGCGACCCGCCGCAGCCGCGCACGCAGGCGGTCCACGGTGCGGAGCGCCTCATCGCGCACGCCAGCAGCCTCGCCGACCTGCAGGCAGCAGCAATGAGGGATCGTGTGTACAGGTGAGGACGACCGGCCTGCCTGCCTGCACATGCGAGCCGCATGCTGCAGCGGTGCATTCCAAAAGCAAGCTGCACCCTGGGTCCCAGTCCATGCACATGGCCCCTCCACTGCTGCTGTCGCAGCCCTCAGCATGTTCATTCCAATGCAAACAGGTCCCTGGCCCTGCCCTGCAAAGCACTTACCGCCAGCATGGAGTCGAGGACGTCTCCCAGGGTGCGGCGCCGCACGCACACCACGCGGCACGAGTGCTGCAGCCCCACCGCCACCAGCGCCTCCAGCACCGCCTGCCCCATGCCGCCCTGGCAGGGGCCGCCTCCGGAGTACAGGCTGGCGGCGGCGGCGCAGGAGCCGGCGGCATCCTCCTCATACACTACCAGGCCTGGCCGCTCCCTGGCGAGCACCTCCTCATCCACCACATCCTCTAAATGTGGCGCCACGGTGGCGCTGCCGCCGCCCACAGTGCTGCTGGGCTCCCCCGCCGCTGCCTGCCAGGCAGCCAGCGCGCTGCGGCCCTGCGCCGCCAGCGGGCTCTCCCGCCGGCTGGCGGCTGCTGAGGCGCTGGACGCCGTGCTGCCCGCGCTGCCGCCCGCCAGCTGGTTGAGGGATGCATATGATGCAGCCGAGGCGGCGGCAAAGCTGCGCCGCGCCTTGGCGCGGGCCACCGCATCTGGAGGGTAGTCGCAGGCGTCGCTGACGGCGGCCACGCGCGCCCCCAGGCCCAGAGCCCACAGCATCTCAGTGGCCCCTGGGGACAGGCTCACAATCTTGTCGCTGGGGTGGTGGCTGCATGTCCCACATGGGAGAAGAGAGAGCGGGTGAGAGCAGGCAAAGGTTAAGCTGAGATCGTGCAGTTGTTGGGTGGGGCCCAGCGGCATTTGCCCAACAGTCGCACCATCCTCAGCGGCAGCGACGGCGGCAACAGCAGCGCAGCAACCGCTGAAGCTGCGGCCCCGCTCACAACTGCCCTGCCCTTCGCACCTGTGCTGCCAGTTGTACGGCGTGGCAGACGCATGGCCATTCCGTGCAGCCGGCCCCTCCAGCCGCTCCAGGCCTTGCAGGTCCAGGGGGCTGGGCGAGCGGGCCATGAGCATGGCTGCTGCGCTAGCGCTGGCAGGCCGCTGGTCAAAGCTGTCGCTGCGGCTGTGCCGGCTGCCGCCCGAGGGTGGTGGCAGCAGGCCGCTGCCGCCCACCGCGCCATTGGCAGCATAAAACTGCGGCGAGGCAGCTGAGCTGAGCGACTGTTGCCGCCCCATCGGCCCGTTGGCGTAGCCGCCCGGCTGGTGCAACCGCGGCCAGCTGTGCACGTTGGGCACCTGACCAGGCGACCGCTGCATGCTGTGGCCTGGTGGTGGCGGCGGCGGCGTGTAGTCCGACATGCCCCACGCCGCGCTGCCATTGCTGTATGCTGCATGCGGCTGGTGCGGCAGCGGCGGCGGCGGGTAGCCGTAGGGGGCTGGCGCCCCATGCGGCATGGCCGGCGGCTGCGCATACTGCTGCATGTAGTGTGAGTGCAGCGCTGCACCGCCAAAGTAGTGAGGCGCCTCAGCCGCCCGCTGCTGCTCCAGCTCCCGAGGCGACAGCTGCTGCGGCGAGTCTGTGAGGGGTGGCGACAGCGTCTCGCCAGGCGGCAGCGGCCCTGCATGCGCGCTGTAGCTGTTGAGCGAGGTCAGGCTGACCACCTTGGACAGAGCGGTGGTGGGGGACAGCGAGCGGCCCGGCAGGCCCGGTGGCTGCAGGCTGGCATGCCGTGCCGCCATCATGTCTGCAGGTAAGAGCACAAGAGGGACAGCAGCAGCTCGCATGGTGGACAGCTGGCTTGACTGGCAGACTTTCATTCGTGATGGCCACTCAGCAGCAGCACAAGAAGCAGCAGGGCATAAAGGCGTGCAGCTCCGCCCAGCGCACAATGTGCTGACTACTCACGGTGCGCTATGCTGGGGTCACCAGGCGGCAGCATGAGCGAGTGGTGGCGCGGCGCATGCAGCCCGCCATCCTCTGAATGGTGGCGGTGCACATCCACTGCCCCCGCTGCGCCCTGCTTGACTGCCAGGTCAGGCGAGGAGCGGCTGTGGTGCACCCCGCTGCGCCCGCTCTTGCTGGACTGCAAACATGAGGCAAGAGTGGACAAGCATGGTGGGCAGGCAGGGCTTGCAACCTTTCATGCAGCCGTTTCAGCGGCAGGCGAAGCATCCACCACAGCAGGTGCCCCAACAGCAACCAGTGCAGCGAATCATACAGCAGCAGGCATGCATGAGGAGTGGACGACCACACATTCAACCACGGCACGCACCAGCGGCGTGGTGTGCAGCGAGGCCACCGCACTCTCCAGGTAAGCTGCCGTCTGCTGCGCCTCAGTCACCACCGCGCTGACGGCTGCCACATCCACGCTGCGGCACTTGCCCACCAGCGACGCCGCAAACTCTGCAACAGCAGGCCGCAGTGCAAACAGGCAGGTCAGCAGCAGTCCGAGGCAGGAAGAGCCACTCTTGCTGATGCGGCAGCTCTGGTGGCTGCGTTTGCATCCACAGCTACCCAGCGCCTGACTGCTCATGCTGCAGTGCATGCAAGTCAGCAGCAGCAACCACCTTTCTCACCTGGGCAGTTGCCGAAGTGCAGGTGCACGTAGGAGGCCAGCACGTTCTGGGTGCAGAAGCCCTCTGCCACATCAGCCGCGCCGGGGATCTGCGGCGTGAGCGTGTAGCATGTCTGCCACCCCTGCTCGCCGCCGCTGCCGCCGCCGCTGAGCGCCTGCCCCAGCCCGCTCACCGCACTCTCCTGCGCAAGCCAGCAACAACACAATTTAGCGAGCTGGTGGCTATGTAGCTCCTAAGTCTACCTGCCAACCAGCCTGCCACACAAAACGTAATGTCTGCAGCCAGCCCATTGCGCACCTATCCCAGCCTCAGCAGCGTGCAGCAGCGCATGCCTACACCAACAGCCCACAGCGCACCTGCACAATTTCGGAGTGGTGGTGCACCTGGCCACGCACGCGGGCACCCGCCGGGAAGAGGGGGCAGCCCTCGCGGGTCGCCACCTCCACATACCCCATGCTCAGCTTGCGGCCGCTGACCACCGTCTTGAAGGGAAACACGCCCACTGCAGCATGAGCAGCCGAGTGTGCAGAGGGCCAAGGTGAGCTGCTGATCAGCCAACAGCAGCTGGCTGGCTTGGCAACAACCCGACACGCTGACGAGCCTGCAAGCCTGCCACACTGCCCCCAGCCAGCAGCACGTACCCATCGGAAAGGCGGCCTGGTCGGGCTGCGGCTGAATGCTGCGCGACAGGTAGAGCAGGCCGCCGCACTCGGCATACACCACGCCCCCCGCCTTGGCAAACGCCGCCAGGCTGGCGCGCAGCAGCCGGTTGTCGGCCAGCTGGGCGGCAAACCTGCATGTGCAGGCAGGCGCACAACGGCAGTGCATCATGCAATGCTAGCGCAGCAGCCAGGCCCAACTTTGCCTTGCATACTCCCGCTGCAGCTGTCCGGCTGGTCACAGGGCTGGTCAGATGGCGAGCACATCAGCAGACATGCTGAGGTAGGCTGAGCAGCGCACCGCTCAGGGTAGCCGCCGCCTAAGTAAATGCCCGCTACATCCGCTGGCAGCGGGTCGGTAAGCGGCGAGAAGTAGACGAGCTCGGCGCCCGCCTGGCACAGCAGAGAGGGATTGGGAAGAGTTGTTGGTTCAGGCTAGCCCTGCCACGCGGCACCGCACTAGTGCATCTGCCGGGCAGGACAGTGGGCTGCTCAGCAGCCAGCAGCTGCAGCACGTGCGCCAGCTCCGCCAGACCCACCTCTCGCAGCAGTGCTAGGTTGTCATGGTAGTAGAAGCAGAAGGCTGCGTCGTGCGCCACTGCTACCCGCACCGGCGGCTGCTGGGCGCGTGCCGTCGGCTGCACGCTGGCGGCTGCGCCTGCTGGCTCCGGGGCAGCGGCCGCACCAGCTGGCAGCTGCGGCAGCTCAGCGGTGGCTGCCATGGCCAGCAGAGCATCCAGATCCACATGGGTGCTGACCAGCTCCGACAGAGCCTCCACCACGTTGGGTGGCACGGTCTCATCAGCCGGCATGTGCAGGCCCAGGTGGCGTTCCGGGATGACCACTCCCTCATTCTGCAGCACGGCCGGGAGCAGAAAACCATCCAGACTTGTTGCAGGCACCAGCTGGCGTGCAGCTGCAGCTGGCAGGACATGCTGCGCAGGCAACGGCAGCCCGACCGCCCAAGCTTCCCGCCGCTGCTGCAGTTGCCGCTCGCAGGCCCAGGCGCAGCCCACCTTGGGGACGCCACCCAGCACAGGGGCCTTGATGCCAGCGGCGACCAGCGCGTCCCGAAGCCAGATGGTGTGTGCGTCGCCGCCAACCTGGTGCACAAAGAACAGCAAATGGGGCGCACATCAGGCTCTGCTGCTGAGCGGCCAACAGTCCTGTCAGGCCCCAACACTGCAAGCGTTGCTCCCCCAGTGCTTGCGACCGCAGCGAGCAGCTCTATCCCCACTGGCACTGTGGGTCAGGAAGGTGCATGGGCAGCTCTGCTGGCGCTCTTGCTGCCCTGCTGACCTTGTTGAACAGCAGGCCGCCCAGGCGCAGCTCAGGGTCGAACTCAATGTAGCCCTTGGCCACAGCGGCCGCAGACCGCGCCAGTGCCTGCACAAATCACGCCCAGCAAACAGCAGCAGGTTTGAGCAAAGCAGGGCAGGGGACAACGAGAAGCGCACTGCTGCAGCTGCACAATCAAGCGGCAGTTGAACAGCAGCTGCGGTGCTCGTGCTGACACGCCAGCAGCACAACACAGGCAACTGCGACTTGCTCACAGCAACTCACAGTGCTGCCGCGCGGCTTCCCAGCACCCAGCACGCACCGAGGCATCCAGGACCAGCAGCACGGGAGCGCCCAGCCACTTGGCCAGCTGCGCGGTGGATCCCGCCTCCGTGGCGCCGTCCCGGCCATCAAACAGGCCCATCACGCCCTCCACCACTGCCACGTCAGCGTCAACTGTGTGCCGCCGGTATGCCGCCACCACCTGTGCGCAGAGCCGGCGGGCGAGGGGTGCGTGAGAGCGTGGGCGAGAGGGCAACAGCAGCGCTTGCGTGGCTGTTGGCCCCGCCTCAAGCAGTGGCGCGTTGATGGGGAAGCACACCGCTGGTGCCCGTCAACAACAGCAGCCCCTTGACAGCGGCGCACCTGCTCCCGAGTGAGCATCCAGGTGTCCAGGTTGATGGAGGGGCGCCCCGTGGCCGCCGCATGGTGCATCGGGTCCAAAAAGTCTGCGGCGGCAGCAAGCACGCAAACCTTTCAGCCCCGCGCTCCAGCCCAGAAAGCCCTGCCCAGGTGTATGTTGGTCTGCACACGGCGTGGAGACGCCCAGCAGCAGGCCGCAGCGGCCGCAGGTACAGGGGCAACAAGAACAAAGCACAACGGCGGCGGCAGCGCCGGCGGGTGGCGGCGGCCGGCCCCACCCTGGGCCCCCCTGGCACACCTGGGCCCGCCTTGAATGCCTGCACCTTGAGCCCTCGTGCCCTGCAGCAGGCGGGGCAGCCAGGACCCTGTCAGTGGGCGGGCCCGAGCAAGGTGCGAGCGGGTGCGGCACGGCCCCTGCCCTTCAAACGGCGCTGCCCAGCGCTGTCCACTCGCACCGTAGGGCGGCCATCAGCCCCGTGCTCAGCGCCGTCTTGCCCACGCCGCTGGCCGTGCCCGCCAGGACGACGCAGGGCGCCGGGCCGCCCGCCCCGCGGGTGCCCGCCATCTCAGGGGCGCCCCGCTCTATGTGGGCTGCCTCCGCATCGTTTGCTGCGCCCGGCGCTGATGGCGTTGTTGAAGGAGAGCGCTGCTGCGTTTCCCAGCGGTCGTGCAAAGCGCAAGGACAAGTGGGTGTGCAGCGATCAGGCTCGAGGGAAGGGGTTGGGCGGGGCCATGCAGCATGCCGCGCCGCCGCTTAGGGCTAGCACATGCCGCACCTGCGGCTGCAGGCTGGCTGCCGAATCGGCGTGAAGACCCTTGCGCCCTGCCGCAGATGGTGCTGCCCAACCGTCAATGAATTTACACAGGTTGGGGGCCCAGCAGCTGGCGTATGGGTCTACTGAACACAAAATGGGAGGGGGGCCGGGCGCGGCGGCCGGCGGTTAGCCGGCACAGGCGGCCTGGGCCCCGCGAAAACAAGTACAGGACAACCGGATCGGATGGCAGTGCGGGGGCAAGGCGAGATTATACATGTGTGCGTGAGAGGGTACAGGGCGGATGCCAGGAAAGATGTCACATCAAATTGGGCGGCGGCGCCTGCGCCGCCGCGCTGCGATACACAAGCGGCCTGCCGGCCGCTGGAAAAGCAAGGCCCAAGCTGCAGATGAGTCTGCCGGCCTCAGATGACTCCATACAGCGTTTTGGCTGTGCAGCCGTCGGCCATCAGCGACTTGGTGAACCACACGCCGTCATACTTGCCGCCGCATCGCTGCTCCATACAAAACTGGTAGTCGCGCTCCTGCGCTCAAACGGGCGCAGCACATACGTGGGAAGTCGCTTCAGCGCTTCCAACAGCAATGGCAGGAGCAGCGGCAGAACGGGAGCACGGGCAGGAACATGGGCACCCTTGCTCGCCGCGCCTGGGCCTAGCACAACCAAACACACAGTGGCCAAACACACGGTGGCACCAAGCAGGCGCAGCCGCACGCGCACAACAGCCGCTCTGCTCACCTCCTTGCGATACGCGTTCACCACGTGGACACGTGCCACCCACACAGATTCCGACACCTCGAGCGTGCTTGTGAACTCCCAGCTGGAGCAGTTGAGCAGCGTGTAGTAGAAGGGCTGCACCGGGAAAGGGGACAGCAACGTGCGGCCAAGGTGAGAGAAAGAGACAGAAAGACGGCAGGGCTAACCGCACTGAGGGCCATCAGGTATGCAACAGCCAGTGCAGCCAGTGCAGCCAGCCCTGTGTCACCCACCGTATACAGGATGCGGCGGAACCTCTCAAACTGCAGGGAGCCAAAGGTGAAGGGCAGGTTGGTTGGTTGCTGTGTTGAAGCACGGCTGACACCAAGGCGCAGCACCAGCAACAGTAAACCCAGCTGCATCAACGGCCAAGGCATGCGGCAGCCGCAAGCGACTTCCACACTTCTTGCAAGCTTGCGCACCTGCCCCAAATCTAGGCTGACTCCAAAATCTGCACGGCGCAGCGGGGCAGGTAGTGACAGCGGGTAAACCGAGTGTGCCCACAATGCAGCGGTAGTGAGACATGAGCATACAGAAAACATCAGGCAGGGCAAGTGTGTGCAGCCGTGGCCCTTCTCACATGACGAGCGGTCCCACGGGTCGAAGCCCGCAAAGCGATACAACGTCTCTATGCCGTGGTCGATTGTGGGGAAGTTGTTGTGCTTCAGGGCCTGCAGGTTGGGGGCCGGAGAACGCCAGCCTCCTCAGGGGAGGAGAACAAGAGCCGGGAATGGAGCGATGCCTCCGATGACCTGGTGCCGCATATGCTGAGGCCAGTGGCTCCCTGCATACCTTGAGCTGCGCCTCAACAGCCTCTTCTCGGCTGAGCCAGTAGCTGGGCTCCAGCTTAGCAGGCTTGCGGGGCTTGGGCAGCTCCAGCTCGCCGCTGCCGCCGCCGGTGTCGCCGCCGCCTGCCGCTGCCCTGACGGCAACTGCCAGCCGCCGCTGCTGTCTTCGCAGACATGGTCGCGCTGCAACGGACACCCCGCTGGCGCACCGCGGCTGGCGGCAGCACCAGGGGCCCCGCAACGCTGCAGGGCAGCTTGCTGCCGCAGCGGCCATCAGTTTGCGCTGGGCCGCTGAAACCTGTGCGCAAGGCCTGTCAGCAGTGATCGAAAGCACCGACGGCCGCAGCGGCCTGGGTGTTGGTCGCTCGGGGTTTGAAGCGGAACAACAGGAGCTCAGAAGCAAGTGGGGCTGCTTGCACGGACGTGGGGCGATGATCACAAACGGACGCACACCGCGAGAGCACGGTAGGTGGCGCATGACCGGCGGCGGCGGCTCTTCAGTGCACAGTGTCACCTGCCCCGTACCATGCGTGCTACTTGCTGGGTTGCTCCTCTGCCGTCATGAAATTTGCAGTCACTCATGGTAAAGCAAGATGGAATTTACTGAGCTAGGAAGCGAGCTACGGACAAGTCTCACACCCAGGACGGACAGGGAGAGGCGCACTGAAGGAAGCAGGAGGGTTGTACAAGTCTGAGTGGCATTCTTTCCCTACGCCAAGAACTGCGACTGCGCCAGCTTCTGCTGCCGCCGGCCCAAGCTGTAGGCCGCCGCAGCCCAAGCCGCCGTCACAGGCACAACCGCCATTGCCAGCTCGGACGGCCCAAAGCCAAGCGCGGGCACGAGCGTTTGGAACAGAGCAGCCGCTGTGGTGTCGCCGATGCGCTGCAGAGGGTGGGTGAGCAGAGCAGGAGCGTGTTAGTGCACTTTTTGAACCGTTGGTTCACAGCGCCGCATGAACAGCTGACCGTGCCTGCTGCTTGCGCTGCCCCAACACCCACAGCCCCCACCTGCACCACTGTGTCTAGGAAGAGCTTTGCGCTGTCTGCATCCAGGGAGGGCGGAGCAGCAGCAGCACTTGTGGCAACTGCGCCACCTTTCGGATCACGAGCAATGCAAGCAACAGTGACTTCTGCCTGCACCCAACGGAAAGCCAGCTCACAACTTCTTCCCACATGCCCAACTCACACTTTTCCTCGCGAGACAGTACTGTGTACAAGCTCTCTCGCGCCGGCCGCGCCAGGGAGTAGGCCAACAGCTTGCGGCACACCTCTGCTGCCGCCACGGTGACGGGGGTGGGCCATGCAGCTATGACAGCCAGCAGCACGCCAGCAGATGTTGGCAGCACGCTGAGCGCAAGGGGCAGGCCAATGCGGCGAAGCACATGGCCTGCAGGCAGGGCGGGCGGCTACAATGCTGGGAAGGGAACGCCTAGATCCACATAGGCTGCTGTGGTGCATTCCAGTACTGGGCAGGCAGTGCAGCAGGCGGTGATGTGCTGGGAAATGGCATGGCTAGTACCTCACCGGTGGCCAGCACTTGCAGGACCAGGATGGCGAAAGCCGAGGTGGAGTTGATGGTTGCAAAGATGGCAGTTCGGCTGGCGGCGTCCGGCACTGCACGGGGGCGTCGTGACATGGCGGCTCACTTGCTTGAGTGGTCGACATGCAACGCAGCACACGAAAGCAGGCATAGCGCAAAACAGTAGGAAGGACAGGAAACAACATGGGAAGCGCAATGCAGCGAGGCAGCTGGCCAAGCATGCAGGCATGCAGGCGGCCTAGTGGCGCACCTCGAGCAACGACAAGGGTCTTCTCAAAGTAGAAAACCGAGCTGGTGGCGTAGTTCAGGGCAAGGTACAGGCAGATGTGGCGCAGGTAGGGCGAGGCGCTGCAGCCGTGGGGAGGGCGGTAAGCTTGTTTCAGCACCACTGAAGCACAAGGTGCAAAGGTGCACCGCAGCTGCATGCATGCTGGCAAAATTACTGGTCATGAACGCCCAGTCATGACGCTGAAGCCGCACCGTATGAGCCGCAGGCCCTCCAGTGTGCGCCCCATGAGCCTTCCTGTCCAGCCTCCTGGCTTGCCCACGCTGCCGCTGCTGCTGGTGTTCAGTGAATTGTTGGCGCCTGTGCCGCTGGGCGCGGCAGGCTTGCCGCCGCCCCCGCCTTTTGACGCCGGACTAGCGTGGCGGCTGCTAGGTGACGACGCTCCGCCGGCCTCAGCAGCCACCGCCGCCGAGCTGCCGCCATTGCTTTTGCTAGAACCTGACTTGACTAATCGGTACCGCAGCGCTGCCTGGCCAGCCAGCTCCAAGCAAGCTGCCGAGGCCATGAGCGGCAGCAGCGAGGGGCTGCCGTTGCCACCACCCAGCAGCGGGGCACGAGCCAGGGCACGGGCTGCTAGCGAGCCCAGCAGCTGGCCCAGGGTGGCACCAGCACCCAGCAGCCCAAACAGACGGCCGGCTGCTTCAGGGCTGAACACGTCGGCAGAGCGGGCCCACTGCAGCAAGAAGGCAGGGGGCTGGAACTTGCGGGGCGCGGCCATGCACTGGCGGTGCACAAGCCGATGTTGCATGTGTAGCTGTCATAGCCACTGGCCCATTCCAGTGCAGCAAGGCTCCAGCCCTGCACCAGTCCCAGCCAAAACGCACCAGGGTGGAGACCGCCACTAGGTTGAGCAGGGAGACCCACAGGAAGAAAGCCACACGTACCGCCGCCTGGGCGCCCGTCAGCACAGCAGCGCCCGGCGCTGAATGCCGCCCTCGCTGCTGCTGCGCAGTGGCAGCGTCCGCTGCGGCTGGCACAGGGGTTCCTGCTGCTGTGTATAGCACGATAAAGCCTGCGGCCAGGATTACAAGATAGGGTGTGAGTGACGATGTCAGCAGCAGCAGCAACAGCAGCATGGCATTCTTGGTCCCAAACTGGGCACATTGCAAAGCACGTCAAGCCGCGGCACTCACCCAAGACAGACAGCGACAGCACACGGAAGAGCAGCTGCAGGCCCCGCTCCCGTGCCGGTGAGCGACTGAGGAAGCTCGAGGCCAGCGGGGTGGCAAGGAAGGTGAGGAACAGGGAGGCCACAAACAGCCGGGGCAGCTTATCAGTGCCGAGCGCCACGCCCGCCTCGTCCCGCAGCGGCAGCAGCAAGAAGTAGCCCGCCAGTGCGGCGCAAAAGCCCGCAATGCCCGCCGCAAGCGGGCGCAGCTGCGGGGTGGCACAGGGCGAGCAGGTGGCACAGTTTGGGTGGGGCAAGGGGACATGGCGGCACAAGTGCGGCGGCGGCGGCGGCGGCACGGCCGGCAGGGCTACACAGGGCGGGCTGCGTCGCGATCGCACCTCCTCGTCGCGTACTCCAAGCTTCTCAGCAGCGCGCTGCAACAGCGCCATCCTAGCGGTGGATGGAGGGCGCGGTCGGCCGGCAAACGAGTTTTTTCCGGCGCTTAAGCTGCATGGCGAGATTCAGTCATCTTCTCCTGGTCGATGGTGCAGAGAAGAAGAAGAAGGCAGGCTGAATGCATCTGAACGCGCCCCCAGCATGGCGGCAGACCTTTGCCCGCCATGCCGGCACGGCGAACGGCACATGCATTTGATCTGCTTGCACTCTTGGCCCAAATTTGACTCTGAAAACACGCTTCTGCACTGTGCATGCAACATCAACCAAATCAAAGCACAAGGCAAGCACAATTTCCCAGTTGATCCTGCCAACTTCGGCGCTGGCCGAGCCTTGAGCACATGCGGGGCACTGCTGCTCTCTCCATTGCCCTGCCACACATGTTCCTGCCCCCCATGTTCCTGCCCCAAGCTCAGCCAGCTCAGCCAAAGTAGGGCTTCCACTGCAGCTCCAGCTCCACCCGCCCGCTGTCCGCCCCCTCCAGCCTGAACTCCTGGTGCATGTGGCGCCGCTGCATCAGGTCTCCCAGCGGCACCTGTGGGTGTGCACAGGGGAGAAGCAGCGCAGGCAACCGCACTGACTAGCCGGTCGAGGGCAAGGTGGCAGGGTGCTGGGCTTTCGCTGGCCCATACCACACACGCACGAAAGGGCATGTCGTCATTGGCAGCTGCAGATGCTGGCTGCACAGCCCAATGCAAGGAGTGCTGATGAGCATCCACCGCACCTGCACTGTGCCGATGATGTCGCCGCCAAACAGCCCGCCTGACTGCAGCTCAAGCACCACTGCAGGGCAGGTTGTGGGCAAGACGGGTAGCGTTAGCAGCGGTGAATGCACAGCCAATGGAAGCAGCACAGAGCCTCCTGGGCAAGCGGTGTGCATCAGCCAAGCAGCACCCCTCGCTCCCAACTCAAGCCTCACCCTTTGCGCTCTTGTTGCGCGTGAGCTCCGCCCCCACCGCCAGCTCAACGGGCTGGTCAAACTGCGGTTGGCAGGGTGGTCATGGGTGGAGGGTTGTGAGCCCATCTAATCAACTGTACCAGGCCCAAGCATGCTTGACTGGGCTAGTTGCAATTGCACGCGCGAGCCATCAAAGCCCAGCCCCTGCGTTCCAAGCCAGCAGACAGCAGAGAGCCGGCCGCCGCACCTGCACGCAGCCGTGCCGGGATGCCTTGACCGCCGCCAGCTCGTTCTCCTGGTCACCCGCCCGCACCTTGCCCTTGCTGCAGATAGGCAGGCACGGGAAGGGCAGACGTTGGGCGGTGATTCAATAAACGTATGCAGTCACTGTGCTCAACCATTGTCACCCAGAGGCTGGCTGCAAACGCCACTCCCGTAACATGAACTATTGCTGCCTTCTGCAGCCTGTAGGCCTGACCACCCCAAGCCAACCATCAACACACCCTCGTGCACTCACACTGATGGGCGGCCAAAGAGGGAGGAGAGGGAGAGGCCGTCTGCGCGCGCCACCCGCACCGACACCATGCCGCTCTGCAGCAGGCGGCGCAGGCTGGGGTTCATGCCGCGGCCCTGCGGTTGGGTGGGCAGTTGGGATATCCATGTGTGAAGTTGGGACATCGATGTGTGAAGTTGTTGGTGTGATGCATGCGCTGGAAGGGGAGAAATGCCTGCAGGGCGAGAGGTCTTTCAAGGCAAGCCGACTGCTTGACGTACGCACCCCAGGTTCAGTGCTGACTGGACCCACTAGGATCATATTGCAGACCAGGGCAGACCAGACACCCTAGACAGATGCCCAGCCCACCTCTTGTGAGTCCAGCATGGCAGCCATGCCCTGCCGCTGGCCCCGCATGATCAGCTTCTCCTCGGCATCGGTGAAGGTGTAGTATGTGGCCTGCAGTGGGGGTGAACAACGAGGGAGCACACAGAGTGGAGAGGGTGATTCCGAACCATGGGGATGGGAGCAGTAGCTTGGCGCTCTCACGTGACTGCCACAGCCCCGTGGATACCAGCAGAAGGCAGGAGCGACTGGTGCCACCTGTACGCAAGCTCACCCTTCCCCCGCCAGCCAAGCCGCCCACCCACCCGGATGTGCAGCTGGCAGCGCTTGGTGGAGCCTCCGCGCAGCGGCCTGGCGGCGGCCACCATGGCGCGGTCGCGCTTGCGCATGTCGCCCTTGGCCTCTGCCAGCTCCTTCTCGCCTGCGTTTAAGCATGGACAGGAACACAGCAGCTTGTCCAGCTCGGCATCGAAGTTGACAGACAGCTGCACCGGCAAGCCAGAGGTTGGGGTAGCACTTGGGAATGACTGTGCAAGGGCAGCAAGGCGTGAGGGATGCTGGGCAACGGCCAGGCAAGCTGCATGGAATGAGTTGCCGGCAGGCCGCGGCGCTCCTGGCCAGCCGGATCAGGCAGCTTCCGCCACAACAGTGACCCATCAACTGGCCAAGAGGAAACATGCGGCAGCAAGTGCAGCTCACTCTCAGAGCCAACATCCAGCCACAGGTCCCGGGTCTGTCCCGGCGGCAGGTCCTGGATGCGAACGCACGCTGCAGAGCAAAGGGATTTGTAAGGCAGGCGATGAGGAGAGTGATGAGTCGGGCAGCTGCACGAGCACAGCGCAGAACACGGGCTGCTATGCAGTGGGATTAGAGCAATGCAGAAACTGCAGCACGCCATGCGCTGGACAGCCGACTGGGCACAGGAAAAGTTGGACCCTGCAGGGCAAACCATGCCCCGCCCCCTCTCCCCCTCACCCCGGCCAATCTCATCATTGGCACTCGCCCAATCGTAGTCGAACAGGACCATGCGCTGAGGCAAAGCAAGGCAGGTCAGGTGTTACGCAATGAAAGGTAGGCCGGTTGGCCGTTTCACCAACCACATCGCCCTACCCAGTATCACACTGCTCCGCAGTGCACAACAGGGGTGAGGCAGAACGCTTGCGACAGGCTCCCCCACTCCTGCTCACCAGCTCTTGGTGCTCCGCGACATGGATGGGGAACTCAATGGTCTCGTTCCAGCGCGGGTGCTTGGTGTTGGACTTGATTGCCGTCTGTCGCTTCATGGAGTTGCGCACAAACAGCCTGCGGGTGGTGTAGCAGGTGGGGTCGGCCGCAGGGTTTGGTGAGCGGCCAATTGCAACTCGCATGGTGGGCGCATGCAGCCTTGAGGTGCGCTGCAGCAGGTTGTTGTGACGGCAGCGGGCGCAGGCGGGCTGTGTGCACCAACATGTTGGAACCCATTGATGGAGAAGCAGCCAGTCTGTCCTCCAATGCGGCTCTCACTCCACAAAGGGCGAGCTCTTGGTGAGGAAGTCCATGCGGGGCACCTGCGCTCGGCATGCAGAGCAGAGCAGAGCAGCACTACATCAGGTCTGGGCTGCAGGACATCATTTGAAGCAGAATGCACCATGGCTGGGTCGCTGCCGGTGGCCTGAGGAGAGCTGCACGTGTGCCTGCTAGTACCAGCAGTTCCATGTGCACCGCATGTTGTGCCCTCCCGCCACCCATGCCTCTACACGCCAGCCATCCAATCACCTTGGTAGCCTCCACCACCTCCGCCACAAGCACTCCCACAGGGCGCTCCAGGTCTGGGGCAGGTGCAGGGATCCAAGCGGGAGGCGACATTGATGACGCTCGGGAGCACATTTGCAAGCACCCATCAGGCCTCCCTGATACATGCGCTGCCTTCCATGTATCTACCAGCCACATGCACAAGCAGCCAAGCTCTGCCTTGGCCTGCAGGTGGGTGCTAGCAACTTGCATGAAGCACCGCGGGCCACCCACCCTGGGCCTCGGGGTCGATCTGCAGGAAATAGTGCTCCGGTGACACATACGCCTGCAGAACCACGTCTTGCAGCGTCCTGCAGGCAACAGGACGGCAGCAGGACAACCAGTGGGCTGCACCGAGCAGAGCGGCAGCAAAAAACCTTCGCAGGCTCTTCCGAAGCTTGCAGAGGGGCCTCAGTGGAGCAGACATAGCAGACATCCAGCCTGGTTGCTCAAGACCCCAGCGCCTACCACCACTACAGCTGTAGCTCACTGCTTGATCCAGCTCTTAAGCGCGGGCTCCATGGGCACGTCGCTGCTGCTGCCCAGCGTCAGGTCAAAGTCAAACTCGGGCTGCTCCACCAGAGACACCTGCGGGCGCAGGGTGATGGGAATCAAGCTCAATGGCGAATCATGCTTCGCTCTTACTACGCAAGCCGCGACCATCGTGATTGAACAGCTGCGCTCTGCGGCAATCAACCAAAAGTGTGCGGAGTCAAGTCAAACCCAGCTTGCCTGGATGGCGCCCACGACCGGCACGCGGTACAGCAGCGGGCGCAGCGTGATGCGCACCCGCCCCCTGAGCATCGCGTCCTCCACCCCCACCTGCAGCGGTGGGTGGAACGCAAACGAGGGGCGGTTTGCAAATGCAGGTGGTAGAGGTGGGCGTGCCAACCTTACCTGACCCAACTTGTTTGCGGGATATGGGCCACGGACCACACCTGGCCGACTGCATCCAGCCTCAGATTGCATCAGGCCGCAACGCTGCCACCGCCCTGGCTGACTTAACCTCAGCTCCGCCGCTGCGCCCTGCCGGCACCCACCGTGAAGTCCAGCAGGTCCTTCAGCTTGTCCTCGATGATGTTGGGGGTCCACGCCTTGTCCATGCTGTACAAGGCAGACCGTCTCACGGCGTGAGGAAGTTGGCGACTTGGCATTGCTCCCACCGCAGTTTCCACTGTTACCAACCCTGCAGCTGATCCGCTTCACACTCCGTTGCCAGCTGTACCTCGCCCCTTCTCCACCCACCTGGCCGGCAACACCTGGATCTGAAGCTCCACATCC
>VFQQ010002165.1_pt1 | contig 23430 bp, 15 predicted proteins | sample 3512341 | NCBI WGS metagenome assembly VFQQ01 (sample SAMN10412373, study PRJNA504923) | tailings metagenome | isolation source: Relicate 2 Philex TSF1 revegetated site | place: Philippines: Tuba, Benguet | collected 2017-08-29 | reverse complement strand
GCGACGTGAAGAACCTGATAACGACCAGCACGGTCAACCCGCCGCCCGGATTCGACAGCATCTACGTCAACATCGACGGCAAGACGAAGGTCTCCGGCGGCGAACTGGTGGTGCGCGGCCAGCTCGGCGACGACTTCAGCTACACCGCCGCCTACAGCTACAGCCGCGAGCGAAACCGCACGACCGGCCTGCAGATCGCCGGCCGACCGGAGCATTCGGGAAAGCTGGCGCTGACCTGGGCCCCGACCGGTCGGCCGTACGGCGCGACCGTGGCGGCGAAGTACGTCGGCCGGACGGAGACTCCGGTCACCGGCTTCGGCGTCCAGCCCTACGGCGACTATGCGGTCATCGATCTGTCGGGACATTGGTACGTCGACGGCGAAGCCGGGCGCACGCGGCTCAATCTGCGCCTGGAGAACGCCCTCGACGAGGACTACGCGACCTCGGTCAGCTCGGCCGTCCTGCGCGGCTCCAGCCCGCCGACCCGCTTCATGTTCCGCCGCCTGGGCATGCCGCGCACGGCCTACATCAGCCTGAGCTACCGGTTCTGACATGGCGGGCGCGAAACGGCGGAGGGTGAAGGGCCCTTTCTTTCGGGCGCTGATGGTCGTCCACCGCTACCTCGGGGTGGCGGTGGGCGTGGTCATGACGGTCTGGTGCCTGTCGGGGTTCGTCATGATGTACCAGGGCTATCCGGCCCTGCGCGAACCCGAACGCCTCGCCGGCCTGGAGTCGCTGAAGCTCGACGGCTGCTGCATCACGCCGAGGCTAGATCCGAAGGACGCCGCAGGCCTGTCGGGCTTCCGGATCGAGATGCTCGACGGCCGCCCCATCCTGAGAGCGGCGATGGGAAGGGGTTCGGCCGGCAGGACCTACGACCTGACCACCGGCCGGGCCTTTGGCGAGATCACCCCGCAGATCGCCCGCGGCGTCGCGATACGGCAGGCCTCGGCGCTGGGCCTCGACGGCGCACCTCTCTCGGTTCGCACGATCCGGCAGGACCAGTGGACGGTCCAGTTCGCCAAGCGACATCAGCCCCTCTACCGGATCCGCTTCGACGACCCCGGCAAGACCGACATCTATGTGTCCGGCGTCAACGGCCAGACCTTCCAGCACACCAACACCCGCCTGCGGGTGCTCGGCTGGCTCGGAGCGGTGCCGCACTGGCTCTACCCGACGGTGCTGCGCCAGGACGGCAAGCTGTGGAACGAGGTGGTCATCTGGCTGTCGGTCGCCGGGACCTTCCTGACGGCGACCGGCCTCTATGTCGGAATCGTTCATTTCGGGAAGCGCCGCAACGGCCGCCATTCGCCGTTCCGAGGCCTTTGGTTCTGGCATCACATGATCGGGCTGGTCTTCGGCGCCCTGACCCTGACCTGGGTGTTCAGCGGCTTGATGACCATGAATCCCTGGGGCCTGCTGGAAGGCGGCGGCGACCGGGCGATCCGCGAGGCCCTCGTCGGCCAGACCACGGGCGCGCAGATCGAGCAGGCCCTGGCGCAGGCGGTGACGCTGAAGCCCGGCGCCGACGTCGCCCAGCTGATGGCCATGCCCGTCGCCGGCCAGGTCCGCCTGGCCTCGGTCAGTCGCGGCGGCGAGCAGGTCCGCCTCGACGCCTTCGGCCGTCCCTCGCCCGCCGACGAGGCGGAGATCCGCAGGATGCTCGCGCCGCTCCAACCGATGCGCGTCGAGCGGCTGACGCGGGAGGACGCCTACTACTACGGTCGAAAGGGCGACCTCGCCGACCTGCCCGTCTGGCGCGCGATCCTGCCCGACGATCAGAGCACTCGCGTCTACATCGATCCCGACACCGGCCAGGTGAAGCGTGTCGTCGATCGGGACGGCCGCCTGTCCCGCTGGATCCGCAACGGCCTGCACGGCTTCGACTTCACCGGCCTGCGAAACAGGCCGCTGTGGGACCTCATCGTCCTGCCTCTGCTGCTCGGCGTCACCCTGGTCTGCGCGACGGGGGCCTGGATGAGCTTCCGCCGCGTCCGCCGCGACGCCGCCCATCTCGGCGCCGCCGTCGCCAAACGGCGACGCCGTCTCCTCTCCCACCCCCTCGAACCTCAGGAGTAGGTCTCATGAATCGCCCGAACGCCATCGCCCGCCGCGCGCTGACCCTTGCCTTGGCGGCGCCGCTGCTGGCGCTGTCCGCCGGCCCCGCCCTCGCCCACCATGGCATGCACGGCGAGCAGCCCTCGACTCCCGCCGAAGGCTTCGTGACGGGGCTGGCCCACCCCGTCCTCGGTCTGGACCACCTCGCGGTGCTGATCGGCGTCGGCCTGCTCGCCGCCCGGTTCCGCAAGGGACTCGGCCTGCCCGCCGCGTTCATCGCCGCGATGGCCGCCGGTTGCGCCCTGCATCTCGCCCGCGTCGACCTGCCGCTGGTCGAGGTTTGGGTCGCCCTGTCCGTCGTCGCCATCGGCCTGACCGCCGCGCTGCGTCCGGCGACGCCGGCGCCGCTGGCGATCGGCCTGTTCGGCTTGGGCGGCCTCGTTCACGGCTACGCCCTGGCCGAAAGCATGGTCGGCGCCGAGCGCGGCGCGGTCTGGGCCTATCTGGTCGGTCTGGTGCTGATCCAGAGCGCGGTGGCCACGGTCACCCTGCTCGCCGCTCGCTGGGTGGCGAAGCGCCGCGAAGTCTTCACCCGCGCCGCCGCCGGCCTCGTCGCCGCCTCGGGGACCGCGTTCCTGGTGCTGGCTCTGACCGCCTAGCGCGCGGCGCTATTGGTCGCCGCGCCGGAAGGTGACCACCAGCACGTCACGGTAGGCCGGACGATCCGGATCCACGGCCTCGACCGCCGTGACGCCGTGGAACACCCTGGCGTCGTCGATGAAGACGGCGTCCAGGGGCTCCATCAAGGTGAAGCTTCCGAGCGAAGCGCCGGTCGGATCGAAGATGTCGGTCACCCCGGCCGTGATGTTCTCCCGCGCGACCAGCATCACCAGCACCCAGTCAACCCCGTCGCGATGCGCGCCCTCGGGGGTTGGACGGCCTTGTTCGCCGGCTCGCGCCTCGATGCGAAACTGATGCATCTCGACGCGCCATGGAAAACCCGCGCGTGGCCCGGCCACGGCGCTGAAGACGTCCAGCGAGAGGTCGAGGACCCGCCGGCTGAGCGGCATTTCCCCGACGGCTTCGGCGACCGGCTCGAACCACCGTTCGACGCCGCCGTTCAGCGCATTGTAGTCGAGGCTCTGGTAGTGGGGCTGGTGCGCCCGGCGCACGATCTCGCCGGGGCGCGCATCGAACGTGGCGTGCCGCCTCCGCCGGTAGCGACCGCCGTCGGCCATGTACCCGTCGATCGCCAGGTCCTTCCAGCTCTCGGCATAGTCCGGCCACGCGACCAAGGCCGCCTCGCCGACCATCCGGCGCATGTCCGGAGCCCGCACCCGGGCGAACCCCTTCTCGCGCACCTCTCGTCTGACCTGGTCGAGCAACCGCGTTCCCTCCGCCCACTGTAATTATGCCGTCTCGGAGGGGGATCAAGGGCGAACGAAGGCCGCGCGAGATACGCGCCCACCCTACCTAGAATGGAGTATATGAACTTTGTTCACCCTGGCTATTGTCCGCGCCGGAGTCGCCATGAGTTCGCGACCAGGGGGATACAGCTTTGGCATCGAGTGTTGTTCGGCGCGCCGCCGGTTCCATGTTGGCGGCCGGCGTCGTGCTTGGAGTCAGCCCAGCGGCGGCTCAGGCTTCGCTTCCCTCGAAGGAGGAGCTGGATCCGGCGCGCGTCGCGCCGATTCCGGCTGCGCCGCAGGGAGATCTGCTGGCCCCCGCCGATCGCCTCCCTTGCCCCTTCTCCGGCAGCGACCTGAAGGTCACCCTGACCTCGGTCGAGTTCCGCGGCGCGGTCGCCGGGGCGCTCGCGCTCGCGCCCGACGAACTCAAGGGCGCCTATGCCGCCGACATCGGAGTCGAACGGCCGCTGTCGACGGTCTGCGACATCCGCGACCGGGTGTCCGCGCTCTATCTGCACCGCGGCGTCCTGGCCACGGTGACCATCCCGGAGCAGCGCATCGAGGGCGGCAAGCTCGTGCTCGAAGTGATCGAGGCGCGCATCGTCTCGGTCACCTACAGCGGCGGCGCCGGTCCGGCCCAGAAGCAGGTCGCCCGCTATCTCGACCAGCTGCGCGGCCTGGCGCCGTTCGATCTCAATGTCGCCCAGCGCTACCTGCTGCTCGCATCGGATGTCCCGGGCGTCCGGGTCCAGGCCACGCTGAAGCCGGCCCCCGAGGGGCGCGGGGCGGTGGCGTTGGACATCACGGTGAGCCGCGACGCCTTCGACGCCGTCGTCCAGGCGCAGAACCACGGCTCCAAGACCATCGGCCGGGAGCTCGGCCTGGTTCGCATGGACCTCAACAGCTTCACCTCGCTCGGCGAACGCACCTCGCTCATCGGATACTGGACCCTGGGCGGCGACGAGCAGCGCGTCGTTCAGGCGACCGAGCACCTCAAGCTCGGGGGCAGCGGCCTGGCCGCCGATCTGTCGGCCTCCTGGGCCTGGACCCGTCCCGGCGACGCCGTTTCGGCGCTCAAGCTGGAGGGCGAGAGCTTCGCCGCCAGCGCGCGGCTGACCTATCCGATCGTCCGCCATCGCCGGCACAACCTCAACCTGGGCTTCGGCCTGGACTGGGTCGACCAGAAGGTCGAGTTCGGCGGCGGCCTCGCCACGCTGACCGACGACAGCCTGCGCGTCTTCTTCCTGAACCTGGACGGGCATTGGGCGCCGCGCGCGCTGGCTCAGCACTCGGCCGCCATGACCGGATCCCTGGAAGTCCGCCGCGGCACGACAGGCCTGGGCGCCAGCCAGTACGGCGAGTTGACGGCGTCCCGCTATCTGGGCCGTCCGGACGCCGTCGTGTGGCGCGCCGAAGCCCAAGCCGGCGGCCGCATCGCCGGACCGGTGGTGGCGAGCGCCTCCCTCTCCTGGCAGTACACGGACGACCCGCTGCTGTCGTACGAGGAGTTCTCGGCCGGCAACCTGTCGGTCGGCCGCGGCTACGACCCGTCGGCCGCCAGCGGCGATCGCGCGACGGCCGCCTCGGTGGAGCTGACCACCGTGCCGCTGCCTCTCTTCAAGGGCGCCGCGGCCTGGCGGCCCTACGCCTTCTATGACGTCGCCGAACTGACCAACATCGGTCCCGGCGCCGGCAAGCAGACGCTGTCCTCGGCCGGCCTGGGCGTGCGCGCCCAGATCACGCCGCGCGTCAACCTCGACCTGGCCTGGGCCAAGCCGTTCGACGATCCGGCCGGAGCCGGCGGCAAGGAAGCCCCTTCCCGCCTGCTGATCTCCCTCTCCGCCACCCTGTTCTGATCCCGTGCGCGCCCGTTTCCGCGAGACCTTCCCGATGACCGCTTCGCCCCGCCGCCAGCTCCTCGCCCGCACCGCCCTCTGCGGCGTTCTCGCCGCCACCGTCGCCACGGCCGCCAATCCCGCCCTGGCGCTGGACTTCGGCGGCAACGTCGTCTCCACCGGCTCGAACGGCGGGGCCGTCACCGGCTCCACCGCCGGCGGCGTCACCACCGTCACCGTCGGCGGCTCCCGCGCCGTCATCAACTGGAACAACTTCAACGTCGCCAACGGCGAGACGGTGAACTTCCAGTTCGGCAACCGCGACGACCTCGTGGTCAATCGCGTGCTCGGCGGCGGCCAGGCTTCGATCAACGGCGTCCTCAACGGCTGCCTGGGGGTCTGCAACGGCTCGAACTACGGCGGCAACGTCTGGGTGCTGTCGTCCGGCGGCGTGCTGCTCGGCGCCAATGCGCGGATCAATACGGGCGGCTTCCTGGCCGCGACCGGCGACCTCGCCGACGCCGACATCCTGGACGGCGACCTCAACTTCAGCTTCTCGGGCGCGCCCGACGGCAGCAAGGTCGAGGCCCTGGCCGGGGCCCAGATCACGGCCTACGGCGGCGCGCTGGCCTTCATCGCTCCCGTGGTGACGATGCAGGCGGGCTCCAACGTCGCGGGCCTGAACGGCGGCGACGTTCTCTACGGCTCGGCCTCGAACTGGAACGTGACCTTCGCCCGGACGGCGACCGACGACCTGGATCTCATCACCTTCCAGGTCCCGACCGCCAACGACGGCGCAGGCGGGACGACGGGGATCACGCTCAACGGCGTCACCACCGCCAACCAGGTCTACGCCGCCGCGGTCTCCAAGACCGGCGTGACCTCCAACATCCTGCTGGGCGGCAGCATCACGGCCACGACCGCCGCGTCGGAAAACGGCGACATCGTGCTGTCGGCCGCCAACGGCGCCGTGACCGGAACCGGCCTCGTTCGGTCGATGACGAGCGCCGTCGTCATCGACGCCAAGTCCGTGGATCTCGCGACCGTCAATGCGGGCGGGAGCCTCTCGATCAACACCGCCGGCGATCTCCGCGTCGCCAGCGCCACCGCCGGCGACGACATGAGCCTGATCGCCACCGGCGGCGCTCTGGTGGTCCGGAACATCAACATGATGGGGACCGGCGCAGGCCGGGACCTGACCGTACGGGCCGGCGGCCACCTGACGCTGGGCGCGGACGCGCCCCTGGACGTCGCCGGCACGCCGAACTTCAGCCAGGCCGGCACGGGCGCGACAATCATTCAATCCACCGGCGGCTCGGCGAAAGTTCACCTCGACGTCGCGAACGGCGCCATGACCCGCCTGACCGCCGTCACGGCCGACGGCGACGTCTCGATCGGCGTGCGAACGGGAGACGTCCATCTCGGCAATGTCGCGTCCGCCAACGGCAGCGCCTCGATCCAGGCGCGAGGCGCGTCGGTGACCCTCACCGGCACGCTCAGCGCGGCGCAAGACATCACCTTCAACGCGAGCCAGGGAGATTTGGCGACGCTCATCGCCGGTCGCGACCTGGACGTCACCACCTTCTCCTCGCTCGCCGTCCGATCGGCTCAGGCCGGAGACGACGCCTCCTTCCTGTCGTCTTCCGCCGCGACTGTGCGCGCCGTGACACTGACAGGCGCCGGGGCGGACCTTGAAGGAAATGGCTCCAACCTGTCGCTCCGCGGCTTGGCCGGCGCAACGCTCGGCGCCGACAACGAAGCGGGGATCACAAGCAGCAACGCCTTCACCCGCCTGGCCGGGACAGGCAGCGCCTCCGTCACCTCCATGAACGGCGGGGTGAAGGTCTATCTCAATCGCTCGGAGAAATTCACCACGCTGGGAGGCGAGTATTCGTTCTCGCGGGCCAGTGTCGACGCGGTTGTGACCAGCGGCGATCTCTCCATCGACACCCTCAGCGCCGTGTCGTCGAACCTGAAGGCGGCCAATGTTCTGAGGGTCGGGGCGGTCCAGGGCCTCAACGGCGACTACTCCGTCACCGCCGCCGATTTCTCGGGGGCGGCGCTCAACCCGACAGGGTCCATCCTAAACCTGTCCATCACCGACACCCAGGGCGGTCTAGTCCTGAGCAACAACCTCACGGCTGGCGGCAAGATCGAGATCACGACGGCCAATGGCGGAACGCTGACGAGTCTGGGGACCCTCACCGCCAACGGTTTCCCTGGCAGCGTGACGCTGACCGGGACCGGGATCACTGCGGCCGGCATCGTCGCGTCGGGCGACGTGACCCTGAACGGCGGGACCGGCCTCGTGTCGGTCTCCAGTCTGAGCGTCGGCCGCGACTACAGGCTCACGGGCGGCAGCTTCTCCAGCGGCGCATTGACCCCGCTCGGCGACCGGACCGGCTCATGGTTCCTTCAAGACACCCTCGGGGATCTGAACCTGGCTGCGCAGAGCCTCAACTACGTCGGCGACATCGTCTTGAACACGGGCGGCGTACTGAACGGGATGGGGCCGATCGTCTCGACGGCCGGCTCGATCACGATCATGGCGCAGGTCGTGAATCTTCCGACGGTCAACGCAGCGAAGAGCGTCTCGGTCAGTAGCGCCGGCGATCTTCGTCTCAACTATGCGGCCGCGGGCGACGACCTGCGCCTGTTTTCCAACGGCGGCGCGTTGGTTGTCCGCGAAATCAACATGACCGGCGCCGGTACGGGCCGGGACTTCATCGTACAGGCCAGCGGCGACGTAACTCTGGGCGCGGATGCGCCGATCATCGGAGCCGGCGGCCCGACATTCACCCGCGCCGGAACGGGCATGACGACCATCGCATCGACCTCGGGGTCCGCGAACATCCATTTCGACGCCCCTTTTACGTCGACAACCCGGCTGGGCGCCGTAACCGCCAATTCCGTTTCGATTGGCGTCAAGGGCGGACGTGTCGAACTTGAGAATGTGACGGCCAGAACCGGGAGCATCTCGATCCAGGGCATGGTGGCGAACATCGTCGCCACCGGCTCGATCAACGCCGCAATGGACGTCAACATCAACACCTACGGTGTCAACGCGACCTCCATCGTCGCCGGGCGCGACATCAACGCCAGCGTGAGCCAAGAGCTTCTTGTCGGACTTGCTCAGGCCGGCGACGACATTTTCCTCGTCTCGTCCTCAGGCGCCGCGACCGTGCGCGCAGTTACGCTCACCGGCGCCGGCGTGGATGTGGGGAACGACGGCTTCAACCTGCAACTGGGCGGCTCCTCCCGCACGACGCTGGGCGCCGACAACGAAGCCGGCATCACCACCGCCAACACTTTCAAGCGGCTCTCAGGAACCGGATACACGTCGATCAGCACTATGATCGGCCCCGTCAATGTCTATCTCTCAAGCTCGGAAGCGATAAACACGCTCTCCGCAGGGGGGATGTTCCCGTCGCCGCCGAATACGGTCAACGCGGTCGTGACCAGCGGCGACCTCTCGATTGGCAATCTCAGCGCCAAGGCGGCGTCCCTGAAGGCGGCCAACCTCCTGCGGGTCGGTGCGATCCAGAACCTCAGCGGCGACTACTCCGTCACCGCCGCCGATTTCGCGGGCATCGCGCTCGCGCCGACCGGAACTGCGAACAACGTCACCATCATCGACACCGCCGGAGGCCTGACGCTCTCAAGCGCCATCGCCGCAACCGGAAAGCTGACGATCCAGTCCGCAGGGCCCCTGACCGTGAGTGGAGCGCTGTCGGGCGCAGGCGGCGTTCTCGCCGAATCCCATGGCGGCATGACACTGGCGGCCGGCGGCTCGATCGCCTCGACAGCGACGGGAAACGCCATCGTCCTCGCTTCGGACGGCGACTTCACCAACAACGCCGGCCCGTCGGCGCTGGCGGCGGCCAACGGCCGCTGGCTGGTCTATACCCAGGCCGTCGGCCAGCCGACCGCTCCAGCGAACAACGACTTCGGCGGCCTGGCCGGAAAGAGCTTCTACGGCTCGACCTATGACTTCGCGACCGACGGCTTCTCGACGGCGCCCGGCGCGGGCAATCGTTTCGTCTACGGCTACCGTCCGACCTTGACCGTGACCCCGGTCAGCCAGACGGTGACCTACGACGGAACGATCCCGACGGTCTCGGCGCTGATCACCGGCCTGGTCAACGGCGATCTCGCCGCCGACGCCTGGTCGGGTTCGCCGCTCATCAGCGGGGCCAACAGCAAGAATGTCGGCGGCTACGCCCTCCTAGCATCCTTGGGATCGCTCGCCTCGGACCTCAACTACGGCTTCGCCTTCGGCAGCGGCCTTCTGACCATCAATCCCAAGACCCTGACCGGCGTCCTCACGGCGAACAACAAGACCTACGACGGAAACACCGCCGCGACCGGCTCGATCAACCTCATCGGCGTGGTCGTCGGCGACCAGGTCTCGGCCGGCGGAACCTACAGCTTCGACGACAGGAACGCCGGAACCGGCAAGACGGTCACCGCCTCCGGCGTCGCCCTGACCGGCGCCGACGCTGGCAACTACAACCTGCTCCCGCTCGCTGCGGCCATCGCCGATATCCTGCGCAAGGACGTCAGCGGCCTACTCACCGCCCAGAACAAGACCTATGACGGCACGACCGCCGCGACCGGCTCGATCGGGCTCACCGGGGTCATCGCCGGAGATCAGGTCTCGGCCGGCGGAACCTACGCCTTCGCCGACAAGACCGCCGGGACCGGCAAGACGGTCACCGCCTCCGGCGTCGCCCTGACCGGCGCCGACGCTGGCAACTACAACCTGCTCCCGCTCGCTGCGGCCATCGCCGATATCCTGCGCAAGGACGTCAGCGGCCTACTCACCGCCCAGAACAAGACCTATGACGGCACGACCGCCGCGACCGGCTCGATCGGGCTCACCGGGGTCATCGCCGGAGATCAGGTCTCGGCCGGCGGAACCTACGCCTTCGCCGACAGGAACGCCGGAACCGACAAGAGCGTGACGGCGACCGGCGTGACCCTGTCCGGCGTCGACGCCGGCAACTATGTGCTGACCGGCGTCGGCGGGGACCGGGCCGACATCCTGCGCCGCCTCGTGACGATCAGCGCCGACAACATCTCCAAACATACCGGCCAGCCCGACCCTGTTCTCACCTGGCGGGTCTCATCCGGCTCGGTCGTGGGCGGCGACACGGTGACCGGCCACCTCGTGCGCGACCCGGGCGACGCCGTGGGGACCTACCTCATCGGCCGCGGCGACCTCGGCCTTTCGGCGAACTACGAGCTGACCTTCACCTCTGGCAGCTTCGAGATCCGCCCGATGCCGGGCGACGGCCAGGACGGCACGCCGCCGCTTCGCTTCCTGAACACCTGGACCCTGGGGCTCGACAAGGACCAGTCGTCGCGTCTGACCATCATCGACGAACGCGGTGAAGGCGAGGAGGAGGACAAGCCCGGTCAGTGACGGATCCTCGGCGGGCGGCGGACCTCTCCGCCGCCCGCCTCAGGCCTGCCGCTCCGTCTGGCGCGGAGAAACCCCGAACGCCCGCCTGTAGAGACGCGCGAAATGGCTGGGGTTGGCGTAGCCGACCTGCAACGCCGCCTCGGTGACGCTGACCTCGCTGCGGGTCATCAGCGCTCGCGCCGTCCAGAGCCGCTGGTCCTGCAGGTACCCGATCACGCCGACCCCGTACACGGCCCGAAATCCCTGCTTCAGGAGCTTCTCGCCCAGCCCGACCTGACGGGCCAGGGCGGTGATCGTCCAGGGCCGGGCCAGGTCTTCGCGCATCAGGTCGGCGGCCTGTTCCACCCGCCGACGCCGACGGGCGTCCACGGCGTCGGCGACGCCTCCGTCGGGCGGCGCGATCAGGTCCATGGAGAGCGCCAGGAAGTGAAGCGCCCGGGCGTCGAGGGCCAGGTCGTCGACGGGGTCTGAGCGCGCCGCCGCGTGCAGCTGCTCTCCCGCCTGGGCCAGGATCGGCGCGGCCGCGGCGGCGGCCACCCAGATTCCCGGACGCGACATCCGATGGCGCGGATGGGCCGCGTCGAGAGCCAGCAGGGCGTCCAGACGTCCCAGCCGCGCCAGCAGATCGTGAGAGAGGCGCAACTCGACCAGGCGGTATCGGGATCCCGCCGGGGCCGTCGAACGGCCGGACAAGGTGCGGGTCGAGAAGCTCGCGTACCAGGTCATCGGACGGTACGGGACGACGATGTCCGGGCCGTCTCCATCGGCCAGGATGGCCCCCTCGCCTTCCCCGTCGAACAACAGGGTCAGGCCCAGGCAGGGATCGGACTGCACCTCGCGGACGGTGTCTTCCAGCACCAGCACGTCGTGCGCCAGCACATCCAGCCCCTCGCGGACGGCGAACCGCCGGCTGAGGCCGGCGATCGGGACCAGATCGTTGAAATACTGCCCCGCCGGCATCCCGACACAGGTCGAAAGGTCGGCGCCGGCATGCTGAGCCAGCGAGCGCTCTTCAAGCTGGAACCGGCGGCGAGTCTCTAGGGGCATGGGCGACTGTAGTTGCGAGTGGATCGCAATGTCAATTTCGCCCCGATCGCGGCCCTCTCGACCCTGATCGCGTTAGCGCGCGCCCCCGCCTCGGACCTAAGCGCCACCCGTCGATACAGTCAGGGGATACCGAGATGAAGTCAGCCAAGCTGTGGCTCCTGGGCGCCGGCGCCCTGGCCGGCCTGGGCACGCAAGCCCAGGCCCAGACGGAGAAAGGCCTTGAGATCGAGCCGATCTTCGTCACCGCCAGCAAGCGCGCCCAGACCCTGGACACCCTGGACGGTCAGGCGCTGATCGTGCGCGGCGACGACATCGCCCTGGCCCGCGCCGTCACCCTCGACCAGCTGGGCGGCGTCGTCGGCGATCTGACCGCGCGCCAACGGGCCAGCAAGACCTATCTCAGCCTCACGCTGCGCGGCCAGTCCTCGGTCGACTTCTACAACCCAACGGTCCAGATCTACCTCGACGGCGTGCCCCAGGATCAGGCGACCTTCGGCCAGGCCCTGCCGCTGAACCTTCAGCAGGTCGAGGTGCTCTATGGCCCCCAGAGCACCCTCTACGGTCGCGGCGCAATGGGCGGGGTCGTCAATCTGGTGTCCAGCCCGCCCGATGGTCGGGATTTCATCGTCCAGGGCGAGGTCGCCGAACGCACTCGCGGCGCCTCGGCGCTGGGCGGCCTGACGCTCGGCAAGGGCGTCTTCCTCGAACTGTCCGGCGGCTATCGCGAGGAAGACGGACAGTACCGCAGCCCGGTCGACGGAGCCCGCCTCGGCGACGGCGCCGGCGTCCACGGCCGCGCCCGCCTGCGTATCGCGCCGGAGGACAAGCCCTTCAGCGCCCTGCTCACCCTGTCGCGGATGGACGTCCGGTCGCAGGAGGAGCAGTACGTCCTGGCCGGAAACCTCGAATCCCGGACCGTGTTCCCGGCCGAGAACCGCTACCGCCTGACCCACGACCTCGTCAGCCTGCGGATCGACGGCGAGATCGGGAACGCCCGGCTGACTTCGGTGACCGCCTACCAGGATCGCGACTACCAGCGGATGGTCATGAGCATCCTCAGTCCGGAGACTCAGGAGACCTTCACCCAGGAACTCCGCCTGAGCTCGGATACGGCGGCCGACACCCGGCTGTCCTATGTCGCCGGCCTCGCCTACGAGCATACCGACTTCACCTTCGCCCGCCCGGCCTATGGCCAGAGCGCGGCCCAGACCCTCGAGACCTACGCCGCCTTCGGCGAAGCCACCCGGCGGTTCGGCGACCGGCTGGACGTCACCGCCGGCCTGCGGCTGGACAAGCACAGCGTGAAGGCCACGGCCGGGCAGAGCGGCCTGCTCCTGAGCCGGGAGAAGGATTTCAGCAGCGTCTCGCCCAAGATCGCCGTCGGCTACCAATGGCGCGACGACACCCGCCTCTACGCCCAGGTCAGCAGCGGCTACAAGGCCGGCGGCTTCAGCCGGTTCGTGACGCCGACCACGGTCGGCTTCTCCTACAAGCCCGAGAAGCTCTGGAACCTCGAAGCCGGTCTGCGCGCCCGGCGGCTCGATGACCGCCTGCAGATCTCCGCGGCGGCCTACGTCACCCGCAGCGAGGACTATCAGTACTATGTCGGCTTCGCGCCCAGCCAGTACCTGAGCAACGTCGGCGAGGTCGAATCCAAGGGCGCAGAGATCCGGCTCGACTGGCAGGTCGACGCCGACTGGCGGATCGAGACCCGCGCCGCCTACAACCAGGCGCGCTTCACCGCCTACAACAACCCCACCAACCCGACAGCCGACCTCACCGGCAACACCCTCCCCTATGCGCCGCGCTGGACGGGGCGAGCCGCATTGACCCGGCGCTTCGCCCTGCCGGATGCATTCGGGGACCTGGAGGCCCAGATCGGCGCGACCTACTCGGGCCGGTACTGGTTCGAGGAGACCAACACCCTCGGACAGGGCGCCTTCGTCCTCTATGACGCCCGGCTGTCCTGGCGGCCGAAGCCGCAGGTCGCCGTCGACCTCTATGGCGAGAACCTGGGCGACGAGATCTACGCCCCCTACGGCGTGGCCTTTGGCCCGGGCGTCAATGTCTACCAGGTCGGATCGGGGCGCCAGGTCGGCCTTCGCGTCCGCGCCGCCTACTGAGCGGGACCATGCGTTTCTGGGTCTGGACGCACAAATGGTCGAGCCTGATCTGCACGGCGTTCCTGCTGGTGCTGTGCGTGACCGGCTTGCCGTTGATCTTCCGGGGCGAGATCGACCACGCCCTGGGCTACGGCGCGAGCGGCGACGCCGCGGCGACGCCCGTCCCGCTGACCGCAATCGAGGCGGCGGCCAAGGCCGAACGCCCCGCCGGCCGCATCCAGTTCCTGGTCTGGGAGCCGGACAAGCCGGGCGTGATCACCCTGTCGATCGCGCCCGCCGACGCCAAGTCGTTCCACGACAACGAGAACCTCCTGATCGACGCGGCGACGGCCCGGCCCGCGGCCGGAGCCGGCAGGGCCAGCCCCACCCAGTGGCTGTTGGACCTGCACGCCAGCCTGCTGCTGGGCCCGATCGGCGCCCTGCTGCTGGGCGTGCCGGCGTTGCTGCTCATCGTCGCCCTGGTCTCTGGAGTCGTCATCTACGGCCCCTTCGCCCGGAAGGTCGGGTTCGCCAGGGTGCGGAAGGATCGCAGCCGGCGCACGATCTGGCTGGATGCGCACAACATGCTGGGCGTGGTGATCCTGGCTTGGACCCTGGTCGTCGGGGCCACCGGCCTGATCAACACCTGGGGCGAGTACGTCATCCGCTTCTGGCAGATGAGCGAGCTGTCGCGCTACTCGGCCCATAGCGGGCCGACTGCCGGGCCGACCGCCTCGATCGATCGGATAGTCGCCGTCGCCCGCGCGCGCTATCCGGCCTACGAACCCTATTTCGTGGCCTATCCGGGCTCGCTGATGGCGGGCGAGAGCTTCCACGCGGTCTATCTGCGTGGACCGCAAGGCCTGGAGGAGCACATCTTCAAGCCGGTGCTCGTCGAGAGCGCCACCGCCCGCGTCCTGGCGGCGCCGGAAGCCCCCTGGTACGTCTCCACCCTGGCCCTGTCACAACCGCTGCACTTCGGCGACTACGGCGGCGCGCCGCTCAAGATCCTGTGGGCCCTGCTCGACCTCGTCACCATCGCGGTGCTCGTCAGCGGACTGCGGCTGACCTTCTCCGGCGGACGCAGGGCGGCCGGCGCGGCGTCCTCGGAGGAACCGGCATGAAGACGCCCCTGCTCCTGATCCCGGGGCTCGTCGCCGTCGCGACCCTGGCCGGCCTCTGGATCGCCCTCTACGGCGCCGGCGCCTGGGACATCCTGGCCTATGCGCTGCTGACGCCGTTGGCGATCTTCGCCGCGCTCGTGTCGTTCCGGGCCGCCCGGGCGCTGTTCGCACGAGCGCCGGAGAGCGATGTCGACGGCCGCTCGGAAGATTGAACGATCAATCCGCCACGACGAAGGCGTACGCGTTCCGGGCGTCACGGATGGTCTGCGTCCGCCGCCCGTCCGACGCGCCGGCGATCGCATTCGCCGAGCACATTCCTGACACATCCTGACAGCAGACCGGCCTATCCTGCCGGAAACTGGTCACGGAGCCCCGACGATGTCCCTGAAAGCCTCTTGCCACTGCGGCGCCACCCAGATCGCCCTCTCCTTTCAGCCTACGGCCGCAAAGAGCTGCAACTGCACCTACTGTGACCGGGCCGGCGCGATCTGGGCCTATTTCAAGCCCGGCGAGGTGGTCGTGCAGGCGGAGGCGGAAGCGACCTATGCCCCCAGCGGGATGAACAAGCACCACTTCTGCAGCAAGTGCGGCATGCAGACCTGGGGCGAGTCGCCGAACTGGGCCTCGGTCTACAATGTCGACGGCACGCCCAAGCCCGGTTTCGAGGCCGGGTCGATGCCGACCGAGACCATCCTCGGCGTCAACCTGCGGCTCGTCGAGGATCTCGACTGGTCGAAGGTCGAGGTCGAGAAGGTCGACGGCAGGAACAACTGGTAGGCGCCCGCCCCTAGCCGCGCATAAAGAACTCGACCGGCACCGACAGGCTGAGGGGATCGCCGACCACTTCGGGCGGCGGCTTGGGGAGGGGCTGCGCCCGGCCGAGCAGCGCCACGGCCTCTCGATCCAGCGCCGCGGAGCCTGAGCTGCGCTCCAGCGAAGCCGACAGGACGCGGCCCTGGCGGTCCATGCTGAAGCGGACGTAGACCACCCCTTGCCGACGCTGGGCGCGAGCCTCCGTCGGGTACCGCTTCCGCCGCTCGAGATGGGCCAGCAACATCCCTTCCCAGGTCCGGGCGGACGAAGCCGTCGCAGCCGCCGGCGGCGCGGGGCGACTGGGCGGCGCCGTCGTCTCAGGGGCCGGCGGCGCCGTGGAAGTCGTTTCGACCCGGGGCGGCGCTGCGGCGACGGCCAGGGTCTCGACATCCGGCGCAACCACCGGCCGCAGGCGCGGCTCGAACGGCGGCTTGGGCGGCGAGGGTTGCGGCGCGGCCTCGACCTGCTTCGGTCCCGGCGGCCGATCCGACGGCGGCCGCGGCGGCGCCTGCAGGCGCATCATCTCGACCTCGAACATCGGCTCGGGCGCCGGCTCGATCGCCGACCGGCTGAACCAGTAGCCGCCCGCGAGCACGACCGGGATCGCGTGCAGCACGACCGAGAACGTGACTCCCACGCCCCAGGCCTGTCGCTTCCGGCGTCCTGCCGGCGGCTCAGGCGAGACGGTCGTCGACATGGCTCTGCATCCGGGCGAAAGCGGCTTCCGCGCCGGCGACGACCCGCGCTTCCGCGACGGCGTCGAGATCGACCGCGTCCAAAGCCTCGGTGAACCGCCGCCAGTACGCCGCCGGACCATCGGCGGCCGGCGCCAGGTGGCCAGCTCCGCGGCTGTCGGACAGCCCCAGCTTCGCGGCCTGCTTCCGCAGCACGGCCGCGCCCAGGTTCGAGCCCTCCGCCACATAGAGCCAACCCAGGGCGGTCGGTACATCGATCGATCGCTCTGGATCGAAGGCCGGCGCCGCCGCTCCGATCGGGTCCTCCAGGTCGAGAGCCGCCAGGTCGCGCATGATCAGCTGAATCCGGCGCCGCTCGACGAGCCCCGGCAGCAGCGCTTGCAGGGGCTCGTCGTCGTACAAGGCGGCGATGTCGTGATGGAACAGGGCCTGCGCCGAAACGAACCGACCGTAGCCCTCCACGGTGTCGAAGGACGCCGCCGCCATGATGGAGCGGTCGAGCCGCTCGTGGACGGCGTGAGTCAGCGTCTTGAGGCGGCGCGCGCGCGAAGGCTCGAGTGCTTCGGTCATGATCGATCCTCGGTCAGAAACGGTAGTTCAGGCCGACCCGGAAGACATGCAGGTCGAGATCGTTCGAGGCCCGACGGCCTTCCACGATGCTGGAAGACCCTTTGTAATGGGTCGTCTCGTAGCGATAGATCGGCCCTTCGTAGGGCTGGCAGAGTTGAGGGACGATCGGGCAGATCGGATCGTCCGCCGGGAAGATCGGCGGCTTGATCTCGGTGCCGATCTGGATCTCCTCGGTGCGGCTGTAGTCCTTGCCGGTCCCGGCGCGGGCGTTCCTGAAATCGAAGTTCTGCTTGCCGAACGCGCTGTAGGCGTACTCCGCGCGAACCGACCACCGACTGTTCATCGCGTACTCGGCCCCGAAGGTCGCCGAAATCCCCTTCCGCGTCTGCTCGACCCGTTCGGAGAAGAAGATCCAGGTCTCGCTCCCCATCGGCCCCCAGTACTCGGCGTAGTCAGAGACGTACTGGTCACGCGCCTGCCGCTCGCGGGCGAACGCCACCCCGGCGGAGCCGTAGGCCATTAGGCGGTCGGTGACGGGGTAGCCGACCCGGGCGCGCAGGCCGGCCGTCCAGTCGACCTCGGTGCTGGTCACCGACTCCCTGTAGCCCTTGGATCCCAGCGTCGGATCCGGCGACAGCACCTTGGCGCGATCCCTCAGCGAGGCCCGGCTCCAGTCCGCCTCCACGCCCACGATCCAGCCGCTCGGGAGCTGCCAATTGTAGCCGGCCTGAAGGCCCGTGATCGGGCCGGAGGCTTCCCAGTCGGCGGCCTCCCTCGCAGCGGCCGGGCTGGCCGTCCCGTTCAGCGTCCGACTCTTGCCGCGGCTCGTCATCAGGCTCCCGCCGCCGTGCGCCCCCAGGTACAGGCCGGTCCAGTCGTTCGGCCCCGCCTCCGGTTCGAAGGGCGACAGCCACGGCAGGGTCTGATCGCCGCCGAAGCGCTGCGTCAGGCTGAAGGAAACCGTCCGGCCGGGTCCCGGCTGGGTCACCAGGCCGAGCGGGTCCATGTAGAAGCGGTCGAACAGGTTCTCGACCCGCAGGCTCGCCGTCAGGGAGTCGGTGACCCGGTAGTCGGCGAACAGATCCACCAGCGTGAACGGCTTCCAGTTCACCAGCGAGACGAACTGGCTCGCGCCCTGAGCCGTCACGTCGCCGTGGCCGATGGCCCGCGGGCCCGTGTGCTGGGCGCGCCCGCCGAGGGTCAGCCGATCCTTCGCCAGCCGCTGCGACAGCGACAGCTCGACGCTGTACTCCGGCGGGACGTGGTTGGTGGCGTAGTCGCCGTAGAGCGACTTGGAGCCGCAGGTCTCAGCGGTGCGGCAGTATTCGACGTTCAGATAGTAGTTGGCGGCCAGGTCGGCCGTCAGACCGCCGAGCTGGTAGCGGCCGTTGAACTCCAGGCCCTCGAACCGCGCGCGGTGGATGTTCTCCATGTTCAGCGACAGGAAGTAGGGTTCGTCCGGCTTGCTGGTCCGCACATTGCGGGCGATGTAGTCGTCGACGGTCCAGTTGAAGTAGCCCAGCTTGGCCTGCAGCCGGTCGCCCTCGACGAACAGGCCGTCGCGGATCGCGCCGGCGCCCAGCTCCCAGTTGTTCGAACGCTCCGGCTTGATGTGAGCGTTCGCCGAGAAGCTGTTGAAAGCGGATATGGCTTCGGTCAGCCCGGGCGCGCGCAGAGTGCTGGAGTAGTTCACATAGACCTGCGCCCAGTCCGCGGGCTTGAACACCAGCCCGATCGACGGGCTGAAGCCGCCGTCGTTCTTCTTGAAGCCCACCGTGCCTCGCCCGCCGGTGACCTGATACGGCTCATAGGGGTCGAACCGGTCCTCCGACCAGTAGTGGGTGTAGCGCAGCCCGCCGTTGATCGTCAGCCAGTCCCGCGGACTGAAGGCCCCCTTGGCGAAGCCGGCCACCTCGTGGCGGAAGCCGTCGCGCGGCGTGTTCCAACCTTCCAGCTCCGCCGAATAGGCGCTGCCGCGGGTGTCCTCGCCACGGTAGGACAGGCCGTAGGTCAGCTCCAGGTCGCCCTGGTCGAGGAAGAAGCGCGAGCGGTTGCTGACGTCGACGCCCCACAGATCGCTGTCCGAACCGACGCGGAAACCCTTGCCCATGCCGACATCTTCCGGCTTCAGCAGCCGCCCGCCGCGGATCGGGTTGCGCAGCTCCAGGCGCGACCAGTAGGCGTTGGCCTTGATCTCGATCAGGTCGCTGTCCGACGGCGTCCAGAGGTAGCGCGCCGTGTAGCTGTCCAGCCTCACGCCCGCCGTCTGGGCCTGCTGCTGGGGCTGGTCCAGGTTGCTGGTCTGGCGTGACGCCAGGCGGTCCCCCGCCTCGCTGCGGAAGGCGTTGTAGCCCAGCTGGACGGTCTGGCCGTCGCCGAACCGGGCCGTGGCCTTGAGCAGCCAGGACTCGGTCTCGAGCTGGGTGTTCAGAACCTCTTCGCCGGGACGGTAGTTCGCCAGCCCGGCGTTGATCATGGTGTTCTTCTGGATGCCGCCCCAGGAAAGCTTGGTGTCGCCGATGTTCACCGGCCGGGCCGTCGAGCCGCGCCCGCCCGCGTGATAGTTGCCCTGCTCGCGGTAGGTGTAGCCGGCCAGCAGATCGATGGCTTCGCTCGAGTAGGCCCCGACGATGCTCGCCGAACCGCTGGTCGGCTCCAGTGCGCCCGGCCGGTCCAGGCCGTTCGGCGACGGCGTCGCCGTCCCCACGCCGGAACGATAGGCGTAGCCGCCGAGGTTGCCCGCGACCGGATCGGAGGTGTTGCCGCGCAGGCCGCCGCGGATCCTCAAGCCCCAGGTCTCGCCTTCCCGGACGATGTCCTTGGCGTCGACCGTGCGGATGGCGACCGAACCGGCGTTGCCGAACGAAGCCGCGTCGGCGCCCTTGGTCACATCGACGCCGGCGATGAAGTCGGGGTCGATGAAGGTGCGGTTCGAAACCCCCTGATAGCCCTGATAGATGGTGACCGCGTTCTCGGCGCCGTCGATCTTGGCCGTCACGCGCCCGAAGCCCTGAAGTCCCCGGATGTTCAGGTCGACCGCTCCCGCGCCGTTCCGGGCCTCTCCCGACAGCACGCCGGGCGTCCCGCGGAAGATGTCCGCGGGGCTGGAGCCGCGGAAACGGTCGATGCGCTCGGCGCTGATGTGCGCCACCGGCGCCGCGCGGCTGTAGACGTCGTCGTCGGTCAGACCTTCGCCCGCGCCGGCGCCGCCCGTCGCGGCCGTCGCCCCCTCGATGCGCACGGCGCCCAGGGCGATGACCCCTTCGCCCGCCGCCCGCTGCGGCGCAGGCTCGAGCCGCACGGTGTCCGGACCCGTGAACCGGTAGGTCAGGCCGCTTCCGGATAGAAGCCGCGACAGTCCCTGCGATGCGGTGAAGCGACCCGAAACCCCCGGAGAACCGACGACGGGCATCGCTGCGCCGTAGACGATGTCTACGCCGGTGGCGCGGCTGAAGTCCGAAAGCGCCGAGCCGAGCGGCTGGGCCGGGATGTCGAACGTCGTCTCGGCTTCGGCCTGCGCCAGGGCCGGCGCGGCCGGCGCCAGCGCGGCGCCGATGGCGGTGGAGCCCATCAAGGCGGCCAAGACCCAGGCCTTGCCGCCGCCCAAACTCGTCCTCATTCGCCCCTCGTACTCGACAAATCGGCGAACCCTTCGTCCGCCCTCGACAAGGAAGACGAAGCGGATGGCGATGCGTCAGGTAAGAGTGATAATTATTTTCATATCGTTGTCACGACGGCGAGTTGCGGCGCGGCGCGCCACAGACGCATCCGAACGGCGGAGGCCAACTTCTCCAGCCCCAGGCCGGCGTCGCCCGTATCGGTGATCAGAGTGACGCGGCGCGCGGCGAGCTCGCGATCCAGGATCAACGTCCGACCGCCGGTCCAGCGGTCCAGGCGAGCCGCCACCTCGGCCAGCGGCCGATCCACCAGGATCAGCCTGCCCTCCCGCCAGGCGAGCCGATCGGGATCGGACGGCCCCGGCTCGCCCAGCCGCGTTCGATCGTAAGAGACGCTGACGCCGTCCGTAAGCCGCACGGCGGCCTCGCCCGCACTAACCCTCACCGCCCCCTTGGTGGCGGCCACCGAGGCCCCCGCCCGCTCGATCGCGATCGCGAATGCGCCGCCCGGAGCGCCGACCCTGCCGCCGGCCGCCTCGACAACGAAGGGCCGAGGGTCGCCGGATTCGACCGAGAACCAGGCCTCGCCCGCCAGAAGTCTCAGGCGCCGTCGCCGGCGACCAAGATCGACGTCCAGCGCCGTCGATGTCGAAAGCTCGACCAGAGATCCATCCGCCAGGGTCAGTCGGGCCGTCTCTCCGGGCCGGGTGCGATGGTCGGCGAAGGGGTGCGCCTCCAACGCCAGGCGTCCGCCCAGCAGCGCCGCGGCCCCCACGCCGCCGACGCCGACGGCCGTGCGCAAGATACGCCGCCGGTCCGGCCCCGTCGCCGGTCGGGTCAGGCTCGGCAGATGGGCGGACGCCCCCCAAAGCCGCTGCAGCCGCTCATAGGCTCGGGCATGGCGGGCGTCGGCGTCGCGCCAGACCTCGAACGCCGGGCGCAGGGTCGGATCCGCCGGATCTTCGTGCAGGCGCACGAACCAGCCGACCGCCGCCTCGACGATCGGATCGACGCCCGCCTCCGTCTTCCCGCCCTTCACGCTCCGACCTCTTCGGATATCCGCCGCACGGCGGCGCCCGAAGATGAAGACGAAAGACCGTTCTCGTTGTCAGGTTTCCGGTCCGAAATCGGCGTCCGCGGCCAACTGGATGGCCAGCAGCGCCCGGCTCATATGCTCGTGCACGGTCTGCCGGGAGACGCCCAGCCGTCGGCCGATCTCCGCGAAGGAGAGGCCCTCGATCCTCGACAGGCGAAACACCTCGCGCGGCTTGACCGGCATGGCCGCCATGATCCTGTCCATGCGGGCCAGCTCGGATCGGGTGACCAGCGCCGCTTCCGGATCGGGACGGGGATCGGGCGCGGCCGCGAGCACCGCGTCGTCGGTATCGGTCCACGGCTTGGCCGCCTCGCGCCGCCGGTGGTCGATGATCAGGTTGCGCGCGATCCGAAACAGGTAGGCGCGCAGGTTGACGATCGGGGCGTCCTTGCCGGCGCGCATCGTCGCGGCGACGCGCAGCCAGCTTTCCTGGGCGATGTCGTCGGCGTCGGCGCGATTTGCGACCCGCCCGCCCACCACGGCCCTCAGTCGGCGGTCGGTCTCGCCGATCTCATTCTCAATAAGGTGGGGCAGCGGCGACAGGGGAAGCGATCCGACATCGAGGGGGCCGCAAGCCTGTAGATTAGTTGCGATCGACTCGCAACTAACAATGCGACCGGAAGCGGACGAAGGCCATCGAGGTCCGGTCCCCTTCGGTTTCGCCTAGAACCGCCCCACCACGTTCAGGAACAGGCCGCGATGATCGTAGTCGTAGTCGGTCAGGTCATCGCTGAATTCGGTGAAGTTGTAGCCGACGCCGATGCGGAGGTGGTCCCCGACGTCGCGGTCGACGCCGATCAGCACGCCCTGCCGGGCGCCCCCGTCGTCCACGCCCAGGTAGCGGTACTCGGCCAGGGCATGCCAGCGTCCGCCGATCTCCAGCCGGACCTGACCGGCCAGGAAGGTCGCGCCGGAGTCGGCCCATTGCCCCGTCATGCGGCCGAAGCGGACCTCTCCCTCCCGACGCGCCGCCTTGCCGGCGAACTCCCACATCGGGTCGGGATTGTAGACCCCCTCCAGCGACAGCACCTGGGTGCGCTGGTCGTACAGGGCCACGCCGTTGCCGACCTGCGACAGGGCGGAGACGTCGTAGAGATAGGTGTGCTTTCCGAACAGGGCCCAGCGGGTGCTGTTCCAGGGGCGGTAGGCGAACCCCAGGTTGCTCTCCAGGAACCGGGCCCCGGCGTCGGCCTTCAGTCGATCCTTGGTCTCGGAGTAGTTCAGCCGCCCGGCCAGGCGCAGGCTCTCGCTGACCCGCAGCATGATGCGGTTGGTCGTCACCCACTGGGTGCGGTCTTCGAGACCGCTGTCCTCGCGCCATTCCAGCTTGCTCTGCCACTGGGTCTCGCGCGTGGTCAGGCCGCCGGAGATGCTGATCGCCTGGCGTTCGACCTGGCCGAACATGCCGCCGCCCTGATGTCGCTCGAGGTCGGCGTGGGTCACCGTGAAGCCGAGGTTCCAGCCCTGCGAAGGATAGAAGTCGAGGCCGAAGGTGTGGGCCAGGCCGGCCTCGGACGGAGTCTTCAGATACTGGCTCTCGTTGAACAGACTGGTGCGGTTGGACAGCCGCCATCGCTGCCCCACGACCCAGCCGTCGTCTGCGCGGGTGCTGAAGAGCGGGTCGTAATCGGTCCGGTCC
>VFQQ010002164.1_pt1 | contig 23450 bp, 17 predicted proteins | sample 3512341 | NCBI WGS metagenome assembly VFQQ01 (sample SAMN10412373, study PRJNA504923) | tailings metagenome | isolation source: Relicate 2 Philex TSF1 revegetated site | place: Philippines: Tuba, Benguet | collected 2017-08-29 | reverse complement strand
CACGAGCTGAAAACCCCGCTCAATACGATCCTCGGCCAGGCCGACCTGCTGATGCGGGACGACTTGCCCGGCCACGCGCAGCAGGCGGTTTCCGCCATCCGGCAGGCCGGACAAGGGCTTTTCGCCCTGATCGGCGACCTCCTCGACATTTCGCGGCTCGACGAATCAGCGGCTCAGGACGACACGGAACTCGACGTCCGCATGCTGGCCGACAGCGTGCGCAGCCTCACTTTGGCCGAGGCCAGGCGGCAGGGCCTCGATTTCGAGATCACAATCGATCCGGCGGTGCCGGCGCGGCTCACCGGCGATACGGCGCGTATCCGCCAAGTGTCGATGAAGCTGATCGCCAATGCGCTCAAATTCACCGAGCGCGGCGGCGTCACGGTTTCGGTCGCCCTGACGGATGGCGATAAGGCGCTGAAAATCGCCGTCGCCGACAGCGGCGTCGGGATCGACCCCGCCGACGAGGCGCGAATTTTCGCCGCTTTCGAGCAGGGCGAAAATCTGCTGACCCGCAGTCATGGCGGTCTTGGGCTCGGACTCACGCTGGCCGCGCGGCTGGTGCGGGCGATGGGCGGGGCGATCGGGCTGGAAAGCCGTCCGGCAATCGGCTCGACATTCTGGTTCACGGTGCCCGTCGGCAGGCCGTCGGACACTGTGCCAGCCGACCTGCCCGTCACCGAGGATGAACGCATCGAGCCGGCGCTCGCCCGCCGCCTCCGGGGGCTCTCGGTCCTCGCGGCGGAGGACAACCCGCTCAATCGCGCCGCGCTGGCGCGCGTTTTCGAGGCTTGCGGCATCGAGGCCGAAATGGCCGGCGACGGCCTTGAAGCGGTGGAAGCCGCCGGACGGCGCGCCTTCGATGTCGTGCTGCTCGACGCGCATATGCCGGTCGCCGGGGGGGTCCAGGCGGCGCGTATGCTGCGGTCACTCGGCCGCCGTCAGCAGCTCCCGTATCTGCTGATCGCCTGCGCGGCTGGCGATCCGGTGGAGGAGGAGGCGCGCGCCATCGCCGATGCCATCCTTCGCAAGCCGCTGAGCGCGCGCGGCATCGCGACGGCGCTTGCGGCGGCCATCGAAGGTGCGCGACCGGTTCCCGACGCGCTGGATACGGCCAGCCTCACCGATCTGGAAACCTCCGTCGGCCGCAGCGTCCTGATCGACATCCTGCGCAGCTATATGAGCGCCGCCGAGACCATGACCGCCCGCATCGAGGCGGCCCTGCCGGATGAAGACGCCCTCGCCCTGGAGCAGGCGGCCCGCGACCTCGCCAGCGCTGCGGGCGGCCTCGGTCTCGCCGCGCTCACCGCTGCCGCGCAGGATCTCTCGCAGGCCGCCCGCGACGGCAGCGTCTCGCGCGCCATCACCGCGCAGGCCGAGCGGCTGGTTTCGCTCAGCACCGCGACGCACGAGCAGCTCGTGCACATCTACCCCGACCTCGCGGCGTAAGCACCGCACTAAAAAAACTGCGGCAACGGGCGGGTCGATTTCCTAAACTCGCACGATGTCCGAACCGATCGCCGCCGGCCGCGCGATACCCGCGCCTCTGGCGCTGCCTGCCCTCGTGGCGGCAGCCGGCGGCGCGGTGCGGCTGGAGCCGGGCGGCGGCGCAGTCCGCATGCCGCGCAGCGACGCCGCCGCGCTATTCCGGACCAGCCCCCATCTCGTCTGCCATGCCGGCTTCACCGCTCGCCGCCTCGGCCTTTCCGAGCCGGGCCGCCGCGCGACGGGCCTGCCGCCACATCTCGACGTCGCCGAGTTCTTCGCCTTCGTGCACCCGGCCCGGCCGATCATCCCAAGTCCCGCCGGTCTCGCCCGCGCCCTCAGCCTGCCCGCCCCTCTGACCGCCGAGGAATCGGTCGAGACGCTTGTGACAGCGGCCGAGCGCCTGATCGCCGACCTTGCCGCCCTCCCCGAACGCAGCGCCATCGAGGCCCGGGCGCTCGCCTCGACGGCCGGGCGCGGCGGCTGGCCATGGGGGGCGGTCGTCGAACAGACGCTCGGCCCTCAGGCCGCGCGCATCGCCGCCTTCGAAACCTGGAAGCGTCTGCCCGAATGGGAAGACCGCCCGCCACGCGGCGAACCCGGATCGGCGCCCGTCGGCGAGAGCGAGGCGCGGCTCTGGCTCGCCGAAATTCTCGGTCCGGAGCGCGAACGCCGCGCCGCGCAGTTCGACTATACCGCCGCCGCCAGCGAAGCCTTCGCCCCCCGCGTGCGCAAGGGCGCCGGCCACACCGTGCTTGCCGAGGCAGGCACCGGCGTCGGCAAGACGCTCGGCTATCTCAGCCCCGCGACACTATGGGCGCGGCGCAATGACGGCGCGGTGTGGGTCTCGACCTACACCAAGAATCTCCAGCGCCAGCTCGATCAGGAACTGACCCGCGTCTTTCCGGACCCAGCCGAGAAGCGTGAGAAGGTGGCGATCCTCAAAGGCCGCGAGAACTATCTCTGCCTGCTGAATTTCGAGGAGGCGGCCTCCAGCACGGCCTTAGCCCCGGTGCGCGAAGTCGCGCTCCTCGCCCTCGTCGCGCGCTGGATTCCGGCGACCCGCGACGGCGACATCACCGGCGGCGACTTCCCCTCATGGCTCGCGGCGGAATATGGCGGGACCAGCGCGCTCACCGACCGGCGGGGCGAGTGCATCTATGGCGCGTGCCGCCACTACCGGACCTGCTTCATCGAACGCACCAACCGCGCCGCCGGATCGGCCGAGATCGTCGTCGCCAACCATGCGCTGGTCATGTCGCGCGCCGCGATGAACCCGCGCGCCATCGACGAAAGCGGTGCGCCCGACAGCGCGCCGGAACGTGCCACGCCGCTGCGCTACATTTTCGACGAAGGCCATCACCTCTTCGATGCGGCAGACGGTGTCTTCGCCGCGCACCTGACCGTCGGCGAAGGCGCTGAACTGCGCCGATGGCTGCGCGGACGCGACGGCGGGCGCGGACGCGCAGGACGCGTCAGGGGCCTGCGCGAACGGATCGGCGAGGCGATCGGCGGCCATCCCGAGCTTGAAGTCCTGCTGGATGAGGTCGAACGCGCGGCCGCCGCCCTGCCCGGCGAAGGCTGGCTGCAGCGCCTGCGCGATGCCGTGCCGTTCGGCGCGCTCGAACGCTTTGTCGCGGCGCTCCGCACCCAGGTCATCGCCCGCACACGCGACGGCACCTCCGACTACGACCTCGAATGCGAGGTTGATCCGCCGCTGTCCGAGGTGGTCGAAACGGCGAAGGCGCTGAGCGTGGCGCTGCAAGCGCTCGCCAAGCCCATGCGCGATCTCGGCGAAGGCCTCACCGACCTGCTGGAGGCCGAGGACAACGAGCTCGACATCCAGACCATGTCGCGCCTGCGCGCCGCCCTGCGCGGGCTCAAGCGCCGCGCCGCCTTCATGGTCGATGTCTGGGGGGTGATGCTCGGCCGCATCGGATCGGGCGCAACGCCCGCCGGCTCCATCGACTGGTTCGGCATCTCGCGCGAGACGGGCCGCGAGGCCGATGCCGGTTTCTACCGCCACCATGTCGATCCCTCGCTGCCCTTCGCGCAGGAAGTTCTCGCCGGAGCGCATGGCGCGCTCATCACCTCGGCAACGCTGCGCGACCGCGGCGCGGAAACGGACGGCGACGAGGCCGACTGGCGCAATGCCGAGCTTCGCACCGGCGCGCAGCATCTGCCCGAACCCGCCCGCCGCGCCGCCTTCGGTTCGCCCTTCGACTACGCCGCGCAGTCCAAGGTCATCGTCGTCACCGATGTCGCCCTCGACGACGCCGCGATGGTCGCCAGCGCCTATCGCCATCTCTTCGAGGCAGCAGGCGGCGGCGCGCTCGGCCTCTTCACCTCCATCCGGCGCCTGCGCGAGGTCCATCGCCGCATCGCGCCTGCACTAGAGGCGCAGGGCCTGCCGCTCTACGCCCAGCATGTCGACGCGCTCGATCCCGGCACGCTGGTCGATCTCTTCCGCGAGGAGGAAAATGCCTGCCTGCTCGGCACCGACGCCATGCGCGACGGCGTCGACGTGCCCGGCCGCTCCCTGCGCCTCGCCGTATTCGACCGCGTGCCCTGGCCCCGCCCCGACATCCTGCACAAGGCGCGCTCAAAGGAACTGGGCATCGCCAAGTATAACGACGTGATCGTCCGTCTCCGTTTCGCCCAGGCCTTCGGCCGGCTCATCCGCCGCGCCGACGACAAGGGCGCCTTCGTCGTTCTGGGCGCGGCCACTCCGACCCGCTCGCTCGCCGGGCTGCCGCCCGGCGCCGGCATCGAAAGGCTGACTTTGTCCGATGCCTGCGATGCGGTTGCCGCATTTGTCGGCTAGGAAGGGTGCATGAAGCAGCTTTACCTCCTGCGCCACGCCAAGACCGAGCCGGACAGTCGCGCCGGCGACCATGAACGCGTGCTCACCGAGCGCGGCCGCGCCGACGCCGCCCTTATCGGCCGCGAGATCGCCCGGCGCGGCTATCGGCCAGAACTGATCCTCTCCTCCACCTCGCGCCGCACGGTGCAGACGCTGGACATCCTGACGCCCTTCCTCGCGCCTGCGCCGCCCGCACATCTGGAACCCTCGCTCTATCTCGCCGCCGCCCGCACCATCCTCCAGCGCGCCGGCGCGATCACCGAAGACGCCGCCTCCGCGCTTTTCATCGGACACAATCCGGGCATGGAAGACCTCGCCATCGCGCTCGCCGGTGACAGCGATCTCGGCGTCCGCGCGGCAGAAAAGTTTCCGACTGCCTGCTTCGCTGCCTTCGAAAGCGACACCAAAACATGGCGCGATGCCGCGAACGGACGCTGGCGCGCCCTCGCGATCATCCGCCCATCCGATCTGAAGGCTTAACCCGCCAGCCGCGCGCCGTCGTCGCTCAGTGGCACGGCGCTTTCCATCGCCTCGCGCAGCGCCTCAATGCGCAGCGGCTTGGAGACGTAACCGGTCATCCCGGCGGCGAGATAGGTTTCCATATCGCCGCGCAGCGCGTTCGCGGTGATTGCGACGATGGGGATCGCCGCGACTGGCGTTGCAAGCGCGCGGATCGCCCGCGTCGCGCCAATACCGTCCAGCACCGGCATCTGGATATCCATGAGGATCAGGTCGAACGCCGTCGCCTGCACGGCTTCCACGGCACGCTCGCCGTTCGGGACGACTGTCACCTTGTGACCTTCACGCTTCAACAGCGCTGCGATCAGCTGCTGGTTCACCGGGTGATCCTCGGCGACGAGAATATCGAAGCGGCGGCGCAGACGCGGAGCGGCGGTTGCGGCGGGCGCGGCCACGGTTATCTCCGGCGCCGCCTCCAGCGGCAGCTCGAACCAGAAGCACGAGCCGCGGCCTTCGGAGCTGGTGAAGCCGATCGTGCCGCCCATCGCCTCGACCAGCGAGCGCGAGATGGCGAGGCCGAGGCCTGTGCCGCCGACCTTGCGGCTGGAGGTGCTATCTCCCTGTGCGAACGGGCGGAAAAGGCGCGGCTGCACGTCGGGCGGAATGCCCGCGCCGGAATCCGTGACGTCGACGCGCAGGCGCGTATCGGCCAGCGCCGTGACCGTAATGCCGACAAGGCCTTCGGCGGTGAACTTCACCGCATTGCCGACCAGATTGAACAGCACCTGACGCAGACGCGCCGGGTCGCCCCACAGGCGCTTCGGCACAGTATCGGAAATCGTCGTCTGGATCGTATCACCCTTGGCCGAGGCCAGCGGCGTCAGCAGCGACTGCACCTTGCCGATCTCTGCGGCGAGATCGAAGGCCTCGCGGTCGATCTTCAACTGGCCTGCCTCGATCTTCGAGAAGTCGAGAATGTCGTTGAGAATGACGAGCAGGCTTTCAGCAGATTCAGACGCCAACGCGGCCTGCCGCGCCTGTTCGGGCGACAATTCGCCGCCCTTCATCAGATCCAGCATGCCCATGATGCCGGTCATGGGCGTGCGCAGTTCGTGACTCATCGTCGCAAGGAACTGCGACTTGGCGATGCTCGCCGATTCTGCGGCGATCTTGGCGGTCTCGAGCTGGCGGTTCGCTGCCTCGATCTCTTGCTCGTGACGCACCTGGTCGGAGATATCGCGCGTCACCGTCACGACATGGCGCAGTACACCGGCCGCGTCATAGACCTTGCGGCCACGCCGCTCGAGCCAGATGACCGTGCCGTCCTTGCGGATGCCGCGATAGCGGAACGTCTCGCCCTCGCCGCCCGCGTTCTCGCGCTGCACGGCGGCGCTCACCAGCGCCTCGTCTTCGGGGTGGGCGAGCTTTGCACGGCCTTCGCGGAAATCGTCGACCGTGTATCCGCTCTGCTGCTCGCACGACGCGGAGAGATATTCCAGGCCGCGATCCGGGCCGAACACGGCGATCACATCGACCGAGTTGTCCATGATCGTCTGCAGCTTGGCGCGGCTTTCCTCCAGCGCGGCATTGGCGTCCGCGAGGTCCTGCTCATGCTCGACCTGTTCGGTCACGTCCGCGATGATCGAGATGACGGCGACGCCGTCGCCGAAATCGTGCTCGGTGACGGCGCGCGCGCGGCGCTCCAGCCAGATCCAGCGCCCATCCTTGTGACGCACGCGATAGCGGATGACGGGCGTGACATGGCCAGCTCGGTTGGCTGCGACTTCCGCTTCCAGCAATGCCAGGTCGTCCGGCCATGCGATGGTGCCCCATGGCAGCGCCGCCAGCTCGTCCGGCGTATAGCCCACCATGTTGATCGCCGACGGCGACATATAGGCGACCGATCCGTCCGGCCGGAACAGCGTCACCACGTCGGCGATATTGTCGGTGACGAGCTGAAGCTGCGTCTGGCTTTCGTTCAGCGCCTTCAGCGCCGATTCCAGATCGCCTTCGCGCCGCATCTGGTCGCCGACATCACGGCCGACGGCGATGAACTCCGCGATCTGTCCGTCGGGGCCGGCAATGGGCGTCAGCGTGACTTCCAGCCAGACCCACGAGCCGTCCTCATGCAGATAGCGGTGACGATAGGTCTGCGCCTCGCGCGTGCTGTAGACGTTGCGGACGACACGCTCGGCACCGGACACGTCATCAGGGTGAACGGCGTTGAGCGTCCGTCCGTTCCGCACGAGCGTGCCTTTGCCCAGCAGGCGCTCGTGGTTTGGCGAGACATGCAGCACACGCCCGTCGGGCAGATAGCGGATGAAGAGATAAGGACCGCGATTAGCGAAGAGGTCGTAGAGTTCGCTCTGCGCCGCAATGCGGCTCTGCGCCTCGGCCAGCGCCCGTCCCGTGCTGATTTCGGAGGTGATGTCGCGCACCAGCGCGAGAACTTCGGTGACCGCGCCGCTCTCGTCTTCGCGCACCGGGGTCAGGCGGCACTCGATCCAGACCCAGTGGCCGGCGGAATGCTTCGCGCGCGCGCGGAAGGCGACCGGCAGTCCGTCGACGAGGGCGCGCGCCCACACGGCGCGCGTCGCCTCCAGATCGTCCGGATGAACGGACTCGGCCAGGCGCCCTTCGCGCAGAAGCGATTTGCGGCCCAGCACGCGCTCATGGCTCGGCGACACATGCGTCATGCGGCCGTCGAGCGCCAGGCGCAGAAAGAAGTCGGAGCCGTGACGCGCGAAGACGTCATAGATCTCGGCCTGTTCGCGGATCTGCGCCTGCGCGACGGCGAGGCGCGCGTCGGCCTCGGCGCGCTCGGTGATGTCGCGCGAGACGATGACGAACTCTTTGACCCGGCCGCTTGCCGGATCGACCACAGGATTGATCGTCGCTTCCAGCGTCACCCAATGGCCTTCGGCGTGGAAGGCGCGGTAGCGGATGACCTGCGCCTCGCGCGTCTTCAGACATGTGCGCCACGCCGCCTCGATGACCTTGTGGTCGTCGACATGGATCTGCGTCAACGCGCTTTCGCCGTGGCGGGCATCGCCGGCGAAACCCATCACCCGCCGTGCGGAAGGCGATTGATAGAGGAACCGCCCCTCCAGCGAGACGCGCGAGATGAGATCGTAGGAATGCTCGGCGAGCACGCGGAATTCGGCGGTGCGCGCTTCCAGACTGCGGTGTGTCGCCTTCTCCTCGGTGACATCGACGATCGAGCCGACGCCGTAGCGCAGCACGCCTGCGCCATCGCGCTGCAGGCGGAAGGTGTCGCGGAACCAGCGATACTCGCCCGAGGCGACGCGGATGCGGCGGTCACGGATCGCAGACCCGTATTCGATCGCACCTTTCAGACTTTCATCGATCGTGTGGGCGTCGTCGGGATGAACCAGCGAGGTCAGGAAGCCGGGCTGCGTCACGAAGTCTGACGCCTTATAGCCGAGCACATTCCTGACGGAGTCCGACACGAAGATCAGGCGCGGGCCTTCCAGCTCCGTCACATAGGTGACGGCGGGCGACATATTCAGAACGGCCTGGGGATCGAGGCCCAGTTCCTGAAGATTCGACATTCAACCGCGCGCGTGTGCTCTGACCTGCACGCAGCCTAGCCCGGGCCGCCTTGACGCTTGCTTAATTGCGTATTCGCTATCGGGGTTTAGCCGAAGCCAAGCCTCTGGAACTGTTCGGCTGGCGCCTCGACCGCCTTCAGCGCGGCATGGAGGCGGTCGGCCATCGCCCCGGCGGCTGGCGTGTCCTTCAGGTTCACGGTCTCGTCCGGGTCGCCGTTCAGATCATAGAGGTGATCGCCGCTGAAGGTCGCCCAGGCCCAGAAGGGAACTTTGTCGCCTGTCTCGAAGGTCTGGTGGATGACCGGAACCTCAGACCCCGGCATCCGCCCGAGCCGCGCCCGCGCGTCGGGCAGCGGGATTTCCTGATCGCGCGTCAGCTGATGTGTCGGCATGGTCGACCAGCGGTTCGACATCATCGGCAGCGGCGCATTCGGCCCCACCGGCGCGCGGGCGTATTTCCAGTTGGCGTCGATCAGATGGACCTCGCGCCCCCACACACCGGCCAGCACGTGGTCGCGGATGGCGGGCGCGCCGTCCTGCATCAATGGCATCACGCTTTTCCCATGCGTCCGCTGGCGGACATGGGCGCAGGCGCCAAACACATCGGTCAGGGTGGCGAAGAGATCGACGCTGGTCGTCAGCGCCGCGCTCCGCCCCGGCGTCACGCCTGCGCCCGCCGCCATCAGCGGGATGCGCGCGATGGTCTGGTACAGCGGCACGCCGGGTTTGCCCCAGATGTCCTTCTCTCCGAGATAATGGCCGTGATCGGTGGTCACGAGGACCAGCGTGTCGTCCCACAGATTGGCTGCATCCAGCGCGTCGAGCACTTTGCCGAACCACGCATCGATCATTGTCAGCTTGGCGAGATAGCGGGCGCGGATCTGGCGGCCTTCACGCTCTGAAATGACGCCGCGCTTCACGCAGTCGCGGCCGTAAGGCGGCCAGATCAGCGGCGGGCCGTCCCAGTCCGGATCGTAGAGCTTCACATAGTCGTCGGGGGTGTCGAACGGCTCGTGCGGATCGAACTCATCGACGAACAGGAAGAACCGGCCATGCTTGCCTGCATTCTCGCCGATCCATTTCGCGGCCGAGGCCATGGTGCGAGGGCCGGGAAAATCGGCCTCGCCGCGAAACCACCCCCGCGAATTGTCATAGGGCATGCGCTTGCGCCCCATCAGCGGCGCGCCCGCCCATGAGGGATCATGCGCCGTCTTCCACGGATCGCCCTCATGCCCGCGCTGATAGTCCCAGGCGGTGAAGTCGACGTGATAGTTCTCGCCGCCCGTCTCGAAGAGATGGGGATGATCGGTGATGAGCTGCGTCACGACTTTCTCGCGGGCCAGCGGCGCCGCGACGCCGTCTTCCCACAACTCCACCGACCCCCACGGCTTCCACAGGAAATCCCAGGCGCCGCAGAGAATGTCATGCCGCGCCGGCATGCAGGGCAGCGCGCCGACATAGTGATTGTCGAAAATCCGGGCGCGCTTCGCGAAACGGTCGAAACTCGGTGTCAGCGCCTCACGCCCGCCATAGGCGCCCAGCATGTGCCGGTTGAGGCTGTCGAACAGCAGCAGGACGACGTTTTTCGGCCCCGCCTTGGCGGGCGGTGTCATCGGACGCGGGTATTGGTGGCCGGCGTGATGTCGGTCCAGCCAAAGGCGACCTCGCGCACGGCCTTGCCCGCGACGGCGCCGGGGCGCTCGGCGATCAGCCGGCCGCCCTCGCCTTCATAGAAATAGCGCGCCGGGTTGCCTTTCAGCGCCCAGATCACGGCCGAGCGGAAACCTTCGGCATGCAGACGCGCGAAGGCCGACTGCATCAAACGGTGGCCGACACCGTTCCCGACATGGTTGGGATCGACATAGATCGTGTAGATCTCACCGTCATAACCGACCGCGCGGTCGCGGGCCGGGCCGAAGCTGCAGAAGCCGATGACGCCGTAATAATCGTGCTCGGCCACCAGGACGCCGTCATGCGGGCCACGATGGGCGATCTCGCGCGTCCACAGCAGGCGCTGGCGCACTTCCGACAGGCGGACGAGATAGTTGGCGGGCAGCAGCCCGGCATAGGATTCGCGCCAGGATTCCACGAAAATCCGCGCGACGGCGTCGGCATCGTCTTTCAGCGCCGCCCGCACGAACATCTCGTCATCGGCCATGGCCGTCCGCCCCAAAACTTGTTCTTGGGACAAAGCCTAACGCGAGGCCGGTTCGGCCTCCAAGCATTTCGTTAAGAGGAGATTAACGCTTAGGAGTCCGCCTTCCTGGCGGCTTCTTCGCTCTCGAACGCGAAGGCGTAGATGTCCGACAGCAGGCTCGCGGCGGCGTCATAAACATCGACTACAGCCTTGGCGGTGAGCTCGATGAAATCGTCCGGCCAGACCAGCGCCTTGCCCGAGGGCTTGGTCGCTTCGATGGCCTGCGCGGCGGCGGTTTCGACGGCGCAGGGGTCTGGCACGCCGACGGCAGCCGCTTCCGGCTTCCAGACGCAGGCATCGGTCAGGGTCGCCGGCTCCTGCAGCGCAGCGACTTTCGTCTCGAGCGGCGACAAAGGCGCGGAGGCGACATCCGACGGCGTACCGGCGATGCCGAACGCAAACGCGCCCGCCACCGTGAGCGCCATAACCGGAAGGATCAGCCAGGATCGCATCTTCATCCCCAAGCCCGCATGACGCGAAGCAAGCTTCACCCTAATCGAAAGGCGCGAGTCGCGCCCGTAACGTTTGTCATGTCGCGGATGATTTGTGATCTTCGTCACATTTTTCCGGTCAACGCCAGGTCGCGACCGGGGGCATAGACGAGAGGATCGCATCGACATTGCCGCCGGTTTTCAGACCGAAGGTCGTGCCCCGGTCGTAGAGCAGGTTGAACTCCACATAACGACCCCGCCACTTGGTCTGCTCGTCCCGGGCGGCGTCATCCCACGGCTCGGCGATGTGCCGGGCGACGATCTCGGGATAGAGCGTCCGGAACGTCTCGCCGACCGCTTTCGTGAAGGCGAAATCACGCGCCCAGTCGCCGCTGTCGTGGTGGTCATAGAATATGCCACCAACACCACGCGGCTCGCTCCGGTGCGGCAGCCAGAAATACTCCTCGGCCCATTTCTCGTATTTCGGGTACCAGCCCGCGTCGAAGGCGTCGCAGGTTGCCTTCAGGCGCTGGTGGAACAGCGCTGCGTCGGGATGAGCGCGGTCGCGCTGGGCATCCAGCGTCGGGTTCAGATCGGCGCCGCCGCCAAACCAGCTCTCCGTCGTCACGATCATCCGCGTATTCATGTGCACCGCCGGCACATGCGGATTGCGCGGGTGGCAGATGAGGCTGATGCCCGACGCCCAGAAGCGCGGGTCGTCGCCGGCGCCTTTCACCTGCTTGGCGAAATCGGGGCTGAAACTGCCGAAAACCGTCGAGGTATGGACACCAACCTTCTCGAACACCCGGCCGCGCAGCATGCCCATCGTGCCGCCGCCCTGATCGGTGCCGTCGGCGGCCTTGGCACGGCTCCAGGACGTCGCCTCAAAGCGTCCCGGCACGCCCTCGTAGAGCGCAGGGGCGCTATCCTCGATCGCCTCGAACATCGCAAAAATCGCGCGCTGCAGGCTTTCGAACCAGGCACGCGCCTCGGCCTTGCGGGAGTTTAGATCGGTCATGGCCCCGCTATGGCAGACCGCCTTGCCGAGCGGAAGCCGCTTGCCGATAGTCGCCGACACAACAACACATGAGGAAACGACCGATGAAACTCGACTCAACCATCTCCGCCGTCATCACCGGCGGCGCCTCTGGCATGGGTGAGGCCACCGCCCGCGTGCTCGCGTCACACGGCGTCAAAGTCGCGCTTTTCGACCTGAACGAGGAACGCGGCACCGCCGTCGCCAAGGAGATCGGCGGCATCTTCTGCAAGGTCGACGTCATGTCCGACGAGGCGGTGGATGCCGGTTTTGAGAAGGCCCGCGCCGCACACGGACAGGAGCGCATCCTCGTCAACTGCGCCGGCGGCGGCTTTGGCGGCCCGGCCAAGACCGTCAGCCGCGACAAGGAAACCGGCGCGATCAAGCGCTATGTCATCTCCAACTTCCAGAAGACGCTGGAGCTGAACCTCACCGGCACCTTCCGCTGCATCGTCGCCTCTGCGGCGGGCATGCTGACGCTGGACCCGTTGGAGGACGGCGACCGCGGCGCGATCGTCAACACCGCCTCCGTCGCGGCCAAGGACGGCCAGATCGGCCAGGCGGCCTATGCCTCTGCCAAGGCCGGCATCGTGGGCCTGACACTCGTCGCCGCGCGCGACCTTTCGGGCGACGGCATCCGCGTCAACACGATCCTACCCGGCATTTTCGACACACCGATGCTTGGCCGCGCGCCGGAGGCGCTCAAGGCCTCGCTGGGCGCGCAGGTGCCGTTCCCCAAGCGGCTGGGCATGGTGCAGGAGTATGCGCACCTCGCGCACACCATGATCACCAACGGTTATTTCAACGGCGAGCACGTCCGGCTGGACGGGGCCATCCGAATGGCGCCGCGTTAGGAAATCTTCTTTGATTTCAGAGGATTGGAGCGGGTGAAGGGAATCGAACCCTCGTCGTAAGCTTGGGAAGCTTCTGCTCTACCATTGAGCTACACCCGCGACACGGTCTCGTTAGCATGGCCCGAAACGCCCCGCAAAGCGGCGTTTCGGGCCATTTTTCGTCGGGCCGACCGGCCGCGCAAAAATATTTCGCTGCAGCGCAGCAGAGAGAAACTTGACTGCTCAGTCCAGTCTCCCATATTGGACTGACTGGTCCATTCATTCCATTCGGTCATCCCATGCGCCGCCCTGCGCTTATCGCCGTCGCCGTCATCGCTGTCGGCGTGATCGGTTATTTCGGCATCAGCTACCTGACCTATGGCCAGTTCATCGAATCCACCGACGATGCGTATGTGAAGGCCGACACGGCCGCTATCGCCGCCCGGGTGAACGGCTATGTCGCGAAAGTGCAGGTCAGCGACAACCAGACCGTGCAGGCCGGCGACGTGCTGGTGAGCATCGACAATGCGGACTTCCAGGCTCGCGTCGACCAGGCCAAGGCGGCGACCGCAGCCAAGCAGGCGGCGCTCGACGGTATCGCCGTGAAGTTGAGCCTTGAGAGCAAGTTGATCGATGCGGCGCAGGCCCGGCTCGACAGCGCGATCGCCGACCAGAAGCGCGCCGCCGCCGACCTGACCCGCGCCCGCGAGCTTCGCGCCTCGGGCAGCGGCTCCAAGCAGGCGCTGGATCAGGCACAGGCCGATGCCTCGAAGGCCGACGCCGCCGTCGCCAGCGCCGAGGCCGCGCTGGAGGCCGAACGCCAGCAGCTTGCGGTCATCGAATCCACCCGCGCCCAGCTGCAGGCCGATCTCGACGCCGCCAAGGCGGCCGAGAAGCTCGCCGCCATCGATCTTGAACACACGCTGATCCGCGCGCCCTTCGCCGGCGTGGTCGGCGCGCGCACGGTGCAGGACGGCCAATATGTCCGTGCCGGCGCGCAGCTGATGGCGGTGGTGAAGTTGCCCGACATCTATGTCGTCGCCAATTTCAAGGAGACCCAAGCTGGCGAGATGCGCCGCGGACAGGCCGTGAAAATCTCGGTCGATGCGTTCCCCGACCTCAAGCTCGGCGGCAAGATCGACAGCTTCGCGCCGGCCACCGGGTCCGAGTTCTCGCTGCTGCCGCCGGAGAACGCGACCGGCAACTTCACCAAGATCGTGCAGCGCCTGCCCGTGAAGGTGCTGGTGACCGGCGACGTCACGGCTCTCTCGATGCTGCGCCCCGGTATGTCGGTGACCGTCTCGGTCGACACGCGTGACGAAGGCGACGGCACGGCTTCGGTCCTCGCCCCCGCACCCCGCCCCGTCGAGGCCGCTACGCGTTAAAGGCTGATTGCCATGAGCGAGGCCACCGCCTCACCGCCTCCGGGCATGATGATGAAGCCGCTGATCGAACAGCGCGGGACGCCCGTTCTGATCGGCTTCTTCGCCATGGTCGTCGGCATGTTCATGGCGGTGCTGGATATCCAGATCGTCTCGTCCAGCCTGTCGCAGATCCAGGCCGGGCTTTCCGCATCGTCGGCCGAGGTGAGCTGGGTGCAGACCAGCTATCTCATCGCCGAAGTCGTGATGATCCCGCTCTCCGGCTATCTCAGCCGTATGCTCTCGACGCGGACGCTTTACACCGCATCGGCGGCCGGCTTCACGCTGGCGAGCTTCATGTGCGGCCTCTCTTCCTCCATCGAGGAGATGATGGTGTGGCGCGCCGTGCAGGGCTTCATCGGCGGCGCGATGATCCCGACGACCTTCGCGACGTCATTCATCGTATTCGGCACGGCACGGCGCGGTGCGGCCACGGCCTTTGTGGGCCTCGTCGTGACGCTGGCGCCGACCATCGGTCCGACGCTCGGCGGCTACATCACCGATCTGGTGAGCTGGCACTGGCTGTTCTTCATCAACGTCATCCCCGGCATCTTCGTCACCATCACGGTGTGGCTGACGATGGATATCGATGAGCCGGATTGGGGACTTTGGAAGAACCTCGACTTCTTCGGTCTTGCCATGCTCGCCGTGTTCCTCGGCACCTTCCAGTACGTGCTGGAGGAAGGCGCGAAGAACGAGTGGTTCCACGACGCCGAGATTCGCAACCTCGCGGCGGTGTCTGTGGTGTCGGGCGTCCTCTTCTTCTGGCGGGCGCTGACGCGCGCCAATCCGATCGTCGACCTCAGCCCCTTCGCCAACCGCAATTTCGCGCTGGCGACGGTGATGGCGTTCATCGTCGGCGTCGGCCTGTTCGGGATCACCTATCTGCTGCCGCTGTATCTTGGCCGCGTGCAACAATTCTCGTCGCTGCAGATCGGCGAGTGGCTGTGGGTCACAGGCATCTTCATGTTCATGACCGCGCCGGTGGTGGGGATGCTGTCGAGCCGCGTTGATTTGCGCATCCTTGGCGGCGTCGGCTTCCTGTTCCTGTTCCTGTCAGCCTGGCAGTTCCAGCCGATCACGACCGAGACCGGATACTGGGATCTCTTCATCCCACAGGCGCTGCGCGGCATGGGGCTGATGACGACCATGCTGTCGGTGCAGACCATGGCGATCCAGTCGCTGACGCCGTCGCAGATCCGCGGCGCGTCAGGCCTCTTCAACCTGATGCGCAATACCGGCGGCGCCTTCGGCCTCGCCATCCTCAACACGCAGATGACAGACCGCATCAACCTGCACTGGGCGCGGCTGCGCGAGGGGCTGCAGGCGGGCGACGCGCAGGCGCAGGCCTTCCTTGATGGCTTCGCAGCCCGCTACGAACAGCTGATGCCCGGCGATGGACAGGCGGCCGCCTTGCGCGTGCTTGGTCAGCTCACCTTCCAGCAGGCGAGCGTCCTCGCCTTCTCGGACCTCTTCTACATCCTCTCCGCTGCCTTCGTGTGCGCGGCCTGCCTGATGCTGTTTCTCGACAAACCCGTAAACCGACTAGCCCAGGAGATGCATTGATGACCGATGCCGTCCTTGAAATGTCGCGCCCGCAGCCGCAGGCGCGGACCTCGCGCAAGCGCAGCGCCGTGATCGAGGCCGCCCGGCGCGTCTTCACCGACAAGGGTTATAACGCCTCGATGGAGGAGGTCGCGTTCGAGGCCGAAGTCTCGAAGCAGACGATCTACAACCAGTTCGGCTCGAAAGAGCAGCTGTTCCATGCGATGATCGAGGACCGCATCCAGGAGATGATCGAGCCGATCGTCAGTGCCGGCCCGGACGTGCAGCCGCGTGAGGTGCTGACCCAGATCGCGCGTTTCTATCACACCAAGATCGTCGCGCCGGACAACACGAAGATGATGCGCGCGCTGATCGCCGCCCCCAACGCCCACGCCGTGCTGGCGCAGATCTACGCCCACGGCCCTTCGCAGTTCGTGCGCACTTTCGCCGACTGGCTGCGCACGCAGAACGATCTGGGCCGGCTGAAGATCGAAGACCCGATCCTAGCGGCCGAGCATTTCGCGTCCTTCACCTATGGCCACCTCTTCATGAAGCGGCTCTACGGCGTGCCCGCGCCGTTCGACGCCGAAGATGTCGAGCGCCGCGTTGCCTATGTGGTGGAGGCGTTTCTCAGGGCGCACGCGCCCTGAGGCTATTCAAACCCGCTTGAAGTGCTTGGAGAGCGCGAGGCCCTGGCGCTGGTAGTTCGAGCCGATCCCCTGGCCGTAGAGGCGCTGGGGCGGTTCGATCAGGCGCTCGAACATCAACCGCCCGACCGTCTGGCCGTGCTCCAGCACGAAGGGGACTTCGTGGCTGCGTACCTCCAGCACGGCGCGGCTGCCTGCCCCGCCTGCGCCGGAATAGCCGAAGCCGGGATCAAAGAATCCTGCGTAGTGGACGCGGAATTCCCCGACCAGCGGGTCGTAGGGCACCATTTCGGCCGCCCAGTCGGGCGGAATGGTCACCGCCTCGCGTGAGGCGAGAATGTAGAACTCACCCGGATCGAGAATGATCGCCGCGCGCTTTTTCGCGTAGACCGGCTCCCAGAAATCCTGCGGGTCGGCGACGCCGACCTTGTCGATGTCGATGACGCCGGCATGGCGTTTCGCGCGGTAGCCGACGAGGCCGGTCAGCGCGTCACCGTTCAAATCGATCGAGAAGCCGACGCCCTTGTCGATGCGCGCATCGACGCCTGAGACGAGGCCGATCTCGGCCTGGAGTTTTTTCAGCTGCGCGTCGGTCGCGACCGGGGAGCCCCGGCGAAGGCGGAGCTGGTTGAGGCGCGAGCCGGTGCGCACGAGCACCGAGAAGGTGCGCGGGGAAATTTCCGCCCAAAGAGGACCGCTATAGCGTTCCGGGATCGTGTCGAAGGCGCGGGCGCCGTCGGTCACCAGACGGGTGAAGACGTCGAGGCGACCGGTGGAGCTTTTGGCGTTGGCGGCGCCCGAAACGCGCCAGCCGAGATTGAGGTGCTCCATCAGCGGGCAGAGATAGACGCAGCCGGTCTCCAGCACCGCGCCTTTGGTCAGGTCGATCTCGTGCATCACGACCTGGTCCAGCTTGTCGCGCACCGTGTTGCCCTCGCCGGGCAGGAAGCTGGCGCGGATGCGGTAGGCGACATTGCCGAGGCGGAGGTCGAGGCTGGCCGGCTGGATCTGCTCGTCGCGGATGTCGGTGGTCGCGCCGATCTCGTGCGCATGGATCATGGCGCGCAGGGTCTGCCCCGGCAGAAGCCCGGTGGAATGGCGCGGCGCGGTGTCGGTTTCGCTGGGGTCGAGGCCGCCCAGAAGCGGTTCGTCTGTCGTCATTGGCCCCTTATAGCCGAGGCGCGGCTTGACGGAAGCGAGAGCGGAGCCTATCGGAACACCTGCATGCGGAGATTTGGCCGGTCGGCTTGCGGGCCGCATGCGAGATGCGAAACCGCTAAAAGGCCGGGATGCTCGTGAAGACACGCGCCAGCCCCGGACCCTTATCGGTCGCGGGGCTTTTTGTTGCGAGGTGCTGACCCATGAGCAAGACGACATCAGGACGGACCCTGCGGCCGCGGACCCAGGCGGTGCGCGGAGGCCTCATCCGCTCGCAGCATGGCGAGACGAGTGAGGCGCTCTACCTCACCTCGGGCTTCGCCTATCCCGACGCCGGGTCGGCCGAGCGGCGCTTCAAGAATGAGGAGCCGGGCTACATCTATTCCCGCTTCTCGAACCCCACGGTCGCGGCCTTCGAGGAGCGCCTGACCTTGCTGGAGCAGGCGCCCGAGGGTGTCGAGTGCCGGGGCACGGCGTCTGGGCTTGCGGCGGTGGCGGCGGCGTTCCTGGGGACGCTGTCGGCCGGCGACCACGTCCTCTCGTCTCGCGCCCTCTTCGGCGGCTGCCGCTATATCGTGGAAGAGCTGCTGCCGCGCCTCGGCATCGCCTCGACGCTGATCGACGGGGCGGACCTCAAAACCTGGGAAGCGGCGATCCGCCCCAACACCAAGGCGTTCTTCCTGGAGACGCCCTCGAACCCGGCGCTGGAGATTTTCGACGTCAAGGCGATCGCCGATCTCGCCCACGCCCATGGCGCGGTGCTGGTGATCGACAATGTCTTCGCCAGCCCGATCTTCCAGAAGCCCTTCGCGCTCGGCGCCGACATCGTCGTCTATTCGGCGACCAAGCACATGGACGGACAGGGCCGCGTGCTGGGCGGCGCGATTCTCGCGCAGAAGGCGGTGTTCGACGACAAGCTCGGCGTTTATCTCCGCAATACCGGCCCCTCGCTCAGCCCGTTCAATGCCTGGGTGCTGCTCAAGGGTCTGGAGACTATGGACCTTCGCGTGCGGGCGCAGGCCGGCAACGCGGAAACGCTGATCTCCTGGCTGAAGACAGCCAAAGGCATTTCCAATGTCCGCTATCCGTTCGACACGGATCATCCCCAGGCCAATCTCGCCCGCGCGCAGATGAGCGGCGGCGGCACGGTCATCACCTTCGATGTCGCCGGCGGGCGCGATACGGCGTTCCGTTTCGCCAACGCGTTGGAAGTGATCGATATTTCCAACAATCTCGGCGATGCGAAATCGCTGCTGACCCACCCCGACACCACAACTCACGCGCGTTTGCCAGAAGCGGAGCGCCGGGCGCTCGGCATCACCGAGGGCATGTTCCGCCTCTCCGTGGGCCTCGAAGATCCGCTGGATCTGATCGAGGACATCGAGGCCGCGCTCAAATCTTCACGTTAACGATTCAAACTTGTGGTGAATGCGGCTGGGACTCTTGCGGCCCGTCCGGCGGCGGCCCTATGACTTGGGCAACGGCGCGGTGAATCGCTGATTCACCTTCGGCGGCGGTCATCGGGAGGCAGAGCGATGTGGAATTATCAGAGCGAGACGCGGAGCATCAGCGTATCGGTCGAGCCCATCTACCTGTCGGACCAGAGCGCCCCTGAGGACGATTATTACGTCTGGGCCTACAAGGTCGAAATCGAGAACAAGGGCAGCGAGACGGTGCAGATTCGCTCGCGCTTCTGGCGCATCACTGATTCGTTCGGCCGTACCCAGGAATCGCGCGGCCTCGGCGTCGTCGGCGAGCAGCCGGTGCTGAAGCCCGGCGAGAAGTTCGAATACACCTCGGGCACGCCGCTGACCGCGCCGTCGGGCATGATGGGCGGCAATTACCAGGTGCAGACGAATGACGGCGATCTGTTCGAGGTCGAGATTCCGACCTTCTCGCTGGACAGCCCGCACGACATCAAGCGGATGCACTGAAGTCAGCCGCTAGATGTAGATTCCGGCGCTGTTGACGCGCTGGAACTCAGACGCGACCCTTCCCATATGAGATTTGACGCCTTTTTGCGGCGCGCCGAACCGATGCGTTCGGCGTTGCGTATGAAGTGACGTCGCACCCCGGCGCGAATTCACGCGCCGAGAAACGCTGCGGGGAGAACATGGCAGCCATTGAGAAGCCGGCGAACGAACAGCCGATCATCCGCCCGAGCAGGGAGGAAGCCGAAGAGGCCGTGCGCACGCTGCTCGCCTGGACCGGCGACGACCCGACCCGCGAGGGCCTCATCGATACGCCGAAGCGCGTCGCGAAGGCGTTCGAGGAATGGTTCGGCGGGTACGCCGAAGACCCCGAGGAGTACCTCAAGCGCACCTTCGAGGAAGTCGAAGGGTATGACGAGATGATCACGCTGCGTGACATCCGCTTTGAATCGCACTGCGAACACCATCTCGCGCCGATCATCGGCAAGGCGCATGTCGCGTATCTCCCGACCAACAAGGTGGTGGGCATCTCGAAGCTCGCCCGCGTGGTGGAGACCTATGCCAAGCGCCTGCAGGTGCAGGAGAAGATGACGGCGCAGATCGCCCAGTGCATCCAGAAGGTGCTGGAGCCGAAAGGCGTGGCGGTCGTGATCGAGGCGGCGCACCAGTGTATGACGACGCGCGGCGTCCACAAGACCGGCGTCAGCATGGTGACCAGCACGATGCTGGGCGAGTTCCGGCGCAATCCGCTGACCCGCCGCGAATTCCTGACCATCATCGGCAACCCGAGTTCGCACTTCGAGGGTTGAGATTAGTGGCTGCGGCGCACCTGTGCGGCGCAGCCAAGGCCCGCTAATCTGGGGCCATGACATCCCGCATTTCCTCGACCGACATGCTGGCGAAGCTGGTCAGCTTCGACACGACCAGCCGCAATTCCAATCTCGACCTGATCGGCTTCGTGCAGGACTACCTGCAGGGCCACGGCATCGCCTCCAGCCTCGTCCATGACGAGACGGGGAAGAAAGCCAATCTATGGGCGACGATCGGGCCGGAGGGCGATGGCGGCGTGGTGCTGTCGGGCCATACGGACGTGGTGCCGGTGGACGGCCAGCCCTGGGAGAGCGATCCGTTCGTGCTGACCGACAAGGATGACGGGCGGCTCTATGGGCGCGGGACATGCGACATGAAGGCGTTCAGCGCCGTCGCCCTGTCCATGCTGCCGGAGTTCATTGCGGCGCCGCTGAAAAGCCCGGTGCATCTGGCGCTCTCCTATGACGAGGAGGTCGGCTGCATCGGCGTGCATGGCCTGATCGACCACATCAAGGCGATCGGCGTGAAGCCGCGGCTGGCGATCATCGGCGAGCCGACCATGATGCGGGTGGTGGACGCGCATAAGTCGATCCGCTCGTATGCCGTGACGATCACGGGCCACGAGGCGCACTCGTCGAACGTCCACAAGGGCGTGTCGGCGGTGATGGTGGCGGCCGAACTGATCGGCAAGATTTCGGAGATCGGCGCGAAGCTGCGCGCCGCGGGCGATTCCACCAACCGCTTCGACCCGCCCTTCTCCACCTCCATCGCCAATACGATTTCCGGCGGCACAGCGCAGAACATTCTGGCGCGGGATTGCCGCTTCACGTTCGAGATCCGGGGACTGCCGCAAAACGATCTCGATGCGGCGTATGAGGAATTCCGAGCCTTCGCGATGGAGACGGTGCTGCCGCGCATGAAGGCGGCGGCCGAGACCGCCGATATCGTCATCAAGCGCCGCGCCTATTCGCCGCCGCTGAAGGCCGATCCGGGTTCGGATGCCGAGAGCTTCGTGATGGCGCTGGCCGAGCGGAATGCGGCGGAGGCCGTTTCCTACGGCACCGAGGCGGGGATTTTCCAGGAGGCGGGCATTCCCGCCATCGTCTGCGGCCCGGGCGATATCGCGCAGGCGCACCAGCCGAACGAGTTCCTGGACAAGGCGCAGATCCCGGCCTGCGAGGCCTTCATGCGGCGGCTGATCGCGCGGCTGTCGGCCTAGCGCCCAGCAGGATCGTGACCGCACCGACGAAGGTGGCTGCGGCGACATAATGGGCCGGGCCGATCGCGTCGCGGGTGATCAGCCACGCGATGAGATAGGGTGTGAGCGCGCCAAACACGGCGTAGGCGATGTTGTAAGCGAAGGAGACGCCGCTGAAGCGGACCTCCGGCGGAAACGCCCTGACCATCACATAGGGGACGATGCTGACCGCACCGACCGCGAAGCCGGTGGCGGCGTAGATGGGCACGACGAGATCCGGCCGTGCCTGCACGCCGGCATAGAGCGCGTAGGCGCCTGCGATGAGCGCGAGCGCCGCAATGGTCATCACCGGCTTCAGCCCGAAGCGGTCGAGGCACCAGCCGACAAAGACCGCCGAGACCGTGAGCGTCGCGGTCGCGACGAAGTTGGCGAGCGACATGTCGGCAGGGGCGATGGCGAAGAGTTTGGGCAGATTGGTGGGCGCGAGCAGGATCAGCACGATGATCGCGGCTGTGAGCATCCAGCTTGCGACCAGCGAGACGGCGATGGCGCGGCCGTGACCGGCGAGCGCCTTTGCGAGCGGAATTCCGCGCGACGTTTCGGCCCGGGCGCGGATGGCCTCGAACACCGGCGTTTCGTGCAGGAAACGGCGCAGATACATGGCGAGAAAGCCGAACGCGCCCCCGACGAGGAAGGGGATCCGCCACGCCCAGTCGGCGACGACTTCGGGCGAGAAGTTGCGGTTGATGACGAGCGCCATCAGCGAGCCGAGCAGGATGCCGAGCGTCAGCCCGCCGGTGAGCATGCCGCAGGCGAGGCCCACGCGGCCGGGGGGCACGTGTTCGGATACGAAAACCCACGCGCCCGGCGCTTCGCCGCCGATCGCGGCGCCCTGCATGATGCGGAAGACGAGCAACAGAATCGGGGCCGCATAGCCGAGCGTTGCGTAGGTCGGCATCAGACCGATGAGCAACGTCGGCACGGCCATCAGCAGGACGGAAAACACGAACATGCGCTTGCGGCCGATAATGTCGCCGAAATGCGCCATGACGATGCCGCCGAGCGGACGCGCGATATAGCCGGCCGCGAAGATCCCGTAGGTCTGGAGGAGCTGAAGCCATTCGGGCGTATCGGGCGGGAAGAAGAGCTTGCCGATGACCGACGCGAAGAAAACGAACACGATGAAGTCGTAGAATTCGAGCGCGCCGCCGAGAGAGGCGAGCGTCAGCGTGCGCACATCGTTGCGATCAAGCGGCCGCGCCTCGGTCTGCATCCTTGTGTTCCCCCCGGAACCGGCGCCCTTTGGACTGCCGCACTTCGTTTGTCCGTATTCGTTTGTCAGTTTTGGCGAGGCCTGGCGAGCAGCCCTTCCAGATGTTGTGGCCAAATCCCGGCCGACCACAACGACTCGTTTTGCTGTTTTTCGATATGGCTGGTTTCTGTGGATAACATTCCTCTACGCGGCCACACCCCTTCAAGTCCTGAATAGGAATATATACTGTCACGCGCGGCATGACAACCTCGTTTCAGGCGAGGGCGGCGAGCGTCTTGCGATAGCGCGCCTCAAGCGCCGGGCGGTCCTTGTGGATGCCGCCGGAGACGACCTGGCGGCCGTGCCGCCAGACGGCGTCGATCTTTGCGCCCGCGAAAATCCACGCGTCGAGGACGGCATCACCCTTTGCGAGCGCGAGCGAAGGATGATCGGCCTGCGGAGTGACGATGTCGGCCGGGGCGCCGGGCGCGATGCCGGCCGGCCCAAGCCCCAACGCCTGCGCGCCGCCGGTGAGCGCGCCGTCGAAGAGGCGGCGACCGGTGGAGCCGCCCTTGGGCGCGAGCACATTCCGGGCGCGGTATTTCAGGCGCT
>VFQQ010002163.1_pt1 | contig 23480 bp, 42 predicted proteins | sample 3512341 | NCBI WGS metagenome assembly VFQQ01 (sample SAMN10412373, study PRJNA504923) | tailings metagenome | isolation source: Relicate 2 Philex TSF1 revegetated site | place: Philippines: Tuba, Benguet | collected 2017-08-29 | reverse complement strand
GCTGGTGCAACTGGCTGGAGCCTGACTTGGTGCCTCAGCGGTGCAGATGCCGCCTCACATGTGCCTGCTCAACCCCGCCACGTCTGGCTGACCTGCCGACTTTCCACTTGCCGCTCTGCCACTGCTCACACCTTTTTTGCAGACGTGGGTGCTCCCGCCAAGGAGCCTGAGGCCAAGCCACTGCCCACCGACCCGAATGCCTACCTGGCATTCCTGGAGCAGATCCCCTCCTCTCCACACGCCGCCACCGCCGCCGCCATGGCCGCCGCCGCGCTGGCTCCCCACCGCGCGGCGGCCGCCGCCGAGGCGCCGCTCCCCATGCCGGCGCTGGCGCCGGTGGCGGTTGCGCCGCGCGGCCGCGGCGCGGCGGGCGCAGCAGGGCGGGCCAGCGACAGCGAGGACGAGGATTATGTGCCGCCGCCCTCGGCTCGCGAGCACCCACATGGGCATGGGCACCACCACAGCGGGCATCACCACCAGCGGGGAGACCACAGCCACCCCCATGGCCACCGGGCACACGCAGCGCACGCAGCGCACACGCCGCGCGGCCACTCAGCGGAGCGCCACCACAGCGGCGGCGGCAGCGGGGTCAACGGCCGGCGGCGCGGCATCCAGGGCGGCTTGCTGGGCGTGGCGGGCGGGCGGGTGCACAAGCACACCGTGCACAGCGTGCCTGAGCACTACCCCCAGCAGCACCGCCACCACTTCCACCGCCAGCAGGCGGAGCATGCAGAGGCAGCAGACGGCCTGGGCCCGCTGCCAACCCGCCAGCCCGGCAGCGGCCGGGCGGTCGGGCGCAGCCACTCGGCCAGTGCTGCCCTGGGTCGCACGCACTTCACCAGCGGCCCAGCTGCCGCCTACCACCGCAGCTTCAGCAGCCCCGCCTGCAGCGGCTCTCTGGGCAGCCTGGCCACTGCCACTAAGCTGTTTGGCCCCATCCTGGGCGCCCTCAACGCAGCGGCGGGCGGGCAGCCGCCCGCCGCCGCCAGCATGCCCAGCTTTGGCTCGGCAGGGCCGCTGGGCAGCCTGGGTGCTGGCGCCAACGGCGGCGTGGCGGGCAGCCCAGCCAAGCCGCCCACCGGTCTGCCCAACGGCTTTGGGATGAACGGCTTCAGCCACCGGCCCAGGTGAGCCCAGCTAGGGGCAGGAAGGGATCGTGCTTATGAGGCCGCAGGGCTGTTGGAGCGGCAAGGTTGAAAGTGGTCTCGAGGCAGCCTGTTTCTGAGCTGTGCTTGACAAGCACAACTGCAACTTGCTGGCTCAGCAACTGTCATGCCGAGTACCGCTTGTGTGGTGTGGCACTGCCTCACCCGCTGCTTCCCCCCGCTCTGCCGCAGCCTGCTGTCCCTGAAAGAGGAGCTCTTTGCTGCTGCCACCCGCCTGAACGGCGGCCGCAACGGCGGCCTGCACTCAGGGGCCAACGGCGGCAAGCCCGGATCTGTACCGCTGTTCTGCTGAGAAGCTCACAGCCCGGCGGCTGCCTGCGCTGCGCTGTTGAGCGGCCGTGTGCTGAGCTCACGGCGCATGCGCACCCTGCTGCCCTTGTTCCCTGTCCAACCCTCCTCCCCTCCCTGCTGTATCATTCTCCTGCTGTGCAATCAACCCCCAGCCACTGTCCGCTGCCCGCACACTTGGGTGCAATTCCCTGCCGTTCCCTCACCAGCCAGCGCATGAATCATATACATACTTTCGCTCTCTCGACCAAACTCCTTTTCCCTCCCCACGAACCCCGCTAGTTTACCCGGGGCTGCGCCCGCACTGCCTAGCCAAAGTATGGCGGCAGGCGGGTGCCAGCCCCCTAACTCTGACTGCCCACTGACCGCGGTGGTGGTGCCGGCTGCCCCCACCTGCTGCTCTTTACTCCCCCGACCGTCCCTCCTGCTCTGCCGCTCGCTTCTCCTTTCGCTCCATCTCTCTCTGATGTGCTTCACACACATTACCACCCGCTGGGGCTGTTCTGGGCATCTTGTGTCGTCCTGCCCACATTTGATGCGGCCTGAGCGCTTTTTGCAAACCAAAAACTCAGGCGGCCCTCCAAAAACGGATCTGCAATCGTTCATGCACCTCGCCAGTGCCCCTCTGCGTCTCACGCCTGGCTAGCTACATCCCGAGGGTTTCTGTGGGCCTCATTCACTCCCAGCACCAGTTGCTGCTGCATCACATGCCTGTAAACTGTGGGGCATATCCAACGAGGTGTGCACTGAATACCAGGTGAAATCGGTCAGAAAGAGAAGTCCGGCAGGTCATCGCTGTCGCTGCTTGCTGCTTCCCAGCTGCCCCCAAAGCCTCCGGCCAGCCCATCCGCCTCCCAGTCATGTGCCTGCTGCCTCTGCTGCGCTGTTGGCGAGGGTGCCAGAAAGGCAGGCAGTGGCTCTGCTGTAAGCAGGTCGTCCTGTTGCTGCTGCTGCGGTGGCTGTCCAGCTCCCTGCTGCACTGCCGCCTCACGCTGCCACAGCCGCTGTGGTGGCAGAGCAGGCGCAGCCCGGCCTTGCTGGTCCCAGCCTCGCTGCAGACCACGTGGCAGCAGCTGCCAAGGCTCATCCTGCTGCATGCCGAAATCGCCGCTGGGGGCAGGGCCGCCACCACCCCGGCTGCCCCACCCTGCGGCATCTGCCTGTGCCTGCTCAGGCTGTTCACCCCACCAGCTGAGCTCTGCCTCCTCTATAGCTCCGCCCTCTTGCTGCCCCTGCTGCTTCTGCTGCCCCAGCCGCTGCCGCTTGGTAGTGTGGAACAATCGCTCCAGCTCATCGTCTGCTCCTGGCTGCTCCAGAGGCAGGCCCATTGCCTCGTGGCCGCCCTGCAGGCTGGCGGCCTGCTGCCGCCTGCCCCCGCCGCTGCTGCGCACTGCAAACAGCCTGTCCATGGCTGCACCTGCGTCTCCAGCCTGCCAGACCTGCAAGCCGCTGTCGCCGCCGCTGCCGCCCAGCAGCTGCCTTGACGACCCAGGCAGCCCGTACTGCGGGCTGCAGCCCACCAAGTCAGCCACTGGACCGTTCTCCTCCTCCGCTTGTTCGTCCAGGCCCCAGCTGCCAGGGCTAGCAAAGCCAGCAGACTGCTGCTGCTGTCGTTGTAGGCGGCCCGCCGCTCCGCTGCTGCCACCAGCCCCTCCAAAGCTGCCGCCCAGCAGGCTGGCCTGCCGCAGCAAGCTGCTGCCCGACAGCGGCTCAAACCCTCCACTGGGTTGCAAGCTGATGAGTGGGAAGCGCGTGGTGCTGCCCGACGGCTTGCCAGCCTTGCCGCTCTGCCGCTGTCCATCTCCAAGCAGCGGCCACATGCCTCGGCTGGCCTGCTGGGGCTGCTTGGTGAGCAGGGAAGCGGCGCCCATGCAGCTTCCGCCCGACACCCGCTGAGTGTTGGCAGGAGCAAGAGCGGGCCGTCGGCTCAGAGCCTGCTGCGGCTGGCTGATGGCCTTTGGCTGCTGCACCTGCTGCTGCTGCTGCACCCCGGGCAGCCCTTCTATCCGCCCATCGAGCTTCTGCAGCAGCAGCTCTGGCGCTGCCGCAAGCGCTTCAGCCCTGCAGCAGGAAGCAGTGAGCAGCCTCGTCACTCATGAAGTGCACTTCATCGCTGGCCGGCCGGCCATTGTGAGCCTTTCCATCTTCTGCGCCCTAAACAGAACAGGCCTGCTGTCCCATATTATGCTGACCTGTCCTCCTCGCCCAACTCACCCCAGTCCGTTCCTGCTGGCCGCAAGCTGCTGCAGAAAGGACCGCGCCTGCGCAAAGTAGCTGCCAGGGTCTGCTGTGCCGCCCCAATGCTGCTGTGCCGCTGCAGTTGGTAGGGCCGCCAGCGCCCCTCCTGCATGCCCAGACACCTGGCCAGAGGTCTGGCCATCTGCTGCATGGTCTGCCGCATCGGCACTGCTGTGGGTGCTGACCGCCGGCTGCTGCTGGGGCGGGTGGCTGGCCGCACGGGTGCCTACCCGCTGCGACTGCACGTGGGTGCTGCCGCCGCGGACACTCTGCTGCACTTCTGCTGCGCCAAGGCCAGGGCCACGAGCAGCGGTGTGCCTGGGAGCTGGCGGTGGCGGGTCGGCAGACGCCGCAGCGGCTGGTGGCGGAGCAGCTGGGCCGCCGAAGGACGAGACGCCGCCCCGCGCCGAGGTCATTTTTGGCTTCATCTTGAGCAGGCTCGCCGCTCGCGCTAGGGCCTGCTGTCGCTGCGCCCCCGCTGTGGCGGCATGGCTCCCCAGGGCGTCAGCTAGCGCGGACGGCGCTTCTCGCCGCCGTCGCCGCTGCTTGTCCGCCATGCCACGGGCGGCGCCTGCGGCCGCTGGGGTGCTGAGCCGCTAGGTTACGGGCGGGCCGACTCGTGGGAGAGCGCTGCCGGGCGGTGGCTGCGCCTCGTGAGGCCAGGCCGGTTTGTTTGTCGCTGGCCCGCCCTGCCGCCAAGGCGGGTTTTAACGACTCAAATAAGACACAAGAGGTCGCCGCGACGCTGTGACAATGCGCCAAGGCACCGGGTGACCCACATGCGAGCGGCTTTGTGCCGCACGAGCCGCGGCCGTCTTCACCACTCTCTTCCGTCGGCCACCTGCTCTGGTGACCAGTCGTAGGTGAGGTGCTTACAACTGCTGAAGATGCACAAAAAAAATCAAAGTGGGTACTTGTAGGCTGGCGCCGCTCCCTTGACCCCCGGGATTGTGACCCTGAACAGCCCGCCGTGGTGTGCCGAGGCGCCCTCGCCTGCGGCACAGAAGCAAGCTGGCACGCTCGTCACATGGCAGCAGAACTCCCAGCCCCGGCAAGCAGCAGCTCTAAAATTTTCCAGCAAGCAGGCACAACGCAGGCGAAGCATCCCCGCTGCACCCGCCCACCTGTTTCCACCCGTGTAGTGACATACAGGTGCTGCAGCTGGTCCCCGCCAAATGTGCAGGCGGTGGGCCGCTTCACCGGCAGCACCACGCGGTGCAGCTCCTCGCCTGCATTGAAGTGTGGGGAGGCAGGCCTGGTGCGGGGCATGCAGAAGCAGATGGGCACGGCATAGCTGTGCAGCCACTCACTCTGGGACCCACATCTGTAAGCGGGGACTTGCTCAACCCCTCCAGCTCGTTTCTTCATGCGGTTAACCTCTGGCAGCTCCTAACCTGTGGCAGCGCTGTAGCACACCACGCTGCCGCTCTCGCCAATAGCCACCCACAGGTTGCCATCTGCAGTGGTGCGATAAACAAGGCAGTTGATTGGTCTGCAGTCGGCGGAAAAAATAAACAAAGTTACAATGTAGGCATGGCGCATGCCCGCAGGCTGCAGCTGCCCCCCTCAGTGCGTGTGCCCCTGCGCACCCACCCACCTGCATCAATTGTCATGCCATCTGGCACCGCCTTGTGCCCGCTGGGTGCGTGGACCACAGCGCGGCCCAGCAGCTTGCCCTCCGGCCCGCGGCGCGGGATACCCTGCAGGAATGGAATGAGGCAGGGGGCAATCAAGAAGGCAGTGCAGCATCCAAAGTTGCTGCAGCAGGGGCCAGCAGGCTGTTTCGCTAAGGAGGCTCTGAGCACACTGGCCAATCAGGGAGAGAGCGGGTTGTAGCAGCCACCAAGGCCTCGCCCCAGCCAGAAACCAACCAGGTGGACCCACCTGCTCATCGGTTGCATACTCAGTGATGCTCTCCTCCCCAGAGTCAACAAAGTAGACGAGCGCGCTGCCCTCCCGCCACGCCATGCCGTTGGGCAGCTGCACCTCCGCGGGAGCCATCACCTCCTTCAGCTCGCTGCAGTGGATGCAGAGACAGCGCCCTTATGAAAGGTGCATTGCACATTAGCTGCGTGGATGGGAAAGCCGGGCGCAGAGACGAGGGGCCGTCACCTCCTTCAGCTCACTGCAGTTGAAGCATTCTTTTATTTCAACCCTATCATCAAGTCACCTGCTGCCGGGGTCCAGGCGGTACAGCCGCCCCCGCTCGCCGTCCCGCCACTTGGCGTGCATGCGCCCCACCAGCAGGCTGCCCTGAGGCGACACCTTGCCGTCATTGAAACGCCGTGCCGGCTCTGTAGGCGGGAGCAGGATGCAGCAGCAGCGCGGGGTGGGCGGGGAGGTGGCTAGTAGCACCTTGCGCTGAGCGTTCTTAGGGCTTGCATCTTTTCCTGCTGTTCCCACTGCAAGACCCGCTCAGCAGCCAGCCCACCCACCGGTGCCATGCTCCTCAGGTGTTGTAGCCAGCACGCGCCCTGTGGTGCCGGCGGTGACATTCACCTCCATAATATCACGCTGCGGCGGGGCATGAAGAGGAAGGGGAGCAAAAGGGCAAGTCGGTTCTTGCAGCCTCTGACCTGGCATTAGTGACATGCACCTGCACAGTGTCACGCTGCGACCGACAGGGAGCAACAAGGCTCAGCTCAGCCTTGCAGACAGCTGGCGTGGCAACAGCCGCACAGCATGGGTGCGGTGCTCAGCTCCAAATGGCAGCTCTCATGCACAGCGATGGCTGCACGCACACCTCCGGCGCGCCAGCGCGGTGTGTGGGTTGGCAGCGCCCTGCCTTACCTGCCCCTGGGGCCTTTCAAATTACTCAAGGCCGTACATAGAAAGCTCACCTCGAGCGCTGCCAGCAGGACGTCTGGATTGGAGGTGGGCACGATGCAGCCGATGGGCTGCTCCAGCTGGATGGTGCGGTGGCCGCCTCTGGACGCCTCGTACACATGAATGCGCTTGCCGTTGATGTCCTGTGTGGGGAAATTGGCATGCACAAGCACTCAATGCAACATGCCCCTGGAGATTATGCCTCTGCGCCAGATATATCCGAATCACTGAACATCGTGGGATTCAGTGAGCACTCAACAGGCAGCCCATTCACCCTCGTTCCCTGCTGTCTCCGGCAGCTCACCACAAAGTACAGGCGGCCACCGTTGCGCTCGTCCCAGATGGGCGACTCCCCCAGGTCGCACTGCGCATCGCACGCCAGCTCCACAACAGGCTGGGGGCCGCCCATGGCTGCGGCAGGTGGCGGGGAACTGCAGCTGGTGAGGCGGCGGTGACGAGGCGGCAGCGGCGACGGCGGAGGCGGCGGTGCACGGGTGCTGTGAGCGTGGCCACAATTGTGCATTGAATACGACCTGCATGCTAGCCTTACCGATCAGGCGCGCGATGGGGCCCTAGGCAAGAAGACCGGACCGGCTGCAGGCGCTACAGTGACGCTGAGGTGCAGATCGCCCTTGATCAATTGTGCGGATTGCTCAGAGAGGTGCACCGGGCCGCTGGAGCTGCCGATGGCGCCCTGCTGTGCTGCGCTGTCGCCCCCATTGAGCGTCTCGAGCGCATTCGCAGCCTTGACCGCTGCCTGAGCTTTCGATTCAGCCACTTACAAGGCGATCCGATCAATTCAGAAGACTGCCTCACTGCACACATCCTCGCCGCTGCCGTCGCCGCCAAGGCCGCCGCCGTCCTGACCGCACTGCGCGGCGCACACTTGTCTCCAGGAGGCCTATTCATGAAGCAGACTGCAAGCCTTTGCCTACCGCTGCGGTGCCCCAGAGGCAGAAAAGGCACGTGCCCAGCCGCCTCCCCGCCGGCACAGCTCAGCACCAACGCCCCAAGTGCCACTTCTTTCTCTCCTTACTACCGACTGTTACAAAGCTTCCTGTTGCGGTTGCCAAAGGCAAGTGGTTGAAGGTCGAGGTGATGCCGATGCAGGGCGCAGCACTGGACATACTGAGCGCCCACAGCACGGGCATGATACAGCAGTAAGGTTACAATGCTACACTAGGCCAGAAGCAGCATCAGGTGAGCGCGACTCCCGGCACAAACAGTAGAGGCGGCCGCGCCTGCTGCTCAGCCGTTCAGCCGCTGTGCTCCCGGCACAAGCAGTGTGGGTGGCCCTGCCCCGCTGCTCAGCCGCTCAGCCGCTGTGCACCAGCACCGGGCGCTTGCAGTGGTGCACGCAGAAGTTGCTAACAGACCTGCGGCACAGCGGCGGACGGTCAGGAGCGAGCAGGAGGTCAGCCTAGTACGCTTCTGTTTGCGCAGCAGCGGCAGCAATGCTGCACCAAGTTGCCAGCAGGCTTTCAGGGCGCTAGTAGGCAGTCAGCACCAGCTGCCGACCGGCCGGGCAGCCACATGCCGAACTGTTGTCCCCCTATCCAGCCACAGTCAGTCGCAAATCCACAAACCGCTCTTCCAGCTCACCCCAAAAAGAACTCTTGCAGCTTTGACTTGCTGCAAGGGAAGACAGAAGGGAGGGTGGGTGGCAAGGGGGCTCTCAGGCGGCTGGGCAGCGAGCGTGATTGGAAGGCAGCGCGATGCTGACAACCATGCTTGGCTGCCGCAGCGCCCCAAGGAAATGCTGGCAATCATGGGCATACACCAGGGGAGAGAGTGCTAAATCAAGCAGCTTGCCTGTGCCGCGCCAACACAGTCACAGCCGCCTCGAGCTCCTCGGCCTTCTTGCACACCACGTTGCCGATCGAGTCGGTGTCAATCTCATACTGCACAAATCAATAGATCGATAGAGCAGGAGTTCAGGCCATACTGCGCACGATCAATGCCTCGACCCTGTACTGCAGCAAAGCCACCCCTCAATTACCACCAGGTGCCAGCTGCGTACTGCAGGCTTCAATAGCGGTGCACCCAGCAAGCACCTGCAAGCACCTGCAAGCTCCCACCCAGCACAGCCATGGCGCCATTCAGGCGTACTGCGAACTCTCATAGTAGTTCAGCTGGTGAGGCAGGCACACAGCACACCACCGCAAGCAGCAGCGCACCTTGACGATGTGCACCACGGGCTGCGGCGTGATGTTGCCCACGTGCGTGAGTGCCCGCTTGGCGATAAAGTCTTCTGCGGTCTTTATGAGTTGTTCATAGGCTGCGGGGTCCTGCAGCACAAGAGTGCAGTTGGTGGACGGGTGGCTGAGAGACGCGTCTTGCTCAGTTTCGGGCTGCTATCGGCCGTCTGCCGTTGAGCATCCCTCACGCAACACTGTGCCTCATCATTCAAACCCGAACAGCCCCGCACCTGGAATGGCAGGAAGTCGACGGGCGGCGCGCCGTAGGTGGCAGCCAGCTGCAACCGCGGGATCACGTGCACCAGGTGCACCTCGTCGCCTTCATGGTAAACTGCTCACCAACATGCCGGGAAGGGGGAGCGGCAGGGATGCGGTGCAAGTCATTTGGAGGCAGTGCGGCATTTTGATACCCGCACTACTTTTTTGTGGCTGTGTGAGGCCGGCGGATCAGCCAGATGGTTTGAACTTGCAGCAGGGCAGCTCCCATCGTGGCGGCAGCGGCGCCGGAGCGGCCAGGACCAAGGGCGAGCGTGTGCAGTGTCGGCGCAGCATCACCGAAACTTGGGAGGCAGCATCCCACATACAGGAGCGCGGGGCGGCGCAGGGGTGCGCCAGGGCGCCAGAACGACCTCATGTTCACTCACGGTTGGCCATGACCCATTTCACTGCAGCTTCTGAAGCGTCGCTGTTGTCGACAGATATCAAGAGCCTCCGAGGCGTCGCCATCGCTGCCCAGGGCAAAAGTTGCGCGGGGTGCAGTGCAGGGGGACACTTGCAGGCTGCCAGGAGGTGCTGCACAGGCTTGGGAAGTGATCGCGGCCGGTCCTAAGCGCGGTGGAAGATGCTCCACAGCGCCAATGCAACGTGGCGGATCATGCAGCCCTGCAGAGCCTGCAAGCGCGAGCGGCGCTGCAACATAACTTTCTGCACATTGCATAGTAGATCTTGGAGGGGCACAGGAGGGCCAGCATGCAGCTCGCGATCGCGCAGCCCTGCACTCGGCCGGCTGGCTGCAGGGCCTTCACCAGCGGCCAGCCCCGCAGGTTTGTCGGCAGTAATGTGACTCTTGAAGCAGCGGTGCTGGCCGCCAGCCTGGGCGGACCGCCCTCCCGCCGCTGCCGCTGCCTGCCGCTGCCGCTTGCCGCCTGCTAGCCCACCCAGCTGCTCAAGCCTCCTGACTATCACTGAGCTGCCGCTCACGCGATCTGTGATCGACGCTCCACCTGCTGCAGGCAGCTGCGGCGACGGGCCGCGGCGGCCCTGCCGGTGCGGGCAGTGGTGAAGACGGAGAGCGCGACCAGCGGGCTGGAGATTGCTGGCATGCGGCCCACGTCGCCCAAGGTGAGCATGGTTGATAGGAGGGCCGGTTTGAGAAGGTGACGTAACACCTGCATGCTAGTTGTTGGTAGGGGCACTTCACCTGCATGGTGGTTGTGCAGCAGGAGTGTGGCAGCCACCCGTCAGGCCTGTCCACCGGCACAGTGCGCTTGCGCCGCCCAGCGCATGTGGCAGCGCCTTTGTTGCTGCCCTTGAACACTGCAGGCCTGGGAGATCATCAGCAGGCAGCAGGAGCAGACCTTTTCTTTCGCATTGAATACCAGCCGTCGATCAGCTGTCGTTTTTTACACCGTTTGCAGGCCTGGGAGATCATCAGCAAGGAGCTGAAGAAGCAGGGGATCAGCTTCATCAGCACTGCTCAGGTGCAGGAGCCAAACTCACAGCAGCGGTGCTGCCGCTCGCCTGCTTGCTTGCGCACATTTGCGGTTGCTGCTGCGGATGCTGTGGCTTGGATTGGCAGGTGTCCAGCCCAGCTCTGCGGGGCGCCTTTCCTGTGTGGGCTGCTGAGTTGCTGCTGGATGCCTCGGCTCCTGGCATGCTGCACCGCAAGCGTGGCACAGTGCCTGCAACCGTGGCGGAGGAGCGACCCCTGGGCACCTGAGCCAGCAAGCTCTGCCTATTATATTATATTGTGTGCAGGCGGAGGCTGCTGCCAACAAGGGCAGCGTAGTGATTGATGTGCGCCCCGCAAACGAGTTCAAGCGCGGCCGCATCCCGGGGGCAGTCAACTGCGAGTTCTACCGGCCAATCACCGGTGCGTGGCGTGCTGCAAATGGGGTGCACAGTCTGCGCTGCTGCACGGGAGCAGGAGCGCTGAATGGGTACAATGCAAGCCTGCAACGCTTGGCAAATTCTGCCTGCCTGCCGTGGAACCAACACACCCGCCACGCCCTGCTGCCGCAGGCTGGGACCCCGCGCGCATCGCCCGCCGCGTCGGCTTTGCTCTGTTTGGAGTGCCTGGCACCGAGGCCAACCCCACCTTCCTTGAGGAGGTGCGCTGGCAGTCTAACTTGAAATTTGATAGCTTGCACTCGCTTCTTTTGTTGCATCGTGACCAGCCAGGAAGGCGGCTTGCAATTGTGGCCAGGAGCAGGTGGCATGCGAGCGGCACAAATGTGAACCCCGCCTTCCTTGAGGCGGTGCGCTGGCATTCAGCTGGTTTGCAACAGGGGTTTGCAGCAGGCTCGCTCAGCTCGCACGCCGCCTTGCCTCAAAGTATGGCGCGGCGTGCAACATCGGCACCTGCACTGCACACAGTCACAGCCTCCTTTGCGCTGTGACCGGTTCTGCAGGTGGTGGCGGCCTGCCCCAGGAAGAACGGCCTCATCCTGGTCTGCAACATCGGCGGCACGCTGCAGCCCACGGGACCCTCCGAGTTTGGGCGGCAGTCGCGCTCGCTCACTGCGGCGTACGAGCTGGTGCAGGCGGGCTTCAAAAACATCAAGGTGAGGCTGTGTGTAGCCTGGCTGAACAGGCAGCGGAGCCCTTTTCGTTACTTTGTCACCCATGGTGGTTTTCCTTGGCTCCCTGCTTGCATCGCTACAGCGGATTTTATATCTTCTGCCCTCAACCAGGTTTGGCCCCCGCCTGTCCATCCCCCACAGGTGGTTGACGGCGGCCAGAACCAGTGGAACAAGGAGGAGCGCGATGTGGAGGTGGACAAATGACCGCTTGACCGCCGTTTTACCAGACTGGTTGACGGCTGCCCAATGCTCCACGGCCGGCCTGCCGCTCTGCCGCCGTCAGCGGCAGCGGCACCACGGCGCATGGGCGGCACATAATGGCACACCAAATGTGTGCGAACGAACCTGCTATTTGTTGCATTTGATGACCACTCATTCATCTTATCCTTTGTGTGCGCTTCTTGGCATGTGTGAAGCAATAGGCTAGCGATAGCTCCTGGTGCCAGCAGGTCGGTGGAAGCCGGCGTGAAGGAGGGCCGGCTGGTCGGCGGCGGCCGGCACTTCATGCTGGCAGGCGGCAGCCGCTTTTATTCACGTTACACACTCCTGGCATCTGGATGTACCTAGCCCACCGGCCCCAGCTCTCTCTTCCTGCGCCTGCTGCTCGGTCCCAGCGCCTGCTCGCTGGCTGCGCCTATTCCGCGCCTCGCCGCCCTCCCACAGCACCAGCTGCCATGTCCAAGCGAGGCAGCAGCCACGGGCCGCCACCCACCCGGCCGGACTACACAGCGGCGGAGCCGGCAGGGCCGCCGCCGCCGGCGCCGCTCGACGAAGCGGCACGTGCAGCTGCTGCCGCTCCAAACCCCATCCCTGAGCCCGCCACCTCCAAGGGAGCCCTGGAGGGGTCCACCAGCTGGGTGCCCGCCCCGCTGCAGCCGGCAGCCATGCTGGCAGTGGGTGAGTGGGGCGACACGCGGGGAGCAGCGGCGGCGGTTTGCCATGGTTTGAGAGCTGCCGGCTGACGACGGGCAGTTGTAGCTTGGTGCTGGTTCAGCACCCCGAGCAGCATGCATGCTACTGAGCCTGGCGGCCAGCAAACCGGGAGTGGCAGCGCAAGCAGTCCACAGCAAGTCGTGTGCCGCCGAGCGCTTGTGCACATCCATCCGTGCCTCCTCCACTCCCTCACAAATGCTGCTGAACTATGCTGCCCCAACTATGCTGCCCAACTCACCCATACTTTGCTACCTCACCTCAATGCTGCCCCGCATTCCCGACTCCTGTATCCCTGCTGCCCTCACCCCCGCAGGCATGGCCAAGGCGGCGTGGACGGTGGCTGTGCCGCTGGCGCGCTTCGCCTACCGCCTGCTTGTGTGGAGCAGCCCGGTGCTCATCTGGTGAGGCAGAAGGGTCGGTTGGTCGGCATACCAGGAGGCAGGGTGCGGTAGTTGGTGGACCGACGGGCAGCAGCACAGCAGGCAACGCATGTCCACTGTGCTCTGGGATACTAGCACAGCCGCACCCAGATGGCTGACCAAAGAGCCCAAGCGTCGCCCCACTGGGCCGCCGATCTTTTGCTGCTGAATTTGTTCGCCGCTGAATGACCATTTGTTCACCTTCTTTCAAACGCAGGGCGGGCACCAAGTACATTAGCTGGGCCTACCTAGGGTGGCTCACAAAGGCCAAGACGTGGGTCAGCTGGGGCCGCTGGATCCTCAGCTGGTTCATCAAGACTGGCGGCGGCGCGGCCGCCTGAAAGCACAGCCACTGTGACACTGGCGATGATGCCTGGTCTCAGTGCAGGTTGCCACTCGTGCGGCGTTGGGCGTTGGGCAGCAACTAAGCGGCCGGGAGGCAACGCAGCAGCCGGCAGCCTTGGGCAAGTCATGTGCAGCTGGCCACCCTCAGCGGCAACATGATTTGGGCGCTTTTTGCTGGCAGGTTGAACGTGAAGCGTTGACTCACTTGCGCTTGCTTGGCGGCGCTTTACAGGGCCAAGATGTAATGCAGGACTGCAATTGAGCTACGAGGTCTGCCCTAGCAAATGTCGAGAGAAGGGAAAGCAAAGGCCCGGCCTAGCAAATGCGCAAAGCGAGGAAAAGGAAAGTCAAGCGAGTGGGTGCGGTGGCTGCCTTGCCGGCGCCTCGCCCTTGTGGCCCCTTTGGGCAGAGCAGCAGCAGCAGCAGCAGCCCTATTCGCAGCAGGGCAAAATGATCCAAGACGTGTCATAGTAGTTTGGAGAGTTAGGGAGGAGAGATTAGCACAACAAGGGGAGTGGGCAGGAGTTGTGGTAGCAGCTGAGCCGGCAGCGTCTGGCATCAATTAGCAGCTGTCGAGTGGAGCGTGGGCCACATAACCAATATCAGAATTCACCACATCAGGCTCAAGCAGCCGGGCTGGGGGCAGGGGCAGCGGCCACATCGCCGTCAGCAGCCTCGTCTGCGGCAGGTGCGGGCGCAGGGGCGCCCACGGCAGCAGCATTGGCCCGCGCGGCAGCATTTGCCCGTGCGGTGGAGACGTCGGTGCCTCCGCGGCTCCAGCCGCGCGGCCGGCCGTCGCCGCCGCCAGTGCCGCTGGCTGAAACCTCCTCTGCACAGAGGAGCGGTGGCAGGCGAGGTGCGTACTGCCAGCGTGAGGTGTCAGAGACTTGCGGCATGCATGGCACCAGCAGCGCTGCCCTCAGAGAGTGGTACAGCGTCCAGGGCACACCAGCCCAGGCTTCCGCAGCACCAGCAGCTCTCACATCCCCGCATGCAACTGCACTCTGCCAAATTCGTGCAAAGGCAGCTCACCCGTGGGCTCGGGCTGCGGGGCGCAGGTCACCTCCACCACCAGGATCTGGCCGCGGTCGCAGTTGGAGGGCTCCACAAAATAGTAGGTGCCCTGACCAGGAAAAGGAGGAGGCAAACATGAGAGAAGTTGTAAGGATTTGGCCGCGGTCGCAGTTGGACGGCTCCACAAAGTAGTAAGTGCCCTGGGAGGAAGAAGGAGGAGGAGAGGAGGAATAATTTTGTAAGGATATGACAGGCTCCACAAAATAGGACGTTCCCTGGTCAGGAGGAGGAGAAGAAAGGGTGGGCGAGTCTGGATGTGGGTGGGCAAAGCATGGCACACTTGGTAGGGCAGCCGGACCCAAGCAGCAAGCGGCATGCATCGAAAGGGGCTGGGCAAGCAGACTGATCAGGACGCAAGTTCAGTCGAGACAAGCTGGAAACGCGGTGCATGTGCTCTTCAAACAAATCAAGAGGAAGCGCACCTCGGTCAGCAGTTCCTCAGTGAACTCCCCAGTGGGGGTGGGCAGCACCATTATTTATCACTCAAAGCACTCATAAGTGAAACAGTTTGGACAAACGCACCTCGGTCAGCAGCTCCTCAGTGAACTCTCCCATGGGGGTGGGCAGCGTCAGGGGCTCCGCTTCGGCGCAGCGAGCTGCGAACAAAGGCGGACAGCAGAGTTGGAGGCTGTCAAGGCTATATGAATGCTGCCCGCGGCGTGATGGAGGAGAAGCAAGCCCCACAGCACACATTTGCAGGCACAAAATAAACATCAGACAACTGCACAAGCCAGCAGATAACGTGCATGGGGGCCCGCTTCGGCATGGCGGCCGCTCCGCACAGTGCAATGCCAGCTGCAGCACAGCTACACGATCCTTTCACAGCAATCACGCAGGCCCTTGCAGCCACCAGCTCACCAAGTGCGTCTTCGCTGGAGGTGGCGTTCAGCAGCGCAACACAGCGCAGCTGCACGACCATTTCGGCAGCAACGTTAAGGCAATAACCAGCAGCAGTGCACAGGCGGTCACCAGCTCACCGAGTGCATCCTCGCTGGAGGTGGCGTTCAGCAGCGCGACCGTCTGGCCCTCGTCGCTGCTGCTGCTGCTGGGGTTGCTCCAGCGGAACTGCACCAGCTCGCCGCACCGCGCTTGCAGGCGCTCGTAGGGCACTGCAGTGAGGGTGTGGGAGGGCAGAGGGGTGGGCAGGGTACCAGTTGGGAGTGGGGGTGTGTGGCGGGCGTGTGCAGTGCCCAGGAAGGGTGCCTGGGCGCTTGGAATGCCCAGTGTCAAACGAACAGGAGATGGGGGGCCAGCCAGCGCGGCCGCCGCAGCCTCAAACCAGCACACAAACCACTCTGCTGCTGCTTTTCCCTTTCAATAAATGATACCCTGTTTTGCGCACCGTAAGCAAGGTCCCACAGAATTCTGTGTGTACCATCATGAACAATCACATTGGTGGCTGGAGCCGCCTGCTGAGCGGCAGCAGGGGCGGCAGCGCATGCCAGCAGCGCCGCCAGCAGGTACGCTGCCGCGGTGCAGCTGACGGCACGCATTCTGAGGTGGGACTGTGTGTGGGAAGGGGTGATGTCTGCGTGAGCCTGTGCATGTGAATGGGACGAGGCCAGGCCGGCCACTACGATCAGTTGAGCGGCAGCTGCCGCTCGCCGCGGCGGCAGGGCTGCCGGCCACCAGGCTGTGGCTGCGCGGCGTGGCTGTGGCCCTGGGCTGTGCTGCAGGCGATCACATGCAGCGGGGTGGCGCAAAGGCAGGCAGCAGGGCTGCGGGGCGCGGCCCACCTGCTCTTGGCTGCGGGCAATTGCGGTGGCAGCTCCCAAGAGGCGCAAAGGTGATCGTGAGATGCTGGGAGTGGGTGCCTGGCACTGCAAGTGGCCCACAGCGCCCTGTTAAACCAATCGCAGCACAGCAGGGCACATGGAGCGCCTCTCAAAATTGAACGGGCGGGGTGTCGAGCGGCGCGATCTGCACAGCTCGCTGAGGCTGCCCCTCCAGGGCCCGTGTCTCCCACCCCTTGAAGACCCCCGAGCCTCGGTCGCCCTCGCGAGCTAGCCGGGCAGCCCTGCCACTTCTGCAGCGCACTGGGGCAGCAATGCAGGCTATTTTGACCACCCCAGCGGGGCGCTTGGCCAGCCCGTGGCCCCGCACCATCCGGCGCACGAGCCCTCGTGTCCTCTGCAGCGCCTCCAACGGCAGCACGCCCAACGTAGACACCAAGCAGCCCCAGCAAGGTGCGCCAGGGGCGCAATTGGGCGCCCTGCCCCACCGCCGTGCGTCAGCGCCGCGCCCGCACCTCGCCCCCGCGCCCGCAAGGACCCGGCTTGGCGCTTTGGCCCCCTGCCTTCCGCCGCTTGCAATGCCTGTAACCCACACCCACACCCTTTGACCGCAGCAGTGGAGCTGCTGGAGATGGTGGTGGCGGACGACCTGCGGCCACAGCAGGGCGGCGCGACGCGGCGCCCTAGCAAGCGCCTGGTCCCTGCTCCGCACAAGGCTACAGCCAAGGTGGCCGCCCAGCCGCCCCCGCCAGCCGCAGCCCCCGCCCCGCCCAAGATCAACGGCAGCAACGGCAAGCTGGGCGCGGCGCTCAATGGCAGCAGCAGCAGCGGCAGCAGCAACGGCGGCCTGAACGGCAGCGCCAGCGTGGCGGCGGCAAACGGCACGCTGCAAGTGCCGTCGGGCAACGGGCCGCCGACGGCGGTGCAGCAGCTGGTGGCGCGGCAGAGCATGATAAAGGCGGCCAGCGCTGAGCTCAGCGTGGCGCAGCGGCAGGTGCAGGAGCAGCAGCTGGAGATCAAGGGGCTGCGCACTCAGCTAGCGTGAGCGGTCCCAACGCACACAATGGGTTGGGTTAGGGTGGTGGGCTGGCCGTGGCGCCCGCTGCCAGGGGCAGGGTGCTGGGATCAAGACCAGGGCGGTCGCCCGGCGCCAGACCCTGTTGGTGCGCGTCTTGTCTCAGCTGCGGCCAATTCCCCGCTCAAAACCGTGAACGCCCTGCCCGCCATGCTCCTGTGCAGGGAGAAGGACATCGAGGTTCCGTCTCTGAAACAAGCAGTGGCTGAGCGTGACATGAAGCTCAAGTCTGCTCCTCTCTCACGCTTGTCCAACGCATCTGTTTTGCGATTTTGTGTGCAGGGACAAGGACATCGAGGTGTCGTCCCTCAAGCAGGCGGTGGCTGAGCGCGACGTGAAGCTCAAGTCGGCCAAGGGCGAGCTGCTGGAGGCGCGCATGAGCCTGCAGCAGAAGGACAGCGAGCTCAAGGTGAGGGCAGACATTTCTACGGATAGCTTCTTCGGATAGCTAAAGCAGTCTTTGGTTGTGTTCAGGCAGGGGTGCGGCTGAGCCTGCCGCAGAAGGACAACGAGCTGAAGGTGAGGGCAGACATTTCTACGGATAGCTTCTTCGGATAGCTAAAGCAGTCTTTGGTTGTGTTCAGGCAGGGGTGCGGCTGAGCCTGCCGCAGAAGGACAACGAGCTGAAGGTGAGCATGGAGATTATTATGGGGTCCAATTAAGGGAGCCACCTTGGCCTGTAGCGCCCAGCCTGCAGCAGAAGGACAGCGAGCTCAAGGTAAGGGCAGAGGGCGCAATACGGCAGGTGACAAAGTGCTTTAGTTGGGCAGGGAGTGCGCAAACATGCCTGTGCACTCCAGGGGGCCATGCATGGGCCTGCAAGGCATGAGTGGAGCTGAGCCAGGGCGCAATCTCACCAAACGCAGTCACACCCACTGTGCAGGCGGCATACATGTGCGGCTTGTAATGCTGGCTTCTCTGCCACTGTCGTTTTAACAACTGTCCCAAACAAACCTATGTTGCAGGCGGCGTACGTGCAGCTGAGCGAAGCCATGCGCGACCGGTCGGCGATGCGCACGCAGCTGGCACAGGTGAGCGCAGTAGCGCGTAGCAGGGTTTGCAACACACTGCACAACCTGCACTGCACGCACCTGCTTGTGCTGTGCCGTCCTGCGTGCAGCAGGCGGTTGCTTGCCTATGCCGACAGCGACCTGCTGTGCTGGCCTTGAAGCGGCGAGCCTCAGCTCAATTGTATCATCCTCACCCGTGCTGCCTCGCAGACGCACTCTGAGCTGGCGGAGACGCGTGCTGAGCTGGAGCAGCTGGCCGACGACATCCTGGCCATCAAAATGCTGATGGATGAGGAGACCGCACTGGGCGCCAACGGGGCAGGTGCGCTGACGTGTACCCGGGACTTGCTGATCTAGTGTGTGTCTGATGACAGCCGACAGCAATTCGGGTGCTGATGGATGAGGAGACTGCACTGGGGGCCAACAGGGCAGGTGCGGGAGCCTTGGCTTGTGTTAGTGACCGCCCTAGCTGCTGTGTTTGCCTGCCAGGCCGCCACAGCTTCGCGGCCATGAAGCTTGCAAGCCGCCACGCCCGCCATGCACAGCGGCTGCTTGCAGCTGCCGCCGTGTGCTGCTTCATTATGCCTGCTACCTGCAGCTCACTCATCCTTCTCCCACACTGCCCCGCAGGCGGCACGTTTGACGGCTTCGACTCGCCCACAAGCTACCTGGGGCAGCAGGCGGCAGCAGCAGCAGTAGCAGAGGAGGAGGACGACACTCTTGATGTGCTGCAGAGCCTGGCGGCGCTCAGCCGGCAGCTGGTGCAGGTGCGGCCTGTGTGGATTGTAGGGCTGTGTGAGGCTGTGTGATGGGCAGCAACATGGGGCACAGCGCGACAGCGCTCAGCCGGCAGCTCAGGTGTGCTCGTGATGTTTGAAGGTCGCCCAACCTGTTGTCATTGCCACCTGCTACCACACATGCAGGATGCTGCTGCTGACGACGAGCTGCTTCAAGCCATCCAGAGCATTGAGGAAGAGCAGCTGCTTGGAGAGGAGGCCCAGTGAGCAGCCCATTGGCTGGCCAGTGAGCAGCCCCGCTGGCTGAGCCCCTCGCTGCTCAGTCGGCTGCTGTTGTGCACGCACAGCGGCGCTGTGTTGGCTGCGCTGCTGTGCGAGCACAGCCATGCCCGCGCGCCTGCCCTGCAGCTATTGACTGGCTGCAGCTGCGCAGCTGGCGCGGCACAGCCCGCCAACTTGCATGGCCAGCCGCGGCCATTGAGCGGCTGCCAAGCTGATCAGCCTTACCAGCCGCCTGAGAGAGATGTTGTGCCGTCAGCAGCCCAGTCTCCCCCAGAGAACCAGCACCCACGTTTCATGTATGCATGCATGTGCGCCCTCACAACCCGCCCCACCCCGACAATCTCTTGCCACATCCACCAGCTGCGCTCTCACTGCCTTGCCCGTGGCAGCCAAACGCCCGAGAAACAGAAAACGAAACCCCTCGGCCACGTGCGAGGCCCCTGTCCCAATGTGCCCCCACTGCTCTCCCACCCATGTTCCCTTGCCGATAGTCCCCCACCCGTCCTGCCGCTCCCCTGCCCCTGTACTGACCCCTCTAGCGTTACTTTCCGTCTGCGCCCATTCATTGCCTGTGTTGGTGTCCCCAGCGCTGGGCCCCACCTGTGCTAGTGCCGCTGTGGTATGCACACCACACACACACGTCCCAGCCTGCCTGGCTGATCAGATTGCCACCTGCATGCTCGATCTGCCGCACGCTTTATTTCCTGTTTTGTCATTCATTCCATGCCACCAGTACTATGCAGCACCGCTTGAAAGAAGGAGACAGATGAACTCGCAGCGCAGTGCCAGCAAAGAGTGGAGCAGGACACAGCAGTGCACAGATGGGCGAGTGTTGGATTCTCGGCAGCATGCAGTCAAGGCCTTTGGACTGGAAATGCAAGATGAATACTGCTCATGATTAGGACGAGTTGAAAATATTGAGGGGCGCTGTGCAAGCAGCCTACGCAGCCTGGGCAGCCGCCGCAGGGAGCAGGCTGTGCACGTGCCGCCACAGCTGCTGGGCCAGGGCATCCCACCCTGCAGTGTGCTTCACCCAGTGTTGTGCCGCCTCTCGAGCGGCCGCTCCCCGCTGGCGCCCGCCAGCTGCATCCTTCCAAGCCCGCTGCATAGCAGCCGCCAGGTCTAACGGCTGCACCTGCAGGCACCCCAGTGGCACCCTGGCCGGACGAGCTGCCTGCCCCTCTCCAGCTGGCAGCTCAGCGCTGCGGCAGCGCACCGGCCGCGCCGGAACCAGCCATGCGCTGGTGTTTCCCGGCAGCACGTCGGCCGCAGGGCCGCCCGCCGTTGTGACCACCGCTTTGCCGCAGCTGGCGGCGAGCAGCAGCTCACGGCCCGCGGAGCCACCTAGGTGCGGAAGCACAGCTGCATCGGCCGCCTGAAGCAGGCGCTCCTCCCAGCGCCCCAGCCGCGGCAATCGTGTGACCAGCACCACATGCGGCGCGCCCTGCTTGCTGGACAGGGCATCCACCCGTTGCTGGATAGTGTCCAAATAAGCCGCCCAGCTGGCTCCAGGTGACTCCTCATCTTCATCCGCCGGCGGCAGCAGCGACAGCACCAACGACACGTCGTCGGCCGCAGACCAGCCGGCAGTAAACGCGTCCAGCACAAGCTCAGCGCCGTACTGCCAGGCAGCTGGGGCTTGGTGCAGGAAGACAAAAGAGCGCAGCTCGCCGGCCTGCTGCCCCAGCACGTGGGCCAGAGTCTCACGGTCTGGCTTGCTGCCGCCGCTCCGCACAAAGTGCGGCGGGCACAGGTTGCCCTCCCCTGCCTGCGCCTGTGGCAGCACAGCCACCCGGTCGGGAGGCAGACCCAGGGACTGCACCAGGCTGGCTCTGTGGAAGGCGGTGGGGACCAGCACCTTAGCCGCGTGCCGGCGCAGCAGCTGCGCTGTGGTATTGTCCATGCTGAGGCCAAGTGCGGGCAGCCAGGGCACCCAGGCGCGGGCCACTGCCCGGGTGAGGCCGTCCGCGCTGCAGGTGGCAGGTGGGACGGGCAGAGGCAGGTGAGGCTAGCGGCCAGGCAAGACAGTCAGGCATGTGCCATGCTGTTGTAACAAGCAGGAGGACACGAGTACGGCGGCACATCACCGGGCCAACCAGATGCCTGTGCAGGCCCCCACATTCCCCAGCAGTCCATATCCCCACCCTCGCACCCGGCGTGTGAAGTGGCGACGTCAGGAATCAGTCCATTCTGCTGGTTGCTGTCGATCACAGGCAGGCCGCCCACTTCGCGAGGGGTGCCCCAACCAGCATCTGGCCGGTCCAAGTGCCGCAGCACCAGCCGAGCGGTTGCGTTGATTGCGGGATCGGCTGCCCACCGGCTGCCGATTGCGGCGGCCGCCGCAGCCCAGCGCTCTTGGGTGTCGCTGAAAATAGGTGCCTCCCATCTGACAAGCGACGGCGAACGCATGGGCCCTGCAAGGCCGCCAGCCTGCTGGCCAGGGTAGGCCGTGGGCTGGGCCTCCGCCAGCGGCAGCTGCAGCGCTGGGCCGCTGCCAAGTTGCGTGCCCATGCCGCTGTGCAGCCAGCTGGCCAGGCGGGCGCGGAAGGCAGGCACCCTCACCAGCTCTGAGGGCAAGCCAAAGGGAGTGCAATGCACAGTACCGTCAGGCGGCATATGTGCAAGCTGTATGGCAGCCAAGTGCACCACGCTGTGCAATGAGCAGGCACAGAGGGGGTGGACGAGCACGGAGGGATGCTCGGACACAGCTGTACATATGTACATAGAAGAAGGGGCGGAGCCCTCACCCGAGTGGCAGTCGCCCACGCCAATCCCAATCAGCAGCTCGTCTCCGTGCAGCGACAGGCTGGGAGCAAACTGCACATCCAGCGCCAGCGGCTTTGCTCCTGGGCGGTCGGGCAGCCTGCGCAGGGTTGTACAGGGAATCGGGCTGTGAGGGAGGAAAGGTGGGCGCCAAGGCAGTGCTGGGGTGGCGCTTGCCAACTGCACGAGCTACGCAAAGCAATGGGGGGCACGGTGCACCAAAGCCGCTCCCCACCTCCCACCTGAATGGCTCAGAGAGCCAGTCAACTCGGAAGCGCCCCGGCGTGGCCCGCAGCAGCGCTAAGTGATGTATGTAATTGCCACCATATGGCAAGTGCCGCTTGTGGTGCACCACGCTGCAGGGCATGCGCGGGAAAGCAAGCTCAGGTTTGCAGCAACCAGAGGCGAGGTGGGAGCACCCTGCCGGCAGCATGTGTGCAAAAGATGGCTAAGAATCCAGCTACCTGACAGCATTAACCGACAGAACTATAGCCCACCTGAGGTACAGGTCTCCGCCAATGTGCACAAACGGGCTGCCTCCGTGCACGTGCCCCCCTCCCAGCACTCCCGCAAAGGCAGCAGCGCCGTTGAAGGTGGCCGTGGGGCTGCCGCCGGTGCTGCCAGCGCCGCTGGTGCCACCAGCCAGGGCGGACCGAGAGACAGGGCCACTGCGAAGCGCACTGGCCGCCTGGCTGCCCTCTTTATACACCACTTTGCAGGCGCCGGTCTTGAGGTCTGGCTGAACTACGGTCAGAGGCTGCACATCGGTCACCATATAAAGCTCCCCGCTGGCCAGCAGCAGCGGCATAAAGTTCTTTTGCCTCTGCAGTGCACAGGCAGATGGAGGCAGGCGGAGAGCACGTGAGTCGTGTGAGCATGAGTGTAGAGATGCACAAGGGGAAGGCAGGCGGGCATGCAGAGCTGTCGGCACACTCAGCAGCCGGCCAGGCAGGCAGTGTGCCCTGCTAGCTAGCTATAGCACAGTGTGGTGCAGCGCACCGTGTTGTTCAGCGCCTCGCAGCGCAGTACCACGCCACTCTCCACGGCATCCAGGGCAGAATGTAAGCGCAGGGCCGCCATGTAGTTGAACAGCGGCATGCCTGCGTCGCTCCACTGCGAAAGGTTGGCAGGACAGCGAGGTAGTAATGTAAATTCAGGCCTGTGACCGCCATGTAGTAGAACAGCGGCATGCCTGCGTCGCTCCACTGCAATGGCGCAATGCAGAATGGCAAGCGACTCTGTGAGTCGAGGGCCATGCAAGTGATGTGGGAGGCCGGCAGCTGCCCTCAATGGGCATGCTGGCATTCGCTGAAAATGAATGGCTGAGGCGGATGGGCAGCCAACGATCTGCTGCCCCAAATTGGCAGCACTACAGCTCACCAAGCGCTTGCGCCCGCGGGCGAGGCGCTGCTGCGGCGTCTCTTCGCCCAGCACGTGCAGCGTGGCCAGCACGTATGGCGCGCCTTGGTGCACAAAGGTGCGGGGATCCTCCACACCTTGCACCTCGTGGATCAGGGTGGCATTGGGCACCTGGGCGGCGAGCGCTGCCATGTCCAGGGGGAGGAGCCTGCAGGCATGGTAAGGGGGAGCAA
>VFQQ010002162.1_pt1 | contig 23485 bp, 43 predicted proteins | sample 3512341 | NCBI WGS metagenome assembly VFQQ01 (sample SAMN10412373, study PRJNA504923) | tailings metagenome | isolation source: Relicate 2 Philex TSF1 revegetated site | place: Philippines: Tuba, Benguet | collected 2017-08-29 | reverse complement strand
AGGGGCCAAACATGTTGCGACCCCTTCCCACATGAAGGGCAGCAATGCCATGCAAGCTGCAGGAAGACGCACCATACACCGCGGATGCGCAGAAGCCGCTGAAGACGGAGCGCAGCAGGCGGGTAGATGAGAGCAAGTAGCAATATGGCCCCACCCAGGCAACGGCATGCAAGATAATAGAAACGCCCACCCGACACAGCGGACGCGCAGAAGCCGATGAACGCGGAGCGCAGCAGGCGGTGAGTGTGGCTTTGACCCACAAGGACGGCACTAGCAAGTACAGCATGCAAGTTGATTAAGGCACGCACCCGACACAGCGGACGCGCAGAAGCCGATGAATGCGGAGCGCAGCAGGCGCTTGGGCAGCTCGGAGTACTGCGGCAGCGACTCGTTCAGCGAGTTGTAGACGAAGAACTGCGGCGAAACAAATCAAAGCGAGCGGGTCAATGGTTGCAAGGGTGGAGTGGCAATAGCACATGCTGCCTCAGAGTCCAGTTCAGTGGACTTGAAGGGTGAGAGAGTGTGGCGTGACGGCCTAACTCAATTGCAATCAAGCTGCCCTCAGCGGGCATTGCAAGCTGCCGGCCGAGGCAGGCAAACTAGCCAGCTAACCGGGGATAGATACCTGACTGCAGCAGGCAATGCAAGCTGCCCTCACCCAGGGGTAGTGGCCCACAAAGGTGGCGGCGGAAGCGGCCAGGGCGCCGTGGTACAGCACCGTGGGGCCGCCCACCCGGACCTGCATTATAAGAGGCATTTGCAGGCATGTGAGGCAGAGGGAGCAGCACTGCAGGGCCGCCCACCTGGACCTGAAGCAAAGGCAGGAAGTGAGATGATATAGGGCCTCCGGGAAGGGCATGAGCAGGCAAGCAAAGACAGAGGAGAAACCAGGCGGAGGGGCGGTGCAGAGCGCAGCGGGCAAACGGCCATGCGCAGGTGGGCCAGCGCCTTAGCCCCCAACCAGCTTCTGCCGCTGCGTTCCAACAGTGATGGTTATGTTTTGTTACTGTATTTCTCGGTGCTGCTCACCTTCTGCATCAGCTTGGTGAAGCCGCCCTTGCCCTCCACCTGCAGGCATGCAAACATTTCAATCATTGGGCTGGTGGGGTGAACAATGGCAGATCAGGGGCACTCTTGCCAGGCTGGTGCTGGCGGTCGCAGCAGTGCGGCAAGTGGCCACGCACTGGCTGCACTCACAAACGCTACATGCAGTGCACCAGCATGATCGTCTTCATGGCATCAACGGGCATCAGGAAGATGCGGAAGGAGGCATGCGGAAGGACGCAGCACATTCTACAGTACGCCCCCCATCCTGTATCCAAAACTCGCCTGCATGATTGTCTTCATGGCATCAACAGGCATCAGGAAGATGCGGAAGGAGGCGGCCGCGCCCGAGGCCGCCATGGTCTTGAGCGCCACCGGCATATCCACGTCCTGGAGCAGCGCCAGCATGCCTGCATAATTGGACAGTCATAGCATCATAGCTGGGATGTGGGCATGTGAGTGAGGCAAGCGGCTACCGGAAACGGTCTTCAGCGCCACCGGCATGCCAAGACATCCTGGAGCAGCGCCAGCCTGCCTGGAAGTTTGTGCGATCGTAGCACGACAGGCAGCATTGATCAGGTGGCAGCAGGTTAGGACGGCTGTTGGCACGCTTCCTCCGCGGACGACCAGCTAGCAAGGCAGCCCTGTGCAAACCTAACCAAAGTCCCGAAGCTCACCTGCATTGGCGGCCGTGTCACCAAAGCGCGACAACGGGCCCTGCAGCAAAGGACGAATGGACAGCGCTGGCTTGAGAAGGCCTCTGAGCACGGGTCGCAGCCTCTGAGCACGGGTCGCAGCCGAGGCTGCCCTGACATGAAGCTGCCCAAGCAGCACTTGACAGTGTACTCTGGAAACGCACTGACATCCAACACACCACCGCTTGCGGGTAGCACCTGCAACATGGCTGCTCGCCAAACGCAGCCCAAACTTAGCAGCTCACATACCCTCCAAAGATTTAAGAGAGGCAGCACCGCCGCACCTGCAGCAGCGCGGGGCCCAGGCCGCGATAGAAGCGCACCATACAGCCGCTGCTCGGTTATTCAGCAGTCCCAACCAAGCCCGCAGCAGTAGCATGCTGCAGCAGCAAATGTTGCGCGCACCTGCAGCAGCGCGGGGCCCAGGCCGCGATAGAAGCGAACCACGCCACCCTCCTTGTACAAGTGCTTGAGCGCCTCAGTTGTGGTGGTGCCTGCAAGTTTGGAATAGGCACAAACACATTATGTATAGATACCTCCTGGATGAGGTAGCGAGCCACGCCGCCCTCCTTGTACAGGTGCTTGAGCGCCTCAGTTGTGGTGGTGCCTGCAGGAGCATGCATCCATGTCTTGCTCATGCCAGCTCATGCAACGTGCTGCACAAGCATGCAGGCCGTATGCAGCAGGAGCCTGCAGCTGCTGGCTGCTCCAATCACAACAGCTGCCCGGCCTTGCAGCCTGCTGGGCCTGCCATCACTCAGCCCAGCCCAGCCCAGCTGCCTCCCTTCACTTGCCGTAGCGGTACCTGCAGGGAGCAGGGGCAAAGCAAAGCACAGAGGGTGAGCAGTGAAGCCCGCGTGCAACATGGCAGTATCAGGCTGCTGCACCTCAGTACAGAGGCACTGCCGTGCATGGCGCATGTTGTGCATGGCAGCGCAGGTCATCCACACAAACGTTTCTGAACAGCAACACACACACATCCAAACTCTACTGCGCTCACTGGTAGTTGACAGTGGTACGAAGCCACATGAGCGACAGCACCTGCATACACATGTGCATCCGCATGGCAGCAAGTCAGCCGACAGGGCAAAGGAAGCGGCCAATCAAACCTGTTGCAGCAGCCAGCGCTGGGCAGCGGAAGACGGGCAGCCTTGGTCCTGGGCAAAGCAGCAGCCATTCCACCCACTGCACCGCCCCCCAGCCCGTCGCCGCACCTGCACAGCCATGGCTGCTGCGCCAGGCACGCCGCCACCCAGCGCCTTCTGTCCTGCCCGCTTGAGGGTGTCCATCAGAGGCTCCTTCTCCTTGGCAGCCGGGATGGTAAGCTGCGCGGCCGCAGGCGGCAGGCCCAGCTGGGCGGCGGCAGCGGCGGCGGCAGCTGCCGTGGGCGGCTGCATCGGCTGCGGCGCATCGCTGCTGGTGCGTGGCTGCGCAAAGGCCAGGGAGGGCGCCCGCGGCAGCGCAATGGCGGCCCTGGAGTGCTCAGCCACCAGCGAGGGCGCTGTGTACAGCCCCGCGGGCACCAGGGGCGTGATCGCGAGCGGCATCGCTGCAGCCGCTGCCGCCTTGGATGCAGAGGGCCTGGTTTGGCAGGGCCCGGCGCTCAGGCCTCCTACGCTCGGCACAGCCCTGCTGAGCAAGCAGGCACCAGGCGATCCACTGCGCACCAGGGCGCCGTATCTCACAAATTGAATGGGCGCAGCATCAGGCACGCGCCGCCGCCGCCGCTCTTGTCGCCGTCATCTCGGTGCGTTCGAGCGTGGCGTGCAGCAGGACACTTGCTTTGTGAGCAAACAATCACATACTCAACATGGCAGGTCCAGCATAAACCTAATTCTCAACGATTTGCACCGCCGCATGGCCCCCAGACGTCCAACCTGGTGTGGAGCATTACTGCTGCAGCTCTGTTACAACCGCCGCAACCGCAGTTGGCTTGGCTCATGCCTGGCCCCCTGCCAGCACAGCACGCGTCTCCGCAAACAGCGGCGGCTCCGGCATTTGCACGTGCAGCGGCGCGCCAGTGGCAGGGTGGCTGTCTAGTCGCAACTCCAGCGCCCAGAGGCACAGCTTGAGTGCGTGCTGCCGTCCTGCCACAGCTGCCGCCAGCCGCAGCAGCGCAAGCTCCGGACTCAGTGCATCTGCCACCGGCTGCGGCACCGCCGCTGCCAGCGCTGCTGCGCACTTGGCCGCCCCTGCTGCCGCCGCATCCGGCGCCGCGTCAGCTGGCAGCCTGCGGTGGTCTTCTGGAGGCATGGACTGGCCAGCCCGCTGGCGCTGCTGGGCGTAGCCGAAACTGTACCGCGGCTCACCGACCAGGGGGTGCCCCAACAGGGCCATGTGCCGACGCAGCTGGTGCCTCCGCCCTGTGTGAGGCCAGAGGTCAACCGTGGTCACCCAAACGGCCGCGCTGCTGGGATCGGCGGCACTGCTGCTGCCGCTGCTGCTGCCGATGCTGCTGCTGTGGGCCGCAGCGGCCGCTCCGCTCCCTGCTGCCTCGTCCGCCGCTGCCGCTGCTGGCTCGTTCACGGTAGGGACTGCCGCAGCCATGGCTGCCGCAACTGCTGCAGGGTCGCCAAGGCCAAGCTGGCCCAGTGCCACTTCGGTGTACTGTACTGCAGCATATTCGGTTTCGCAGCTGCGGCCATCCAGTGTGTAGGTGACGAGCCCTCGGCCCTCGAGCCGGCCCCACACTAGGGCTCGGTACCGCTTGTGCACCTACAGGGGGAGGGAAGTGCCAGGAGGCGGAACAGGAGGCGGGGATCAGTCGAACAGACAGGCACAGCAAAGTGTTCTCGACCGGCATCGTGCTTGCAAATGCTTGCAGCGGACAGTTGGCCAGCGGTGCGCAGGGCCCCAACCGCCCGTGCCAGCAAAGCGCACGGCGCATGCATCTGCATGTCCGCACAGCTGTGCCTGCTCCCCTGCCGCCCAGCTGCCGCCCTGGATGCCTCACCCGCCGGTGCTGAAACGCTGCGCTCAGCTCCTGTTGCGCCATACGCGTCTTAGCTGCCAGAACAAGCCCTCCCGTGGCTTCATCCAAACGATGCACATGCCGCGGCCGGCGCAGTGCTCCGACCTGCTGCGAAGGCTGCAGCGCATGTGCCAGCAGAGTGTAGAGGCAGGGCACGGCTGGAGCGCTGTCGCCTGCCTCGCTAAGTGTTGCCGTGCTGCTGCTGCGGCTGCTGCCGGCGCTGCTGCTGCTGCTGCTGCTGCCGCGCCCCGGCGGCGGGTCGCAGGGCACGCCTTGGGGCTTGCTCACACATGCCAGGTGCTCATCTTCATAAACCACCTGCAGCTGCACGCCTGCTGCCGCACAGCGGGCAGCCTCAGCAGCCACAGCGTGCGCCAGGCGGTCGCCAGCTGGCAGCTGCACCGCCGCGCCTGCCCGCGCCACGCACTGCAGCACCTCACCGCCGGCCAGTGTGCTGCGGTTGGAGGAGGGGGGACGGAGGGGTTGTAGCGCTTGGGTGTGTGTTGCAGGCAGCGCATGCACGCCACATGCTGCAGCTACTGCAGCATGGTTCGGGAGCAGCGCACGCACTGGGAGGGGTTGACCACGGGCTTGCCATCTACCAGGATGCTGCGCCGCCGCACCTGCAGTTGAGGGCACAAGGGCAAGCGTGAGAAGCGGTGGAGGGAGAAGCGCGGGGGTGAGTTGGGCCAGATCTGTCGGTTGTGTGACCCAAAGCGTGTGGCCCCAAGGCTGCCTGACTTCCCGCAGTATAGCTCACCGCCATCTTGGCAGCTGTGACGGAGGGATAGTGCCCCGGCTGCAGCCGCTGCAGGGCTTCATGCAGCCGCAGGCCGGCGCACGAGGCGGGCACGGGGCACTCCCACACGACCGCAACCTGGCTGCTGGGCGACGGCGCGGCGGCGGCGCTGGGGGCCGCATCAGGGACGACCATCGTGCGTTGATTGGGCTTTTTGGCAGGGTTCAGGATGCGTGGGTAATGGTAGCAGGCGGCAGGGGGCCGGGAGGAGGCGAGCAGGGGCTGCGCCGTTTTCAGCGCTCCAACGGCGGCCCTGGGGAGCCCTGCAGCTTGCATGTCGGATGCAAACAACGATCTGACCGCTGGCGGCACGGTTGCTAAAGGAAGGTGGCCCATGCACGCACCGCCATGAAGCCGGCCCACTGGCTGCCGAGCGCAGAACCACGCTCCCCCGCGCTCCTCCAACCGCGAACACGACATTCGAGCGCCTGTCGGCAAGCCGCCGACCTTCTTCGCCCAAAAGTCAAGAGGCCGGCGTGGGCCCGCCCTCGGCAAGCGCTGGCGGGCCCCCTGACTCGTGCACAGCAGCAGGCGAGTGGGCGCGAGGCCCGGAGCGCGCCGGGGCGCGCGCGACTGCCCCGAGCCCCGCTCACTACTCCCGCACGCCCGCCCCTTGCGTGCCCGGCCTCCGCGCGGCTGCCCAGCGCCTGCCCATTCCTTGGACGCAGCTTGCTCGCCCGCCCGCACCCCCGCTCCTGCCCTAGGCGCGTCAACCCAGCCTCCCCCGGCCCCTGCCGCGCAGGCTAGCAGCCGCCCCCCGCCCAAACCATTTCCACGCCCATGTCCGGCGTTCTCAGCGTATCGCTGAGCAGCACGCCGCCGCTCGCGACGCCGTCGCCCGTAGTGCGCGCCGGCAGTGGCAAGCGCGGCGCCGCCGGCAACGTCGTCTCCTTCCGCAGCGGCGTGCCCGAGGATGGCCCGCTGGCGGGCAGCTACAAGAGCGGCGGGCTGAGCCGCAGCCTGACCGAGAACCTGGGCGCAGCCTCCCTGGGCCGCAGCCTGGGGCGCAGCCGCACCGCGTCCGGCGAGGGCCTGCAAAGCGCGGGCTCGGCGGCGCACTCGGCCGCCGCGCGCCCGCTGCACTCCACCAAGAGCATCCCCAAGAGCGCGGCGTTTGTGAAGATTGAGGGCTTTGACACGGCCGGGTTTGACGCGGCCTCCCCCGCCGCCTCGCCGCCGCCCAGCCCGCAGCAGCCACGCACCCTCTCCTCCCTCCTCTCCCGCCAGCTGTCCACCGACCGCCTGCCAGGCCTGGCAGGCTCACCCAGCCTGGCCTCCCCCCTGGCCTCGCCGGGCCTGCCAGAGCAGCCGCTGGATGGGTTGGTCAGCCGGCTGGAGGCAGCGGTGCGTGTGGCGCCGGTGCCGCGCCCCGCGCCGCTGCACCCCGCCCGCCGAGGCACCGTGCCCGACAACCTGCTCAAGCAGCTGCAGGTCCGTGCAGCGCCCTTTGTTGTAGCTTGGTTGCGCGCTTTCTGCTACTGATTTGCAGGCGTTGCATTGCTGCCAGTTGCTGCTAGTGCGCAGTGTGTGGGAGTGCTCGCTCCGCCGCCGCCGCCGGCCGCTCCACTCCCACGTGGTAGTGGCGGCCGGCCGGCTCCCGGCTGCCTGCCTGCCTCCCGCATGAGCTGCCCCGCCATGCACTGCTGCGCCTGCCATGCGCACTGCAATGGTTGCCGCTCAAGTTCAGCTTCCACACATTGCAGTTCATGTGCTCATGTGAGCTTACTGCTCGAATCGCGCCCCGCACTGCTCCAATTCACCGCCCATCGCTTCCCTGCCATGGCATGCCCTGCAGGAGCAGCACAGCGTGTTCAGCGAGCCCGTCTGCGTGCGCGCCTTCTCCATCGCCCGCTTTGCTCACGATGGAAAGTACAGGGCCAGCGGAGAGCCCGCCTTCATGCACTGTGTGGAGGTGCGCTGGAGCAGGGCGGGCGGGGGCGGGAGTGGAAGGGGCAGTGGGGGGAGAGGGGCGAATTGGGCACGAGCTGGTGCTTCCGACGCTGGGTTTACGCGTTGCAGCTTGTGCAGCTCAGAAACGGGGCCGGCCGCTGGCGGAGCAGCCGACACATGTGCAAGTTGGGACATGACATCAGCGCCTGATTTCTGACCTGCTTGCAATCCATTTGCTCATTGTGCTGCTGCAGGTGGCGCGCATCCTGGCTGACCTGGGCGCAGGAGAGGCCACCGTGGCAGGTGCAGACACCTGGCGCTGTTGCAGCGCTGCGGCCTGACCGCCGTGCACTGCATTCCGTGCATTACGCTGCACTTCTACACTGCACGACGCGCCTTTGATGTGCTGCACGCATCCTGCACTGCATGCCTCGCCCGGCCCCCGCCTGCCTTGCACCCCGCCCCACCCCGCCCGCCTTGCACCCCGCCCTGCCCTGCGTCTTCAGCCGCGCTGCTGCACGATGTGCTGGACAAGACGCTGCTGGTGGAGGGGCAGCTCCGGCCCATGCTGCAGGACGACGCAGTGGCAGACCTGGTGAAGCAGGCACGTTTACTGATCTGTGCTGGTCCTTTGATCCCAGCACTTACCGCCAGCTGACTGCCTTGTTGCGCCGGCGCACCGGCCCCTTTGCTGCACGGCACTTTGTGTGACTTAGCAGCTTACCCGGCAGTGTCTCAATGCCCACTACATGTAATGCTGCAGGTGGCGCACCTGGGCGACATCTCCTCCAAGTACCGCGCCTGCCCCGCCACCTCGCCCGAGGGCCAGGCAGCCACCGCCTCCTCCCTTGTGCGCTTGGGTTGGGTGGAAATTCTCTGTTTTGCTAGGTGGTTGCTGCTGGGCTGGGCGATGGCTTGCTGCTGCGCAGCTGCCTGCCGCTTCTGCAGACAATTGCAGGCCCAGCGGTGTGCCTGCAGCGGCGCAGCAATTGGCGTGTGCATGCTGTGCACACCTGGTAACTGCCCTGCCCACACCTGGTAACTGACCCTACCACATAACCTCTCCTTCCCTTCCCCGCAGGTGGGCATGCTGGTGGCCATGGGCGCCAACGGGGCGCTGCTTGTCAAGCTGGCCGACCGGCTGCACGACATGCGCACGCTGGGCGCGCTGCCCGCCGCCAAGCGCAACCGCCTGGCGCGCGAGACGATTGACGTGTGGGCCCCCCTGGCCAACCGCCTGGGCGTGTGGAGCCTCAAGGCGCAGCTGGAGGACCTGGCGTTCAAGCAGCTCTTCCCCGCACAGGTCAGCGTGCCTTGCTATGCATAGGTGCAAGCTGATTAGACAGCATTGCGTTCTCGTGCTGGCTGCATGCCTCAACGCCTCTCCTGCGCTTGCTTCCATAGTGGCCCGCAGTGCTGGCACCCCACCCCTGCCCCTGGAAACCGTCCCTCACCCCTCCCCTCCCCACCTGGTCAACCCTGGCTGCAGTTTGCGGAGCTGCGAGACTGCCTGGCCCAGGTGCAGTCGGCGGGCGTGCTCGTCTCCCTGTGCGACAAGCTGCGGGCAGAGATGCAGCGGCAGGACATCAGGTGGGCAAGGTTTAACAAGACAGAAGCGGGGCTGGCAGAGCTGCTCGGAACCGACGTGGGTGGGCCAGCAGCACTCGTTAGGTGGTGTCTGAGGCTGCTGCTTACCTGGCTCTGCACTCGGCTCACGTTGGCTGCCCGCCCCTGCCTCCCTGCCCCTCCTTGAGCAGCTACCACGACCTGTCGGGCCGCCCCAAGCACCTGTGGGGCGTGTTCAAGAAGATGACTTCCAAGAAGTGAGCGCTGTGCCTGCTGTGACCTGCTGCGCTGCGCCCTGCTGCGCTGTGCCTGCTGTGGTATGCTCTGCTATGCTGTGCCCTGCTGCGCTATGATCTGCTGCACTGCCCTGCTGCACTGCCCTGTGCTCTGCCTGCCCTGCGCTGCTGCCCGCAGCTGGTTGTGAGGCTGCCGTTGCTTAACAATCCCCATCACTTCACTGCCTTTGTGCAGCTACTCGCTGAGCCGCATCAGCGACGTGCGCGGCCTGCGCATCATCGTTGAGTCCAAGGCCGACTGCTACCGCGCCCTGCGCGCTGTGGAGGTGCGTTGCTTCTATGTCCGCTTCGGTTTCGATCATGGAAGGGCAGGGGCAGCACGTGCTGCCCTGCCCAGGCAGCGCACCTTCCCGCAAGCCACCGTCCAGAGTGTGGTGGGAAGGACAGGGAGCTTGCCTGCAAGTAGTGCGGGCAGCGCAAATGCCCCTGGCCTACTCACCAACAAACGCTGTGCCGTTGCCTCCCATACGCAGACCGTGTGGAAGGCGGTGGGCCCCACCAAGGACTACATCCGGCGCCCCAAGGAGAACGGCTACCGCTCCCTGCACACCGTGGTGCGCGGCGAGGACGGCCACGACATCGAGGTGCGCAGTTGGTCTAGTTTGGGCTGTGCAGCTGTGAGTCGTCAACCACCCATGCTGTCTGCCAACGGTGCCTCAGCCTGCGCGCTTTGCAGCGGTGCCACGCTGAGCGGGCGGCCGCTTGAAGCACCTGCTAGGCTTGGGCTGAGTTTGCCACTCTGGTGCTCACTTTCCTGCCTCTCCTCCCCTTACACTGGTTCCCTGCAGGTCCAGATCCGCACCGCCAAGATGCACTTCTTTGCCGAGTACGGCTCCGAGGCGGCACACTGGCAATACAAGGAGCGCGGCTACGGCAGCAGCCCAGCAGGCGCAGCGGGCCCAGCGGGCCCAGCGGCCGCAGCGGGCCCGGCAGCCACCATTTCGTCACTGGATGAGGACCAGCCCACGGCAGCAGGCGCGCGGTCGGCGGGCGCGGGCGACGCGGCGCGCGAGGCCAACTGGGCCAAGTTTGTGCTGTCGCAGCAGGTGGGTGCGGCTAGGGTGCGAGTTATTGAGAAGTCTGCAGGGGCTGCTGCCAGTGGGATGCGCCTTGGAGCGTTGGCCTCTGTTCTGCATCTGCATCGCAGTGCCGCAGCGTCATGCAAGCAGGCTGGCCACCGCCATGCTCGCTTTAGCCCACCACCGACCAACCATGCACACTCCCTTTGCCCCTCCGCCGCCGCAGGTGTCTGACCAGAAGTTCCGGCCCTCCGGGTCGCCCACCCAGGACCATTCTCTGGCGCACATCGTGGGCGCCGCCTCCGCGCCCGCCTGCCCCTCTGGTGGCAGCAGCGGCGAGGACGAGTCGCCCAGCGGCAGCCCGCCGCGGGACGAGCGCTTTGCTGCTTACCTGGAGCGCAGCGGGCAGAAGCTGGAGCCTCCCCCTGCGGGTGAGGGCGCTGGGGAAGTCTAGGGGTGGTGGTAGCAGGGATGACACGCGGCAAGGCAGCTGCAGAAAGCCCGCAAGGCGGACGACATGGCCATGCTGCAGGATTTCAGTGGTGAATACATCAGCTCGTGTGTAGCAAGGTGCTCTTCAGGCGCCACGCATTGAGCTGGCAACTCACCTGCTGGCCCTACCCTCCCTTCCCTTCCTTCACAGAGCGCGTGGTTGTGGCGGTGGTGCACAACGGCGGGCTGTTCATCGAGGAGATGCCCGAGGGCACAAACGTGGCGGGCCTGCTGTCCCAGCGAGGTGCGCGCTGTTTGTGTGGGCGGTTTGCCTAACATAGCACAGGAGCATTAGCAGCTGCTGCAGGCCTGGGCTGCATTCTGGCGCTGGGTGAGCGTGATGCGGGTGCACCTGGGCGCCCTTCTGCCGGCTCCCCATCCTAACCATGCCCTGCTGACCCAGCTCCTGGCCGCACTCCCCACCCCGCCCCGCAGGCCTGACGCCGCGCGAGGCCCAGGTGCTGGTCAACTCCCAGGTGGAGGGCTGCGCAACCGCCGCGCTGCGCACAGGAGACATTGTGGAGGTGTGGTGCGAGCCTGCGGTGCCCGCTGTGCCGGCCATGGCGGCGGCGCCGGCGGCGCTGCCGCCACGCTCGCCGGCGCGGCTGCCGGCAGGCGTTGCCCGCGGCAATGTGGTGCCGCTGGGCGCGCTCAAGGCGCGGGCGGCCACTACCGCCAGCTAGCGATTGCTGCCTGCTTGGGGTGGCCATGTGCCGCCCCCGCCGCAGCAGCTTAGCAACTAGCGTCTCAGCTGTCCATCCATCCACCTGTACCCTTAGCTCGGCACTGTCATCATCCCTCATCCCGCCTGACTGTCTGCCCCCCATTTGCCGCGCCCCCCCCGCACCGCCGGCCGGCCGCCGCTGGCCTTGCGTGGTGTCGGCGGCCGACTGGGCTTGCCTCTGTGCAAACGAACCTCTCGCGCCCCGGCGTCCCGCCACTCTCTTGACCCCACCTTGCCTCGCCTCACCCACCTCCCTTTCTTCACTCCCCTAGCATCTGCCGACTTGTCTGGCCCTCATTGCCTCCCCTCTGATCCAGGCCCCCTGTAGCTTCTTTGCGCCAATGATACCTTTGCATATTATGCTTCGCCTGCAGCCGTCCCCGCTCCCATCTCTTGCCCCCGCCTCTCTGCGCCCCGTGCCTGCCTCAGCTGGCACCCTGCCCATGGGATCCCATTGTTTCCTTGCTTTCTGCCCCGAGCCTCTGACGCATGCCGATACGATCTGGCGCGGCCCTGTACTGCCCCGCCGCGCCCCTCCTCTCACCTGTGCCCAACCCAACCCCGTCTGACTACGCGCCCATTGCCAGTAGGTAGCGATAGCAGCACGCACGCCTCCCTCCCTGCATGGCGCAGCCCGGCTCGTGCGCCTGCCGCTCGGCCCGGCCGCCGGCCCTGTGTACACTAGCGATCAAATTTGCACCACTGGTCGACGCACCCCTGTCCGACGCGCGCGCGCCGCCCGTTTTTGACGCGACCCCCGCGCTTGCACCTGTACCAACAGCCCCCCGCCTGCCCTGCCGCGGCGCCCATTGGAAGATGTACCCAGCTGCGCGGCCACGCGCGCTGATTGAGAAGAGCCCCCAAACCCATGTAATGTAACATCACCGCTTTGACTGGGGGTGTGGAAGGCGCGAGAGCTGAGGAGAGCTTGGGAGAGGTGTGGGAGAGAAGGAGGCATGGGCGTGGCAGGCACTGAGGAGCAGCAGGGCGTGAGGGAGGAAAACCCAGGGTGTGGCAAGGGGCAGTGGGAGCTTGTAGGCAGGCTCAGCTGCTTCCGTTCCAGCCTCCCGCTCAGCACCATGCACACACACACACCATTCGCCGGCTGGGTTACAGGGCGCCGGCGCAGCAAGGATGAAAAACGCAATGAATGCAGCGGGGAGAGGGGGAGCAGAGCAGCTGACTGGGCTGGGGGAGGGCTGAGCGGCGGCGCCTCCTAAGCAGGCAGGGCCGGCCGCGGCACGCATGTGTGGGTGTTGTACAGTGATGGCGGGAGTACAGAGGGCAGCAGGCAGCGGGTAGCACGGTGACAAGGAATAGCAGGCGGGGGGCAGGGGTGGGAGAGCGCCAAGGAGGTGCAGGAGGGCGGGCTAACGGGGCGGGCTAAGGGACTGCCAGGCGGCGGCGCCGGCTCCCATCTGAATTTCGAGCCAGCAGAGCAGGCACAGCGCCCGCCCTCCGGCAGCCCTGGGCTCCGCTCAGCAGCACTAGTGCGCCCGTCGCCTCATCCGCTGCGCTCGCCGCGTGCCGGCGGGAAGTAGTCGCCGCCAATGGCGCAGCCGCGGGTGATGCTCTGCGACACGAGCCGCTCAAACTGCGCGGGGCTCTGCTGCATCATCTGGGCCGCCTCCTTGTTCAGCGGGTCATCAGGGTTGGGCGCCTGCATCAAATCGAAATCGAAGGAAATAACAATCATAAGCGTTCCATTCAATGGTGAAAAATTGAAGTTGTTCAGCGGGTCGTCGGGGTTGGGCGCCTGCAGTACGAGTGTGCACAAGGAATGCAGCAGTTGTAAAGGCATGCAGTGGTGAATCGGCAACCTTGATGTGTGCTGCTTGCAAAGCGGGAGGAAGCATGCAGGGACGTTGTCGACCAGTTGCACAGCAAGCCAGCTGAAGCCGCCAAAGGCCGTCTTGCTGGAGCCCTGCAGACGTTCTTAGCAGCAGTCCAAAAAGAGCCGCAAGCGGCAGCAGCAGCGACAGCAAGCAGCAGCAGCAGCGACAGCAAGCACAGCAGCGCGCCAGGAAGAGGAAGTTGAGCCCGTAGACAACGGCAGTGATGGTCAGCACGGGCTTCCAGTCCTCTCGCAGGATGTTGAGGCAGATGTTGCCTTCCAGGTCGATGTTGGGGTGGTACACCTGTGACAAACATGGCAGCAAGCGCAAATTCGCGGCAGCATGGGGCAGTTGGGCAGATGCGCAGGGTGTGAAAGCACAGCAATAGCTTGTCTGCAACCTCTTTCAGGAGTGGTAGCAGCAGAAGGAGGGCGGAAATTCATCTAGTCACTGCCCTTGGCACAGGCCTCCCCAGCAAGGAACCCACAGATCTCCCGGCGACGACAGCAGCAACAGCAGCAGCAGCGCGGCAGCGGCAGCAGCAGCAGCAGCAGCAGCGCGGCAGCGGCAGCAGCAGCAGCAGCAGCAGCGCGGCAGCGGCAGCAGCAGCAGCAGCAGCGCCCACCTTGGTCAGGCACTTGACCTTCGGAGGGTCGTGCGGGTAGCCGCTGGGCACCGCAAACGTGAACAGGAAGGCGCCGCCCCTGCGGGACAGAACAAAATTTGCAATGACATGAGCCGCATGTTGAAAAGAAGCTGCTGGGCGCTGCAGATGAACAGAAAGGCATGTCGCCAAGCAAGCTGCCCTGAAGCCCAAGCAGCCTGCCAGAACACGCCCGAGGTAAGCAGTACAGAAGAAGCAAGTATTAGGGGCACCCCCTCACTTGTACAGCCCCTCGTCGGGCTTCAGCGTGATCTCAAAGTTCATGATCTTGTCCTGCAGTGGGCAGAAGTGAGCTTGCGCTTGTGAGCATGGCAGGGGAGGCAACACGGCAGGCGGGAGCAGCTGGGCAGCGGCGGGCATGCAAGCACAGCGGCCTACTGCAATCTGTAGCAGTCTACCAGAATACAGCGCCAGGCAGCACAAGGCCAGCAGCAAATTTGGTCAAGGTTTGTCATTACCAGCACCCACCTGGCCGTCCGGGAAGCGGATGCTGACGTTCTTGGGCAGGTCCAGCTCCGAAATGTCCTTCTGCAATCGCAGCTCGCCCGCCGACTGCGGCAGGGGGAGGAGCGGCAGGGTGGGCGCACAGGCTGGGTCAGCGTCCGCAAGCACGACAGCAGGGCTGGGTCAGCGGCGCGGGCAAAGAAGCAGGCAAGCCTGGCAACAAATGCCTGCTGCTCAGTGGAACCCGCATGCGGGCTCGATAGCTGGGGCTGACGTGCTGCTGCGTGCAAACCTGCTTTACTGCCTTGCCGTTGGCGGCTGCTGCGGCATCCTTCTTCTGCTTCTCCTGCAGGCGAGCAAATGCAAGGAATGGCATCTGGGTTGGGGCCCCCCACAATCGCAACGGCGGGTGGGCTGGCCGGCACAGCCCTTGCCAAAGCCATGGCGGCCCCGCTGAGAGCAGCGTGTGGCGCACCTTGACGCTAAACAGCTTGATCATTGTGGCTGCCTGCCGCCTCCTGCTGTTGCTGCTACTACTTTGCCTGCGGGCAGCAGGGAAGGCGGCGGGCCGGGGTGAGAGGCGGCAGGCGGGCGGTCGAGCGAGCGGCGGCGCTCCAGGCGGCCTGGCGCGGTGAGGCGGCGCTCTGATCAGCGCTTCCTCGAGTTGCCGCAGCGGCCATAGGCATGGCGGGGCGGCTTGGAGGCCGCTGGAGGCAATGGCGACCGCAGTCGTCTCCAATCAGCAGTGCCTGGCGGGCTGTACGCCGGCTGCGGGACTGCGGCAGGATTAAGGACGAAACGCACCTGGCTCTGGAAGCGGACGCACGCGCTGCTGGAAGGACGAGCTCAGGTCGTCTCTGCTGGGTGGCTGGGCGGGCTCTGGGGGCTCCTGACCGAAAGCTGAGGGTTGAAAGTGAGCGACGAAAGGCGCTGGGCTCGGCAAAGTCGCCTCTCTCATGCCGGCATTTAAGCCGTGTCTCCCCTGCCTCTCCCCGCCCATTGGAACGCCGGCAGCAATGCCCACGTAACCTGGATCGCTGTGAATTGGCCCTGGGCAGCCGGCTGTGGGCCGTGGGCTCGCCCACCGTGAGAAACGCCCTTGTCGGAAGAATGTCGGGGCCAGCAGCCCTGCGTGCCCTTGTGGCCGCGCTGGTGGTGGGCCTGGCAGCGGCCCAGTGGCTGAACGAGCCGGCAGACGGCACCGGCGGCGGCAGCGGCGGCGATGGCAACACAACAGGCACCGCCGCCTCGTTGCAGCTGTGCAACTCAACCGGCGGATGGCGATCAACAGCCCTGGCGCAGCGCCCCACTGCAAACGATGAGTTCCGGCCAGAGACGGCAGACTACTGGCGGGGGCCCGTGGCGCATGCGGCATGGCCGGCGCTTCTCGGCCTTGCCGCGGCTGCCGCCCTCCTGCTCCTGTTCCTGCTGTGGTGAGCTCAAAGGCGGTGCATGGTTGAATTGTGTGAACGCCCCATCTACTTAGCGTAAGATGAACTACAATTTGGTCGTCACAAGCCGCCACCCTGCCTGCTCCCCTTCCACTGCCGCCCCGCAGGCGCTGCCTGCGCTGCTGCTGCGCCTGCTGCTGCTGCTGCTGCCGGGGGCAGCGCAAGGGGCAGTTCAAGTACCACACCGCCCGCTGGCTGAGCTGTCTGAAGGTGGGGCACGGCTGGGGATGGCGAGTAGGGAACCAGCCGGCCGTGTGTGCCATGTGCGGGTGCTGCACAGGGAGAGCCGCTTTGCGCCGCCAGCACAGCCTCCCTGTACATTTCCGCCTAGGCGCGCCTGGCTTGCTGTGGCCAGAGTTTGGTGAGTGCGCCCCACACTCGCCCTCACACCCTCGCACAGGTCCTGTCGCTCGTGCTGGCGGCGGGTGTGGCCGGAGGCGCGGCATTCGGCATTGCACGAGTGGATGCTGGCCTGCTGGGTGCTGCGGAGGGCGTGTTGGATGATGTGCAGGTAAGCCGCTCCGCTGCTGGGTGCCGCATGGCGCTGCTTGGTGCCAACAGGGCGTGTTCAGCTCGGTCGTGACCCCATGAGCCAACGGACAGCAATGCAACAGGCAGCAGCGCCTCCTGATGGCAACCGCATGCACCTCCCACTCTGCTGCCGCTGCAGGCATTCCTCACCGGAATCATTGGCGAGGGGCGGGGCGCCCTTGCTGCCGCTGACGACATGCTGGCATCGTTGGGGGAAGTGCAGGCAGCTCTGGACGAGCGAGTGAATGTGACGGGTGAGCATCTGGTGGTCTGCATGACACTGCCGCAGTTTCCTGTGGCACAGGTGGGCCGGGGAGTGCATCTCAGCCATTGCATTGATGACGTCGATGGCTGCTCTTCAAACATACAAACTGCAACACTCCCTGCAGACATTGGCGCGCAGCTGCAGTGCCTGGCGCCGCTTCTGGACGCCCTGCCGGAGCCTTCTGCCCTGGCGGCGGACATTACCGCTGCCAACGCCAGCGTTTACAGCACGCTGCGTCCTGCTTTGGCTAGCCTCAGCACCCAGCTGGGCAGCCTGGCCGAGCGGCTGGAGCCAGGGGTGGGCGCCTATGTGCAGGCGCTGGAGACCGCTGCTGGGGCGCAAGTTCTGCTGTTCAACTCTCCGGGCGGCATCGTCACGCAGGCCAACGCAAGTCGGAGGGGGTTGGTGGGTCTGAAGAAGAAAGGTGCTGTGGGCCCCCGCAGCTGCGACAGCTGGAGCCGCCATGTCCAGAATTCTGTGATACAGCCCGAGGGGCGCATCAGATTATGACCATTGAAGCCCCGCCTCTCCTCTCTCATGCCACCCCTGCAGGAGTTTGCAGCGGTGGCCGGGCTGCTGGGGCCGTCCGAAGACCCTGTGCAGCTCAGCGCAGTGGCTGATGCGCTTGCCGCCATGCTGCCGCTGACCGACAGCCTGACTGCGCTCGTGGACTTGCGGGCAGCAGTGACTGTGGTGCAAGCGGCAGGCACCACAGATGCATATGTCCCGACCGCTCTGGCGGACCTGAAGGCAGTGAAAGAAGTGGCAGATGCTGTGGCGGCCATCGCCGGCACACTGCACACGCTGCAGGTGAGCAGGCAGCAGGGGGAGCGTGCAGCATGCACCCATTGGTCATGCCTGCTGCCACAGGCACTGCAGCAAAGGGTCGATTGCAACCAGTGATGATGCTGACTCGTGCACTCCCACCCGCCCGTCCCCGCCCACCTGCCCATAGGACAACTACACCGTTTCCCAGCCCTGCTTGGCGGCGCTGCTGGACCGTGCAGCCGACATCAACGCCACAATGCTGCTGCTGCCGGATGGGCTGGACGGCAAGGTGGCACTCCTGCAGCAGGCGCAGGTGAGCTGGGGCTGCTCTGTGAACTCAATGCCGCAACCTTACTGACCATCAGCATGCATGGATTTCTAAAAAGTGGAATGAAGGATTTGTTGATCTGCGTCTGATCCTGTTGCTTAAGCAACCATCGCCTTAAGGCAAGCTTGCCTGCTTCAACTCTGCACTGCAGGATTCGCTGGGCGGCCTGCTTGGGGACCCTGCCTACCCTTCTGCTCCAACATCGCTGGCTGACCAGCTGGATTCCGCCCTGCCGCTGGATACCGTCTCCGCTGCGCTCTCCCAGTTGCAAGCAGCTGACGCAGTGCGCGGCAGCATAGCGGGCCTGGGCCTGCAGGCAGCGGCGGATGGCCTGCTGGCTGCCAAGCAGGCCTTGCAGGGCAGCGAGGCACAGCTGGAGGCGGCCTTAGCAGCAGCACAGGCCTATGTCGCTGCCTATCCCTCAGGCGGCGGTCCTGCGGCGGAGTGGGCTGGCCTGGTGGCAGCGCTGCAGGCTGCGGCTTCGGCGGCCAGTGCGGCTGTCGGGCAGGCTCCCACGGACGCCTCCTGGGCTGATCAGGTGAGTGGGGGATCACGAGGGCATGTCAACACTGAAGTGCCATCAGCATGGGCTGCCCTGATGACCTGTGTGCGCGTTCCCTGGGAGGCATGATAGGCATGGTGACGCACTCGCACTTGCCGGTTGCCATGCTCGGTAATGCAGGCGAGCGGCCTGCTGCTGGTGCTGCCCGAACTGCACAGCGCCATCCAGCAGCAGCAGGGGCGGTTGGACAGCATTGCCTCCCAGCTGGACGCTCAGCTGCCGGACGTGCAGCCCTACCTTGACAGCCTGGAAGGGCTGCAGGGCACCTTTGACCAGCTGCCGCTGCAGCCCAGCCAGCTGGCGCTGGATGCACAGGCGGAGGTGGAGGCGCTGGTGCAGGGAGTGGAGCAGGTGCGTCATCTATGATAGCCGCTCAGTTTTGGCTGCCAAACAGTTGCCTGACCTCCTGCGGCAGGTTGCATGATGCGGCACGTTGGCCATCCATGTTGGTTTGCGACCCTCATGCCATGGCTGCCGCTGCCGCTGGCCACCCTCCAACACGCTTCACACTTGTCCCGCTATATGCTGCTCACCTGCCTCCTGCCTGCAGTCACTGGACGCGGCAAAGCAGACCATTGAGCAGAAGGCCGCCGATGTGCGTGGCTACCTGGAAGATGCTGATGATCAAACGGTGGGCCGGCTGGCCAACCTGCGAGCAGATTACATGCCGACTGTGCGCAAGTATGACAAGATGTGAGCAGGGGTGCAGGAAGCTGCAGCAGCGGTTGCTTGCATCGCATGCTTTGCATGCACCGGTTGCTTGTTGCGAGCCCAGCACACATCATGAGCCGGGATGGCATGGCATGGCGCGGCATGGCATGGCTGGCACTTGGCATGGCTGGTACATGGCATGGCACTGCAAGCCATGACATGGCATGGCATGGCATGGCATAGCACAGCATGCCATGCCACACCTGCGACATGCATGGCGAGCCTCCCAGACCCATGCTGCCAACTCTTGCCACATGCCGCAGCCGAGTGGCGGTGCTGTATACCATCTTCAGCCTGGCCTGTGCGCTGGCACTGCTGCTGCTCCTGGCCGAGATCTTCAACTACCCGCTTGGGCTCAAGGTGGGTGGAATGCTCTTGTGGACGCTGTGGCACAGGTTGGCGCAGTCGGCAGCACCAGTGCATGGCATTATCGATGCGCTCCTGCTTTAGTCATTGCTATGCCATGAGACGGCAACCTCATGGCGCTGTATACCGGCAGGTCACCGTGGCTCTCGCCCTGCTGGTCATGGCGCTCTGCTTCGCGCTGGTCACAGCGCTGACAGTGGTGCTCAAGATTGGCAACGATGGGTGAGCTGCGGCATGAGAGGATTTAAGCGAAAGTAGCAGGCTGGCGTCAGGCATGGCTCATCCGTTTCCTGCAATATCAAGCCCGCCCAGCCACGCATGCTGCTGCCATTCTGAACATGCCGCATCCGCTGCCCCTGCAGGTGCGCCAATCTGGAGGACCAGATTGTGCTGCGCATCCCTGATGCCCTGTCCAGCCCAGAAGATGCGGCAGATGCGCTTGCGGTGGCACGCTACTACCTCTTTGGGGTTGGCGATGTGGAAGGACTGCTACAGGTGATTGGACGGGCTCAGTTGTGTGCCGTGTGGTGCCATGCACGTGGCATGGCATGTCCAGGCATGTCAGTCATTACATGGCATGGTGTGCAGTGCCATGACACATGAAGGGCATGCCATGCCATGTCAGGTCTTGTAGCCTGACTGCACGCAAGCTTTTGCAAATCACATCCCGCCGCGCATGTCACCCATGTGCTGTAGGATGCCTTTGGCTTTGATGTGGAGCAAGTACAACAGCAGATTAATGATACCCGGGCGCAGCTGCTGGAGGTGCGGGAGGGCATGGGGCGAGCGCAGCTTACCATGCCGAAGAACAGCCGCTGCGCAACGTTCTTCAAGGCCAGGCATGCTCATTGCTCATTGCAATGCACCGAGTCAAATAACTTTCCCTGTTGCCAACAACTCTCCTGCAGGACATCACCGAGCGGTTCACCCTGCAGCCCCTGCTTGCGGGCCCGGTTGATCGAGCGCTGAGGCGCTCGTACACCATACAAGAGCGCATCGCAGCACTGCTGGCGGCGGCGGGGCGCAATGAAGTGTACCCAGGTAGGGACTCTGCTGGTAGTGTTGGCATGCTGTGGCCGGCACGCTGTGACTGGTGGGCATGCACCCTGGGGCACAGCGTGTTGTGGATGCACGTGGAAGCTCCATTGCTGCAGCGCCACGGTGGCCCACCGCCTCCAACCCGTTGCATTCAGCGCATCTGTTGCATTTCGGCCATGCCATGCGGCGTCTCCACCCACAGCTCCGGGTGCGGCGTATTGCATCTACATGCATCGCCAGTAATCCTAACCCATTGCTGTTTACCGACACTCCCCTTTTCCCGCAGTCTACCTGTCGGTCAAGCAGCTGGTCTGCTGCCGCACGCTCGACATGGTCGGCAACCAGTGGCTGGGTGCGAGCGGGCACGACTTGCAGTTGTTGCAATGCTCGCTACGAGCAGAATGTCTGCCATCGCCGCTATCGTGCCTTTGAACAGGCCTTTGTCCGCTCAGATGCATATGTTTCCCTCTGCCCTCGCACTCCCCAGGCCTCATCCTGGCGGCCAGCTGCGGCGTGGCCATGTGCGGCGTGGCCATGTGCTGCCTGTCCTCACTGGACAGCCTGGGCGTGAAGCTCAAGGGGTGAGACGGGGAAGAAGGGGCAAGGGATAGAAAGCGGGAAGGGAGGGAAAGAGGGAAGGTGGCCATGCTCCGCATAGGTGGCATCGTCTTGTAGCTGCCTGCCACATGGGCATGAGAGCAAGCTGAGCCAGGCTCGTTGTGCTTTAAAACTCCATGCAGGTGGTGCGCCTGTTACAGGCGCAAGCATTTTGTGGACGAGGCGCCCTTCCCCGCCACCTCGCCACCGCCGACCAGCAAGGCCGCCGCCGCTGCCATCGCCGCTGGCGGCAAGGGTGCACAGGGCAGCACGGCCAAGGTGCAGCTCGCGGCAGATGGTCGGCCAGGCAGCCCAGCGGAGCAGTTCATCGCCAGCTGGCACGCCAAGCAGGGCAGCCTGAGGGAGCAGTACAGTGGTGCCGGCAGCAACGGCAGAGAGAGCGGCGGCGGGGCTGCCGCTGAGCAGGGCACGCCGGGAAGCTCACTGCGCCCCTCCCAGATTGTTGCCGGGTCCCCGCAGCAGGCTGCTGCTGCCGCAGCCGACCGAGCAGAGCTGCTTGGCAGCCGTAGCAGCAGCGGCAGCCCTTCCAGCAGGCCCAGCAGCCCGCAGGGGCGCAATGGCGGCTTCAGCAGCACAGCAGCGCGAGACGTGGAGCAGGCCAATCGAGCCGAGCTGCTGTCGTCACCGAGGCCGGCATCCTCAAGAGGCAGCAGCAGCAGCAGCCCGGCAGCGCGCGGCGGCAAGGGCGGCAAGGATGGCAAGGGCGGCGGCAGCCGGCTGAAGGGGCTTTTCAAGGTGCGGCGGGGCACTGTGGGTGAAGCATTGGCTTGCGTTGTCGATTAAAAGATGGAAAGAAACCGTTACGTTGTTGGCAGGATTGGTTATCAATCGGGCGCTGTCGTCAACATGCGCCGCCGCTCTGCTGTGCTGCAGGGGTAGCGACTGCTTCAGGCGGCGAGCACTGAGTGTGAGCGGCAGTTAGGACCGTGAAAATGTGTGTGTGGCAATGCTGTAGAGTGTAACGCTGAGACGAGCGTGGCCCAGTTGAGATTGCGGCGGCACCGCTGGGCGGCGGCGTAGCAAGGCTTGGCAGCAGCAGCTGCCGCATGCAGCAGTTCACAACTCACTGCTCGCTTCCTGCTGGACATTAGAGCTGCTCTAAAGTGGAGTCGGTTTGCATGCTCGGGCGCTTGCTTCGTCCATTTCACTAAAGCTGGGCAGCCAGTCAGCGCTTGCAGCTTCGTTCTGCGAGCAGAGAGCCCCCTGGTGAGCATTCAACGCAGCCCCAGAAGCAGCCCGGTTGTGGCCGGCCCTTTCCGCTGCCTCGGCCGACGCCCTGCGCCCTGAACCCGGCTTTGATCCTCTCAAAGCACAAAGTACCGCGGCGGCAGCCCTGCGTTTGCCGCCAGCTAGCAGCAGTAGCCGGTCGGGGCGTGGCGGTCAGCGCCGCCGCCGACAGTGCCTGCTCAACTTCCCTGCACGCTGTTCGCCTGCCCCTGCCGTGCAATTGTGCAGGCGTGCACCCTCCCGTCCACTTCAAGCACCATGGTTCAGGTGAGTGGCGCAGTGGCAATGCACCGCAAGCGTACATGACCCCCTCCCAGCTCAACAGGTGGTCACGTTCTTTGCCCCTGCCACCCAGCCCACCCTGAATGCAGCCCTCGAGCCACACGTCGGAGGGGCAGCCGCGCTGCCAGGCCTTCACCGAGGGCAAGCCGGTGAGTGTGGCACAGCGGTAAAGCAGCTGCTGGCTTGTGGGGAGCCTGCCGCCGCCGACAGCGGCAGGCTTGCCAGTGGTTGCAAGCCGTCTGCTGGGTGATGGCAGCAAACTGCACTGCCCCACCGGCACCGCAGGGTAGCCCTTCGAAGCAGTGCAACCGCAAGGCCAAGGAAGGCAGCCACTACTGCTGGCAGGCACGTGGCATCACCTGCTGGTGGCTTCTTGGAGCAAGCTGCGCTGACACTCTGCTTGATGGTGTGCCGGAACATGCTCCCTGTACATATATTGCGAGTGGATGCCTGCTCCTGCCTGCCCGCCTGGCTGCAGCACGAGAAGAGTCACGGCAAGTGAGGGGGTGCCAGGAAGCCAGCCAGAATCACGGCAGCACTCAGTCCGCCCCTCGGAGGGGCTTGCCAGTTTTGCTTTGAAGCGCCAGAACAGCACGCAGCGCACAGGAGAATGCCTGCTTGCTGCACACTGCACAGCATTGACCAAGGATGCGAGCAGCCGTTACAAACATGTAAAGGGCCAACATGCAGCCCAATGAGGCGCAGCTGCAGGTGCCGTGCTGAGATCGCAAATGCTGGCGTGATGGCACAGGCTGCCCGGTGTGTGAGGACGAGGGTTCCGCCTGCTCCCCCCCATTCCCCTGGTTGCAGCACGAGACACTGGGGGACGGTAGGTCTGCTGACGTCAGCGGCCCACCTGGCCCGGAGCCTTTCTCCACCCAAACCCCTTCTTTATTCGT
>VFQQ010002161.1_pt1 | contig 23492 bp, 22 predicted proteins | sample 3512341 | NCBI WGS metagenome assembly VFQQ01 (sample SAMN10412373, study PRJNA504923) | tailings metagenome | isolation source: Relicate 2 Philex TSF1 revegetated site | place: Philippines: Tuba, Benguet | collected 2017-08-29 | reverse complement strand
ACGTGTTCCACGGGTTGCGCGAGCGGGGCTGCGCCCCCGCTCGCTTCACCCGTGGCTACACGCCGCGGCCCCGGTGGGGCCGGGAGAAGCACGTTGGGCGAGTCACGTGTTCCACGGGTTGCGCGAGCGGGGCTGCGCCCCCGCTCGCTTCACCCGTGGCTACACGCCGCGGCCCCGTTGGGGCCGGGAGACAGGGCTACAGGCAAATCGCCAAATGGCAATTAGCAACTCGCTAAGTCAGGACGATAATCGCGGGCGGGGGCGCGGGTGCAGTTGGGGCCGGGAGTCGAAGCAGCCTCACGAAGTCAGAGCGCCACACGAAGTCAGAGTTGGAAGATGCGTCGGTGGGATTCGCGTGGGGAGGAGACGCCCAGGGCGACGAGGAGGCTGGTGAAGCCGCGGGCGTCGATTTCGGTGAAGGCGCCGAGGTCGAAACTGTCGGCGTCGAGGACGCCCCATGGTTCGCCGGTGGGCGTGATGATGGGGACGACGAGTTCGCTCTGGTCGCGCGGGTCGCAGGCGACGTAGTTGGGCCCGAGGGTGCGGACATCGGGGACGACGAAGCAGGCGGCGTCGCGCCAGCCGCGGCCGCACAGGCCGTGGAGGCCGATGGGCGAGCACGCGGGCTTGGGCTCGCGCTGGACGAGGGTCATTTCGTCGGGGGCGGGGCCGTGGGCGTAGAAACCGATCCAGGAGAGGCCCGAGGACCAGAGGGCGCCCCAGGCGATGTCGAGGAAGCGGCGGAGGCGGTCGTCGAAGGCCGCGGTGCCGGGGATGGCGGCGGGGAGCGGCGACGCCTGGTCGAGGCCGTGGCGGCGCAGGATGGCGGCGTAGTCACGTCGTGCGGCGCCGGTGGCGGGCGACGGTGCGTCGTGGTGCATGGGTGGAGTGGCGCGGCGCGGAAGGGCGCCGGGGCTCAGAGGGTGGCGGAGGTGTAGGGGAGGAGGGCCATGTAGCGGGCGCGCTTGATGGCCTGGGCGACCTTGCGCTGCTCGGCGGCGCTGGTGCTGAGGCGCTTGCGCCCGAGGATCTTGCCGTTGGGGCTCATGAGTTTGCGGAGGGTGTCGATGTCCTTCCAGTCGACGACGATGTCGCCGGTCTCGGAGGTGTGGGCGACGCGGATCTTCTGGGTGTTGCCGAAGCGGGGGAACTTGCTCATGAGGTCCGTCCTGGGCTTGGGGCCCGCTCGGCACGGCGACACGCCGGGACGAACGGGCGACGGATGGGGACAGGGGGGAGTCTAGGAAGCGACCGGGCGGGGTTCCAGCGAGGGCGGCGGGGGGTGGGCGACGGGGGCTACTTCGCGGATTCGCGGTCGATGGCGAGGGAGCCGGGGCCGACGAGGGCGATGAAGGCGGCCATGGCGAAGAGGACGGAGTTGCGGGCGAGGTGGCAGGCGCCGATGGCGCCCGAGCAGGGGATTTCGAACTTGCCGAAGCAGGAGCAGGTGACGTCCATGTCGCGGGCGATGACGGAGATCATGCCGCCGATGAACGCGAGGAGCATGGCGCCCAGCAGGACGGCGCCCGCGCGGGCCCAGAGGCCCAGGACGAGGGCGATGCCGGCGAGGAGTTCCATCCAGGGGACGACGAAGGCGGCGAGGTGGGCGAGGTGGTCGGGGAGGATCTTGAAGGCCATGACTCCCTGGACGAAGAGTTGGGGATTGCGCAGTTTGATAACGGCGGCGAAGATGAAGAGCCCGCCGAGCACGACGCGGACGAGCGTCGCGAATAGACCGATGGCCATGCGGATGCTCCTGCGCGCCGGGTGCGGTGAGCGGCGCGGCGGGTTGAAAGGTCAGATCTGCGGCTTGCCGGTGGCGACGGGGTGGCCGGCGTCCTGCCAGGCCTTGTAGCCGTCCTTCATGACGTGGCAGCGGATGAAGCCGAGTTGCTGGAGGAGGACGACGACGTTGTGGGAGGCGTCGCACTGGCCCCCGCCGCAGTAGACGACGACGGGCGCGGAACGATCCATGAAGTTGACGGCCTCGGGGATGCGTCCGTTCATGAAGGTTTCGGCGGGCATCCAGAAGGCGCCCTCGACGTGCCCGGCCTCGAACTCGGGGAGGAGGCGGGCGTCGACGAAGTGGGCGCCGGCGGCGAAGAAGGCGAAGGCGGGCTCGAGCCCGATCTCGAGCCCGAGGGGCTCGGGGGTTGAGGACGCGGGGTTGGTGGGCGTGCCGGCGGGCGCGCCGTTGGGCGTGGCGTCGGAGACGGCGGCGGGCATGGGCCAGGGCGCGGGCGGGGCCGGGCGGAGCATCACGGGGGTGATGAAGGAATGGGCGGCGCCGGCGACGACGCCGACGAAGGCGAGGGACATGGCGCGCTGGAGCGTGGTGCCGAAGGGCATGCGGTCGAGGTCCTGTCGTGGTGTGTGAAGCGGGGACGGAAAGCGGGGATGCCCCGCGGTTGGCGGGGCGCCCCGAAGGGTGATGGCTCAGCGGGGGACGAGGAGGCTGGGCTGGTCGTCCCAGATGGTGCGCGGGCGCGGGGGCTGGGCGGCCTGGGGCTGGGTGGGCTGGGGCTGCTGGGGCGCGGGGGTGGCGCGGACGAAGCCGTAGTAGGTGATGCGGAACTCCTTCTCGTCGGGGAGGTCGGTGGTGACGACGATGGTGCCGGCGGCGGGACCGCCGGAGGAGCCGGCGGTGCCGCTCATGTTGAGGGTGAAGGAGGGGACGGCGTTGCCGTTGGCGGGGGCGGGGTCCTGGACGACGTCGATGCGGGTGAAGAGGGGTGCGCCGCCCTGGGGCATGTCCTCGGCCTTGATGATGCGGAAGGGGCGGCCGTTGCGGCTCTTGAGGTTGATGGAGGCTTTGACGTCCTGACCGGGGAGGAGGGCGCCGAGTTGGGCGCGGGGCGGGTTGGCGAGGATGTCGCCGATGACCTCGCCCTGGACGGTGAGGCTGACCTGGCGTCCGGTCTCGCTGGTGCGGAGGGAGACGCCGCCGGAGACGGGGCCGACGGGGGCGTTGTTGCGGAGGGAGACCTCGACGGGGTACTGCCAGACGGTCTGGCCGTTGACGACGGCCTCGGCGCCGGGGAGGACGCGTGCGTCGAAGAGGCTGCTGGTGGGTGTGGCGCCGATGATGGCGATGTTCTTGTCGCGGGAGGTGACGGTGACGGTGGCGGTCTTGCCGCGGCCCTTGAAGACCTCGCCGAGGGCGAGCATGGTGGGCTCGACGCTGACGATGGGGCTGACCTCGGTCTTGACGTTGAGGATGACGGAGCGGTTGGCGGCGTCGTTGGTGGTGACGGTGACGGTGGTGTGCTGGGGGCCGCGGCGGTTGTGGGGGTTGTACTGGACCTTGATCTCGCCGGACTCGCCGGGCTGGTAGATGCGTTTTTCGAGGGCGGGGACGGTGCAGCCGCAGGAGCCCTGGGTGTTGAGGATTTCGAGGGGGCCGGTGCCGCGGTTGACGAAGGGGAAGACGGCTTCGACGGTGCGGTCGTCGCTGATGGTGCCGAACTCGTGGACGGTCTTGGAGAACTCGATGGTGCCGCCGGTGGAGGGAACGTTGGGGATGTCGCCCTTGGTGGGTGCTTCCTTGCCGGGGGCGACGGGGTTGAGCGCGGGCGGGAGTCCGGGCTTGACGGGGGCGTTCTGGGCGAGGGCCGGGGAGGCCAGGCCGCAGAGGGCGAGAACGATCAGGCTCGAGCGACGGACCATGCGAATCTCCTCGGTGAAAGTCGGCGATGGGCGGCGGGCCGGGCTGGAAGGGCCGGGCCGAGCCGCGGTGCGAATATACAGGTCGGCGTAGAAGCGGACGCCGACCGTCCCTCTCCGGACGGCATGCAGTTCTTCGCACATCTCGGGCGTGCGCTCGACGGGAAATGGCGTGTCGGCGAATACCGAACGAAGTTCGTACGACATGCCGGGGCGCGGGGGGGACTACGCTGGGGGATGCTGCGTCTGGGTCCCCTGGAACTGCGGACGAACCTGCTGCTGGCGCCGATCGCGGGGTACTGCGACCTGGCGTTCCGGACGGTGTGCCGCGAGTGGGGCGGGGTGGGGCTGGCGTGCACGGACCTGCTGAGCCCGCAGGGGCTGCTGCGCGGGACGGCGACGAGCCTGGACCTGGCGAAGACGAACGACTTTGACAAGCCGGTGGGGATGCAGTTGTACGGGAGCGACCCGGAGATCATGGCGGAGGGTGCGCGCTGGGCGGTGGAGCACGGGGCGAGCGTGGTGGATATCAACATGGGGTGCCCCGTCGACAAGGTGACGAAGAAGGACGGCGGGAGCAAACTGCTGACGGACCTGGGACGGGCGGCGCGGATCGTGGAGCGTGTGGCGCGGGAACTGGAGAAGTGCCCGGTGTCGCGGGAGGAGTGGGAGAGAAGGGAAGGGATTGGGCATCGGGCATTTTGCACCGGGGGAGAGGCATTCGGGATTCGGGATTCGGCATTCGGGACGGACGGAGAGGATGCGGCGCGTGACGGGGTGCGCGGGCCGGTGGTGGTGCCGCTGACGTGCAAGATTCGATTGTGCTGGCACACGGCGGACTTTGAGGCGGGGCGGGCGTGCTCGCCGGGGTTGGCGCGGGCGCTGGCGGACGCGGGCGTGGCGGGGGTGACGGTGCACGGGCGGACGACGGAGGACAAGTTCTCGGGGACGGTGCGGCTGGGAGGGATCGCGCGGGTGGTGGAGGCGGTGGGCGGTCGCGTGCCGGTGATCGGGAACGGGGACGTGCGGAGCGGGGCGGACGCGGTGCGGATGATGCGGGAGACTGGGTGCGACGGGGTGATGATCGGGCGGGGCGCGCTGAGCCGCCCGTGGGTGTTCCGGGAGGCGTGGGCGGCGGTGCGCGGGGAAGAGCCGCCGGCGGAGCCGACGGAGGCGGAAAAACTGGCGACGATCCGGCGGTTCTTCGACCTGATGCGGGCGCACCGGGACGATCGGTACGCGCTGTTCCAGATCAACCGGCGGGTGTCGTGGTTCGCGAAGACGCTGCAGCGGGACCTGGGGAACGGGAAGATGGAGAGCATCAAGCCGTTCAAGGAAGCGGTGCGGCACGCGACGACGGCGGGGGCGGTGTACGAGGCGCTGGAGCGGTTCGGGGCGGGCGAGTTGCGGTCGGGAGCGGAAGCGGCGGGCGAGGTGGAGGCTTAGCGCCAGGCATGTCGCCTGAACGGGGCATGGGGACGTAGCATTATTTTGGATCGTGCATCGGTCGGGCGCGTGGCCCGATCGACGCGCGGATGTACGAGGGATCGGCGATGCCCACGAGCACGGACATTCTGAACAAGGCGGAGAAGGCGTTGAAGGACAACCAGATTGCCGCGATGGTGTACAACGGGGCGGTGAAGCAGGGTGAGGAAGACATGGCGGCGTACGGGAAGGCCCGGGCGGAGTTGTCGACGAGCATCAACTCGATGAAAGGGTTGTGCGACAACGCGGACACGAAACTCAAGGCGTTGAACGCGGCGCTGTCGGAACTGAAGAAGAACGAGGCGGTGATGAAGGCCCCGGCGGACGCGAAGAAGTACGCGACGCTGACCGCGGGGCTGGCGGCGGAGATCAAGGAAGGGATGGAGCTGGACAAGAAGCTCACGGCGGTGCACGCGAAGGCCGCGCAGATGTTCAAGTAGGAAGGCATTGGGCATTGGGCATTCGGCATTCGGCATTCGGCGTTGGATGCTGGTGAGGTGCTGATGGTGCGCGCCGCGTAGGCGGGCGCGTTCCAGGAAGTGCCATGGTCGCGTCGGGTCGCGTCGGGTCGCGTCGGGCCGCGTCGGGCCGCGTCGGGCCGCGTCGGGCCGCGTAGGGCCGCGGTGGCGGATGGCTGCGGGATGGACTCGCGGCTGGGCGCGGGCGGATGTAGACTGCGCGCATGAGTACTGATGTCTTTTCGGCCGCGTTGCAGCGTCTGGACCTGGGGGCGGCGCACGCGAAGGTGCATCCGGAGACGCTGCTGCGGCTGCGCCAGCCGAAGCAGTTGATCGAGGTGTCGATCCCGGTGCGGATGGACGACGGGTCGCTGCGGATCTTCACGGGGTATCGGTGCAAGCACGACGACACGCGCGGGCCGGCGAAGGGGGGGATCCGGTTTCACCAGGACGTGACGGTGGAAGAGGTGAAGGCGCTGGCGTTCTGGATGACGTTCAAGTGCGCGTGCGTGGGGCTGCCGTTCGGCGGGGGCAAGGGCGGGGTGATCGTGGACCCGCGGACGCTGTCGACGGCGGAGTTGGAGCGCTTGAGCCGCGGGTACATGCGGGCGATCGCGTTCGCGGTGGGCGTCGATGTGGACGTGCCGGCGCCGGACGTGAACACGGGCCCGATGATCATGGCGTGGATGGCGGATGAGTACGCGGTGGTGACGGGGAAGCGCGAGCCGGGGGTGATCACGGGGAAGCCGGTGGCGGTGGGCGGGTCGCTGGGGCGTGACGACGCGACGGCGCGGGGCGGGTACTACGTGCTGAAGGAGTTGGAGAAGCGGCTGGGCTGGTCGGAGCGCAGCGCGAAGCGCGTGGTGATCCAGGGGTTCGGGAACGCGGGCGAGAACATGGCGCGCCTGTGCGCGGCGGACAGCGGGTACAAGGTGATCGCGGTGAGCGACCACACGGGCGGGCGGTACAACCCCGACGGGCTGGACATCGCGCTGCTGGCGGCGCACAAGGAAGAGACGCACAAACTGCTGCCCGCGGCGCGGTGCAACGCGGGGACGCGAGAGATCAGCAACGCGGAACTGCTGGAGCTGGAGTGCGACCTGCTGGTGCCGGCGGCGATCGAGAACGTGATCACCGAGGCGAACGCGGGGAAGGTGAAGGCGAAGGCGATCCTGGAACTGGCGAACGGGCCCTGCACGCCCGGGGCGGACGTGACGCTGCGCGGGAAGGGCGTGCACGTGGTGCCGGACATCCTGGCGAACGCGGGCGGGGTGACGGTGTCGTACTTCGAGTGGACGCAGAACAAGAGCGGGTTCTACTGGGAACTGCCGCGGGTGCACGAGGAGTTGCGGAAGAAGATGGGCGCGGAGTTCTCGGAGGTGTACGACCTGAGCGTGGAGAAGAAGATCGACATGCGGACGGCGGCGTACGCGCACGCGCTGCAACGCCTGGCGCCGGCCCTGGAGAGCACGGGGACACGCCGGGTGTACGCGAAGGAGTGAGGGGGGAAGGCATTAGGCATTGGGCATTGGGCATTAGAAGGGTGGATCGCTGCGCGTGAGGAGTCGCTGGCCGGTGGCGGGGTCGGTGAACTCCAGCGTGTGGGCGTGCAGGTGCAGTCGCTGGGGGCTCGCGTGCGGCGCGGGCGCGCGGGCGTAGAGCGGGTCGCCCAGCACGGCGGCGCCGAGCCCGACGCGCGGGGCGGGGGGTTCCTGCACGAGCGCGCGGGCGGGCGGGCGGGCGTCGTCGCGGGCGGGCCACCAGGGGTCGCCCGAGAACGCGGCGTGCACGCGGATCTGGTGCGTGCGCCCGGTGCGGGGCTCGAAGAGGACGCGGGCGTCGCGGGCGTCGAGCACGCGGTACATCGTGAGCGAGGGGCGGCCTTGCGCGAAGTCGACGACCTGGAAGGGTCGGTTGTCGACGTCGAGGCGGATGGGGAGTTCGATGGCGCCCTCGGGGGCGTCGGGGGTGCGTTCGAGGCGGGCGACGTAGGTCTTGACGACGGTGCGGCGTTCGAACTGGGCGGAGAGGTCGCGCTGGGCGTCGCGGGTGAGGGCGACGAGGAGCAGGCCGCTGGTGTCCATGTCGAGGCGATGGACGATGAGCGGGCCGTCGGCGCGGGGGAACATGGCGCGGACGCGCGACGCGACGCAGTCGTCCTTGCCGGGGCCCAGGCCCGGGACCGAGAGCAGGCCCGAGGGCTTGTCGACGACGACGAACGAGTCGCGCTCGAGGACGATGGCGAGCGGGGCGGTCACGGGGCGAGGGTACGGGCGGCGGGGTGGAGGCGCGGGGCGGGTGTGCGGGCCGGGCGTGCGGCGGGGCGGGTACGCTGTCGCCCATGACGACGCACCACTCCGGCGAACCCCCCCACTTCTCGGATCGGCACACGGACGGCACGCGCCCGGCGCTGGACGCGACGCACGACGTCGCCCTGCGGTCGTGGGTGGAATCGGCGAACGACCCGGCGACGGATTTTCCGATCCAGAACCTGCCGCTGGCGGCGTTCGAGGCGTCGCACGACGGGCACACGCACGCGCACCTGGCGACGCTGATCGGGGACGAGGTGCTGGACGTGTCGATGCTGGTGGAGGGCGGGTTCATCGGGCGGGACAAGAACGAGGAGGCGCTGGCGCGGGCGGTGACGATGCCGCACGCGTTCGGGCTGCTGCGGTCGCCCGCGCTGCGTCGGCAGTTGCGTGAGGTGCTGCAGCGGTTTCTGCGGGAGGACAGCGTGGGCGGGCAGTCGCTGCGGCGGATCCGCCAGAAGGCGCTGCGTCCGCGGCGGGAGACGCGGCTCATCGAGCCGGTGGCGATCTTCAACTACACGGACTTCTACGCGTCGGTGCACCACGCGAGCACGGTGGGCGCGATGTTCCGCCCCGACAACCCGCTGCTGCCGAACTACAAGTGGGTGCCGATCGGGTATCACGGGCGGGCGTCGTCGATCGTGGCGTCGGGGACGCCGGTGGTGAGGCCGCGGGGGCAGACGTTCAAGGACGGGGCGACGGCGCCGACGTTCGGCGCGTGCCAGATGCTGGACTACGAGTTGGAGGTGGGGTGCATCATCGGCCCGGGCAACCCGCTGGGGCGTGCGGTGACGATGCGCGAGGCGCGCCACTTGATCGCGGGGTACTGCCTGGTGAACGACTGGTCGGCGCGGGACGTGCAGAAGTGGGAGTATCAGCCGCTGGGGCCGTTTCTGGCGAAGAACTTCGCGACGACGATCTCGGAGTGCGTGGTGACGCCCGAGGCGCTGGAGCCGTTCCGGTGTGCGGCGTATGCGCGGCCCGAGGGCGATCCGCAGCCGCTGGAGTATCTGACGGACGCGGAGGATCAGGCGCTGGGGGGTCTGGACCTGGTGCTGGAGGCGCAGATCGTGACGGAGGAGATGGCGAAGCGCGGGATGGGCCCGCACACGCTGAGCAAGGGGCGGTCGTTCAAGGACATGTACTGGACGTTCCAGCAGATGATCGCGCATCACACGAGCAACGGGTGCAACCTGCAGCCGGGCGACCTGCTGGCGAGCGGGACGGTGAGCGGGCCGACGGCGGATTCGCGCGGATGCCTGCTGGAACTGACGTGGGACGCGCCGGGCAAGCCACGACGGGCGATTGCGTTGCCCAGCGGGGAGACGCGGACGTTCCTGCAGGACGGGGACACGGTGATCCTGCGGGCGTGGGGCGAACGCGAAGGGTTCCGGCGTGTGGGGTTCGGGGAATGTCGCGGGACGGTGGTGCGGGGGGAGTGAGGGGGACTACACGCAGACCGAGTCGATGCCGAATACGATGTCGTCGTTCAATGGAGTGGAGCCACCCGTGACAGTTGCCGCGACGAATGGAACCCGACGCACCCGAGCCGATGCCACCCGCATCCCGGTGGCGAGAGCGTACAGCGGCCCGGGGACCGAGCACACCCTGAATCTCGGCGATGCTCGAAGGCTCGATTGGATCCCTGACGAGTCCGTGCATCTGGTGGTCACGTCTCCGCCGTACTTCAATCTGAAGGAGTACAACAGGCACCCTGGCCAACTCGGCGCGATGGACGACTACGAGGCGTTCCACGACGCGCTGGATGAAGTGTGGAAGCACTGCTATCGCGTGCTGGTGCCCGGCGGGCGACTCGTGTGCAATGTCGGCGATGTATGCGTCGCACGCCGCGCGAACGGTGGGCGGCACCTCGTCCTGCCTCTTCACGCGGATATCGCTGTCCGGTGTCGCCGCATTGGGTTCGACTATCTGACGCCCATCCTCTGGAACAAGATCGCGAACGCCGTGTTCGAGGCGAGCGGCAACGGGGGCGGATTCCTCGGCAAGCCGTACGAACCAAACGCCATCATCAAGAACGATGTCGAGTACATCCTGATGCTTCGCAAGCATGGGAAGTACCGCAACCCCACGGAGGAGCAGCGGGCCACCAGCCGTCTCTCGAAAGACGAACAGGCGAAGTGGTTCCGGCCGATCTGGACGGATGTCACCGGGGCATCCACGAAGGACCATCCCGCTCCGTATCCGGTCGAGTTGGCCTACCGGCTCGTCCGCATGTTCTCGTTCACGGGCGATACTGTCCTTGATCCGTTCGCGGGCAGCGGAACGACCTCGATCGCGGCCCTCAAATGCGACCGCAACAGTATCGCCAACGAACTGGACCCCAAGTACCACGCGATGGCACAGAAGCGCATTCGTAAGGAACTAGAGCAAGGCCGCGTGTTCGCGGAACTGCCCTCGTTGGTTGTTCGCCGGTCCTGACCGACGATCGCCCGGACAGACGACTACTTGCGAATCTTGAGTTGATCGACTAGCAGCCCAATCGCCACGCCGATCTGCTCGCTGTTCTGCGATGCAAAGCACACCGCGTCGATGTACCGAGACTTCAGGCGGTTCTGGACGTTCACATGTTCGGCGGTGAATGGGTAATAGACGACCGCCGCGAAGAGCGCCTTGGGGTGCTTCTTCTTGAACTTGGTCGCCTTGTTGATGATCTCGTCGGCCCGCTTGTGGATGTCGCGCCTGGCCTCGATTCGTTTCACATCGATTGCGATCTCGATCCGTCCCGTCTCGGGCGCGGCGGCGTCGATCTCGAACGACTCCTCACCGACCTCGAATCGCCGTTTCTTGAACGTGTACCGCGTAAGTTTGTTGAGCGAGCCCACGATCGTTTGTTCCCATCGCCCTTTTCGAGCACGAATCTCCTTGTCCACAAAGAAGAACCGATCCAGTTCGCTTAGGGCCGGCACGGCCAGCTCCTGCGGCAGGAAAGGCTTGAGATAACCTGCGATCGCCGCTGCGTGCGATTCGCTCAGACGGGGCACATACGTGTCCAACCCTCGGATGTCCAAGTCCCGCTCGACCGCGCGCCCCGCGACGTTGCAGCACGCCATGAGCGGCTTGAGGATGCAGGGCTCGGCTTGGATCGCTGTGGCCAGGTCCAGCGCGGTCATGGCCGAGAAGTTGATGACTTCGATCTCTCGGAATTCGACGAACTTTGCGAACGCCCGGATCAGCGATGCCCGCACCTCGACCGACCGCGCATCGGCTTGGTTCTTCACCCATCCCATGTAATCGGCGTGCGAGTCGAATCCTTCGGGCATCTGGCACTCCCACTCGTAAGCGCGGAGTGTAAGCGATGCAGCAGGTGGCATGGGGAGGCCACAGGGCCCGGCCACCTCGATGCTGCGGTGTGGGGGGCGGTGCATCAGCCTCGGGCGTCCGCTCGGTGATGCTCGCGGTTCGGGTTTGGGCTCTCGTCGGCGCGTGCGTGGTGCGGTTGGGAACCTGACCTTCGCGGAGCCTCAGGTCCGGCGTCAGGTCCGGCGTCGTGGGGCGTGAGTTTGGGGTAGAAGCGCGTGATGCGGATCTGTTCCGCGGGTCGGGCGCGGGGCGGAACGATCAGGCTCCGCGGAAGAGGGCGGCGCAGGCGGTGTGCCCGTGGAGGAAGGAGCCGGAGGCGACGGGGCCGATCTCGCCGGCGGCGAAGAAGCCCGCGAGGGGCGGGCCGGCCTGCTCGGGGGCGGCGATGTCGAAGCCGACGCGGGCGCGCTGTTCGCCGGCGGGCTGGGGCAGGAACGCGCGGACGATGGACCCGGCGTCGTGGTTGGGCGTTTCGAACATCCGTCGGCCGCGGCTGGTGCAGGAGACGAGCAGCACGCCCGCTGGGGGCGCGTGGAGTTTCTGCGCGTCGAGGAGGAGGGCGAGGTCTTCGTGGGCGGTGCGGGCGTCGCGCATGTGGAGGCGGACGGTCTGGCCGACGCTGACCTGATCGGCGAGGGCGAGGGCGCCGTGGTTCTGGTCGACGCCGAGCACGTTGCGGATGAGGAAGTCGCCCCGTCCGAAGTGCTGCTTGTACTCGTTGACGACGCGGCCGACGAAGAGACCGCCCTTGAGCCCCTCGCGGGCGTCGTCGGAGAGTTCGCTGATGGCGTCGGAGACGACCTGCAGGGCGGGGCGGCCGCCGAGTTCGAAGATGATGTTGCGCTTGGCCTTCGTGACGACGCAGAGGGGGCCGAAGGGGCGGCAGCCCTGGGAGACGATGGCGTCGACGCGGAGGGGCCCGCGGATGGCGACGCCGACGCCGCCCCGGGATTCGACGGTGCCGTCGATGGCGAGGAGGTTGCCGCCGGGCTCGCCCGCGGCGGAGGCGAGCCCGCCGAGGATGGGGGGCGAGCCGCAGTCGCGGAGGGCGTCGTTGAGGGTGGGCAGGAGGCGGACGAGCGGGACGGAGAAGGGATCGGCGAAGAGGAGGACGGCGCGGAGGGCGTCGTCAGCCCCGAGGTGCGTCGCGATGCGGTCGCGGGCGGCGTCGGGATCGTCGTCGGTGATGAGGTCGTCGGTGCGGAAGGGCGTGAGCGAGACGCCCGGCAGGCGGGCGGCGAGGATGGAGAGCCCGGGGGATTCTTCGAGTTCGGTCCCGCCGCCGATGACGCCCGAGGCGGAGACGGCGAGGAGCAGGCCCGGCTTCAGGCGGGCGCGGACCTCGGCGAGGGCCTGCTCACCCTGGGCGACGAGGTGGCGCGAGAGGAAGACGAGGGCGAGATCGCAGGAGTGGTGCAGGGCGTCGGCGCAGGTCTCGGCGACGCGGGCGGCGTCGCGCGCGGCGTCGTCGCCCGCGGCGAGGCTCGCGGCGAAGACGGGGGCGTCGGTGGTGGCTGGATCGCGCGCGTGCACGGGCGAAGCGTAGGGAATGCGCGCGGTGTGGCCGCGGGTGAACGGTCCTGCCCGTTGGTTCAGCGGGGCGTGTCGGAAGGGGTGGCGCGGAGGGCGTCGACCGTGACGGGCGTGATGATGTTGAGTTGGAGCGAGCGGTCAACCTGGGCGTCGCCGATGACGCCGACGACCTGGCCCAGCATGCTGTCGAGGTCGAACTGGGAGGACGCGCGGAGGTAGCCGAGGGTGCGCGGGGCGGTGGCGCCGACGGAGACGATGCGGTACATCTGCGGGAGTTGGCGTCCGTCGTAGACGAGGCTGGGCTGGAGCTGGCCGACGATGGTGTAGTAGCGGGTGCGCTCGATCTCGCGGAGTTGCTCGGTGAGACGGACGCGGTCGGAATCGAGGAGGGCGCGGGCCTCTTCCTGGCGACGCATCCGGTCGCGGAACTCGCGGCGGATGTGCAGGGCCTCGCGGCGGCCTTCGAGTTGGCGGCGCTGGCCGGCACGCTCGGCGGGGGTCTGCTCGATGGCGCGATCGAACTCGACGATGAGTTCGTCGATCTCGCTCTGGAGGACGGGCTGGGCCCAGACCGTCTGGAAGGTGGCGTCGAGGCGCTCGACGGTGCCGACGGGGCGCGTCTCGGGGCGCGTCTCGGGACGCGGCGCGGGGGCGGGGGTCGGGGTGGGGGTGGGGACGATGGGCTCGGCGCCCGGCTCGGTGCGCTGGGTGATCTCGGTGGTCGGCTGGGCGGGCGTGGGGGCGGGCGTGGGCTGCGTGGCGTCGGGTGTGGGAGTCGGCGCAGGCGTGGGCGTCGCGCGGGGCGTGCCGGCGGGTGCGGCGGGCAGGTCGGGGAGGGCGGCGCGGGCGCGGTAGGCGGCGACCTCGGCATCGGTGGCGCGCCGGAGTTGGCGCGAGGGGACGAAGCCGTGCGCACCGGGCGGGGTATCGACGCGGTAGGCGGCGATGGAGCCGGCGGCGTCCCTGACCTCTTCCTGCACGCGGAGGGTGGTGCCGGTGGGCAGGGGCGTGTCGAAGAGCGACTTGTACGAGCCGTCGTAGCCCGAGGCGATGTTGCGGGCGCGGAGGCGGCTGGGGGCGGTGAGGGTGCCGGTGTTGCCCTGGACGGAGATGTCGACGGCGCGGACGAAGGCGCTCAGGCCCGCGGGGTACTGGATGCGGGACCAGCCGCCGCCCTCGGCGTCGACGACGACGACCATGGCGGTGGAGAGTTCGCCGACGCGGTAGAAGCGGTCGCCGTCGGCGCAGTGGATGGGCGCGCGGTCGGCGGTGGGCACGGCGAAGTAGGGCGCGACGTTCTGGACCTGCGCGAGGGCTGGCAGCGTTGCGGGGGCGATGATGGCGGCGACGATGGGGAACGGACGGAAGACGCCGTGCATGGGATCGGTTCCTTCTCGGAGGCGGCCCGGTCGCGCCCGCGTGCGGGGTGGGCGTGTTCCGTCACGCCCGAGGTGGACCCTCGCGGGGCAGACCAAGGATACGCGTTCGGGCGGGCCTTTGACCGAGCGCGCCAGGCCCGCTACGTTGTGTACCTGCGCGACGGGTGTCGCCCCTGGCGGGGTGATGCAGGAAGCGCTTGTCCGGCATGGCCTTAGGGCGACTGTCGCCCGGCGTCGGACGGACGGACGAAGCGGACGCACGATGCATCGACCCTTGTCACGCCTTGTCGTGCTCGCCCTGTGCCTCGCGGCGGGCGGGTGCCGCACGTCACCGTTCGAGCGCGAGGGCGAGCGTCTGCTGCGGCAGAGCGTGATCGACGCGGGGGAGCGCGAGTTGCGGGCGCCCGCGCGCCGGCCGGCGCCGCGCGTGACGCAGCGCGAGGACCTGACGAGGAACCTGGGGATCAAGCCCGAGTTCATGGACGAGTTGGAGCGGATGGCCGGGCCGGCGTCGTACGACTGGGGCTCGCTGTCGTTCGGCGAGGACCTGCTGGGGATGACGTCGGACGAGGCGCCGATGTCGCTGCAGCGGATCGTCCGATCGGCGGTCGAGCACAACGTGGCGGTGCAGTTCGCGCGTCTGGGCGTGAGCGTGAACGAGGCGCAGGTGCAGGCGGCGGAGGCGGCGTTCGACTGGTCGTTGTTCTCGACGGCGTCGTGGAGCAACACCAACTCGCCGCAGATCGCCAGTTCGTTCACCGGCTCGACGAGCCCGGTGACGTCGACGGCGTCGGAGTCGGTCTCGGGGAACGTGGGGCTGCGTCGGACGCTGATCGGCGGGGGGCGCGTGACGGCGCAACTGGACAACTCGTACATCGACAACAACACGCCCGGGCAGGTGAACCGCCCGAACCCGGCGGTGCAGCAGGCGTTCCTGCTCCAGTGGGACCAGCCGCTGCTTCGCGGGGCGGGGAGCGAGGTGACGCAGGCCGAGATCCGCGTGGCGCGGAACGCGGAGCGGACGGCGGTGCAGACGCTGCGCCGCGACCTGATGCGCGTGGTGACGGAGACGGAGCGCACGTACTGGGACCTGGTGCGGTCGATGTACGACGTGCTGATCCTCCAGCGCCTGCTGGACCGTGGCGTCGAGGTGCAGCGGCAGCTGGAGCAGCGTCTGCCGCTGGACGCGAACCAGGCGCAGATCGCCAGCGCGCGGGCGCGCGTGGAGGCGCGCCGGGCCGACCTGCAGCGGGCGCGGACGCAGGTGCGGATCCTCAGCGACCGCCTGAAGCAGTTGATCAACGACCCCGAGTTGTCGGTGGGCGACGAGGTGATCGTGCTGCCGGTGGACCGCCCGATCGACCAGCCGGTGAAGTTCAGCCTGCTCGAGAGCCTGCGCCAGACCGTGGCGAACCGCCCGGAGGTGCAGCAGGCGGTGATCGCGATCGACGACGCGTCGATCCGCCAGACGGTGGCGCGGAACGCGCGCCTCCCCGACCTGACGATGCGCCTCCAGACGCGCTGGTCGGCGCTCGACCAGGACCTGGGGAGCACGGCGAGCGACCTCTTCAGCGGGCAGTTCATCGACTACCTGGCGGGGCTGAACTTCGAGCAGGCGATCGGGAACCGGCGGGCCGAGGCCGACTACCGGCGACGGCGTCTGGAGCGGATGCAGACGGTGCTGGCGTACCGCAACTCGGTTCAGACGTCGGTGGCGGAGGTGAAGTCGGCGTTGAACCGGGTGAACCTGAACTACGCGCTGATCGGGCAGACGCGGGCGAGCCGCCTGGCGGCGGCGGAGATCCTCCGCGTGCTCCAGGTCGAGAAGGACTTCCGCCAGGGGTACAGCGTCGAGCGTCTGGACCTGGAACTGAACCGCCAGGAATCACTGGCGGCGGCGGAACGCGACGAGGTGCAGGCGTTGATCGAGTACAACCAGGCCATCGCGGAGTTGTTCCAGGCGATCGGGACGACGCTGGAGCGGAACAACATCCGCGTGGTGGTGCCGACGACGCAGGACACGCTGGAGGACTGGAGCGCGTCGCTCCTGCGGGAGTAGGGCGTGCCCGGTACACTCCCCCTCGCGTGAGCCAGCCCCCACACACCACCCCTCCCGTCCACCCGGACATCCAGGCGTGCGTGGCGCGGCTGCGCGCGGGCGGGCTGGTGGCGTTCCCCACGGAGACGGTCTACGGGCTGGGGGCCGACGCGCTGAACGAGCGCGCGGTGCGCCGGGTGTTCGAACTGAAAGGGCGGCCTCCGACCAACCCGCTGATCGTGCACGTGTCGGGTGCGGCGATGGCGCGGGAGGTCGTGCGCGAGTGGCCGGCGGGGGCGCAGCGCCTGGCGGAGGCGTTCTGGCCCGGGCCGCTGTCGATCGTGCTGGCGCGATCGCCGCAGGTGCCGACCATCGTGACGGGCGGGGGCGAGACGGTGGCGGTGCGGTGCCCGGACCATCCGCTGACGCTGGAGCTGCTGCGGGCGTTCGGCGGGCCGTTGGTGGGCCCGAGCGCGAACCTGTCGGGGCGGGTGTCCCCCACTACTGCGGCGCACGTGCGCGAGGCGTTCGCGGGCGAGGACGTGCTGGTGCTCGACGGCGGGGAATGCCGCGTGGGGATCGAGTCGACGGTGCTGTCGCTGGCGGGCGGGGGCGCGCGGGTGCTGCGTCCCGGGGTGATCGGGGCGGAGGCGATCGCGCGGGTGCTGGGGGCGGGGGTGACGTACGAGGAGCCGGCGACGAGCGCGGGCGCCGGCCCGCTGGCGTCGCCGGGGCTGCTGGCGTCGCACTATGCGCCGGCGTGCCGGGCGGTGCTGACGGACGCTCCGGGCATCGCGCGGCTGGTGCGTGAGGCGCCGGGGCGGATCGTGGCGCTGGCGGTGAGCGAGATGCGTCTGGCGCAGCCGCACGAGGTCATCCCCATGCCCGAGGACGCAGAGGACTACGCGCACGCGATGTACACGGCCCTGCGCATGGCGGACACGGCGCGGACGGGGCTCATCGCGATCGAGACGCCCCCCGAGGGCGAGACGGAAGAGGATCGCGCGGTGTGGCGCGCGGTGCGGGACCGGCTGACGCGGGCCGCGGGGGCGCGCTAGGGCTGTGTGGCGGCGTGCTCGACCATGAACGCCCAGAGGCGGCGGACGCTGAGCCCGCCGACGTCGCCGATCGTGGGTTCGTCGGGCTGGAGCAGGTACACCTCGCCCGCACGCGGGCTGTAGAGCGTGATGTCGACGTGCGCGTGGACGGGCTGCGCGCCGGTCTTGGAAGCAATAAACGCCTTGAACGCGTCGGTCATGGGCCCGGCGATGGAGATCGCGTTGTCGCCCTCGACGTTTGTGCGGGCGTTGGTGACGCAGGCGCGGAGAACCTGACGGATGGCGCGCCCGCCGGCCTGGGCGTCGAGGATCGGCTTGGCGACGGCCTCGAGGTCGTCGGAGCGGGATCGAACCCGGCCGAGTTCCGGGCCGGTGGTCGTGCCCGCGCGCGCGACGAGCGAGAACCGCCACGCGCCGTCCTCGCGGCGCATGACGGCGACGTGGGTCGCGTCGGCGCGCGGGTCGGGCGGGGGCGTGTCGGCGGCGGGCGGGAGCGGTGCGGTGACGAGCAGGCGCGGGAGTGCGGAGACGTCGGCGGGCTGGGCTCCTGGTCGACGCCGGCGTTGGTTGGCTTCGGTGGCGGCGTCGGGGTCGAACACGTAACAGAGGGCACGATCGGCGCGGATGTCGATGTCGACGACGCGTGAGAACTTCAGGATGACGGGGTTCATGGGGCCGTGCTTGATGGCCCGGGGCCAGTCGTTCCCGGCGTCGATCACCGCGGACTCGAATCCCTGAAGGTCGTCGGCCTGCGAGGGATCGATCGAGGCGCCGGCCATGACGGCGGACATTCGGAGCAGAAGCCGCAACTCGGTGGTGCCGAGCCGGTACATCTGGGAGACGTCGGAAGCGGAGCAGGCCTGCGCGTAGCGCAGGAGCGCGAGTTCGACGGCGGCGCGTTCGTCCGATTGGGCCCGGGCCGCCGGCAAGGAGACGGACATGAGCAGCACGATCAGCACACCCCAGCGCGTCGAACGGGTCGAACGTGTCGAACCTGTCATGGTCGGTTCCTCCGGGTTCTGCCCATGCTACCGCCCCGGGGGGCGGGGGGTTGCACAGAATGCGGCGGCGCGGCAGGATGCGCGGATGCTGTGTTTCAACCGTCGTGACCCGGGGCGTCGGCGCGGGTTCAGCGTGACGGACCTGCTGGCGGTGGCGCTGTGCGTGCCGCTGGTCGCGGCCCTGGGCGCGGTGCACGCGGATCGGGCGACGGCGTCGAACCGGGTGCTGAAGGACTCGACGCAGGTCCGCGGCATCGGCCAGGGGCTGATCCTGTGGGGGAATGCCAACAGCGATCAGTACGTGATGCCGGGCGAACTCGACCGTGAGAACAAGACCCTGCCGGCGGAGTTGACGAAGGACCTGCCCCGCAACATCGCGTCGGTGCTGGTCTTCAACGGGTTTCTCAGCCCCGAGTTACTCGTGAGCCCGTGCGAGACGAACCCGCTGATCGTGCCGCACACGGAGTACGAGTACTCGGAGCCCCGGCTCGCGGTGGACAGGAAGCAGGCGCTGTGGGACCCGGCGTTCCGGGCGTATCCGGTCGACGAGGACGGCCCGGAGCGTCCGGGCCAGGCGACGGGCGGGCTCTCGTACGCGTTTATCCCCTACGCGGGCGGACGGCGCAACAAGTGGTCGAACACGTTTCAGGCGACCGAGGCCGTGCTGGGCTGGCGGGGCCCGGCGTACGACGCGCAGGACGCGACGGAGACGTCGGCGTGGGTGCTGACGCCCCGGACGGAATCACCCCGGCGCGGCGTGGGGAGTCTGCGCACGCTCTTCCCCGTGCAGCGGGGCGGGGCGTGGAGCGGGAACGTCGCGTTCAACGACAACCACGTCGAACTGCTGACCAGGCCCGACCCGGAGTCGATCCCGTTCACGTTCTCGTCGCTGCCGATTGGACCCCGGACGCAGTTCGACAACCTGTTCGTGAACGAGAACGACCGGACCCGCCGCCCGGACAGCGAAGACCTCACGGGGGCGGCGTCGGCGAACACGAACAACTACCTCGCGACGTGGGCGCGCGGCACGGCGACCCGCGACGGCGGGCGCCAGCGCCTGGCCGACCTGGCTGGCGGGCTGTGGTGGGATTGATGGGTTCGGCCTGGTCTTACGCCTTCGGCGGGACGAGCCCCAGCGCCTTGCGGAGTTCGGCGATCTGGCCCAGGTGCCAGGCTTCGTGCCACGCGGCCTTGAAGACGGCGTCGAGCTTGTCGGTGCAGAAGGTCTGCGGCTCGCCCTCGCACGACGCGAGGAGATCGACCGGCCCGAGCGCGCGGAGCGCGGCACGCATGCGCTCGCCCGAGCGGGCGTAGAGGGCCTTCACGTCCTCGAAGGGCGGGTAGGCGTTGGCGTCGGGCGTGGGCGCGCTCTGCATGCCGAAGAGGCGTTCCTGATCGTCGGTGATGCAGGTGGGCTTGCCGTCGATGAGGCTGGCCATCCAGAGGTTGCTGATCGCGAGGTGCCCGAGGTTCCACAGGGCGTGGTTCGAGGTCGGGGTGGGCTGGGCGGTGGCGTTGGCCTGCGTGAAGGGTGCGGCGTACTTGGCCGTGACGCCGGTGGCGAAGTCGAACAGGGCGAGGGCGCGCTGCGCGAGCAGGCGCGCGGGGACCATGGGCTCGCCCGCTCCGCCGCTCTTGCGGGCGGGGGCCTTGGGCCTTGCCTTCGCGGCGGGCTTCGCGGCGGGCTTGGACTTCGGCTTGGACTTGGCGGCGGCCTTCGTCCGAGAAGGCGTGGGTTTCGCGGGTGCGCGACGCGCGGACTTCGATTTCTTGGCCATGGTGCGTGATCCTCCGGGGGCGTGATCGTACCCCGGCGGGGGCGGGGTCTACGCTTTGGCCCCTTGGCGGCCCCGCGGGGCGGGAACGGAGTGCAGCAGGCATGGCGACGCGAGTTCGTGTGGCGTTGGCGGCGGGCGACGGGATCGGCCCGGAGATCATGGACGCCACGGTCCACCTGTTCCAGGAGGCCGGGGTTCTCAACTTCGTGGACTTTGTCCCGGTCGAGATGGGCGCGCGCGTCTTCGCCGCGGGCAACACCCGCGGGATGACCGCCGACGCCATCCGCATCGTCGAGGACTGCGGGATCCTGTTCAAGGGCCCGATGGAGACGCCCAAGGGCGGCGGGGGCAAGTCGATCAACGTGACGGCCCGGAAGTTGTGGAACGCGTACGCGAACCTCCGCGTGTTCAAGTCGCTCCCGGGCGTGCAGACGGTGTACTCGCGGGCCGGGCTCGCGATCGACATGGCGATCGTCCGCGAGAACATCGAGGACACGTACGGCGGGGTCGAGCATCGCCTGTCGAACGACATGATCCAGTGCAAGCGGCTGATCAGCGCGCCCGGGTGCGATCAGGTGTCGCGCTTCGCCTTCGAGACCGCCCGCAAGATGGGGCTCACGAAGGTGCACTGCGGGCACAAGGCCAACATCATGAAGATGACCGACGGGCTGTTCCTCGAGCGCTTCCGCGAGGCGGCCAAGGCCCACCCCGAGATCGAGATCGCCGACGTGATCGTCGACGCGCTGTGCATGAACCTGGTGGTGAAGCCCCAGCAGTACCAGATGGTCGTGCTGCCGAACCTGCAGGGCGACATCGTGAGCGACCTGTGCGCGGGGCTCGTCGGCGGGCTGGGGTTCGCGCCCAGCGCGAACATCGGGAACCACATGGCGATCTTCGAGGCGGTGCACGGCACGGCCCCGGACATCGCCGGCAAGGGCGTGGCGAACCCGACCAGCCTCATCCTGTCGGGCCTGATGATGCTGCGCCACCTGTGCCTGGCGCGCGAGGCGGCGCTCATCGAGAACGCGCTGCTCGCGACGCTGGAATCGGGCGTGCGGACGGGGGATTTCGGCGACCCCGCACGCCCGCCCGTGGGCACGCGCGAGTTCACGAAGGCCATCGTCGAGCGCCTGGGCACGACGCCCAAGAGCGTGCCGGCGGTGCGCGTGCCCGAGGCCGGCGAGACGTGCTTCACCAAGCCCGCCCGCCCCGAGGCGCAGCGCGTCATCCGGACGTTCACGAACGTGGTGACGCACGTCGTGGGGTGCGACGTGTACCTCGACTCGCCCCTGTCGCCCGCGAGCATCGCCGAGGAGATGCAGCGGCTGAGCGCCGACACGCCCTTCGCGCTGACGCTGATCTCCAACCGCGGGACACAGGTGTGGCCCACGGGCAGCGTGTTCACCGAGTGCGTGGACTACTACCGCGTGCGGTTCGAACTGCGCGACGGCGTGACGCCCGGGACCATCGACCAGGCGCGGGCGATCGACCTGCTGCGAAACGTGACCGCGAAGTTCATTGTCTGTTCGTATGAACTGCTGCGGACCTTCGACGGAGCGAAGGGGTTTAGTTTGGCGCAGGGGCAGTAACTTCACTGAACCTTCGCTGTGTCCCCTTGACTTCTATTGAAATAGTGTCTAGTTTGACGACGTGACGTATTCAGGAGGCAAGATATGAATGCCGTCCGCCGTCCGCCGTCCGCCGTCCGCCGTCCGCTCTTCGCTAATCGCAGCCCCGCGAGTAACCATTGGACCGAGTGATGTGACTTCAGCACATCACTCCAGGGCTTCCATGAAGGCCCAAGCCAACATCCCTATCAGACTGGGCTGGCGACAAACTTACCTGTTCGCACTTTGTCTGGTATTTTTCGTCGTGGCGCTTCCGAGTGGTGTCTATGCGCAGAACTGGGGAGCGTGGGTCGCGGTTCCGATCGGTGAGTGTGCATGTCGAGACTGCTCGGTCAGCACCTACGCGCCGCCGGGCTGCACGCTCACGGTGACGTGCCAACGTCGTGACGATACCATTCAATCAACGACCGGCCCCGAGGTCGTCGAGTCCTCCGATCCGGTCGATTGCGAGTACTGCCCGATCTGCTGCGATAGTCCGCCATGCTCATGTGTTGGGCTGCCATCCATGATCGTTTGTGGGCTCGCTGAACTTCGTCTCGAAGACGTGATCGAGGAACTCTCCGTCAACCCGTGCCTGAACTTGACGGACAAGGCTCTCCTTCAGCAACTCCTCCTGGATGCAACCGGGTTCACGGGGCAGTCGGTACATCACTGTTGTGATGCAGACGCAGCGCTCTGCACGGAAACACTCACAGTAGCGAAACTCACGAAGTTTGAAGGGAGCCTCGCGACCCGCAACCATGAGTGGAGGGTCGTGCGGGTCTACGGCGGCTTTGGGTGTAATCTTGCTGGCACGTACTTTACTTCCTGCGGAACGGGGACGAGCACCGTCAAGGCGACGGTTGTGAATATTGCCGGTGCAGATTGCTTTCAGGACATCAAGAACTGCGGTCCCGCGTGCCCGTAGCGCACGCACAGGAGGGCTCGACATGAAGAAGGTCATTCGTTGGTCGTGCGTGGCAGGCATGGTTGTTGGTGTGCAGTTCTCTGCGGGCTTCGCGTTGGGCACGCCCCCCTGCGACGAGTTGCGGGCGTTCGAGGCTGCCGGGGCGCCGAGGGGCGGGGTGATGACGCCCGAGGTGGCGGCGCACTGGGCCGCGCGTCTGTTGGCGGCGGTGGATGCGGCGCCGGATGGGGAGTGCGCGTTCTCGCTGCGGACCGCGGCGATCGTGTCGCTGACGCAGGCGGGTGATGCCCGGGGTGCTGCGGAGGTGGCCGGGGCTGGGCTGGCGCACGAGACAGACCCGATCCGGCGGGCGCTGCTGGCGAACAACTTCATCGGGTTGCGAACGCGGGGCATGGCGCACCCGGACCATGCGACGCGGGTCGAATGTCGGGCCGCGGCGCTGGCGGGGCTGGAGGGCGTGCCCGCGCTCGACGACCTCCTGGAAGCGGACCGGTTCGAGGACATCGCCACGGTGATGCCGCTGCACCGGGTGGTGGCGTCGACGATGCCGGCGGGTGAGCGTGCCGCGGCGCTGGAGTCACTGCTGGCGCGGTGTGAAGCGATCAACGAGGCCGGGCGGACGCGGATTCTGCGGGAACCGGTGCGGTTCGATCAGAACGGGCTGGTGCGGGAACTGCTGGACGTGCGTCTGGGCGAGACAAACCCCCAGGCGGCGGCGGTGCTGGCGCTGATCGGGCGGTCGCTGGATCGAGACGGGCCATCGACACGGGCGAGCCTGCTGATACGGATCACTTCTCGATCTCGTGCGTGAGGTAGGTACATGCACAGACCGACCGGAGGAGTTCCGGGGTGAGCTTCTGCCACGCCTGGGCGCCGGCGTCGAGCAGGTGCTTGTAGTTGTCGTAGGCCCGATTGCTCAAGTAGTGGCTGCGGA
>VFQQ010002160.1_pt1 | contig 23502 bp, 29 predicted proteins | sample 3512341 | NCBI WGS metagenome assembly VFQQ01 (sample SAMN10412373, study PRJNA504923) | tailings metagenome | isolation source: Relicate 2 Philex TSF1 revegetated site | place: Philippines: Tuba, Benguet | collected 2017-08-29 | reverse complement strand
CGGGGCGACGCCGAAGCAGCCGATCATCGGTTCGAGCGGCAGCACGAAATTCTCGAGGCCGAGCGGCGGGTCTTTCAGCTGGGTCGTGCCGCCCTGGCGGTCGATGCTCCAGGTGACGCGCTCGCGCGACGGCAGGTCGCGTACCACCTCGGGGTCCACGACATTGCCGGCCAGCGACGCACGGGTCCAGCCGGTGGCGCGGTTGGGCGTCATGCGCAGGATTTCGACCTTGAGCGCGTCGCCGGGCTGGGCGCCCTCGACATAGATCGGCCCGTTCATCGGGTTGGGCCCATGCGCCCGCTCGATGCCGTCCTTGTCGTAGCCGGCGGCATCCAGCGTTTCGGTGATGACGGTGTCGCCCGAGGCGATTTTCAGCGCGGGCGGGACGGTGCCCAGCACGTTGTGCCAGACGATCGGGATGAATTTGTGCGTTGTCATGGGGCGAGAGTGGCAAGGGCGAGGGCGGTTGGCAAGCGGGTGCCGGATGCGACGTTGGTGGGGGCGGCGCCGATGTCTCAGTCGGCGATCCTCTCCCGCCTGCAGGGGAGGAGCGCCGACTGCGGGTTCGGTTGCTATGAGAGCGACCCCAGCCACTCCTCATACTCCGCCTCATGCATCCCCTCCCAGTTCCCCATCCCCAGTTTCGTCAACAGCCCCCGGCGCGGGGGGATAAACGAGTAGATCCGTCGCTCCGGCACACCTTCCTTCCACTGGAGGTTGAAAGCGCTCAGTTTCGGGAAGAATTCCATGTCGGCGTAGGGCAGGTGGTCGTGGATCCACCAGGCGATGGCTTCCCAGCGGCCGGTGCGCTCGTACCAGGGCAGGAAGGCGTGGACGACGATGGAGGCGGTGGCGCCCATGCGGCCTGCGGCGTCGCGGCGGTCCCAGATGTGGCCGGCATAGTTCTTCTCGTTCTGCGAGCAGTTGAGGTCGTGCCTGTTGCCGTAGTCGTTGACGGCCGGGGCGCGGTAGGCCGAGCGGATGGAGATGCGGCCGAAACGGGCCCAGAGCGGCTCGAGCAGGTGCTCACAGAGACCGCGTCCGGCGGCGATGGCGAGGTCAGGGTCGTCCGGGATGTTGGGGATGCCGTAAAGGCTAGCGATCTCGGAATGGAGGAAATCGCGGAAGAAGAAATTCTCCGAGAGCCGCACGCGGCCCATATCCTCGAGGGCGCGCATCGAACGTGGTTTGCGCATTCATCTCTCCTTCAGGCGCGGTCTTGCATCTGGCGGCCGGCGGAGGCCTACACTAGGGTGCCGCAACGGCCCCAGGCCACCCGCTTTCGACTGGAGTTTCCCATCATGAAGATCCGGCTCGCCGCTGCTGCCCTGGTACTCGCATTGACCGGTGCGCCGGCAATGGCGCAGACCGATGCCGACGTGACCGGCGCGATCGAGACCAATTTCGGCGATGCGGCGCCGTTCATCGAGGCATTCGACGCCATCCAGGCGGCGGTTGCCGATGACGATGCGGAAACCTTCGCCGAGTGGGTCAACTATCCGTTCGCGGTCACCGTCGATGGCGAGGACTATTCGTTCGAAGGGCCGGAAGGCGTGATCGAGCACTACCAGTCGATGATGACCGACGAGATCAAGGCGGTGATCGTGGGCCAGCAGTACAAGGACCTGTTCGTCAATGCCGAGGGCGTCATGTTCGGCGACGGCCAGCTCTGGCTCAACGGCATCTGCCAGACCGAGACCTGCGATATCTTCGACGTGCGCATCATCACGGTGCAAGGCACCGGCAACTAGGGAGCTGCGGGGGCATGCTGCAGGTCATTTCGCTGGTCGCCATCGCCGCGTGGGCGATGACGGCCGCCCTCGCGGCCGGGCGCCGCAACATGGACTGGTTCGGGGTCTGCGTGCTCGCCTGCGTCACGGCGCTGGGTGGCGGCACGATGCGCGATACGCTCCTGGGCCACTATCCTCTGCTCTGGGTCGCTGATCCCAACCTGCTGCTGATCTGCTGCGCCGCAGCCTTGGTCACCATCGCGGCGGCGCGCTTCATGCATGCGCTGCGCTGGCCGTTCCTGCTGCTCGATGCGGTGGGGCTGGTCATTTTCACCATCACCGGCTGCGACGTGGCGATCTCGATGGGGCAGTCGCCGATCATCGTCATCGTCGCCGGCATGATCACCGGCATTGCGGGCGGAATCATCCGCGACGTGCTCTGCAACGACGTGCCGCTGGTGTTTTCGAGCGAGCTCTACGCCACGGTCTCGATCGTCACCGGCGTCATCTACTTTGCGGGCCTGCAATACGGCTTTCCGCAGGATTTCGTAGTGATCGCGGCGGCGGCCATCGGCTTCACGCTGCGCGTCCTTGCGATCGTCTTCAAGCTGCAGATGCCGAAATTCGTCTACGACAAGGACCTGCGCTGATGGTCCGGCCGGTGCGCATGCAGGTCAGCCGCAAGGGCGGCTTCAACCTGCAGGATGCATCGCATGCCCTCAACGGCCTGCCGGCCAAGCTGGTGACGCGGCCGGGCCCGTGGGGCAATCCTTTCGCCATCGACGAGGTCGCCGCGACCTACGGTCTCGACAAAGCCGCGGCGCAGGCGAAGGCGGTCGCTATGGCGGGCGACTGGCTGCGCGGCGCGCTCGATCCGGCGCTGTCGCCGGGCGATCCACCCTCGCGCGAGGTGATCCGCCGCGAACTCGGCGGTCACAACCTCGCCTGCTGGTGCAGGCCGGGCACGCCGTGCCACGCCGACGTGCTGATCGAACTGGCCAACGGCTAGCGTATCACCGGACCCGGGATGGCGCTGCTGATGTCCTTGGCGGCGGCGATGGCGGCGAGGCGGAGGTCTTCCATGCGGCCCGGTTCGGTGCCGGCGAGGAAGGGGATCGAAAGGGCGGCGACCATCTGGCTGCGGCTGTCGAAGATCGGCGCCGCGAAAGCCAGCACGCTGGCGAGGCCCTCGCCCTTGTCCTGTGACCAGCCGAGGCGGCGGATGCGGGTCAGCTCGGACGACAGGCGCTTGGGGTCGGTCAGCGTTCTCGCCGTGAACGCCGGGAGCGGGCGGCTCAGCCAGTCCTGGCGCTCTGCGTCGGGCATATAGGCCAGCAGCAGTTTCCCCGCGGCGCCGGCATGGGCGGCGAGGCGCTGGCCGGGTGACACCGAGAGCGCATATTCCTTGCGCGTGGTGGCGGTGGCGAGCACCAGCGTGCCGTCCTTGTCGATCACCGTGAGCTTGCAGGCCTCACCGATCTCGGCCGAAAGCCGATCCATCACCGGTTGCGCCACGGCCGCGAGATCGACCGAGCCAGCCCCGCTCGCCACATGCGAGGCGAGGGTCAGCAGCCGGCTGCCGAGCGAATAGGCGCCGGCATCGTCGCGGTGCACCATGTCGTGCAGCTGCAGCGTGTTGAGGATGCGGTAGATCGTGGTGCGCGGCAGCTTGAGCGCCGTCACCAGGTCGCGAATGGTGGCGCCGGCCTCGCGCCGTTCCAGCTGCGCCAGCACGTCCATCATCCTGTCGATCACCGGAATCCGGTGCTTCATCGCGGCATCGGCAAAGCCGGCCTTGGCGATCGTTTCCGCCATCCCCCACGGACCTCGTTGACAATTTTCCGGCTTCGCTCATATCATGCATTATTGAACTGGCAAAGTTCAAATATGAATTGAAAGACTCGCCGGGCAAACGGCAGCGAACATTCGGGAGGCCTGCGATGAACCACGCCGAAAAGCGGCTGGCCGATACGGCCGTGCGCTTGAAACAGCTCAATACAGCTGCCGTCTACGACATCATGGATGCGATGGGCCTGCCCAATCAGTGCCTCGATCTCGGCATCAAGCCGCTGGATCGGGGCATGCGGATCGCCGGGCCGGCCTTCACCATCGCCTGCGCGGCCGATGCGCGGGTGGACTGGGAATATGACAACGACGAAGTGAAGCGCTTCACCTTCTTCCGTCGCATGTATCGCGGCTGCGTGGTGGTGGTGTCGTCGGGCGGCGAAAATCGCGCCGGGCACTGGAGCGAGCTGATGAGCGTGAGCGCGCAATCGCGTGGCGCTGCCGGCATGATCGTCGATGGCGGCGTGCGCGACGGCAACATGCTGCTCGACATGCCGGACTGGCCGGTTTTCACCCGCTATCTCAGCCCGATCGAGGCGCGCGGCCGCACGCGTATCCGCGCCATCGAGGAGCCGATCGCGGTGGCCGGCTCGCTCACCTCGCAGGTGCGCATCGTGCCGGGCGACTGGATTTTCGGCGACATGGACGGCGTGGTGGTGATCCCCGCCAAGAATGTCGAAGAAGTGGTGCGCCGCGCCGAGGACATGGGCGGCATCGAGGAACTGGCGCGAGCGGAAATCCGCAACGGCGCCGATGTGACGACGGTGTTCGAAAAGTACGGAGTGCTCTGACCGCGCCTGCGCCCTTCGGGCTATCGCGCGGCCGGTAAGAACGTGATTTCATCGACGAAGTCGAAGAACAACAAGGAGACTTCGCCGATGGCACGCATTGCCTATCTCACCGGCATCGAATTTGGCGCGGGCAGCATTTCCAGCCTCGCGGATGCCACGGGGGAACTCGGCATCAAGCGGCCATTGCTGGTGGCCGACAAGGGCGTGCAGGCGGCCGGGCTGGCGGCGAAGGCGCTGGCGCATCTGCCCGCCGGTACGCCGGTGTTTCTCGATACGCCGCCCAACCCGACCGAGTCGGCGGTGAAGGCCGCGCTGGCGCAATACAAGGCGGAAGGCTGCGACGGCGTGGTGGCGATCGGCGGCGGTTCGCCCATCGATCTCGCCAAGGGCGTGGCGCTGCTGGCGACGCATGAGGGCAATCTCGAACAATACGCCATGATCTATGGCGGCCTCGACAGGATCACCGCAAAGGTCGCGCCGCTGATCGCGGTGCCGACCACTGCTGGCACCGGCGCGGAGGTGGGGCGGGCGGCGCTGCTGACGCTCGACGATGGGCGCAAGCTGGGTATCATCTCGCCGCACCTGATCCCGAAGCGCGCCATCTGCGACCCCGAGCTGACGCTCGGGCTGCCGTCGATGCTGACGGCGGCGACCGGTCTCGATGCGCTGAGCCATTGCATCGAGACGTTCTCGTCGCCACGGTTCAATCCGCCCGCCGACGCGATTGCGCTCGACGGAGCCGGGCGCATCTGGCGCAATCTCGAAAAGGCCACGCATGAGGGCCGCAACCTCGAGGCGCGCACCGAAATGATGATGGGCGCGGTGATGGGCGGCCTCGCGTTCCAGAAGGGCCTCGGCGCCGTGCATTCGCTGAGCCATGCGCTGGGCGGACTGCAGGACCTGAAACTGCATCACGGCACGCTTAACGCCATCCTGATGCCGCTGGTGGTGCGGTTCAATGCCGGCGAAATCCACGACAAGCTCGACAGGCTCAAGGTTGCGATGGGGCTGCCGCACGAGGCGATGCTCGGCGACGAGCTCGATGCGCTCAACCGCCGGCTGGGCATCCCGAAGGGGCTGGCCGAGCTCGGCGTGACGCCGGCGCATTTCGACTGGATCATCGAGCGGGCGCTGGCGGACCACAGCCACGCCACCAACCCGCGCGTGCCGAGCCCCGGCGATTATCGCGCCATCCTCACCGAGGCGATGGGCTAGCGCTCAGTCGACGAACAGGTCGGGATATCGGGCGGCCAATTGCGGCAGCGAGGTGAGGATCTCGCGGAGGTGGATGTGTACCGCCTCCTCCGCCGCGTCCGGCGAACGACCCTCGATGGCGTCCACGATGGCCTTGTGCTGGTCGATCAGGGTCTGGAGCGGGGTTGCGTCGGGCATGGCGAGCCAGCGCACCCGGTCCATCTGGGCCTTGAGATTTTCCAGCACGCGCCAGGCGTGGTCGCAGTCGGCGGAATGCGCCAGGGCCTCATGGAAGGCCTCGTCGAGGCGCATGAAGCCGGCATGATCGGCGGCGTCGGCGCGGCGCTGCTGGTCCTCGATGATGTCGCGAAGGATGGCGACCTGCGCGGGCGTCGCCTCCATCGCCGCCTTGCGGGCGATGGCGACTTCGATGGCTTCGCGGATGAAGCGGGCGTTGCGCACTTCGCGCTGCGAGATCATCACCACGAAGGTGCCGCGCTGCGGGCGCACTTCGACCAGGCTGATCTCGGCCAGCTTGATGAAGGCCTCGCGCACTGGCTGGCGCGAGACGCCGAGCTGACGTGCCAGTTCGGCTTCGCTCAGCGGATATCCCGGCCGCACCTGCAACTGCACGATGGCCTGCCGGATGGTGTCGAAGACACGGTTGCCGCGCGTCGACTGACGGATATCCGCGTCCTGCGTCAGAACCTGAAAGGCGAAAGCGTCGGTCATCTTGACGTCCGGGTTGCTACCATACCAGTGTGTGCCCGCAAATCGGTCGACACCATGATCGACCTCTCCGGAGCATGAGCTCGGAGATAGCATCGTTCTGCTAAAGCCTTGGAGTGAGTTTTCGATGAAGCAAACCTGGCGCTGGTTCGGTCCGGCTGATCTCGCCTCGATCGACGATGTGGTGCAGGCGGGGGCCGAAGGCATCGTCACGGCGCTGCACCATGTTCCCAACGGGCAGGTGTGGACGCCCGAAGAGATCGCCAAGCGGCAGGATCTGGTGCGCTGGCGCAAGGACGGTTCACCGTCGGGTCTCGAATGGGACGTGATCGAAAGCCTGCCGGTGTCCGAGGACATCAAGAAGCAGAAGAACAACTGGCGCGAGCACGTCGCCAACTACAAGACGAGCCTGCGCAATGTCGCCGCCTCGGGCATCGAAGTGGTCTGCTACAACTTCATGCCGGTGCTCGACTGGACGCGGACGGCGCTGCGCTGGCCGCTGCCGACCGGCGCCTCGTGCATGCGCTTCGACATCAACGATTTCGCCGCCTTCGAAATCCACATCCTGAAGCGCGCCGGCGCCGACAAGGCGTTCGCGCCCAAGATCGTCGAAGAGGCCGGCCGCCGTTTCGCCGCGATGAGCGACGAAGACAAGACGCAGCTGTCGCGCAACGTCACCATGGGCCTGCCGGGCTCGACCGAGAGCATGACGCTCGACGATGTGCGCGCGCATCTCGCCGAATATGACGGGATTTCGGCCGACCGGCTGCGCCAGCATTTCGTCGATTTCCTCAGCGAAGTCGTGCCGGTGGCCGAGGAACTCGGGCTCCGCCTCTGCTGCCACCCGGACGATCCGCCGTTCTCGCTGCTCGGCCTGCCGCGCATCATGTCGACGGCCGCCGACTACAAGCACATTCTCGACGCGGTGGACTCGCCGGCCAACGGCATGACGTTCTGTTCGGGTTCGCTCGGCGCGCGGCCGGACAACGACCTGCCGGCGATCATGCGGCAGTTCGCCCCCAAGGTGCACTTCCTGCACCTCCGCAACGTCAAGCGCGACAATAACGATCTGGTCGGCTCGTTCTTCGAGGCCGAGCATCTGGGTGGCAATACCGACATGGTGGCGCTGATCGCCGCCATCGTCGAGGAAGAGCGCCGCCGCAAGGCCGAGGGTCGTGCCGACTGGCAGATCCCGATGCGTCCCGACCACGGCCAGGACATTGTCGACGACCTCAATCGTCGTGCGCAGCCGGGCTATCCGACCATCGGCCGCCTGCGCGGTCTCGCTGAACTGCGTGGCGTGATGACGGCGCTCGAGCACAGCCAGTACGGTCTCAACGGATGATCCGTTTCGGGCTCGTCGGCGGCGGCTGGCGAGCCGAATTCTTCACCCGCATTGCCCGCGAACTGCCGGAGAGATTCCAGTTCGCGGGTGTGGTGCAGCGCGATTTCGCCAAGGCGCAGGCCTTCGGCGCGAAGTGGGGCGCACCGGCTTTCGAGAGCTATGCGGGTCTGAAGGACGCCGGCGTCGATTTCGTCGTCGTCTCGGTCAAGCCCGAGGCACACCCGGCGATCCTTGCCGAACTGCATGCGCTCGGCCTCGCGGTCCTCTGCGAGACTCCGGCAGCGCTCGACCTGCCGGCCATGATCGAGATCTGGCGGCTGGTCGAAGCCGGCATGACGCTCCACATCGCCGAGCAGTACCTGTTCCAACCGCTGCATGCGGCGCGGTTGAAGCTGATCGCCGACGGGGCGCTGGGGCAGGTGAACTCCACCCGCGTGTCGGTGGCGCACGGCTATCACGGCGTCAGCCTGATGCGGCATTATCTCGGCATCGGTTTCGAGAATGCCACCATCCGGGGCAAGCTGTTCAACGCGCGCGGCCTCGAAGGGCCGAGCCGCTTCGGCTGGCCCGAAAGCGAACGTTTCGTCGCCAGTGAGCAGTTGCTCGGCGAGTTCGATTTCGGCGACCGGCTCGGTCTCTTCGACTTCACCAATGTGCAGTATCGCTCGCCGGTGCATTCGATGCATGTGGTGGTGCGCGGCGACCGCGGCGAACTCTCGGACTTCGAACTCCGCGCCATGCCGACCTATGGCGAGCCGCAGGTGCGTCCGATCACCCGCGTCGACTCCGGCCGCTATTCCGACCTCTACGGCTACGCCATCAAGTGGCTGGCGTGCGGCGATGACGTGGTCTGGACCAACCCTTATCCCGGCGCCCGGCTGATGGACGACGAAATCGCCATCGCCGTCGCCATGGATAAAATGACGGGCGAGGGACCCTATCCCTATGCGTTCGCCGCGCAGGACCAGTATCTGGCGCTGCTGATGCGGCAGGCGGCGGAAACCGGCGAGACGGTCAGGTCCGAACGGCAGCCCTGGGCTGGCTAGCTCTGTCCCAACCGGGCGGCGAGGACCTTCTTGGCGAACTGCCTCGACTCCGGCACGGCCAGTCCGGTGCTGTCGCGAATGCGGATCAGCAGGCCCTCGATCACATCCCTGAACATGGCGCGTTCCTTGCCGAGGAACAGCGATCTGCCATCGCGGGTGACGAGTTTCAGGGTGACCGTGCTCGCGGCGCTCGTCCCGTCGGTCCTGATGCGGTTGATTTCGAGGGCCAGTGTCATCACGTTGTCGAAGCTGATGGTCATGGCGGCTTCGGACTTCTGCGTGTGGCTGGTGGTGACGCGAACCTCGCGCCGGTCATTGTCGAAGTCCGTGACCACGCGGGTGACATGCGGGATGAAGGTCGTCGCGATGAAACCGCCGCCTGCCAGCGCGGCAAGTGTGCCCCATATCAGCCAGCCCTGGGGCGTCAGGGCAGTGAAGATCAGAAAGCCGGCGGTCGCCGCGCCTGCAATCAGCCACCTCGTCGTGGGCGTGTGGCGCGGTGGCTGCGAATACACCAGCATCAGGCCATCGCCCTTGGTGGCGTTGTAGAGCTCCATCCTGCTAGTCCTCCAGCAGATACCCCTTGCGGCTTTGCAGCGGCTGGGTGCCGACGATCTTGGCGATGCCGGCGCCGCGCGGCACATATTTGTAGCGCGAGCGGCTGAGGATGAAGCCATCGGTGCCGGCGAGGATCGGAGTGCGGGCCATGAAGGCCTCCGGTCCGTCGAGCGCGATCAGGTCAGCAATAGGCTGCCCCTTCTTTACCTGCTCGCCGAGTTCGACCCGATAGGCAAGGAGGCCGGGCTTTTCGACGCGGACGATCTCGGTGGCTTCGAACGGGGTCGCTTCGGGCATCGGCTCGGGCTTGTTGCCCGGATCGTCGTCGATGAGGTTGCGGCCGCAGAGGAAGCCGTAGAGGCGGCGGGCATCGTCGGCGCCGCTGGTCTCGAACACGTCGAACTGGCCGCGATATTCGAGAGTGGCGGTGGCGCTGGCCATCGGCACCGGCTTGCCCGGATTGGTGGCGGCCACCTTGCGGTAGAGCTGGGGCAGCACTTCGTCGAACGAGCCGCCGCCGCTATCGGCCGCGGTCAGCGTGGCGCGCGAGCCGATCCAGTCGGCGAGGTCCTGCAGTTCGGGCATCAGCTCGGGCGAGGTGAAGATATGCATCTGCGCGTCGTCGTCGCAGTGCAGGTCGAGTACGAACTCGGCGTCATGGGCCTCCCGCAGCACCAGCAGGCGCAACTGCTCGGCGGCGCTGCGCGGCTGCTGGCTGTCGATCCACTGCGCCACGCTCTTCCGTATCAGCGCGACGTTGAAGGCTTCGTCGTCCTTGAGGCGACCGGCGAGTTGCTGGCGGACGGCGGAGAACAAATCGGGCCAGCGGCGGTTGTAGTTGATGCCGGTATTAGGGTCGTAGCGGCCGATGTGATGGCGGAACGACAGGTTGCCCATACCGAGCGGATTGACCAGCGGCATGACGGTGAATCGGGCGCGTGTCAGGTTGCGTTCATCGGCATGGCGCAAAAGCGGCAAAAGGTGATGCAGCACCATGGTGCCAGGGTGCTCGTCGGCATGCAAAGCAGCCTGCAAATGCACCTTTTCCGGGGCATTGGCGGGTCCGACGATGTAATAGTTGAACTCTGTGGTCTCGCCCGGCGTATCGCCGCGAAGCAGCACGGTTTTGCGTTCAAACGCCATTCATTTTGCTCCTGCCGCCCAGCCGGAAACGAAGCGGCGCCGCCTCCGGCATGTGTCGCGTCAACCGGCGGTACACGAGTCCGAAGACGAAGAAAATCACCAGCGAGATGCAGAGGAAATAGAGCGCCGCGACCGAGAAATGCAGGAAGGCGTTGTAGTCGCGCTGGAACAGGTCGCTGGCCTGGCTCATCAGGTCGCGCTGGCCATCGATCACCGGCAGGGTGAAGTAGACCAAAGCCGTGGCGTGGAAGAGAAAAACCACCTCGTTGGTGTAAGCCGGCCAGGCGATGCGGATGAGATGCGGCCAGGTCACGCGGCGGAACATCTGGGCCGGGTTCATGCCGTAAGCGCGGGCCGCTTCGATCTCGCCGCGGGGCACCACCAGTAGCGCGCCATAGAGAATTTCGGCGGTGTAGGCAGTGGTGTTCAGCGCCAGGATCACCGGCCCGACGAACAGCGGATGCAGCACCAGCCAGTCGATGCCCAGTGGCTTCCACACCGGGATGTTTAGGGCCAGCGCCAGCGAATAGAACATGAAGAGCTGGATGAAGAAGGGTGAGCCGCGGAAGGCATAAATGTAGGCGCCGCAGAGTCTTGCGACGAGTTTGTTGGGCGATGCGCGACCCAGCGCCATCAGCACCGCGAGCGCGAAGCCGAGCGGGATGGAGGCGGCGGCGAAGTAGAGGTTGAACAGCGCCGGCCGGGCGAGCAGCGAGATTTCGTTGAGGATCACGTCCATCAGCCGCGACCCGCCACAGCCATGCCGCGCGAGGCCCAGCGGGTGAGGGCCGCAAAGCCGCGCTCGGAGAGCCAGGTCACGAGGATGTAGAACACCAGCAGCGCCAGATAATAGCCCCAGCGCCAGTCGCCATGGATGATGCCGGCGCTGCGCGAAAAGTTGGGCGCGCCGAGCAGGTTGGCGCCGCGGACGATGTCGGTGATCTGCAGCAGCGAGAGCAGCGAGGTCGCCTTGATCAGCAGCAGCCAGCAGTTGGAGAGGCCGGGCAGCGCGTAGATCCACATCTGCCGGATATGGATGCGCCAGAGCACCTGGGACTTGCTCATGCCGAAAGCGCGGGCGGCCTCGAGCTGGCCCTTGGGCACGGCGTTGAGCGCGCCGAAAATCACATTGGCGGTGAAGGCTCCATAGACGATGCCGAGCGAGACCGAGGCGAGCAGCAGGTATTCCCAGGTGCCGAGATACCAGTTGGCGGCCGGGCAGGGCGGCCAGACACCGGGCGTTCCTTCACCGGGAGCACAGGCACCCTGGGCGAGGAACAGTTCGACCAGCTGCTCGAAGGCGAGCGGGAAGAACAGGAAAAACAGCACGTCGGGAATGCCGCGCACCATGTTGGTGTAGCCGGCGCCGAGCAGCCGAAGCACGGGATTGGGCGAGGTGCGGAGAGATGCGCCGCCCAGGCCGAAGAGCAGCGCGAACAGGCCGCCGAGCAGCGCAGCATAAAGCGTGTACTGAAAGCTGATGTACCAGTTCAGGTGCCGCCCGTTGGTGAGGTACGACGCCCAGAACGCGAGATCTTCCATCCCGGCTTGCCCCCGAGTGCGGGCGGGCCCGCATGGACCCGCCCGTCACGACTTAGTTGTAGAACGGACCCTTGCGTTCCGGGAACCACTTTGTGATCAGCCCGTCGATGGTGCCGTCTTCCTTGGCAGCGGCCAGGGCAGTGTCGAGCTTGCCGAGCAGTTCGGTATCGGCCTTGCGGACCGCGGCGCCGACGCCGCCACCGATCATGACCTCGTTGTCGCTGGTCTTGAGCGCGCCGCCCGATGCCGCCACGGTCTCGTCGATATACGAGCTGTCGGCGAGGATGACGTCGACATTGCCGGCCATCAGGTCGGCCAGGGCGTCGGGAGCAGTGGCGAAGGTCGACAGGGTGTTGTCGGCCGCGAGGTTGGCTTCAGCGTAGCCGGCCTGGATGGTGCCGGTCTGGGTGCCGATCTTGAGGCCCTTGATGTTGGCGGGATCGAAGTTGGTGCCCGAGAGCATCATCCAGCCAGCCGGATCCGGCGGAGAATAGTCGGCGGTGAAGTTGACCGCTTCCTTGCGTTCGTCGGTGATCGACATGCCGGCGGCGATCACGTCGTAGTTGCCGGCATTGAGGTTGGGGATGATGGTGTCCCAGGCGGTCTGCACGAAGGTGCATTCAAGGCTGGCACGACGGCAGAGCTCATTGAGCACGTCGATGTCGAGGCCGGCGAGCTTGCCGTCGGCGTCGACGAAGTTCCAGGGTTCGTAGGCACCTTCGGTGCCGATACGGATGGCCTGTGCATTGGCTGCGGTAGCGGACAGCGCCAGGATAGCGGCTGCCACGAGGGCGAGCTTCTTCATTGTTATACTCCTACATAGGCCGACGCTCCTGACGAGCGTCGAATTCCGCCTGCTCGCGGCAGGCATTGGGTTCACGCTAGCGTTTTTTACCGGCTGGTCAATATTTGAGCAGGGGCGAAATCCTGTGCATTGAGCCAGAAAACCTCACCTTCGCTCTCGGCCGTATCGAGCCAGAGGAACGGCAGATGCGGGTATTCGGCGTCGAGTATCTCGCGGCCGGTGCCGATTTCGCAGAGCAGTCCGCCGCCGGCATTGAGGTGGTCGGGCGCGGCAGCGAGGATTTGCCGCACCAAATCCAGCCCATCCTCCCCGCCGAGATGGGCCATCTGCGGCTCGCTGGCATATTCCTCCGGGAAGGCATCGACCTCGGCCGCCGCCACATAGGGCGGGTTGGTGATGATGAGGTCATAGCTGCGCTTGCCGAGCGGGGCGAAGAGGCTGCCCTGGTGCAGTTCGATGCGCTCGGCGAGGCCATGGTCGTCGAGGTTGATCGCAGCGACCTCGAGCGCATCTGGCGAGAGGTCGACGGCATCGACGGCGGCGTCCGGGAACGCCATGGCGGCAATGATGGCGAGGCAGCCCGAGCCGGTGCAGAGATCGAGAACCGCGGCCGGCTCGTCGACGAGACCGAGATTGTCCGGACCCAGCGTGCCGTCGAGCAGCAGTTCGGCGAGATAGGAGCGGGGGATGATCACCCGTTCGTCGACGAAAAACGGGATGCCGCGGATATAGGCTTTTTCGACGAGGTAAGGCGCGGGCTTGCGTGTTTCGATGCGGGCGTCGAAGAGGCCGATCAGCTTTTCACGCTCGGGCGTGGTCAGCCGCGCGTCGAGCCATGGATTGAGGTCGTCGATGGGCAGGCTGAGGCCTTCGAGGACGAGGAAGGCGGCTTCGTCGAGGGCGGAGGCCGTGCCGTGGCCGTAGGTCAGGTGGGCGGCGTTGAAGCGGCTCACGCCATAGCGGAGCAGGTCCCGAACGGTGCGGAGTTCGGCGGCAGGCGAAGGGGCTTTGGTCATGGTCTAGGCGTGGTTGGCGGCGCTGAGGAACTGTTTCAGACGCGGACTTTTGGTGGCGCCGAAGACTTCGTCCACCGTGCCCTGCTCCTCGATCTTGCCCTGGTGGAGGAAGATCATCTGATCGGCAATGGAGCGGGCGAGGCCCATGTCGTGGGTGACGAGCAGCATCGAGCGGCCTTCGTCGGCGAGGAGCTTGATCACGCGCACCACTTCGACCTGCAATTCGGGGTCGAGGGCGGAGGTGGGCTCGTCGAACAGCATCACCTTGGGGTTGATGCAGAGGGCCCGGGCGATGGCGGCGCGTTGCTGCTGGCCACCGGAGAGCTGGGCGGGAAAGCTGTCGGCCTTCTGCAGGATGCCGACCTTTTCGAGCATTTGCAGGGCTTCGGCCCTGACCTCGTCCTTGCCGCGCTTCTGCACGAGGATCGGCGCTTCCATGACATTGTCGAGCACCGACATGTGGCTCCAGAGATTGAACGACTGGAACACCATGCCCAGTTCGGAGCGGATGCGGCGAATCTGGTTTTCGTCGGCGATGCGACGTGCACCGGGCTTGCCCGACAAGGCGATCTCTTCGCCGGCCACCTTCACCGAGCCGCTATCGGGCACCTCGAGCATGTTGATGCAGCGCAGCAGCGTCGACTTGCCAGAGCCGGAGGAGCCGATCAGCGCCACGACCTGACCCTGGCGGGCGGTGACCGAGACGCCCTTGAGCACCTCCACCGGGCCGAAGGATTTGTGGAGGTCGTCGATTTCGATGACGGGCGGGCCTGCCTGGCGGGTCGTTTGCGTACTGCTCATTTCCGCAAACAAACCACAGAAGGCCTGCTTGGCAAGGGAAATTGCTGCAGCTCACACGGTGAACTGGTCGCCGGGCACCACGAGGCGGTAGCGGACGCCGTCCTTGCCGATGTCGAATTCGGCCTTGCCGCCAAGAGAGCGGGGGACGACCTGGCGCAGCACGATGGAGCCGAAATGGCCGGGCTCCGGCTCGGAATGTTCGGGCAGCAGGTCTTCCAGCCAGTCGATGACCAGTTGCAAGCCGCCGCCGTTCACATATTCGAGCTTGGCGCCGACGCGGATGTCACCCGGAGTGCCATTGGACAGGGCGCCGTGATGGGTGGCGTTGGTAATGAGCTCGTGGATGGCGAGGCCGACATGCATGGAGGCATTGGGGCCCAGCGTCGGGTTGTCGCCACGCAGGCGGATGCCGCGTGGGGGTTCGCGACGGCCCTGTGCCAGCTGCGCCAGAACCAGCCTCTGGAACGAGGTGCCGTGCCAATTGCTTTCGGTGACCAGATCCTGCGTCCAGGCGAGCGCCTGCACGCGGCCGCGGAACTTGTCGAGGAAGTCGTCGATATTGCCGGCATGAGCCGCCGTCTGGGCCGCAATGCTGAGGACAATGGCGAGCAGGTTCTTCGAACGGTGGCTGACCTCGCGCATCAGGCTCGCCAGCGCCATTTCGCGCTCACGGGCCTCGGTCACGTCGGCGATGATGGTGACGACGCCTTCGATGGTGCCATCGTCGGCCCGGTCCGGCAGACACGTTACTTCGTAAATGCTGCGGACGCCGTGGTCGTAACGCTCGATCTCGGTGGAGGCCGAGGTGCTGCCCTCCAGCGCGGCAGCACCGATGGTGCGGATGCGCTCGGCTGCCTCGGGCGACATGTCGTCGGGCACCTGCCAGTTGTCGGGCAGGTTCTCGGAGAGCGTGTAGTCGAGGTCGGCGGTCTGGTGCTGGACGGAGAGGTGGCGCTGGTCGAGCGCACGGCGCAGTGCGCGGATGCGCGTCGCGTCCAGATCGGTCCTTTCTGAGATCATAGTCATGTTTGCACCGTTGGAAAAACAAGGCGGTCCCACGCACTTGCGCAGAACCGCCACCGTCCGGGCCAGAGACCCGGCTGGGAGAACAGCCCGGACGAAGGGTTGTGGCGATCAGGTCCTGCGAATGGTGGTGAAGATCATCGACGCGACGATGAACGCCAGGAAGCCGACGAGGAAGAGTTGCGCGACAGCCGCCGCAGCTCCTGCGACACCGCCGAATGCAACAACACCTGCGACCAGCGCGATCACCAAGTACAGCAGCACGTAATAGAGCATTGGATTGGCTCCATGTTCTTTTTGTCTGCCAAACTAACGGCTTGCGCCAATCCGGGTTCCTGAACCCCAGCAAAAAGCCGGGGAAATTCCCCGGCTTTCGTAAATCAATTCTATGTGCCCGCCGGATGTCAGGCCGCGGCGCGCGATCCTTCGTCGAAGAACAGCGCCTGGCTGATCAACGCCTTCACCATATCCGGGTTGAACGGCTTGGTGACGAGGAAGGTCGGCTCGGGACGTTCGCCGGTCAGCAGACGCTCCGGGAAGGCAGTGATGAAGATCACCGGGATCGGCTGGTCGGCGAGGATGTCGTTGACCGCGTCGATACCCGAAGAGCCATCGGCGAGCTGGATGTCGGCGAGGATCATCTTGGGCTGGGTCTTGCCGTACATCGCCACCGCTTCCTTGTGGGTGCGGGCAATGCCGGTGACGGTGTGACCGAGGCTCTCGACGAGCTGCTCGATGTCCATGGCGATCAGCGGTTCGTCCTCGATGATCATGATGTCGGTCGCGACCTGGCTCGAAATCTCGTGCGAGGCCTGATCGAGGAGCTTGGCGAAATCTTCGGAAGAGACGCTGAGCACTTCGGCCGCTTCGTCATGCGAGAAGCCCTCGACGGCGACCAGCAGGAAGGCCTGGCGAGCGCGCGGGGTCAGGTTGGCGAGATTGGCGGCGGCGCGCTTTTCCCAGGCAAAGCTCGTGGCCGGTTCCGGGATGCGAACGGCCGACGACGAAAACAGGCTGGAAAACAGCTTGTAGAGGGCAATGCGATCGTTAGTGGCTTCCGGGAAGATCGAAATGTCGGCGATCAGGGCCTCGAGAGTGGCCGCCACATATGCGTCGCCGGACGTTTGGGAGCCGGTGGTCGCCCTTGAGAAGCGACGCAGATACGGCAAATGCGGAGCGATCCGCATGGACAAGGTCATAAAACTACTCCCTGTGACGCTTGGTGGTAACTTACCGTGGCGATAAACCCGGGTGGTACAAAAAAGTTCCGATCCGGTGCGGAACTTTTTTCTGCTGCAGGCATTGTGGACCCTGCGGCAGAATGGGGCGTCAATTCTGCGACAGGGCGGCGTAATGCGAGATAAAACGAAGATGAATGATATGAGCACACCTCGGCCAAGGCGTAACGACGACGGGCTGGGGCCGACCTCAGATATCGGTGCGCGGCTGCGCGCCCTCTTCGGTGCCGTCCAGGACGAGCCGGTTCCCGACCGGCTGCTCGACCTTCTGGAGAAGCTGGACGAAGCCGAAAGCAAGTCTTCCTCTGCGAAGGGGAAGTAACATGGCTCAGGCCACTCCGATCAAACGCGACAGGACCGATGGCGAAGCTCCGTCCTTCAAGCGCGAACTGCTGGCCACGCTGCCGAGCCTGCGCGCCTTCGCGGTGTCGCTCTCGGGCAAGCACGACAAGGCCGACGACTTGGTGCAGGATACCGTGATGAAGGCCTGGGCCAAGCAGTCCAGCTTCGAGATGGGCACCAATATCAAGGCCTGGCTGTTCACGATCCTCCGCAACGAGTTCTACAGCCAGATGCGCAAGCGCGGCCGTGAGGTGCAGGACACCGATGGCGCCTTCACCGAACGCATGGCGGTGCATCCGAGCCAGTACGGCATCATGGACCTCGCCGACTTCAAGAAGGCGCTGGATGGTCTGCCGGACGACCAACGCGAGGCCGTGATCCTCATCGGCGCTTCGGGCTTCTCATATGAAGAAGCGGCGGAAATCTGTAATTGTGCTGTCGGTACGATGAAGAGCCGCGTCAGCCGGGCTCGCACCCGGTTGCAGGAAACGCTGAAGGTCTCGGGGGAGGCAGATTATGGGCCGGACGCGGTCTCCGCACAGGTCACCACGATCCCGCACGGCTGAGCTTTTCGGCCCTATTCTGGCCCATTATGGCGTCTAGAGAAAATGCAAAGCGTCGGTACCCGGGCTGGTCCCAGCCGGGGGCCGGCGAAACATTTTCTCCCGAAGCGAGCGGACGGCGCCGATGACCGAAGCCACCACGGACCTCGGTCTGGTCGCCTTGCCCAGGCGGGAAGCGGGCCGCAGGCTGAGCATCATCCTGTCGCTCGTCCTCGTGCTTGCCGCGGCCGGTGCATCGCTGTTCCTCGTGCGCAGCGTCGATACTCAGCTCAGCGACATCGCGAATACCTATGAAGTGCGCCGGCAGGCGCGCGAACTGATCCAGGCGCTGACCGATGCCGAGACGGGGCAGCGCGGCTATCTCATCACGCAGGAAGCGCAGTACCTGCAGCCGTACGAGCTGGCGACCGCAACGCTCGACACGACCTACAAGGCGCTTCTCGACCTCATCAGAGACAACCCGACGCAGCTGTCGCAGATCGAGCCGCTCGCCGGCCCAATCGCGCAGAAGCGCGAGGAGATGGCGACCACCATCCAGATGGCGGCCGATGGCCGGCTCGCGCAGGCGCTGGCCCTGACCCGGACGGGCGAGGGGCAGATCGTGATGGACGGCATTCGCACGACCATCCGGAGTTTCATCGCCGCCGAAGACTCCAAGCTGGTCGAGCGCAACACCGCCGTGCAGGCGTACCGACAGTGGCTGGTGGTGGCGATCCTCGCGGCGCTCGCCAGTGCGGCGACGCTGGCCTATGTGCTCTTCACCCGGACGCAGCGGCAGTTCTCCAGCCTCGAGCGGGTCAGCAGCGCACTGGCGTCGCATAACGAGGAACTGGAAGAGCATGTCCGCCAGCGCACGGCAGAAGCCGAAGAGGCGCGCGAGCATGCCGAGCGGGAGCGGGCGCGCGTCGAGGCGCTGCTGCAGGATACCAACCATCGGATCGGCAATTCGCTGGCGACCGTGTCGTCGCTGCTCGGCCTGCAGGTGAGCCGGACGAAGTCCGATGAGGTCCGCTCGGCGCTCGATGCGGCGCAGGGGCGTGTCCATGCCATCGCCTCGTCGCACCGTCGCCTGCGGCTGGGCGCCGATCTCGAGACCATCAGCGCCGACGAGTTCCTCGAGTCGGTGCTGGATGACCTCAAGACCACGCATGCGGTCGGGCGGAAGGTCGAGTTCCACGGCGAATTCGCGCCGGTGACGATCAATGCGCGGGATGCCACGACGATCGGCATCGTCCTGGGCGAACTGATCACCAATGCGCTCAAGCATGCGTTCGCCACCGAGCAGTCCGGCAACATCTGGGCGAAGTTTGCGCGCAATGGCGACGGTACCGCCGTGCTCAGCGTCGAAGATGACGGCAGGGGCCTTGCCGGCGACGGCGCGAAGTCCGAAGCCGGGCTGGGCGCGATGATCGTCAAGCAGCTGGCCCGGCAGTTCGGCGGCGAGCCGAAATACGAGGCGCGGGACGGCGGCGGCACCCGCGTTAGCGTCGCGCTGCCAGAACTCGATCGTTCGACCGCAAGCACCTAGGAAATCTGGGAACTTCGAGGGGTAGGTCCCCGTTGCTGCCGCAGCGTCAGTTGCGCAGGGCAGGAGACATGCGCATGCACTATATCGGCATTTTCAACCGGAATGGCGGCACGTTTCGCACCATGGACATGGATGCGTTCACGGCGGCCGCGGTCAAGACATTCGCGGAGCACGGGCACGAACTCGAGCCGCGCATCGTCGAGGGCGAGGATCTCATCGCCGAACTCGAAAAGGCAGCCGACGATCCACTCTGCGATGTCCTCTTGGCGGGCGGTGGCGACGGCACCATTTCGGCCGCCGCGGAAATCTGCTTCCGCACCGGCAAACCGCTGGCCGTACTTCCGGCCGGGACGATGAACCTCTTCGCGCGTTCGCTGAAGCTGCCCATGGTGCTCGACCAGGCGCTGGTGGCGCTGGCTGCCGGCGAGGTGCGCCGGGTCGACATTGCGACGGCCAACGGCAAGGCCTTCGTGCACCAGTATTCGGTGGGCATCCACACGCGGCTGGTGAAGGTCCGCGAGCAACTGGTCTATCGCAGCCGCATCGGCAAGATGATCGCCAGCGTGCGCGCCATCATCAAGGCGGTGGCGCGACCGCCGGTGTTCTGGGCGGAGGTCCGCACCGGGCGTGGCATGGAGCGGCGCAAGGCGAGCGGCATTTCGGTAACCAACAACGTGCTGGGCGAGGGGCATATCCCGTTCGCCGACGATATCGATGGCGGCATGCTGGGCGTCTACATCGTCAAGCCGCTGCCGCCGCTGGCGCTGGCCAAGCTCTGCTTCGACGTCATCATGGGTCGCTGGAAGGCCAGCCCGCAGGTGTCCGAGAAGGAAGTGCGCGAGGTGACGCTGGTCTTCCCCAAGAAGAAGTCCACCGCCATGGCGCTGATCGACGGGGAGCTGACCGATCTCAGCTATCGCGTCGAGTTGCGCATCCATCCGGCAGCACTGCAGGTGGTGGCCCCGGTCGAGCAACGCGAGTCCGTCGCTGCCTGATGCGCAATGAAAAACCCCGCCGTATCACCGGCGGGGTTTCCGTAAACTCATTGCTATGTGGGCTGCGGATCAGAGGCTGGCTGCGCCGGCTTCCACCGGCTGCTGACCGAGCTTGCGCAGGGCCATCTCGATGGCCTTGAGATCTTCGCCGTCATCGCCATCGATGGGCGTCATGCCCTCGGTGGCGCTCCGCTCCTTGCTCAGCGAGTCCGCTTCGAGCTGGCGGAGAACGTGAATCTTCTCGTTTTCCGGCAAGTGGTCGTCCTTAAGGATAGTCACGATCCGCCGTTTCATAAGAGACATGGCAAATCCTCTTGGTTGACTTTCTGACGTCACGACCCTGGCTTTTCGGCATCGGGCCGTAACGACTTTGTATAAACGCGTCGGAACTATGCGGGTTCCACTGCATTCATGTTGTGGGCAGGGGGAAGTAGAGTGACTGGGACCGATTGTGACGAATGGGCGTAGTCCCCTGCCTGAGGGCGTGCGGGACAGTGCAAGTAACCAGGAGCGCCGAGAGACGCTCGCTGGACTTCAACAACTCGATAGCGAGAACGATCCGGATTTCGACCGGCTGACCCGCCTCGCGGCGGGCATTTTCGGTACGCCGATCGGGCTGGTGACATTGGTCGATGCGGATCGGCAGTGGTTCAAGAGTCACATCGGTACCGGGTTCAGCGAAACGCCCATCGAACTCTCCTTCTGCGCCCACGCCATTGCCGAGAAGGACGCCGGGCCGATGGTGGTGCTCGACGCCACGGCGGACGAGCGGTTCCAGAACAACCAACTGGTGACGGGCGACGAGCACATCCGCTTCTACGCCGGCGCGACGATCACCGTGCATGGGCAGAAGCTGGGAACGCTCTGCGTACTCGACCGCTCGCCACGGCGGGAAGTGTCAGCGCAACATCTCGCCGAACTGCGCGATCTCGCGGATCTGGCCAGTTCGCTGTTCGAACTCAAGGACGAAGCGCGGGTACGCGCCCGCACGACCGCGGAACTGATCCGGGAAGAGTGGCGGCACGCGCTCACGCTCGAAGCCGGCAAGGTCGGCAGCTGGGTGTGGGACCTCGCCACCGACAGCGTCACCGCCAACGACATCGTCCGCCGCATGTACGGGCTCGATCCGGTCAAGCCGATCACGGCCGATGCCTTCTTTTCCGCCGTGATCGACGAGGACCTGCCGGCGGCCAGGGCAGCACTCCAGGCGACGTTCGACGACGGGGTCGACTATGTCACCGAGTTCCGGGTGAAGTCGGGCCGCTGGATTTCGAGTCGCGGCCGCGTCTACCAGCGCGATGCGCAGGGCGCGCCACAGGTGATGATGGGCGTCAACATCGACATCACCGAAGCACGGCAGGCGGCGGAGCATACGCGGCACCTGCTGCGCGAGCTCAATCACCGGGTGAAGAACACGCTCGCCATGACGCAGTCACTGGCGCGACAGACGCTGAAGCGCAGCCCTGATCCGCAGGCCTTCATCGAGGCGTTCTCGGGCCGGCTACGCACGCTCTCGGATGCACATACGCTGCTGGCGGATCGGGACTGGGCGGGGATCGGCATGACCGAACTCGTCGACTCGCAGATCGGGCCTTACGTCATCCATGGTGGCGATCGACTGACTGTCGCCGGCGAGGATGTGCAACTGCCGCCGGACCACGCGCTGGGCCTGGGCATCATCCTGCACGAACTCGCCTCAAACGCCGCACGATACGGCGCGCTGTCGGTGGACGACGGCAGGCTGCGCGTGGTGTGGACCGTCGAGAACGGCGAGGTGCACTTGTCGTGGAACGAAAGCGGCGGACCGGCCGTGCAGGAAATGCGCGAAAGCGGTTTCGGCTCGCGGCTCATTCAGCGCAGCCTCGACAAGATCCTCGGCAGCCGGGTGAATCTCGAATTCGCCCCTGGCGGGGTGCAGGCGGAAATTTCGTTCCCGCTGGTCTAGCCGGCGCTAGTCGTCGTCCCGGTGGCCGCCGGGCTTGGACAGCAGGTACAGCGCCGCGAGCGCACCACCGACCGGCAGGCCGATCTGTTTCATGATCGGCGATTTCAGCAACATCGGTACGGCAGTGATCGCGGCAGTGGTCACCAGAGCGGTCTTTTCGGCCGAGTGCCGGCGCTGCGCCTCGCGGTGATCGGCGATGCTCTGTGCAATGCGGATGCCGGTGAAGATAGCCAGTGCGATGAAGAGGCCTGCTCCGGCGATCGCCAGCGGCCCCCATATCGGCCCGAGCCAGCCGACCATGCCGGTGTAGAGGGCGACGAGCAGGAATACCACGCCGACCAAGGCGAAGAACGCAATCGCCGACCAGGCGATTGCGTTCTGCTTGAACCGGTCGAGCAGGTCTTCGACCTCGATGCCGAGGATCGATGCCAGCGGCAGCAGCAGGTTCATGGCCGCTCCTTAGCGGGAGACGACCGCGAGGATGAAGCCGAGCGCGACGGCACCGGCTACGGCGGTCAACGGCTTCTCACGGATGGTGTCCTTGAGCTGCTTTTCAAGCTGGCCGAATTCGTCCTGCGCATCTTCGACGGCCGACTGGCCGGCCTTGACGGCATTCTTGACCTCGCGCTTGGCGACGCTCTGGGCTTCTTCGACCTTGCTTTCGGCAAGCGCAGCGAGGGTCGAGGCGATGCCCTTGAGGTCAGTCTGCAGCTGTTCGATCTGGGCTTCCAGATCAGGCTCGCTGGCGCGTCGGCGCGCAGCTGTCGATCGGCTCGCGGTGCTGCGCGAGGCGGCAGCGCGGCGCGCGGGCGTGGCCCGGCTTGTCGAGCCGTTCGCGCTGCGGTTGGGGGCCATGTCGGGGGTGCTAGCCATGGTGGACGCTCCTGGGTTTGAGTTGCGTCTTCAACGTGCACGCCCCGCTGCGGGTTCCGGAAATCTGCGGATTTCCTGAGCTTGGCGGAATAAAATCAGGCCCAGAAAAACGATCGGTCCGGTTCGCGAACGAACCGGACCGAAGGGGGACGAGGAAGGGGGGCGACCTTCTCGTCCGGGTGCTCTAGATCACGCGTATCAACACGAGGATGATCACGATCACGAGCACGGTGCCGAGAATTCCCGAAGGGTAGACTCCCCAGGAGCGGGAGTACGGCCACGACGGGATGGCACCGATGAGAAGCAGGATCAGGACGATGATGAGGATTGTACCGAGACCCATAGGGTAGGCTCCTTCTTGTTGAGACCAGTCCTAGAGAACGGCGAACATAAGCGCAGCAGCAGCGGCGAGGATGGAGGGGCCGCCAGCAGCGGGCGGCGGCGCAGCGG
>VFQQ010002159.1_pt1 | contig 23519 bp, 24 predicted proteins | sample 3512341 | NCBI WGS metagenome assembly VFQQ01 (sample SAMN10412373, study PRJNA504923) | tailings metagenome | isolation source: Relicate 2 Philex TSF1 revegetated site | place: Philippines: Tuba, Benguet | collected 2017-08-29 | reverse complement strand
CGATGGCAACGAAGCCGGCAATGCCGACATTGAACAGGCCGGTCTGCCCCCACTGCACGTTTAGGCCCAGGCAGATGATGGCGTAGGTGAGCGCCATGGTGAGGAAGAAGGCGCCATAGCCGATCAGTTCGACGCTCATTCCGGCCTCCCGAACAGGCCCTGCGGGCGCAGCAGCAGCACTGCGACGAGAATGACGAAGGCGATGGCCGCGCGCCATTCGGCCCCGATGAGCTGGACCGCAAAGGCCTCCGTCAGCCCGACGATCAGGCCGGCAAGCATGGCGCCGGGCACGCTGCCGATGCCGCCCAGTATCGCCGCCGCAAACAGCGGCAGGAGCAGGTCGAAACCCATATAGGGGCGGATCTGCACGAGCAGCCCGGCCATGACGCCGGCAATGCAGGCCAGTCCCGCACCTAGCACCCAGACGGTGCGGATGACCTTGCGCACATCGATGCCGACGACGCCGGCAAGCTGCTGGTTCTCGCTGACGGCGCGCATCGAGCGGCCGATCGCGGTGCGGGTAAGCAGCAGGTGAATGGCGACGACGAGCAGCACGGCTATGCCGAGCGACAGAAGCTGATCAGGCGTCGCCCGCAGGCCGCCGCCCAGCGGCATCGCGATCTGCAGCGCTTTCGAGAAATAGGCCGGCTTGGAGGTGAAGATGAATTCGAGCAGGCTGCGCAGGGTGAGTGCTGCACCAAAACTTGCCATGACCATGATGATGACGGCACCGCGCTGGGCACGCAGGCGGCCGAACAGAAGGGCGTCCACCAGAAGCGCCAGCCCGCCGGTGAGCGCCACCGCGATCACGGTCGCCAAGGGCAGCGACCAGCCGAAGGAGAACGGCCCGATGGGTGCAAGAAATGCGCCCGACAGCGAGCCGAGCGCGCCACTGATGGCGAGCGCGAAATAGGCGCCCCAGCTGATGAATTCGCCATGGGCGAAATTGGCGAAGCGCAGGATGGAATAGGTCAGCGTCACGCCGATGGCGCCGAGCCCGATCATCGAGCCGGTGATCAGCCCGTCCATGATGGCCTGCGGGTTCATGGCGACACCGCCTTCCGCTCGTGCCGCGCGCCAAGATAGAGTTCAGCGACGATGGGATCGTCAGCCAATGTCGCAGCAGGCCCTTCATGGCGCAGCAGGCCTTCGACCAGGATGACGGCGCGGTCGGCGATGGCGAGTGCCGCCTTCACATTCTGCTCGACGAGGATGATGGTGACGCCGGTTTCGTTGATCGCCTTGAGTTTGGAAAACACCTCGGAGACGATCTTCGGCGACAGGCCGGCGGACGGCTCGTCAAGGATCAGCACGGACGGCTCGACGATCAGCGCGCGGGCCACCGCCAACATCTGGCGCTGGCCGCCAGAAAGCTGGCCGGCGCGCAATGACGGCCGCGACGCAAGGTCGGGAAACATGGCGTAGAGATCGGCGATGCGACGGCTGCGTTTCTCCTTCGGCAGGATGTTTGCCGCCAGAAGCAGATTGTCGTTGATCGACAGCGTCGCGAAGATGTTTTCGGTCTGCGGCACGAAGGCCAGACCGTGGCGGATTTTTTCGTGCGCCGGAACAGTGGTGATGTCGCGATCGCCAAGGAACGTCGCGCCGGAATGGATAGGCACCAGCCCGGCGATGGCCTTGACGAAGGTGGATTTGCCGGCGCCGTTTGGCCCAAGCACGATGACGAGTTCGCCTGAGCGAATGGAAAAATCGACGCCGCGCACGATGGGCAGGTCGCGCTCATAGCCGGCAACCAGCGCTTTCGTGGACAGGGCGACGGGTTGAGCGGTTGTTGTCATGCCGCCACCCCGCCGAGATAGGCTTCGATGACGGTGCGGTCGCGCGACACTTCGGCGGGAGAACCTTCCGCCAGATGTTTTCCCGTCGCCATGACCACCACCCGGCCGCACAGCCGCGCGACCATTTCCATATTATGCTCGATCAGCAGGATCGACTTGCCGCGCGCATTGAGCTCCAGCACGCGGTCGATGATGAGTTCGAGCAGCGTCGGGTTCACGCCGGCCGCCGGTTCGTCGAGCAGGATGGTTTCGGGGTCGGCCATCAGGATGCGGGCAAGCTCAAGAAGCTTGCGCTGACCGCCAGACAGCACCCGCGCCGGTTCGCTTTCGAGGCCGGAAAGCGTGACGAATTCCAGAAGCGAACGGGCCTTTTCGACGGCGGCTTTTTCCTGCGAGGCCACGCGGCCAGGCTGCAGAAAATTCTTCCAGATATGCTCGCCGGCCTGATGCTGGCCGCCGGTCAGGACGTTTTCCAGAACCGTCATTTCGGCGAAGGGTTTTGGGATCTGGAAGGTGCGGCCGACGCCGCGCGCGATGCGCCGCTCGGGACCTTCCTGCGAAACCGCCTCGCCGGAAATCCTGATCTCGCCGGAAGTCGGCTTGAGGCTGCCGGCCAGCAGGTTGAACAGCGTCGTCTTGCCGGCGCCATTCGGCCCGATCAGCCCCATCATCTCGCCGCGATGCAGCGTGATCGACATGCCGTCGACCGCGCGCAAACCACCGAACTGCTTGACCAGATCGCGCGCTTCCACAAGCGGCGGACGCTCTGTTTGTGTCGAACCGTTCGGGGCATTTGCAACGGGGTGCATCCGGGGCTCATTCGAAATATTTTGATCGATGATGTTTGATCAAACTTTACATCTTTCACAATTGCAACTAAAAAAATCGACGTTGGCCGCATGACGGCCCCCGATTTTGAACGGCGGACAAAAATGCCCGATCGGAAAAATCAGCACGCAGCGCACACCCCCGGAAATGCCCGGCGGGCCGGCACTCGATACGGGATACTTGAAGGATCGCGGCCATGAGCCGGCGCGGAGCCCTCTCCCCCGTCGGGCGCGAAACCCTGCATGACCGCGTCTATGCCGAGCTGCGCCGCTCGCTGATCCACGGCCTGTTCGACGCCGGCGAGATGATGCGCATACAGGATCTGGCCGAGACGTTGCAGACCAGCACCATGCCGGTCCGCGAGGCTTTGGGCCGGCTGGTCTCGGAACAGGCGCTGGAAGCGCTGCCCAACCGCTCGGTCCGGGTTCCCACCATCACCCGCGAGCGGCTGGACGACCTCGCCCGTGCCCGCTGCCTGATCGAAGGGCAGATCACCGCGCTGGCACTGCCGAACCTTTCGGCAGCGGATTTCGAACAGCTGAAGCAACTTACCGTCGCCTGCGAGACGGCCTTTCGCAGCGACGATGGCGACCGGGCGCACAAGACGTCCGAACTCAACCACGCCTTTCATTTCTACGTCTACCGCGCCGCCGGATCGGCCGTATTGATCCCCATCGTCGAAAGCCTGTGGCTGCAATCCGGTCCCTATGTGCGCGCCGCCGCCCATATCCATGACGAGCAGCGCGATATCCCGGCGACCCATCACCATTGGGCGCTGATCGACGCGCTGGAGCGCGGCGATGCGAAAGGCTCGATCAAAGCACTGACCGACGACATCACCCGCTCCTTCAACCTGATACGCGGGCGCCTCGATACCGAGGACAATGACGAAAAGGCCGCGAAATATGGCTGACAGGCACGACGACTCGTTCGAGCTTTACGATCTGCGCGTCGAGGTGACGGCCCCGGAGGGCGGCGCAATCTATTGCGGCGCCAAGGTCGGCGACTATTTCGAGATGCGGGGCGAAATGCTGCATCTGCCGCCGGGCCAGGGCTTTTCGATTTATTCGCTGGCCTCGCTCTTGCCGCTGCTGCCGGCAAAGCAGCGCCCTACCCACAAGAACGACTGGATGACGACCGACGCCGAGGTCGCCTGCCCCGATCCCAATTGCACGTCGCGCTTCCGTATCATCCGCACCGGCCTGCGCCGCTTCAGCCATGCGCAGACGACCGCCGTACCGCTTCAAGACGATCGAGACTGATCCCATGCAGAGAACCAGGCTGGCGCCGGACTACGAAATATCGCGGGTGATCCGCGGCGGCTGGCAGATGGCCAGCGGCCATGGCGCGCTGGCAAGCGAAGACCCGGTCGCCGACATGGTCGCCTTTGCCGATGCCGGCATCACCAATTTCGACTGCGCCGACATCTACACCGGCGTCGAGGAACTGATCGGCCGCTTCCGCCTGCGCTATCGCGACCTGCGCGGCGAAGAGGCGCTGGCCCGCATCGGCGTGCACACCAAATTCGTGCCCGACCTCGAGGTGCTGCCGCGTATCACCAAATCCTATGTCGAAAGCGTCATCGACCAATCGCTGCGCCGGCTCAATCTGGAACGGCTCGACCTCGTCCAGTTCCACTGGTGGGACTATGAAGCGCCGCGCTGGCTGGAAGCCGCGCAGTGGCTGGAGGAACTGAGCAAGGCCGGCAAGATCCGTCACATCGGCGGCACCAATTTCGACACCGAGCATATGCTGGACATCATCGGCGGCGGCGTGCCGCTGGTTTCCATGCAGGTGCAGTACTCGCTGCTCGACAGCCGCCCGGCGAAACGGATGGTGAAGGCCGCCAGCGAAAACGGCGTCTCGCTGCTGTGCTACGGCACAGTCGCCGGCGGTTTTCTCAGCGACAGATGGCTGGGCATGCCTGAACCGGACGACGCACTGGAGAACCGATCGCTCGTCAAATACAGGCTGATTATCGATGACTTCGGCGGCTGGGACCTGTTCCAGACTTTGCTGAAGACGCTGCGCGGCATTGCCGACCGGCACCAAACCGACATCGCCACAGTGGCCAGCGCTGCCATGCTGACGCGGCCGGGCGTAGCCGGCGTCATCGTCGGCGCACGCAACCGCACGCATCTGCCTTCCAATCTGGCGATTTCCGATCTCGTCTTGACCGCGGAAGATCAGGCCGAGATCGACGCGGTGCTGGCGCAGGCCAGCGAACTCGAGGGTGACGTCTATACGCTGGAGCGCGACCGCACCGGCCGCCACGGCGCGATCATGAAATACAATCTCAACAAGGGAGCTGCCTGACCACCGCGCCTCGGGAGACGGCGCAACGATACCAACGAGACTGAACGATGCAGCGGCCGCGCAACGAGCCGGCCCGAACAAAAAGGGGAATACGAACATGAGGAAAATGCTTCTGCTCACCAGCATGCTGACGGCGCTCAGTGCCTCGGCCCTGCCCGCGCTTGCGGCCGATTGTGACATCACCGTCGGCCTCGTCATGGAGCTTACGGGTCCTGCCGGCGAATACGGCCAGGCCGGCGCAAAATCCGTCGACATGGCGTTCCGCGATTTCAACGAGGCCGGCGGCGTCAATGGCTGCAAGCTGGTGACCGATACGCGCGACAGCCAGAGCCAGGGAACGGTCGCCGTCGATCAGGCGACACAGCTGGTCAACATCAAGAAAGTGCCGGTCATCATCGGCGGCATCATCTCGTCGGTGTCGCTGCCGATCCTGACGTCGGTGACCGCACCGGCCGGCGTCGTGCAGGTTTCGCCGGCATCGTCCTCGCCGACGCTCACCCAGCTTGGGCGCGACGGCAAGACCAACGGCGTCTTCTTCCGCACCATCACATCGGATGCCCTGCAAAGCGTGGCCGCCGCCAAGCACGCACTCGGCCAGGGCCTGAAGAAGATCGCCATCATCCACGTCAACAACGATTTCGGCGTCAACCTGGTGCGCGAATTCAGCGAAGTCTATGAGAAGCTCGGCGGCACCATCACCTCGGTCACGCCCTACAATGAAAAGCAGGCAAGCTATTCGTCCGAGGCAAGTGCGGCTATGAAGGGCGAGCCGGAAGCGCTCTATCTGATCAGCTATCCGGTCGACGGCGCGACCATCGCGCGTGCCTGGATTTCCGGCGGCGGGCCGCAGAAATTCATGCTCAACGACGGCATGAACTCCAGCGAGTTCATCTCCAGCGTCGGCGCACAATATCTGGAAGAAGCCTACGGCATCTCGTCGGGCACCAACCCGACCAAGTCGACGGAATATTTCAACGCCAACTACGAAGCCTTCTCCGGCGGCATCAAGCCCGACGCACCGGCTGCCGACCGCTCCTATGACGCCGGCGCTATCGTAGCACTTGCCATCGCCAAGGCAGGCAAGCCCGAGTCCGCTGCGATCAAGACGGCGATCCCCGAAGTGGTGGCCGATGGCGGCGAACCGATCTATGCCGGCAAGGACGAGTTCGCCAAGGCGCTCGGCCTGATCAAGGAAGGCAAGCCGATCAAATATGAAGGCGTCATCGGCCCGGTCACCTTCGACCAGTATGGCGACATCACCGGCCCGTTCCGGCTGTGGCGCATCCAGGGCGGCGAGGTGAAGACCGTCGGCGAAATGAGCGCCGAGGAAGTCACCAAGATCAAGGCCGAAATTCAAAAATAGGACGACAGGCCGTCCCTCTTCTCCGCTGAAATCGGGCATCGCGCCGGCCCCTCGCCGGCGCGATTTCTTTTGTGCCCGCGATGCCCGGTTAAGACGCGGAAAAGGCGAGTTTTTTCCGCCTGCAGGACCAGCGCCAGCTACCCTCAAAATCGTCCAATATTCCGTAAAGCATTGCAATTTAATAGGAAATATGATCTTATTGAATGATAATTCAATAAGAAAAGGGGCGCGCGTCGATGAACCCGCATATTCGTGACGTGAAGGTTCCAAACGATTGGGACCGGCGCGGCTTGCCCGGCTGGGCCTATCACAGCCCGGCGCTGCTGGAGCTGGAAAAGGAACATATCTTCCGCAACCACTGGCAGATCGCCGGCCATGTCTCGGACGTGCCGAACGCCGGCGACTACCTGACCATGGACGTTGTCGGCGAGCGCGCGCTGATCGTGCGTGGCAAGGATGGCGTGGTGCGGGCTTTTCACAACATCTGCCGCCACCGCGGCAGCCGCGTCGTCGCCGATAACCAGGGCACCTGCAAGAATGCGCTGGTCTGCCCGTTCCACGGCTGGGTCTACAATCTCGACGGTACGCTGCGGGGTGCCGCCCGCCCCGGCAGCTTCCCCGAGCTCGACAAGGCCGAATTCGGCCTGACGCCGCTTGAGCTGGAAATCTGGATGGGGCTGATCTTCGTGCGCTTCCGCAAGGGGCCGCAGCCGTCGGTCGCCGAACTGCTGAAGCCTTTCGAGGCGGAGCTCTCCAACTACGGCATTGCCGATATGGAGCCTTCCTACGGCATCTGGACGCAGACCAGCCCGGTGAACTGGAAGTCGGTGCGCGATGTCGACAATGAGGGCTATCACGTCGCCATGGCGCATCCAGCACTTCAGGACCTCTATGGCGCGACCTATTTCGATGAGCCCTTCGTCAAGGGCGTGTCGCGTTCCTTCGCCACCTACAATCCGCATGCCGGCCGGCGCTGGAGCGTGAAGAACTACGTCAAAATCGCGCCCGAACCGGCCCAACTGCCGGACAAGTTGAAAAAGGCCTGGGTCTATTACGGCCTGTTTCCCAATGCGGTGATCTCAGTGATGCCGGAATCGGTGCAGTTCTACCAGGAGTTCCCGCTCTCCACCGGCGAGACGCTGCTGCGCGGCGCGATCTACAAATATCGCGACGAGACCCGCGAGCAGGCCGCCGCCCGCTATTTGTCGTTCCGCATCGACCGCGAAACCATGTCGGAAGATGTGCAGCTTTCGGTCTGGTCGAACGAATCCATGCTGTCGGAAGCCTTCTCCGGCTTCTATCTGTCCGACCTCGAATACGGCGTGCGCACCCACCACGACCATCTGCGTGCGCAGATCCCGGTACTCGATCTGGAAACCACACCCGACGAGAAGGATATGTGGAATCTGAACGACGCGCTGCGGTCGCGGGGATAGGCGGCACGCAACGTTTTGCGATCTCTATAGCGAGATAACTTTTACCTGAATCGCTATCTCGCTCTAAGCTTTTGTTTTTGAAGCATGATCTTGTCCGAAAAGTCTGCAACTTTTCGGGATCATGCTCTAAAGGCGGGAGAGAAAAGCGTGGCGTTCGCAATCAAGGCCGAAATCCGCGATCTGCATGCGGAAACCTTCGCGTTCACAGCGCAGAAGACGATGTATGGCGGCAAGCTTATCGCTGAAGGCGACACCGTTTTCGTATTCGCAAGCGAGAACGAGGGCGGGCACGGCCTCATTGCGCGCGGCATAGTCGCTTCCGCCGAAGCAGTCGCCAGGAAACCGGGCATCGCCCGGCAAACGCCGCGCGTAAGCCTTTCCATCAAGCGCACCGCGCTCGCGAAGCGGCCCCTGGGGCGGCGTGAACTCAAACATCTCACCGACTGGAAAGACGGTCAGCCCGGAACCGAACTCAATTTCAAATTCTATCGCCAGGCAACCAACAAGATCGTCGGCATCTCGGATGAAGCTGCGGCTTATCTCGAAGCATTTTTCTAGTGGATCACCCGAAGCGAGCTTCGGGTGATCCCTCAGTACTCAGTATTCCTGCCTGGTGGGCCGGAACAGGATTTCATTGACGTCGATGTCTTCCGGCTGGCTCATGGCGAATGCCACCATGCTGGCAAAGGAGTCGGCGGCGATCGCGACCTGATCGTAGAGTTGGCGAACTCTCTGGGCGACGTTCGGGTCGGTGATGGTATCGGGCAGCTCCGTCGCCACCGCACCCGGAGAGATGATGGTCGTGCGGATATTATAGGGCTTAACTTCCTGCCGCAGCCCCTCGGAGATCACCCGCACCGCGTGCTTGGTGGCGGAATAGACCGCACCACCCGGCCCCACCTTGTGACCGGCGACCGAGGAGACATTGATGATGTGGCCGCTCTTCTGGGCTTTCATATACGGCAACACGGCGGCAATGCCGTAAAGCACGCCCTTGATATTGACGTCGATCATGCGTTCCCACTCCTCGATCTTGAGGCTCTCGAGGAGAGACTGCGGCATCAGTCCGGCATTGTTGATGATCACATCGACGCGGCCGTGCATTTGCACCGCATGATCGACCAGATGCTTGACCTGATCGAAATGCACGACATCGGTCTCGACAGCGGCGTCCTTGCCCAGCGACAGCTCTGCGGCGAGTGCGTGAAGCCGTTCGAGACGGCGTGCGCCCAGGACCAGCTTGGCTCCGTCCCCGGCAAGCCGGCGCGCCGCGGCCTCTCCCAGACCGCTGCTGGCTCCGGTGATGACGACGACCTTGTCCTTGATATTCTGTGTCATGGCTTGTTCCTTCTGGACTTATTCTAGCGACCGACCCGCGCCTGCAGGTGCGGAGGATAGCGATCCCCCTGCACCGGGATGCCGGAAAGAGCGGTGTCTATCTGGCGGAGGTCGTCAGCCGTCAGTTCGACGGACGCTGCACCGATGTTTTCCTCCAGGCGATGGAGTTTCGTGGTGCCCGGGATCGGCACGATCCAGGGCTTGCGGGCAAGAAGCCAGGCGAGAGCGATCTGTGCAGGCGTAGCCTTTTTCTCGGTCGCGATCCGGCCGATAAGATCGACCATCACCTGGTTCGCCTTGCGGGCCTCGGGTGCGAAGCGGGGCACGACATTGCGGAAATCGGTGCTGTCGAACTTGGTGGTTTCGTTGATGGCGCCCGTGAGAAATCCCTTGCCCAGCGGGCTGAACGGTACGAGGCCGATCCCGAGTTCATCGAGCGTCGGCAAAACCTCCTGCTCAGGCTGCCGCCACCACAGCGAATATTCGCTCTGGAGGGCCGCGACCGGCTGAACCACATGGGCACGCCGGATAGTCTGGGCGCCTGCCTCCGACAGCCCGAAATGCTTCACCTTGCCTTCGCCGATCAGATCCTTGACCGTGCCCGCCACGTCCTCGATTGGAACGTTCGGATCGACGCGGTGCTGATAGAACAGGTCGATGACATCGGTCTTCAGTCGCTTGAGCGCCGCGTCGGCAACCTGCCTGATATGCTCCGGCCGGCTGTTCATACCGCTCTGTCCGCCATTTGCATCGAAATCGAAACCGAACTTCGTGGCGATCACGACCTGCTCGCGCGAGGGCGCCAGCGCCTCGCCCAACAGCTCTTCATTCTTGTATGGGCCGTAGGCTTCAGCGGTGTCGAAAAGCGTCACGCCGCGTTCGACGGCCGTTCGGATCAGCTTGATTGCTTCCTGAGTATCCGTAGCCGGGCCGTAGCCATAGCTGAGCCCCATGCAGCCGAGCCCGATCGCCGAGACTTCCAGGCCGCCATTTCCAAGTTTGCGCTTTTGCATTTGTTCTTCTCCTGGGCCTATGCCCGATATTGTTCGTCGCCGACCTGTTCCATCCAGTCGACCACCTCGCCTTCGAGCGCCTCTGCGATGGCGATGTGGGTCATGGCCGTGGTCGGCGTCGCGCCATGCCAGTGTTTCTCGCCGGGCTCGAACCAGACGATGTCGCCGGGTTGGATCTTCTCGACCGGGCCGCCTTCGCGTTGCGCCCAGCCGCAGCCCGACGTGACGATCAGCGTCTGGCCCAGAGGGTGTGTGTGCCAGGCGGTACGAGCACCCGGCTCGAAGGTGACGATGGCGCCGCCAACGCGCGCCGGCTCGCTCCCTCGGAAGGGTGAATCGATCCTCACGGTTCCCGTGAAATAATCGGCAGGCCCCTTGGCAGATTGCTGCGATCCGTTCCGTTTGATTTCCATTGTCTCTATCCTCTCGGCTGTCGTTCAGCGCGGACAGTTCTAAAGATAGTCGCCACAGGCACATCTGGTAGATGTTATACTGCGCATGAACTTATGAGATGGATTCATGAATGCCGCGCGAGAACATCAACGACCTCCTTGCCTTCCTCGCCATCGCGAAGGAACGGAGTTTCACCAAAGCCGCGGCGAAGCTCGGCGTTTCACAGTCCGCGCTTAGCCACAAGATCCGCGGGCTCGAGGAACGGCTGGGGATCCGACTTCTGACCCGGACAACACGCAGCGTCGCGCCCACCGAGGCCGGCGAACGCCTCCTCAGAAATGTAGGCCCGCGGTTCGAGGAGATTGAGACCGAACTTGCCGCGCTCGGGGAATTGCGCGACAAACCCGCGGGCAATATCCGCATCACGACCAGTGAGCAGGCGGCCAGGACAATTCTCTGGCCGGCGGTGGCGAAGCTGCTGCCCCAATATCCGGACATCAACATCGAGATCGTCGTCGAGAGCGGGTTGACCGACATCGTTGCCGAGCGTTTCGATGCCGGAGTGCGCCTTGGCGAGCAGGTCGAAAAGGACATGATCGCCGTGCGCATAGGACCTGACACGCGCATGGCGGCCTGCGCGGCGCCCTCATATCTGCGTCAGCGGCCCAAACCGAAAACGCCGCAGGATCTAACGAACCACAAGTGCATCAATCTGCATCTGACCACATATGGAGGTCTGTATGCCTGGGAGTTCGAGCGGGCAGGTCGTCCGTTGCGGGTGCGTGTCGAGGGACAACTTGTCTTCAATTCGCCGAACCTCATTGTGCAGGCAGCACTTTGCGGGGCGGGCCTGGCCTTTTTGCCAGAAGACGCAGTCAAGGAGTATCTCGAGGATGGGCAGCTGGTGCGCGTGCTGGAAGACTGGTGCCCGCCATTTCCCGGCTACCACCTCTACTACCCGAGCCGGCGGCAACCCTCACCGGCCTTCGCCCTGCTGGTGGAAGCGTTGCGCTATCGGCGTTGAGGCGACGGCTTACTCGATGCATTCTTTTGGCAACTCAATGAGGCGTTGCGGGTGCAAAAGACTCGGCGACCGCGGATTCCCGCAGCATCGCGGGCGAATAGCCGACCTGCTCGACAAGCGCCATGAACCGCGGATCGCCGCGCAGGCCGTGAAATGCCGAGTCGATCCAGATGCCGAGCGTATCCTGCTCATGCGCCGCGATTGCGCTCGCCAGATGACCGAGCGCCGCCTCCGTGTCGCCCATGAAGGCTTCGGTGCGGGCGAGCTTGTAGGCCGGCTCGGCGCCGTTCACATATTGCGCCTTCTGCTCCTCCAGCATGGCGGCGAGAAGCCCTTCCCGGCCACCCGACCGATATCCCGATCTGGCCGCCTCGAAGATCGCCCGCATCGGCGCGTTGTTCTGGATGCGCGCAGCCTCCAGCGCATGCTGAAGCTGCTCGCCATAGCGTTTCTGGTCGAAATAGATGTCGGCGAGATAGAAATGCGGCGCGACATAATCGGGCGCATTGCCGGCGAACTGGGTCAGCAGCTTTTCGGCCTCGTCCAGCCGGCCCGCGTGATAAAGGATCAATCCCTTATTGGCCAGGATGGAGCGTATGCTGGGCTTGAGCTCCTGCGCATGCGAGATCGCCTTGATCGCGATATCGAACTCGCCCATCTGCATCATGACCAGCGCATACCAATGGTTGGTGTCTGCCGAATCGGGCTGAAGTTCGAGCGCCTTTTCGAAAAGCCGCCGCGACCGGGCGAAATCCCGTGTCCAGTAGAATTCGGTAAAGGCAAGTGCTGCGTAGCCTTGCGCAAGATTGGGATCGATCGCCAAGGCGCGTTCGGCCGCGGATTTCGCCAGCGGATAGGCTTCGGCAGGCGGCATCAGCGTGTACTGGCTGAGCAGATTGTAGGCGTTCGCAAGACCGGCATAGGCGGCGGCGAACTGCGGGTCCTGGACAACGGCCTCGGTAAAATTGCGCGCGGCGCGGTTAAGGCCGTCGGCGCTCCTCAAATCCAGATGGTACATGCCTTCGAGGTAGAGGTCGCGTGCGGCAAGATTTTCCGACAGCGTATCGGACGCAATGTTTGCAGGCACACGACCGTTCAAAGCCGTCATCCCGGCAGTCGCGGCATAACCGGCAATTGCGAGAACGGCAAAAGCAGCACCAGCCAGAACCCCGCGAACCAGCTTCGGACGCCGGTTTGATGAAAGGAGAGCGGGCGGGTCGATTGCGAGCACGTCCGGAGGCGCGGCCGCCTCGGTCATATCACGATTGCCCTTGAGCCAGTCTTCGAGTTCGGAGGGGTAGGCGAAGACCGAGGCGCGGGCCGGACCCGGCAAGCGTCGAACGGGCAGACCGCGATGCACCTCCCAGCGCTTCACGGTGCGCTCGTCCTTGCCGAAGAAGGCGGCTATTTCCTTCCAGTTCTTGAGCGGCTGGTTACCGTTGAGCTTCGCGGTCACGCGATTTGTCCCGATTTGCCATGACATGCCCCGCGCACGACACGGCTCCAACACATATGATGCACTTTCAGGACTGGGCGCAAGTTCATGCGTACGCGCCAGGGTCTTGTGCGGTCCGAGACCTCCCTGTTTCGCGCTTGGCGGCCCCGGGCGCAGCACCGCCACGTTTTCGGTTCCCCAAGAACCGTCGGTTTCAACCGGAAACGCGGCGGCTTTTTATCGAGGGGTCAGCACCCCCGCCAGACGCCCTCTTTCCTCAGATCGTCCATCGTCCGTGAAATGCCTTCGCGCAGGATGCCAACCATGTCGTCGATCTGTTCCCTGGTGATGGTGAGCGGCGGCGACATCACGCACATGTTTATCAACGGGCGCACCAGCAGGCCGAGTTCGTGGCAATGCGCGTCGATGCGCTGGCCGACATTGCGGTCGAGTTCGAGAGGGTTCTTGCTCTCGCGGTCGGCGACGCATTCCACGCAGGCCATAAGCCCGACGCCGCGCACCTCGCCCACCAGCGGCAGTTCCTCCAGCGTTTTCAGCTGCGCCTGAAAATAGGGCGCAACAGCCTGCGCATGCGCCAGCACGCCCCCTTCCAGCAGATCGAGATTGGCGAGCGCAACCGCACAGCCGACCGGGTGGCTGGTGTAGGTCAGGCCGTGCGCATACATCGCCGTCGGATGGTTCGAGCGGCGCAAATCTTCCAGCAGGCGCTCCGATACGATCATGCCGCCGAGCGGGAAATAGCCCGAGGTGACGCCCTTGGCGAAGGTGATGATGTCGGGATCGATGCCGAATACATCTCCCGACGCGAACACATGGCCGAGCCGGCCGAAGGCGGTGACGACCTCGTCGGCGATGAACAGGATGTCGTTGTCGCGGCAGATTTTCCGGATGCGCCTGAGGTAGCCTTCCGGCGGCACGATGACGCCGCCCGATGCCTGCACCGGCTCGCCGATGAAGGCGCCGATCCTGTCGGCACCAATGCGCTTTACCGTTTCTTCGAACTCCGCCACCAACCGATCGCAGAACGCCGAAACGCTCGTGCCGGCGGGCCGCCGGAAAGGATCGGGCGAGGAAAGCTTGACGATCAGTTCATCCGCGCCGTCCATCCAGTCGCGGTCGCGCGGGCGGCCGTTGAGCGAGGCCGACAGATAGGTCGAGCCGTGATAGGCGCCGCCGCGCGACAGGATCAGCTTCTTCTCCGGCCGGCCGCGGACATTGTTGTAGAACTGCATGAAGCGCAGCGCGCTTTCCACCGCCGACGAGCCGCCGGTGGTGAAGAAGACGTGGGAAAGATCGCCCGGTGCATGGCCGGCGATGCGCTCGGCCAGCACCGCCGAAGGCTCGTTCATCGTGTACCACGGCGTGTTGTAGGAAAGCTGCATCGCCTGGTCGTACATGACGCGGGCGAGCTCCTCGCGGCGATGGCCGACATTGACGCACCACATTCCCGCCGGCCCGTCGATCAGGCGCTTGCCGTCGCCATCGGTGATGTAGATACCGTCGCCGCTGCCGATCAGCCCGCGCGCTTCCGCGCCGATCTCACCGGCCTGTGGCCAAGGCTGGACCAGATGGCGCTTTGCAAGATCGACCGCATCCTCGCTTGCCAGCATCTCGATGTCGCCCCCGGCCTTCCACATGTCCTTCACCGCCGCCATTTTCCCTCGCTTTCCCGGCATGCCCGTCACCTATGCCGCAGTCCGGCATGAATGGAGAAGCAAGCCCTCATTCGGATCATATTGAATGTCCGTTCAATCAATATCACAGAAATGGCACTTGATTTCAATCCACGGATGGGCTCATGATGAAAGAAAGCCGGCGCATCGAGGGAACGTGCAGCTGGCGCTGAAATGGGATGGCCATGCCGGACACAGAGCCAGCATTCTTATGTGAGCCCCTGCAATGACGGCGGCTGCGGAAGGGGCACCTGCGCTACGGCCTGCGCAGTCTCGAAGAACCTCCCTTCTGCAATCGGAATCAGCCCAGGGCTTTGCCCTTATCAGCCCGACATTCCTCTACGCGCTGGTGCTTCTGGTCGTGCCGATTCTAGTGGTGATCGCGCATAGCTTCTGGACGCAGAATTACCTCACCATCGACCGCACCTTCACGCTGGAAAACTACCGCATCGCGCTGACCGAGCCGATCTACCGCGACCTGTTGATGCGCTCGCTGTGGATTTCGCTGCTGGTCAGCTTCTTCACCGTCGTTCTGGCCTATCCGATCGCCTTCTACATTTCCTTCCATGGCGGACGGCACAAGGGCCTGTGGCTGTTCCTGATCACCATCCCGTTCTGGACGAGCTACCTGCTGCGGGTGATGTCCTGGAAAGTCATCCTCGGCTACAACGGCGTGCTCAATTCCGGCCTGCTCGGCCTCGGCATCATCGACGAGCCCTCGACAGCCCTACTCTACAACACCAGTGCAGTCGTCATCACGCTGACCCACGCATGGGCAGCCTTCGCCATCCTGCCGATCTTCGTTTCGCTCGAAAAGATCGACCGCACGCTGATCGAGGCTGCGACCGATCTCGGCGACGGGCCGCTGCGCCGCTTCATGCGGGTAACGCTGCCGCTGTCGGTGCCCGGTATCGTCTCGGCGATCCTCATCGTCATGATCCCGACGGTGGGGGACTTCGTCACCCCGCGCCTCGTCGGCGGCAAGGATGGCGTGATGATCGCCAACGCCATTCAGGCGCAGTTCGGCAAGGGCGCAAACTGGCCGCTGGGGGCGGCACTTTCGGTGACGACCATGGCGATCGTGACGATGATGGCGGCGGCGACCGTGCTGATCATCCGCTCGGCGGCGAGGATGGCGCGATGAGCGGCATTCGCAAGCTTCTGTCCAACTGGCTGCCGGCCTACGCCTTCCTCTATATCGTCTTTCTCTATCTTCCGGTGATCTTCCTGCCGATCTTTTCGGTCAACACATCGGCCTCGCCAAAGTTTCCGCTGACCGGCTTCACGCTCAAATGGTACGAGGAACTGCCGCATACGCCGGCGCTGATCGACGCCGCATGGAACAGCCTGATGGTCGGCGTTTCCGCCGCCATCCTGTCCACCGTTCTCGGCATATGCGCCGCCCGCGCCATCACCCGCTACCGCTTTCCCGGCCGGCGCAGCATCAACGGCCTGCTGATGGCCCCGCTGGTGCTGCCGGAAATCATCGTCGCGGTTTCCATGCTGCTGGTGATGCTGCAACTGGGGCTCAACCTGTCGCTTGTGACCGTGGTGCTCGGCCATGTGCTGGTCTGCATTCCCTATTCGCTGAGCGTACTGACCTCCGGCTTCGAGGGCTTCGACCGCAGCCTAGAGGAAGCCTCCGCCGACCTCGGCGAATCGGCCTTCGGCACATTCCGGCGGGTGACGCTGCCGATGGTCGCGCCCGCGATCATCTCCAGCCTGCTCGTCTCCTTCACCATCTCGCTCGACGAATTCATCATGGCCTTCTTCCTCACCGGCACGGAATCGACCTTGCCGGTCTATATCTGGGGCCAATTGCGTTTCGCCTCGAAGCTGCCCGGCGTGCTGGCGCTCGGCACGCTGCTCTTGGTCGGCTCCTTCGTGCTTCTGACCCTTGCCGAAATCCTGCGCCGCCGCGCCGCGCGGCGCACCCAGAACATGGGAGGCGTCTTTGCCTGAACGCTCCAGATCCGACCGGCCGATGATCGAGATTTCGCATGTCACGCGAAGCTACGGCGCCTTCAAGGCGCTGGACGACGCCTCGCTGACGATCCGGGAAGGCGAGTTCTTCTCGCTGCTCGGCCCCTCCGGCTGCGGCAAGACCACGCTGCTGAGGATGATCGCCGGCTTCGACAATCCGACCGCGGGAAGCATTGCGGTAGACGGACAGGAGATGCTGGGCATTCCCGCCAATCGCCGCCCGACCAACATGGTGTTCCAGAGCTACGCCATCTTCCCGCATCTCAATGTCGAGCAGAATGTCGGCTACGGCCTGAAGCGCCTGCGGCTGGAAGCGGCGGAGGAAAAGCGCCGCGTCGAGGAAGCGCTGGCGCAGGTGTCGCTGACGGGCCTGGGCAAGCGTGGCGCGACCGAACTCTCCGGTGGCCAGCGCCAGCGCGTGGCGCTCGCCCGCGCGCTCGTCATGCGCCCGAAAGTGCTGCTGCTGGACGAGCCGCTGTCAGCGCTCGACAAGAAGCTGCGCGAGCAGATGCAGGTGGAACTGCGCCGGCTGCAGCAGGCGGTCGGCATCACCTTCATCCTCGTCACCCATGACCAGTATGAGGCGCTGGCGATGTCCGACCGCATCGCCGTGATGTTCGGCGGCAAGATCGCGCAGGTCGCCTCACCCAAGGAAATCTACCAGCGCCCGGTCAACCGGCAGGTGGCGGATTTCCTCGGCGGCATGAATTTCGTCAAGGCCGAGATCGTCGAGGAGAACGGCGCATCCATCGTCGTCGACACGCTCGGCTTCGGCCGCGTGAAAACCGACAAGCCGGCAGCCTTCGTCCGCAACGGGAAGGCCGCCACATTGGGCATCCGCCCGGAACGCCTGCGCGTGCTGTGGGACGACACCAAGGACAAGCACGAAGTCGCCGGCACGGTCGTCGACCGGCATTACTTTGGCGAGATCACCCATTTGATCGTCGATATACCCGGACTGGAAAAGCCGCTGTCGGTGACCGAAACCAACAATTTCGGCGCCGACGACATCCCGGTCGGCGCACCCATTCGACTCGCTTACGATCCCGACGCGCTGGTGGCGATGGCGGATTGATTGCCCTATTTCCTTCTCCCCGTTTACGGGGAGAAGGTGGCCCGAAGGGCCGGATGAGGGGCATCACCAACATTGACGACAATGGTTCCATCTTGTCTGCTCGCCCGAGCGACAGCGTGAGACCCAGGAATACCCCATGACAATCATCGCCCTCGACCATGTCCAGCTTGCCATGCCCGCCGGTGAGGAAACCGCTGCGCGGCGTTTCTACGGCGAACTGCTAGGCATCCCCGAAGCCGCAAAACCAGCAGCGCTCGCGGCACGCGGCGGCTGCTGGTTCGAACAGGGAGCGGTGAAAATCCATCTTGGCGTCGAGGCTGATTTCAAGCCCGCCCGCAAGGCACATCCGGCGTTGGTCACGGACGATCTCGAAGCCTTGTCGAGGAAACTCGAGGCGGCAGGGTTCCCCACAACTCCGGATGACACTCTTGAGGGCATCGAGCGATGTTTCGTCAACGACCCATTCGGCAACAGAATTGAGTTGATTCAGGACGGCCGATAATGGCTGTGCATCCTTCGAGGCTCGCTCCGCTCGCACCAAAACTACCTTGAGAAAATAGCAAAGAGCCTCAGACCGGTTCTTTCAACCGACCAATCACCTGCCGCGCCGCAAGCCTTCCCGCAACGATCGCGCCTTCGATATAGCCGGGAAAGGACGGCGACAGTTCGGAGCAGGCGAAGCTGACTGGCCCGAAACCCCTGCGCAAGATATCCTCGGCACCCCGCGCAGTTGGATCGGCGACGACATCGGAATAGGCGCCGCCGCTCCAGCGATCGTTCGACCAGTCGCGCGACAGGATGTCGAGCGGCTGCGCCGCATCGGGGCCGAGCGCATCCGCAAGTTTGCCCAGAACCGCCTGCCGCAAACCGCCATCGCCCAACGCGCCCCATTCGAGCGCAAGCCGTCCGCCCACGAACATGATCAGGGCTGCATGCTCGTCGTCGCGGCTGGCATCGCAGGCATAGATGCCGTGCGGCTCCAGCCAGAATACGCTGCCGCTGAGCCCGGCCTTGCGCCAGAACGGCTCCCGATAGCGCAACAGGAGCTTTATCACCGTCCCGCTCTTCCAGACTTCCAGCGCATGGCGCGTTTCGGCAGGCAGCGGCGGCACGAAGGCGATGCGGCGGGTCGTTGCCGGCGGCACGGCCACGATCACTGCGCGGGCGGAAAAGCTTTCGCCCCCGGTATGCACGACCGCACCGTCGCCTTCGATCTCTATCCTCTCGACCGGGCGACCAAGCCGCAGACACGCCTCCAGCGGCTGCGCCATATCGGCGGCCAGCGAATGCATCGTCTCCTCCAGGAAATACTGGAGTTCGAACACCTCATTGGTGATGCGGCGATCGTTCTCGATCAGATACCACAGCGGCACGTTCTCGACCGGCTGGCACCACAGACCCTCGATGGAAGACTGGAAGCCGCTTTTCGCATCGGCGCGATCGGGCTGCATCTCCAGCCATGCGCCGACGCTGAGGCCGGCGATGGAGGGATCGTCGGGATCGACGCAGTTCATGCGGTCGCGTATCGCCGTCACGCGCCCATAGAGGTCATCGAAATCCGATGCGCTGGCCGGAGCCGGCTGAACGGCCATGCCGCCCTCGACGTAGGATTCCACCAGCGTCTTGCCGTAACACTTCGCCAGCGCCATCACCTCCGGCATGTCCTCGCACAGATACTGCCCGCCCGTGTCGATCGCCTCGCCAAGGCCGTTGATGCCGGCCTCGACGCGCCCGCCCACCCGGTCGCGCGCCTCCAGCACGACGAAGCTACGGCCTGCTTCATGCAACGCAAGCGCTGCCGACAGGCCGGTAAAGCCAGCCCCGACAATGACGGCATCGTAACGCTTGCTGCTCAATATCCCGCCTTGATCTTCTCGAACTCGGCGATCATCTTCGCCTTGAGTTCGTTTGGCACCGGCGACTGGAACAGCGTCTTGTCGAGGAACTTGCCGATGTCCTGAAAGCCCTTTTCCGTCAGCACGGCCGGGTCTATCGCCGCCATGCCCTTGGCATTGGCGTGGCCGTAGCCGAACTCGCGGACCATGTAATCCGACACTTCCGGCGTGTTGCGCGCATTGAGGAAATCGTAGGCCTTGTCGAGGCTGCCCGGCGCGTCCTTCAGCAGCACATAGCCGCAGACCCAGGTGGAAAGCCCCTCTTTGGTGTCGCGCTTCATCTCCAGCGCAACGCCCTCCTTCTTCAGCGAAACGACGGTCTCGTTCCAGCCCCAGGCGAGGTCGATCTCGTCATTGCCGAAAGCCTGGTTGATGTCGGTGCTGTCGGTCCAGTAGAGGCGGACATTCTTGTGCACCTCGCGCAGGAACGCCGACGCCTCTTTAAACTGCTCGTCGGTCATCTGCGTCCAGTCCCGCAGGCCGATAACAAGGCTCGCCAGCGCATAGGCGTCGTCGACATTGTCGCCAATCGTCACACGATCCCTAAACTTCGGGTCAGCGAATATCCGCAGCGACTGCGCCTCTTCGGGCGTCACCTTGTCCGTGCGGTAGATCAGCGCTGTGTTGCCCCAGTCGAACGGCAGGAACCACGCCTGCCCGTCATCCGAGGTCATCAGGTCCTTCATGCCCGTGATGCCGGGCAGGATGTCGTTCCAGCCCGGAATGCGGGCGGTGTCGAGCGGCCGCAGCAGCCCGGCCTCGCGCCACTTCACCACATTCTGCGAACAGGGATGGCCTATGTCGGCCTTGAAGCCGGCGCGCATCTTCTCGAACGCCTCGTCCTCATCGCCGAAGAAGGCGAATTGCGGCGGCTCGGGATATTTGGCTGTATAGGCGGGATTGAGCAGCGGGTCCTCATAGCCCGACCATTCGAAGACGATCGGATCATCCGCCGCCAGCGCCGGCGCGGACAGACCCGCCGAAAAAACCGCAGCAAGGAATAGACGACGAACGACTGGCTGCATGACCACACCCCCGCGCTGAAACGTCCCGTCCAGAGAATGCTTTCCCGCTGACGGCGTCAACAGGAAAGCCGCAGAATTGGCGCCTCAGTAGCCCGCCTTGATCTTCTCGAACTCGGCAATCATCTTCTGCTTGAGTTCGCTCGGCACCGGCGACTGGAACAGCGTCTTGTCGATGAACTTGTCGACATCGGCATAGCCTTTTTCCGCCAGCACTTCGGGATCGACGGTCGCCATGCCCTTGGCGTTGGCCTGGCCATAGCCCCATTCGCCGACCATGTAGTTGGCGACCTTGGGATCGTTCACCGCGTTGAGATAGTCATAGGCCTTTTGCTCCGAACCCGGCGCGTCCTTGTAGCGGACATAGCCGCAGACCCAGGTGGAAATGCCTTCCGCCGTGTCGCGCTTGTTCTTGATCGGCGCGCCGGCCGCCGCCGACTGCACCGCCGCGTCGTTCCAGGCCCAGGCGAGATCGACCTCGCCGCCGCTCATCGCCTGCACGATCTCGGTGGTGTCGGTCCAATAGAGGCGGACGTTCTTGTGCACCTCGCGCAGGAAGTCGGATGCCTGCTTGAACTGCTCGTCGGTCATCTGCGTCCAGTCCTTCAGGCCGATGACTAGGCTCGCCAGCGCATAGGCATCGTCGACATTGTCGCCGATCGAGACGCGATCCTTGAACTTCGGATCGGCGAAGGCCTTCAGCGACTGGACGTCCTTCTCGTCGACCTTTTCGGAATTGTAGGTAAGCGCGGTATTGCCCCAGTCCCACGGCATGAACCAGGCCTTGCCGTCCTCGGTGGTGGCGAGGTTTTTCATCGCCATGATGCCGGGGTTGAGATCGTTCCAGCCGGTTATCTTCGACGTATCCAGCGGCTGCAGCAGGCCGGCCTCGCGCCATTTGGTTACGCTCTGCGAGCAGGGATGGCCGAGATCGGCCTTGAAGCCGGCGCGAACCTTTTCAAAGGCTTCGTCCTCATCGCCGAAAAAGGTGAAGGTCGGCGAATCGCCGTTTTTCTCGACATAGCCGGGATGAAAGGACGGCTCCTCATAGCCGGACCAGTCGAAGATAATCAGATCCTTGTCGGCCGCCGCAGCCCAGCCCATGGCATAGGCCGAAAGCGCGCCGGCAAGCGCAAGCGTGGTTGAAAGCCTTCCGGTAAGTCGCGTCATCGTTCCATCCTCTGTCTTATGATTATGGGGTCATGCGATCCTGCGCGCGCCGGCCTCCTCGCGCGAAAAATGCTTCGGAAAGGCCGAGGCAAGATAATCCGTGGCCGCCTGATGCGCGGTCTCGCGCGTGACGTTTTCCGCCGCCATCATCAGGCGCAGCCACAGGCCCTCGAGCATGGCGCTCAGGCCAAGCGCGGTCGCCTCCGGATCGAAATCGTAGCCGCCATCGTTTTTGAGGCGCAGGCAGAGTTCGACGACCGTCTGCTGGTAATCCTTGTCGCGCGAGCCGCTGAGCGCCTGATAGGTCGGGCGCGACTTGGCCTCGCCCCAGAAGGCGCACCATGCGGCCAGCTTGCGCTTGTTGCAGACCGAGCGGTCGAAATCGGCCGCCACCAGCGCCTGAAGCTGGCGCGCGGCATCGTCGCCGGCTTTCGTGAGTGCAGCCCGCCAATGCGCGGAATATTCGTCGTACATATGCTGCAGGGTGGCGATCAGCAGCTTTTCCTTGCTCTCGAAATGGAAGTTGACGATGCCGCGCGACAGGCCGGCGCCATCGGCGACATCGGCCATCGTCGTATCGGAATAGCCGCGCCTGGCCAGCGAATCGATCGTCGCCTCGATAAGCTGCAACTGCCGCGTTTCCTTGGACGCCTTGCGCCCGCGCTTTTCCGGTTCGGGGCCTGCTTCCTTCACTGTCGCCGTCTTCATCGCTGCTGCCATGCTCCACATCGCCGGCTAACGTCCCTCGTCCGGCTTCCATCCGCGCAGATGAGTGGGACGGTGCTCGCCGCTGTCAAGAACCTTCTGCATGGCTTCCCAGGTCTTGATGTTCTTGTCGACATAGTCGCGGCCGACCGCAGCCGCCACCGGCTCGTAAAGCGGCCCTTTCAGCCGCGCCAGTTCGCCGCGCGCGACCTCGCGATACCAGGGATTGCGATCCGTCACGGTGATATCGTGGAAGCCGGCATCCTCCATCGCCTTTCGGTAATGCGCCGGCGAGCGCATGGTGAAGGAAAGCCCTTCGGCGGCGATGTAAGCCTTCATATCGGCCGACGGCTCGCCGTCATGGCCGATCATCCAGTTGGAAGCGGCGAAGACACCGCCGGGCTTCAGCACGCGAAAAATTTCGGCAAACAGCGCATGCTTGTCCGGCACATGCAGAAGCGCATCCTTGGAAAACACCATATCGAAGGAGGCATCGGCAAAAGGCAGCGGCCCCGGCGGCGCCTGAACGAATTCCGTGTGCGCCGACAGGCCGCGCTCGGCGGCACGCTTTGTGGCGACTGCGATGACGGGCTCTTCCACATCGAAACCGGTGACATGGCCGGCGCTATGGCTTTCGACGAAGTGCAGCGCGATGCCGCCGGCACCGCAGCCGATATCCAGCATCCGCTTGCCGCCAAGCGAAAGGCCCTCGACCACACGGTCGACTTCCCCCGGCCCGCCCGGCGACAGATAGCCCTCGCCCCACAGCGCCTCCAGGAAGCGGATGGCGGTGTCGTCATATTCCGGCGCGGCGTCTGCCGTCTCGATCATTGCTCCCCGTCCAAGCCTAAGGTTTTCAACGTCGAAATTTCCCCGAAGCCTACTCCACTCACATCAAAACGCAATGTCATTTGTTGAACATTCATTCAAAATCTCTGGACAGGCGCGGCTCCTCCGTGCCAGATTTGCCGAAAATAAAAACGGGAACGCCAATGAAAAAGTGGGACGCCATCGTCATCGGCGCGGGGCA
>VFQQ010002158.1_pt1 | contig 23564 bp, 46 predicted proteins | sample 3512341 | NCBI WGS metagenome assembly VFQQ01 (sample SAMN10412373, study PRJNA504923) | tailings metagenome | isolation source: Relicate 2 Philex TSF1 revegetated site | place: Philippines: Tuba, Benguet | collected 2017-08-29 | reverse complement strand
AGGTTGAGGAACAGCACGGTGCGGTCCATGGACCCGTTCTCCTCAAAGTCCTGCGAGGGGTGGCGGGTGGGTGGGACAGGGAGGGAGGAGGTGGGAGGGTGTGCGAGGGCTGTGCTTGTGTGCAAAACGGGCCAGTATGCCCAGGGCTAGACAGCAGACAGCATTCAGCAGCGACCTCATACACTGAGCACGCCTCTAAATCCGGCTGCCCACAACTCCCCCACACCTGCTTGAAGAAGTGCGCCGTCTCCATGTTCACGCCCATGGCCGCAAACACAATGGCAAAGGGTTCGCTCTCCCCTTCCTCATCGCCGTGCTTCACCAGGCCTGCCTGCCGGCAAATCTGCGCCGCAATGTCGTTGTGCGGCAGGCCGGCAGCAGAGAAGAGCGGGATCTTCTGCCCACGTGCGATGGAATTCATGACGTCAATGGTGGAGATGCCTGCACGTGGGGGAGAGGGCGGGGAGGCCGGGCGAGCAAGAGTGGGCGGCAGCATGCGAGGGGTCAATCTCCAAGCATTTGCATGCTTGCTGCCTGGTACTTGCAATGCTAGCAGCGGGGCTAGCTGAGAGCGCGCACAAGGTGCCCACCAGCAACAGCCAGCACCAGCCAGCCCAGCGCAGACAATGAACACTGCAGCCAGCAAGGAGGTTACAATACAGCCCCGCACCACCCTGTGCACACCCGTCTGGATCATTTCCTCGGGGTAGGTGCGCTCCGCGGGGTTGATGGACGCGCCGTTGATGTCCAGGAACGTCTCGGCCAGCACCGGCGGGCTGCGGGGGGCAGCAGCAAATGCGGGGCAAGGGCAGCTTCAACAAGAACTCCAGGCATGAGGCTGGGCAAGAAACTGCTGGGGCAGCAGCGGAGCAGGGCTGTGGCACCAGGCAGCAGAGCACAGCAAGCACAGCAAGCGGCACAGCAGCGTACAGCAAGCGGCATCAGGGGGCTCACCCGCCGTCGATGGGGCGGCCGGAGCCGTTGAACACGCGGCCAAGCATGTCGCGCGACACAGGCGTGCGCAGCACCTGCAGGGAGAGCAGGGACAGCGGCGAGCTAGGCAAATCTGTTGAGGTTCGGCAGGTGGCACCCGCAAGTAGGCATCGCTACCAACCGCAGCCAGCGTTGGCCAGCTAGGCAGCAGGGAGGCCCAGCAGTGCAGGCTGCCGCAGGCTGCACTCGCCTCGCCCGTGAACTCGAGCGTGGTGGACCTGTTGTCGATGCCGCTGGTGCCCTCAAACACCTGCACCACGGCGCGGTCGCCGTCCACCTCCAGCACCTGGCAGCAGGCGCAGGGGCGCAGGGTGAGCAAACCAGATGGGAGGGCAGCTCTTGTCTGGCAGGCGCCGCGCTCATCAGGCAGGTGGCAGCGACGGTCCCCAGCTGTGCCATCTGCAGGCTGTGAGAAAGCGCTGCCCCAGCTGCAGTCTGGCACGCACTCCAAGAAGGCAGACGGCCAGGCGCGCACCTGGCCACGCCGCACGCTGCCGTCCCCTAGCCGCAGGTTCACAATCTCCGCGTACTTGGGCTTCTGCAGCCAGGCAGAGGGGGCCGGGCGGGCCGGAGCAGCAGGCGACATTAGAGAAGGACAGTCATGACCTGCGCCGCTTCGGCCCACAGCCAAGCAGCTGACCAGCATCTGCCACCTCCAGGTAGCTCTAGTGTGAGGCAACTCTGCCAACCGCACCTTGACTGTGTTCACCACCACCAGCGGGCCCGCCACGCCGCCAACCGTGCGGTATTCTGCGCAGAGCAGAGCACATGAGCACATAATGCGAGTCGCTTGAAGCGTGGGCCCAAGCCACACAAACGTGCAGCGGCTGCTGCACAGCTCCCAAAAAGCGCAGAAATCAGTGCCACAGCAGTATCTGGAGGGCAGAGCCAGCCCTGCGCGCAGTCAACGACCACAGAGCCTTGCACAGGGCGGGCAGCCGAAGCAGCACGGCCAAAGGAAACGCACCCAGCCGTGGCTCGCAGATGTAGTCACGGTTCACCGCATCGATGTGCACCTTGTGGGCCATTTCGGCCGACAGGAAGTCCACGCCCGCCGCCATGGCTGCTGCTGCTGCTGCTGTCGCCCGAGCGGGGCACAGCCCTGCGGCGGCAAAAGAGAGCGGCGGCGGTCAAGGCGCCTGCCGCCGGCGGGAGCAGGGCGGGTCCCCCGTGGCTGGGTGGCGCTGCAAAGTGCTGGATCCGTCCCTGCGATCAGCAAGCCAGCGTCCAGGCGCTCCGCAAGGACGAGCACAGCGAGAACCCTCCCGGCCCAGCGCGGTGCCGGCGCCTGGTTACCTGCAGTCGTGTGATCTAGGGCCGATCACCACCGGGGCTCGCTGCGCGCTCCGCCCTGAGCCCGGTTGGCGCGTGGGAAGCGAGGGGACGATGGCGGGGCAGCGAGCGGGCTGAACCGGTTCGACACAGCGACGTGCACGAGATCACGATCGTCCGCGCGCACAGCCCAGCCGGGCGGGCAGGCCCGAAGGCAGGCAGCACGCAGCAGACATCAAGCCCTCATGGCTGCGCGCCCTCTTGCCGAAGTGGCTTGTAAACATGCTTGATCGCGCGTGTGTCATACTTTGATCATTCTGTCAAGCCCTGCAGTCGACCAGGCAGCGCTTGCCGTTCGAGCGGCGGTGGTTCACGCTGGTGAGGGCGATCGGGCAGACCCTGCGCTTTAGGCTGAGCACCTAGCACCGCGCTTGGTCCGGCCATGGCGCCAGCAGCGGTCCTGGGCCCGCCTGCTGCCGCCGCCACCGCCGCCGCCACCAGCGGCCTGGGTTGGGTGGAGCAGGTGCGGGCGCTGCGCTCCGCTGCCGACGTCAATCGGCTGCTGCACGAGGCGTCGGCACGAGAACGAGCCATTGATGGGGAGCTGGAGCAGCTGCTGGCGCGACGCGGCCAGCTGGAGCAGCGGCTCACGCAGCTGCATGCAAGCACCGAAGAGGTGGGCAGGAGGAGCGCTGCTGGGTGGGGCTGCCAAAACGGCATCAGTTAGTCCGGAGTGAGCGTGATGTTGAGGCTGCAAGCCGTGGCGCCCAGCAGCAGTGCAGTCCACCATTGCGGCAATCATGGTTCCATGCAACCTTGCCCGCCAAGCCCAACCATGCTGCCTGCCTGCACTGCCCAGATGTTGGAGGTGATGAAGGCGGAGGCAGAGGCGCTGGCAGGCAGTACCGCGGATACGGCAGCCCTGGCGGAGCGCGTGTCGCGCAAGGTGCGGGGTTTAGGCTCAATTCAAGCTGTTGGCAAGGCGGTTGCAGGTTCCCGGCCGAGCCAAACTGCCGATGGTGTCCCCACGTGTGCCTGCACCCGGCAGTGCCTCCAGGCTGCTGGCCTGCCACCACAGTCTGCTCCTCACCGGCCTCCCTGACCCCTGCCTTTACCAGGTGCGCGAGTTGGACACGGCGCAGTCACGGGTGCAGGCCACGCTGGGCCACATCTCCCTGGTGCTGGACCGCATGCACGCGGTGGAGGGCATCCAGTCGGCCCTGGCTCGGGAGGACTTTGAGGCAGCAGCAGAGTGTGTGGCACGATTTCTGGAACTGGAGGACGAGCTGGGGGTGGCGGGAGGCGGCGAGGGCGCAGCAGCGACGGCAGTAGTGGCGGCAACAGACGCCGACAGCCGGCAGGCGGCGGAGCAGGCCAAGGTGTGCTGAGGGCGGGGGATGGGTAGCGCTGCCCTGCCCAGCTGCTGGTGCCTTGCTCTGCCATGCATGTTGGTTACCAGCCCGGCTGCACATACAGTGCTTAACCTGCGTGTTTTGCCATTTGTTTTGCCGTCTTGTGGCCATCCCCTCCCTATCCATCTCACCGCGCTACCCTGCTCTCCCCTAAACACCAGGTGTTGCTGGAGGGGCGGACCAAGCTGGAGGGCATTGTGCGCAGCAGGGGCAAGGCAGCGGCAGCAGCAGGGGACCATGCCGACGTGCTGCGCTACACGCGGCTCACGCGCCCGCTGCGCCTGCAGCAGGAGGTGCGCGTGCAGGCAGGGCACGGCTTGGGTGGTCATGTAGGTACACCTGTTGGGTACACCATGCTGTTTGCGTGTGCAGCTTGCACGTGCCTGTTGCCAACCGCGTCTGCCCTGCACCCCCCGCCCTCAGGGCATGGAGCTCCTGACTGGCTTCCTGCGGCGGCTGGTGGCGGAGCGGGCGCGGGCCGACTACGACGCACTGGTGGACAGCTTTGCAACAGGTCTGTGTGCAGCTGCGGCTGCTGGGCTGCCATGCCGGCTCCTGTTGGTGGTTGAAAGACATAACTATGAGCAGCAGTGCGATTGCTGAGATCGCGCGTAGCATGCAGGCTGGCAAGCGAATGTGTTGCATTTCATTTTCAACCCCATTCCCCTGCAGCGGAGCATGGCGGACGGGGCCCCGACTACGTGGGCACCCTCACAAACCTGTTCAAGGTGGGTGCCCTGCCTGCTGCTTGCTACACTGCACTCTGCATCGTTCCCCTTGTCCAACGGTGCCATTGGTTTTGCTAAAGTCCCTCACATGCTCCCAAAAGGTATCGCAGCACATGTGCCTGAGCAGCCAACTACCCACATTGTGCTGCGCAGGACGTGGCTGCGGCTGTGGACGAGCACCTGGAGCTGATCCGTGACACATTTGGGCCAGGTGCGACTGCGCAACTTGCGCCAGCTGCTGTGTGATGTGGAGGACAGGCAGCTGCGCTGAGGTGGCGCGTCACACACCCTGTCTACTGAGGGGCCCCTGTCACCCGGGCTGCCTGCATGCGCAGAGCTGGGCATGACGGCGCTGCAGAGCATCCATACTGAGTGCGACGTTCACGGCACCAAGCTGCTGCAGGCAAGGGCCAGCTGGGGTGCTGTTGTCGTGTTCTGCTGTTCTGCCTTGCGGCCAGGCCCACCTGGCACAGCACCTGCTGCTGAGCACCTCTGAGATGATATGGATGCAACCGAGTCACTCTGTCACTGATGCATTCAGACCACACATGCCCTTGTGCTGTGCAGCGGTACGCTGACTACCGGAGGCTGGCGCGCATTGCAGGCCAGGTTGGCATGCGCAAGCGTGACGACACAACGGCGGAGGCGGCGCCCGTGGAGCCGCGGCAGGTGGGGCGCTAGGGCGGAGCGGCTGGGTGCAGGGTGCCTGAAAAGCTGTGCCTTTCCAGCATGGCCTCCGGCTGCATTGAGCGTTCTCACCTCCCGGCAAACTGCCCTTGTGTGCTGCAGGTGGAGGGTTTTCTGGAGGAGCTGCTGGTGCTGTGCCAGCGCAGCGAGGAGTACACGCAGGTGGGGTGTGGGTGGGGGGAGATGGCATTGGGTGTAGGTTTGAGCGGCTGCTGGACTCAGTCAAGACAAGCACCTGCCAACACAGAGAGCCCTCACTCTCGCATGCTCCACCCACCCAACCTCCCCACAGTACCTGCTGGCGCGCATGGGCGAGGTGTGTGCCCCCGCCACCCTGCCTCCTGCGCGCGAGACGGCGATGCGCGGCGGCGCCTTCAACTCGGCTGTGCGCGAGCTACTCAGCTACTACATCAGCCTGGAGGAGTATTACATGGAGGAAAGCCTGGCCAAGGTGGGCAGAGGGGCTGGAAGCAGGGTATGGGGCAGGCGGGTGGGTGGGTGGGTGGGTGCGGGTCGTATGTGGGGTGATGCCGGGGAGTGGCGCTGCCGTTGAGCCGGGCCTGCTCCCAGCCAGCCAGGCTGCCTGCCTCCTGTCCCCAGGTGACTCCCCATCCCACAACCCCTGTCCCACCCCCTCCCCACTATGCCCACTATCCACCACAGGCCATCCGCATCGACGAGGCGGTGCCCGACTCCCTCACCTCCTCCATGGTGGACGACGCCTTCTTTGTGCTGCTCAAGGCGGGGCGCCGCTCCATGGGCACCGGCAAGGCGCCCTCCGTGGTGGCCATCCTCAACCAAATCAACTCCCTGCTGGCCAGCCTCTACCGCTCCGCACTTGCCTCCAAGCTGGCCGGCGCGGCGGGCCGGCTGGCGGCGGCAGCGCCCACAGAGCCTGGGGAGGCGCCTGGTACAGGTGCTGCCGCCGCCGCGGTGGCCTTCAACAATGCCGAGGTGTCGGCTGGATATGTGGTGAAGCTGCGGCAGCAGCTGGAGGACCTGGCGGCGCAGTGCTTCTACCAGGCCAACGACCGCGACCGCATCAAGCTGGTGGGTGGCCCGGGCTGGGCTTGGGTGGGTGGGCGGGCAGGGTTGGGGAATGATCTGCAGTGGCAGTGACAGCTGCTTCTAGTGCTCCTCTTGGCAGCTCGTGCTGGGCCCCAACCTCTGCTGGTGTCTGCCGTCGTCATCCCACCCCACCCCCAACAACAACTCCACACCACCAACCGCCCGCAGGTGCTGGCAGACCTGGGCAAGACCTCCTCCGACTTCCGCCAGCTGACCACCAAGGCGCTGGACCAGCTGTGCGGCGGCCTCATGCCGCGCCTGCGCCCCGTGCTGGACGACGCGGCCGCCGCGCCGTACGAGCTGGGGGAGTCGGACCTGGGCGCGCCCTCGCCCTGGCCCCAGGCCCTGCTGCTGGCCTTCCAGGCGCACCTGGGCTGGCTGCAGCCGCTGCTGACGCCCAGCGGGCACGACGCGCTGGTGCACCTGGTGCTGGACAAGGTGAGGGCATTGGGGGCTGGCCGTGTGTCTGGGAGAGCGGTAGGCTCAGGCGGGGTCCATGTCGGCAGCTGGGGTGGGCTGAGGCACAGCAGGCAACTGTGTTGCAAGCATGCCTTCCCTGTGCAACTCCCCCACATGCCCTGTCTCAACTCACCTCGCTTGCCATGCCTCAGGTGGTGGCGCGACTGGAGGCGGTGCTGAGCCAGAAGCGCTTCACGCAGCTGGGAGGCCTGCAGCTGGAGAAGGATGTGCGCCTGCTGGTCGGTGAGTGGGCTATAGCTGAGCTCTCATGCCACCACGGTCCGTCATGGCAGCACACGGCACCAGTCATGCAAGTAGCGGGGACGGGCCGCAGAATGAGATGCATTGTTGCACTTGCCTCCAAACCTAACCATCCCTCGCCCCTGCATGCCCACCCCATGCAGCGGGGCTGTCCGACATGACCACCCGCACCGTGCGCGACAAGTTTGCGCGGCTCAGCCAGATGGCCACACTGCTCACGCTCGAAGCGGTGGGTGCCCGCTGCCGGCTGGGCAGCTTGGACATGGGTGCAGCAGATCCTGCACACAGCAGCATGGTTCATGTCGTAAAATAGTCGCCAGCATGCTTGTGCTGTTGCAACTGTGCCCCTTGCCCACTGCCCACCTGCATCCCCAAATCACCCCAACTCAAATCCGCAGGTGGGGGAGGTGCTCGACTACTGGGGCGATGCAGGCGCCATTGCCTGGCGCCTCACCGAGAACGACGTGCGCCAGATACTGTCGCAGCGCCTCGACTTTGCGCCCTCCGACATCCTGGCCCTCAAGCTCTGAGGCCATTGCTGGTTGGGTGGCAGCTAGCATGGGGCATGGAGCAGCAGCCTGGCCATGTGGCGGTGAGAGCTCCGCCACCGAGTGGCAGGGCGGCAAGCCTTCCATTGACAAGTTTCCAATCAGTGAACGAAAACATGGCTTGCCACTTGTAATGGGCCTTGCTAGAGAGGCTGAATGTGGGACGAGCATTGGTGTGCATGGGATGACCACACGCGGGCGTGGCGTGGCGGCGGCGGTGCCTACCATCCAAACCCCGCTGGCTGCATTGCTGCCGCTCTCGATTCATCGGGCAACATCAGACCGTGTAGAGCGTCTTTCAGTCGCGGGTAGCCCGTGAGCAGCGCGGAGCAAGCGCTTTGGCATAGCTCGCGAGCGCCACAGCCTTCGGTTCCCAGGTACGCAGGCAGATCGCGGCTGAATAGCAGCTTTCGGTTCAATCAGAACGCCCGCCTCTGCCTGCCGCGCTCCATGACTGGCCGCCGCCGCCACCCGCTTGTTGCAGGTGCAGCCATGCCGCCCCTCCAGGTGGTGCATCCCACCCCCAGCGACATTGAGATCGCGCAGGCGGCGCAGCCCGTGCCCATCGCCACTGTTGCGGAGCGGCTGGGGCTGGAGGATGCCGACTACGAGCCTTACGGGCACCTGAAGGCCAAGGTGTGTTGGGCTGTGCACAGGAGGGCGGCAGCAGCTGCCCATGGCCCAGGATGCTGCTGCCTCTGCAAGTTTTTGTGCCCAGCCCTGAGTCCCACGGTTGCCACGCTGCTGCATCGCTTGCTGCAGGTGCGGCTGGAGGTGCGCGACAAGCTGGCTGACGTGCCCAGCGGCAAGTACATTGTGGTGGCGGGCATCACGCCCACGCCTCTGGGCGAGGGCAAGAGGTGTGGGCACAGGGCGTAGAGGGAGGAGGGCAGGAGTTGAGGGCGCAGGGCGGCTGGCAGCAAAGGGTAAATGTGCAATGATGCTGTGCAAGCTTTGAGGTTGAGAGGACGTGTTGTCGTGGCAGGCAGGTGCTGTGCCCTGTGATTGCCGTTTGTGCCTTTTTCCCCTTTCACTTCATCCCTTGTTGTTCATGTCTGCCCATCCTCACCCCTACCGCAGCACCACCACTGTGGGCCTGTGCCAGGCGCTGGGTGCGCACCTGGGCAAGCGGGTCATCACATGCGTGCGGCAGCCATCCCAGGTGCGTACAGTAGTGGGCTGTGCGCCTGCTGCCTGGCATACCAGTGTGACAGCCGTGCTTTATTGTACATGGCTGAGCGCAGCTCAAGTGTGTGTCCCCTACTCGGCCAACTTGCAGGGCCCCACGTTTGGCATCAAGGGCGGCGCCGCGGGCGGCGGCTACAGCCAGGTGTGTGTGGTTTGCTGTGCTGGGTAGCTGCTGCGCTTCAAGCTGGGACGTCTGATCCTTCTGTATTCGCTTGGCCACCTGAGCTCAAGATGGCTGCATGTTCCTCTCTCGAAGCAACTCATGCCCCTGCCCTGGTTCTTCAGCAGCCTCTCATTGCTCCTGCCCACCCACCCTGTGCATTCCCTCCCCTCCACCTGCAGGTCATCCCCATGGAGGAGTTCAACCTGCACATGACGGGCGACATCCACGCCATCACAGCCGCCACCAACCTGCTGGCGGCCGCCATCGACACCCGCATGTTCCATGAGGCCACACGTGCGCGCCCCGCTGCCGGGTGGTGGAAGCTGTAAAAGCCAGCGCAGAGGGGCACGGCGGTGCATCGCGGCATTTGAGTGCTTGTGCCTGCTGGCTGGGCATGCACCTCCCTCCATCCCTCCCATGCAAGTTTGTCATGCCCACTCTGCTCCCCTCCCTGCGCGGCCCTCCAAGCAGAGTCGGACGACGCGCTGTTCAACCGGCTGTGCCCGCCCGACCAGAACGGCGGGCGCCGCTTTGCGCCCGTCATGCTGCGCCGCCTGGCCAAGCTGGGCATCACCGCCACCGACCCCAACCAGCTCACTCCTGAGGAGCGCTCCAAGTTTGTGCGGCTGGACATCGACCCAGGTGGGTGCTTTGGGGCAGCATGGGGCCCTGCCATGTTGCAAGCAAGTGTGCCCGCTGCTGCGCACCGGTGCCATGACTTTTGTGCCTGCCCATCTGCCAGACTGCTCTGCGCCGCTATGCCGCCCCTGCCTCAGTCCAACCACCCAACCTGTTCCCTCCCCTGCCCACCTGCCCACCCACCCTCCCATCGCTGTGCAGCCACAATCACGTGGCGGCGTGTGCTGGACACCAACGACCGCTTCCTGCGCGCCATCACCATCGGGCAGGGCCCCGCAGAGAAGGGCATGACGCGGGGGACGGGCTTTGACATCGCGGTCGCCTCGGGTGGGTGCACAAGGCTGGTGTGGCACGCAACATTAGGTCTGCCCTGGTGGTAGCTGGGTGGTTTGTATGGTCATCTAGCACCCTGCTTTACTCACCTCCCTCTGCATTTTCTGGCACTTTCTGCCCATGCCTGACCCAACCCTGCGTCCCTCCCTCACCGCCTGCCCGCCCCATGCAGAGGTGATGGCCATCCTGGCTGTGACCACCTCCCTGGCCGACATGCGGGAGCGGCTGGGGCGCATCGTCATTGGCAGCAGCCGCGCGGGTGTGCCCGTCACCGCAGACGACCTGGGCGTGGGCGGCGCGCTCACCGTGCTGATGAAGGTCAGCGGGCGGGCGGGCGGGCGGTGGTGGCTGAGGGATGGGAACTGAATGTAGGGCTGGGCAGTGAGTGCTGCTTGGAGCAGTGTCAAGCGGTTGGCTAAGTTTGGGCCTCCTGCCCTATGCCTCCTGCCCTCCCACTGTCCCTTGCCACTCTCACCACCCCATACCGCATCGCACCTCTTCCACGCAACCCCCGTGCAGGACGCGATCCAGCCCACGCTGATGCAGACGCTGGAGGAGACGCCGGTGCTGGTGCACGCCGGCCCCTTTGCCAACATCGCCACCGGCAACTCGTCCATCGTGGCCGACCAGATCGCGCTCAAGCTGGCGGGAGCGGAGGGATACGTGGTCACCGAGGCGGGCTTTGGCGCTGACATTGGTGCTGAGAAGGTGTGCACAGGGCTGGTGGTTGCGGGATGGCACGCAAAGTGGTCCATGGGCGTGTGAAGCGGCACATGTGCAGCACCGCCATGCGTGCCCGTCGTCTGGATGATCGCTAATGCAACTTGCTTTCCGCACTCTTCCCCCTGCTCAGTTCTGCAACATCAAGTGCCGCTATAGGTGCGGATGCGATGCTGCGCTGCCCTCTTATCTGCCGTTGCACTGGGCAGCCGTTGCATTGAGCAAGAGCCTCTCCAGGCCACCAGGCGACAACTCCAATCGGCCCCCTCCTTCCCCTTTTAACCCACAGCGGCCTGAGCCCCGACTGCATGGTCATCGTTGCCACTGTGCGTGCGCTCAAGATGCATGGCGGTGGCCCGCCCGTGGTGGCCGGCAAGCCGCTGGACCACGCCTACAAGACGGGTGGGTGTGCAGGGGGCCAGCGGGTGGTCGGGGAGGCACACAGGGTGTGCGTGCGAGGTTGGGCGTCTTGCGGCTTCAGTCTGCATTTTGTAAAGCTTGCAAGCAGATGCTGCCTGCAGGCAGTTGTCCTTGTCGCAGCAGCTTTCCAGCATACTGCTGGTACCCCACAGCACCCTCACCGCCTGCCTCCCACCTCCTTACCCCTCCCAACAGAGAACCTTGACCTGGTGCGCGCCGGCTGCGTCAACCTGGCCCGCCACATCGCCAACGCACGGTGCGCTGCAGCGGACGTGTGTGCATGCATGGTGACCCCAGAGGCGGCTAACCAGCGGCGGTGGAGCTCGTGGCGGCATGTGTCGTGCTTCCTCCCTGTTGCTTGTTGCTGCAGTTTGAAACTGTTGGTTGGCGTGCTGCTCTTCCTCCTGACGACTCGTTACCGCCCCTCACTCCCTGCAGCGCGTTTGGCATCCCTGTGGTGGTGGCCATCAACCGCTTCGCCACGGACACCGACGCGGAGCTGGAGGTGGTGCGGGAGGAGGCGCTCAAGGCAGGCAAGCAGAGCGGTTGGGGTGGCAGGGGCAGGAGACTGGCTGGTTAATGTTTGGGTGGCGGGGCACAACCGCATGGTGGGCACAGGGCTCGCTGGAAAATCAACGTCTAACGAGCCAAGCAAGGGGAGTGGCGCCTGAGTTCCAACAATCATCCAACAAGCCCACCCAACCAGCCACCGCCCCTCAATCCCCTGCCACCAGGCGCGGACGAGGCGGCTGTGGCGCAGCACCACGGCCTGGGCGGCGCGGGTGCTGTGGACCTGGCCAACGCAGTCATCCGCACCTGCCAGAAGCCTGCCAACTTTGAGTTCACGTACCCGCTGGACCTGAGCCTCAAGGTGGGCAGGAGATCAGGCGCAGGAGGTGGTGGGGGTTTTCGAGCTGATCACTTGGCAAGGCTGGGGTGGGCTGGCCTGTGCCCAGCACTGGGAGCAGTTCTCCGAATGCGCACCAGCACATCCGTGGCCAACTAGTATGCCCCCTGCTGCACCTCATTCAATTTATGGGCAGGAGAAGATTGAGGCGATTGCCACCAAGGTGTATGGCGCGGCATCCGTGGAGTTCAGCCCAGAGGCGAGTGTGCTGCCGAGCTGCGGGTTGCAAGTAGTTTAACCAAGGTCTTTTGTCGCCAAATCCGTCATTTGCCTTATCCATGTCCCAACCTTGGCTCTGTGCACCGCACCCCTCCTGCAGGCGGAGGCTGCGCTGGAGTCGTACACGCGGCAAGGCTTTGGCGGCCTGCCCGTCTGCATGGCCAAGACGCAGTACTCCTTCTCGTGAGCTCCGGGGGCTGGTGTGCTGCCCAGGAGCATGCTTGTGCACACATTGGGATGGGGAGCATCGAGCATGCTGCAGATGAAGTTTTATTTGCTGCACGTGCCGCCCATTGCCCAGCCAACTTGTGGCCTCCCTCCCACACCGTGCCTCCACAACCCCAACTCCCCCACCCCCCTGCAGCAACGACCCCGCTGCCAAGGGCGCCCCCAGCGGCTTCACCTTCAAGGTGCGCGAGCTGCGCGTGGCGGCGGGCGCCGGCTGGATCATTGCTGTGTGCGGAGACATGTCCATGATCCCCGGCCTGCCCACCCGGCCTGCGTACTACGAGATTGACGTGGACCCAGCCACTGGCCGCGTGCTCGGCCTCAGCTGAGCGCTGCCATGCCACGTCTGCCCGAGCGGAGTTTGGTCCCCAGTGCGAGTAACCACACAGCCAGCCGCGTGCGGTCTGTGCTGTCTGCATTGGATTCCTACATGCTGATTTGCAAGAACCTTGTTTCATTTTCCAGTATTGCAATGCAACTCGGACAGCAAGGACGGGATAAAGAAGGGAAGGAATCAGTAGGAAACAGTACCGAACCAAGTAGGGGACAGCTAAGGGGGCGCTGTTCCAGCCGCTGGGAAGACAGCCGGGGGCTGGCTTAGTTGTGCTCCAACGCTCACTTCTCCGCGTCCAGCGCCCGCCGGTAGTCAACCACCGCCTGCAGGGTGGCAGTGGCAAGCAATGCAGCTCAGTATAAAGAATGCAGGAACTGAGCAGGCATCGGGCGGTGTGATACAAAACAACAATGCAGCGCCAGACCAGCAAATGACCCACAACAACCGGCTGCCCGCCTGCCTTGCCTTGTCAAACTCCCCAATGGCATCGTAGCAGGCAGCCCGGTTGTAGTATGCCACAGCGTTGCAGGGGTCGAGGCGGATGCAGGCGGTGAAGTCGTTGATGGCAGCCCGCTGGTCGCCCCGCTTCTCGTGGCTGATGCCACGGTTGAACAGCGCGTGCACGTTGCCCGGGTCCAGCTGCAGGGAGGAGGGGAGGAGCAGCAGACATGATACTGTGAGGAGGCTGGTGGGGGAGATGTTGCTAGGTACGGCATGATCGAGCACCGCACTTGCAACATGCAGTCACAAGCCCTGGCTTTGCACCCGAACTGCACCACCTCTGAGCCCCCACCCGCAGCTATCCCGCACCTGAATGGCCTCAGTGTAGTCCGCCACTGCACGGTCAAACTCGCCCAGCGAGGCGTAGCAGTAGGCGCGACTGTTGAAGGCGCGCACGGGTGTGGACCGGGATTGTTGGCCCAGCACAATCAGGCGCCCAAAGTCGGCTGCTGCTGCCGCAAAGCTGCCGATCTTGCGCAAGCAGAACCTGCGCAGGCAAAGAGGGGAATGTGATTGTGATATGACCATAATCGCAGCTTTTCTTTCAGCATCCAATGCTGTTCTTGGCCTCACCCGCGCGCTTGCAGGCCCGCTTCGTCATCCGCCGCCAGCTGCAGCAGCCGGTTGAGCGCTGCCACCGCCTCTGCGTGCCGCCCGCAGTTGCGCAGGTGCTGGCCCAGGCTGCGCAGGAAGGTGGGGTTGCCGGGCTCCAGCGAGCACGCCCTGCAGCATGGGAGACAGCATAAATGAGCATGCGACCAGCAGCCATGTATTGCGGACTTGCACAGGCACATTGAGCTTCATGGCAACGTGCTGACCACCCTGGTGCAGCAGCCGCACCCACTCCGCATCCACCCACCACACCACTCACTTCTGCAGGTCTGCCAGCGCCGCCTCGGCATTGCCCAGCCGGTCGTGCACCTCGCCCCGGCTGTGGTACGCGGCTGCTGAGCTGGCATCCAGCGCCAATGCGGCGTCCAGATCAGCCAGAGCCTCACGCAGCCTGCCCAGCCGCAGCCAAACCGCGCCACGGTTCTGCCGAGCTGGCGCATTGCCGGGGTCGAGCTGCAGCACAGCAGAGTAGTCGGCTGCCGCGGCCTCAAACTGCCGCAGCCGCTCCAGCGCCACAGCACGGTTGTACCGTGCTTTGCTGTGCCCGGGGTTGAGCTGCGCATGTTGTGGGGAGCCACAGCAAGCACATGTCGTGTGGTGACACGCAGGCAGATTCTTTCATCTATTCAAAGAGTCAGAGACAGCTTATGCAGGGCGCAATAGCTCGGAATGGGGCAACTTTGCTCCCACCTGCACCGCCATGCTGTAGTCCCTTATCGCATCTTCGTACTGCTCCATCTTGCGGTACGAGAAGCCGCGGTTCTGCAGCAGTTGGGTATGGGCAGCAAGTTCCGTAAGCCAGTTTGCACGCCAAGTAACCAAGCAACGTTGTTCTACATATGCACCTTCCTTGGTCAGGTGCAGCAGTTGGCCCACTGCTGCCTCTCCCACAGCACTCGGCGCCTACTGCTCTCCCAGAGCACTCAGCGCAAATGTGCAGAGCCCCCGCTCATGTCTGCTCACGTGGTAGAAGTCAGCGTTGTCGGCCTCCAGAGCGATGGCTCGCCCAAAGGCCGCCACAGCCCCCGCATAGTCGCCCAGCCGGTCGCGCACAATGCCCGCGTTGTAGTGCGCATAGGAGGATGCGGGGTCCAGCGACAGCGCCGCCTCGTAGTCGGCCAGCGCTGCCGAGTACTGGCCTAGCTGCAGTTGGCAGGCAGGCGGGTTGGCAGGCATTTGAGTGTTGTTGGATGCCACCACGAAAGTGGCACTGCACTGTCTGAAGCCAGCCTTCCGCAACCCCCTTGCACATGCGAGCACAAGCTACGCCGCCCAACGTACGCGCAGGCACACGTCCAGTCTGTTGCGCCCCAGGCAGCCCTGCCCACCTTGTCCAGCGAGAAGGCGCGGTTGAACAGGCACTTGAAGTGGGTGGGATCCAGCGCCAGTGCGGCGCTATACTCGCGCACCGCGCCCGCAAAGTCGCCGCGCTTACGCAGCGCATACCCACGAGCATGGTGGTCGTCGGCCGTCAACTGCCCCTGCTGGCCCTGCTGCGCTGCCTGCTGCTGGGCCTGCTGCGGCGGCTCCAGCTCTCGCGCTTGGGCTTGCTGCTGCGCTGCGGGGTCCCCAAGGCTGGAACGGAGGCTGCGCTGCGGTGAGGCGCCAACCTCCAAAGGAACAGAGCCGCTGCCGCCGTCCTGCAGGCTGACCTCCGCCAGGCGTGTCCGCACAGAGGGCAGCCAGGCAGAGGCATCCTCGCTGCTATCAGCCGAGGCTGGCTGCCCCGGCAGAGAGGCAGTGCTGCCTGACCGGCGGTGTGCGCGCTGTGTGCCGTCTGCTGCTAAGCTCACCTGCCGCGCATGCTGTGACACATGCTGCTGCGGTCCCGCTGGCTCCTGCTGAATGTGCTGCTGCACACGGCTGCTGGGCCCTGCCGGCTGCAGCGCTGCCTTGGCCACTGCTGCCTGGAGCGGCTGCTTGCCTGGCGTTGCTAGCGGCGAGGGCTGCTTGGATGCTGCTGTGCCTGGCGTTGCTAGCGGCGAGGGCTGCTTGGATGCTGCTGTGCCTGGCCGGCTTGCTGCTGCTGTGCCAGGCCCGCCTGATCCCGGCTTCAGCACTGCTGCAATGCTGAAGTGGGAGACGGCAGGCGTGACGTCCGCCTGGGAAGAGCGCCGGCCCCGCAGCCGCGACGCCCCGCTCGCAGTGCTGCATGGCGAGTCTGTCGCGCCCACTCTACCACCAGCGGCGCTGCTGCTGGGAGGCGCCTCGGGCAGCTGTGTGTCGGTGCTGGCCACCGGTGAGCCAGCCAGGCCGTCCAGGCTGCTGGCCAGCTTGCCGGTGGGGGTGCGGTCCAGCCGGCGGCGCCAATCGGGCAGCGTGGCATCCACCGCTAGCGCCTGCTCGTAGTCGGCTGCGTAATGTGGACAGCATGGGTGAGGAGCACATTGTTTGAGCGGCGGTTTGCGGTTTGAACCTTACACAGCAAGCCTGCACAGTGATGGAGAGCAGCGGGCACAGCCTTTAACCTGCTGCGCTCACCATTGGCGGCATCAAAGTTGCCGGCCAGGTTGTTGCAGGCTGCGCGGGAGTAGGCCGCCTTGGCGTGCCTGGGGTCCAGGGACAGCACGGTCGTGAAGTCTGCGATTGCATCCTCCAAAGCGCCCAGCTTGTGACGGGCCGCACCACGCTGGTATGCCGCATCCACATTGGCCGGCTCCGCCGCCAGCACAGCGCTGCAGTCTGCCACCGCTTCCGCCAACAGGCCTGCAGCAGCGAATGCAATGCACTGGTGATGGCCGCCAAGGCTGCGTACAGCGAGGGTGGACAGTCTGCGCAGCTCCAAGCATTGCTGCACACCATGATGGCCACGCCCAAGCAGCGCCAGCTTGCTTACCCTTCTTGGCGTATGCATTGGCACGGATCATGAGGGCACGCGTGTTGCCCGGCTGTGCCGCCAGCTTGCGCCCGCATGCCTCGATCAGGCTGTCGTAATCGGCATTCTGGCGGAAGTAGAACTGGCGGGTTGACCGGGCTGAGGGCCCTGCCACCATCGCCTCACCGACGCTGCCCGCTGCAGTGCCGGCTGGCGGCTGGCGCCGGGCCAGCGTGCCGCTGGCCAGAAACTCCAGCTCTGGGTCGTCACCAGTTGGCGCCTGCGGGGGCGGCGTGCCCTCTGCTACTGCCGCCATGGCCACAGGGCGAGGGCCGGGCGGCGCGGCGGCGGCGGCGGCGGCAGCAGCCGAGGGAGGGCGGCCGCCTCTACCGCGCCGCCGGCAAGCTCAGGAATACTCGGCTGATGCGGTGAAGCAGCTGCGCCGGGCTGGCCGCCCGGCGAGTGCACGGGGCGGAGGTTAACGGACGGCGCGGCTGCAGCGGCTGGCTCCCAGGGGACTGTAATGCTACGCGACGTGCAGCTTCGACACAACGCACACAGGATTGCAGGCGCATGCGGGTGTTTGTGCAGGCGATGATGCTGACTGGCCCGGACAGCCGGCTGCAGCCGGGTGGCGGGGCCCGACAGCTGCACCACCAGGCAGTCTGCAGATGCTGCTGGTGGTGCAAATTTGCAAAACCTACATGTAGAATCCGACAGCATGTCTGCCAAGGCAGCATTGCACGTCCTCCGCCTGCATGTCCATGGTGCTCTGTGCGCACCTCGTCGGGCAGAAGCTCCTGGTCGCAAGGGACGGCTGCTGCTGGACAACCGCACTGCACCGCTTGGTCAGGAAACACTGGTCAGGTAAGACACACAGCCTCGTCGCCCAATCACCGTTAGCCGTGCAAATAGTCCAGCACGACTGCCATTGTCCAAGCTTCGCATCGCCCATGCACCAGCCGCTGGCACCAGCCGCTGTTCGCGCGGCAGTGTTCACCAAGAGGCAGCACGTAGCCCAGCAAGCTGCCCAGACAGCTGCCGTGGCACTCGAATGGATGCAGCCCGCCCCATGGCTGCGAGGGTGGAACCCAGGCCTGCCACTACGCCGCCGCAAGCCGACTGCCCGGCGCCGCCGCAAGTCCGCCGCCACACCCAGGACCGGCACAAGCCCGCTGTACGATTGGAATTCGAGGTCAGATCACAATTATAAGTAGCACTAGCTTCCTCCAAGGCCCAAAGCGGGCGCCTTGAGGAAAATGCCGGGCATGAGGCAGGGTTTCACCCGCTGCCACGCTCAACGGTCGCCTCATGGCTTGCAATTTGTCCGACAAGTGCACTGCAGTGAAGGGGCCAGCACTGCGGTGGTAGAGGCTCCGCAAATGAGAGCGAGCGTGTGCTGGAGCGCTCGGGCAGAGCCAGCGGTAAGCTTGTCATTGAGCTTGATCGACTGCTTTTGCAAGCCTCCCTGGCCTCCTGTCGCGCGGCCGCCGCCGCCGCCGCCGCCGCTGCTGCCGCCTGGCGCCTCTGCTGCTCACCGCTCTGCTGTCCCTCCCCTGCCCTGAAACTCATGCAGGTGCCCTGGCACCGTGCAGCTGCTGCTAGATTGTCGGCACGCGCACGGCAATGCCTCCCACGGGCCGCCAGCCCTGAGGGCGCATCCGCCGCCACCGCGGTGACGGATGGCGGCGACAGCAGCAGCGCTGCTGAAGCGGGAGCACCCTCCTCCTCAGCAGCACCTCGACCTCCGCCGCTGGAGCTGTCCATCAGCCTGGCCAGCGGCATGCAGCACGTGGGGCAGGAGGAGTGGGATGCGTGCGCCACCGGCGGCGGCGAGACCAACCCCTTTCTGCTGCACGACTTTTTGTCGGTGCTGGAGGAGAGCGGCAGCGCGGTCAAGGAGGAGGGCTGGCTGCCGCAGCACGTGCTGGTGCGGCGCGGCGACACAGGCGAGCTGCTGGGCTGCGCACCCTGCTACCTCAAGGCCCACTCGTACGGCGAGTACGTGTTTGACCAGGTGAGGAGGGGCAGCTTGGGGCAGGAGGGGAACAGTGGCGGTGGACGAAGAGGGGCGAGGGGTGTCATGCTGGCTCAGTTGGCTGGTTGCGCAGCAGTGGGAGTCCAGAAACGTGGCCGCCACCTGGCAAGTGCGCTGCACCGCTTTGCCTCATCTTCACACGGCAAACTTTCTTACCCCCCTCCCCCCTGCCTGCAGTCCTGGGGCTCGGCTTACCAGCGCATGCTGCGGCAGCCGTACTACCCCAAACTGCTGGTCGGAGTGCCCTTCACGCCCGTGCCCGGCCCACGCCTGCTGGTCAAGCCCGGGCCGCACGCGGCGGCAGTGCGGCGCGCCATGGCCGGCTCCCTGCAGCAGGTGAGAAGAAATGTCAGGCCAGGGTACAGCGTGTGTGTGCTTGACCAACATACACTGGAGAAGTTTGCACTTTGTTGTCCGGTTGGCGCAGTTGTTATCGTTTACCCAACGCCGCCCGCTGCCCTGCCATTGCCTGCAGGTGGCGGATCAGCTTGGGGTGTCAAGCCTCCACATCAACTTTTGCACGCGAGCGGAGTGGGAGGAGCTGGGCAGCCAGTTTGGCTACCTGCAGCGCCTGGGGCTGCAATACCACTGGTGGGTTGCATTGTCGCTTGCAATTGCTGACTGGCGGTGGCCACCACGCTTAACACCACATGTAGCAGCATCTGCCAGCGAACAGCACCTCTATGATAGACATAAAACGCGTTTATTACGCTATTACGGAAGAACGATGCCTCTTTTTGCTCTCCTTTTCGTATTTTTTTACAATGGCAAACATTAGTTTACCAGGAACAAGTAGCTTCTTAAGCCGACCCGTCCGCCGGCTGCTGCTGCAGGTACAACACGCAGGACGTCACGCAAAGCATGCTGGCGAGCGTCGGCGCCAGCTTGGACAGCTTGGACGAGGCGGCCGAAGGTGCAGCCCTGGGTGCAGCCCCCTGCTACTCCAGCTTTGATGGCGAGGACGGCAGCTTCCTCATGGCCCTGCGGCAGCCCAAGCGCAAGAGCATCCGGCAGGTGCGGTGCGAGTGCGTGGCGCCTCAGCAGGGGCGCCCCTGGGTGGGATGGATGGGCAAGCTGGGGGTCAGCGGCATGCCGCGTGCAGAAATCTTGGGACAGCAGCAAGCCTTCGAGGCGGGCAAGCCCTGCCAGGCTGATGCCACCTAACATGGCCGCTTTCTTAACGTACGCATGCAGGAGCGCAAGAAGGCGGCGCAGGAGGGGCTGCGGTTCCTGCGCCTCACGGGCGCCGACCTGCAGCCCAAGCACTGGGACAGCTTCTACCGCTTCTACCGCAACACCACAGGTAAGCCCGTGCCAGGCAGCTGTTGAAGCTGCTTTCGCCGCACAACGGCAGACGCATTGGAACCCGCAGCCCTGCGCCTTGCAGCAGACTGCCCATCTCGCACAATCTGCCAGCATGATCTGCACCCCGCCTGCTGCCCACCTGGCGCAGACCGCAAGTGGGGCCAGCCGTACCTCACAAAGGACTTTTTCATCCGCCTGGGCGAGCGCATGGCGGACCGCGTCCTGCTGGTGCTGGCTGAAACCGCGGAAGGAGCCCACGGTGAGGGCAAGCCCATTGCGGGGGCCCTCAACCTCATTGGCAGCGATGCGCTGTTTGGCCGCAACTGGGGCTCCATCTACGGCGACCGGATGCCCTTCCTGCACTTTGAGGTACGCTTATGCATTTGAACAATTCATGCACACTCGCTGCCCAGTTGTCGTGGCATGTGTGCCACTTCCACCTGCTGCAGTACCTTGCTGCGTGCTGGCGTCCTCACACCCCCTCCACTGCTCCTTATTTCACAGCTCTGCTACTACCAGGCCCTGGAGTTTGCAATCGAGCGGGGTCTGCGGCGCGTGGAGGCGGGAGCACAGGGTGGGTCCCCCTGGCCTGCAGCCGCTGGTATCTGCATCCATGCATGCATTGCGGCCTCAGTGGAGGCTGATGCAGGGATGCATCTTTGAAGGCCTGTTGTTTGCACACACCCAGCTCTTCTCCTGCCCACTTTTGCAGGGGAGCATAAGCTTCAACGGGGCTATGTTCCCAGCCTGACGTACAGCCTGCACTACATGACCAACCCCGGCTTCTCATCCGTGGTGGATCGGTGAGGGTGGCATGCTCGCCTGCAATGCAGTGAATGCATTCCTAGCGTCACCACGTGCGCTCTCTTGTTGCTGGAGCATGATGCACTGAGATATCACTGAGGTGGCAGTGAGATGGCACTGTACAATGCACTGACATGGCACTGAGATGGCACTGAGATGGCACTGAGCTAGAACCGTCCATGCCCCTTAGAAGCACCAGCATGCGCACCGCTCCGCTGCAGGTTTCTGGACCAGGAGCGGAAGGAGATTGAGTACACGCTGCGGATGCTGCAGCAGGAGGCATCACCCTACAAACTGTAGCAGCGCCGGCGCTGCGCTGCTCCTTGTATCACTCACTTTGCATGTACTGCCGCCACAGCAGCGACAAAAGATCTGCCGCGCCGCCGGCGTTTGTATGCTATCACTGCCATCCCTCAGAACTCCTGCCCACTCAGAAGGTTCCGTCGTCTCATCTTATTGTCATTTGATGTAATTGGACCACACAGCAAAGGCAACAAGGTCGCCCGCCGCTGCTGCCGCCGCCTGCACCTCGTGCGCAGCGGCGCCACATCCCCCACCCCATCTCATTTAGCATGTCCCGGTCGCGACCCCAGCGCACCACCGTTACGTGGGCATCTCAGACAGCTACTTGCAAGCGCCGGCAGGATGCTCGCGCTGCGTTGCGGAGGGCGGGTGCTGGCGGGCGCGGCCCAGCAGCAGCGCGGCGCCCTGCTGCACGTCACTAGGCGTGTGGCACCGGCTGCAGCGGCATGGGGCGCGCAGCTGAGCAGCAAGGTGGGGTTGCAGGGCTCCCTGCCTGTCCCTACGCCCATTGTTGTCTTGCGGCCCTTCCAGCTGCTGGAAACAACCCAAATCTTTGCTTGACAGCTGCCAGCGCCGTCCGGCTGGGACCCCTGCCTGCCGCCGCCACTGCCGCCGCCGCTGCCTGCCGACCGCCTCTTGACCCAGCCAAAGACTGTGCGCTGAATTGCAGGCGAGCCGCAAGGCGGGCCGCCAGCCTCTCAAGGCACGCGCAGCTGCAGCAACCACGCTGGACAGCCCCGCGGCGGCAGGCACTGATGCTGCTGGCCAAGAGGTGCGGTTGCCTGCTGCTGCTGCCGCTGCTGTTTGCTTTGGCCGGTGCAATCGTGCAGGCAGCCGCACTGCTGTTGGCAAGAGTGTCTCTTGCAGACAGCTCTCTGCTGAGGTGCACAGTCTGCAAAACAGTTCATTAGCGCTGCATGTGCTGGTGTGCCCCGCAGGTGCGCGTGCGCTTTGCGCCCTCCCCCACCGGCTACCTGCACGTGGGTGGCGCCCGCACCGCCCTGTTCAACTGGCTCTTTGCCAAGAATGTGGGCGGCAAGATGGTGCTGCGCATTGAGGACACAGACGCGGCACGCAGGTGCGTGCGCTGGCAGCCATCCTAGCTGGGTGGGAAGTGGCAAGCCATGGCGCGCAAGGTTGGACTGGTGGCAGCCGGCCGGCAGGGCAGGCGCCTCCGAGCTTTATGGCTGCTGTTGCTGTGGTCCCTTCATTGCCACTATGCTTCCTGTTGTTCGCTCCTGCAGCACGCGGGAGAGCGAGGAGGCGGTGCTGACCGACCTCAAGTGGCTGGGCATCCACTGGGATGAGGGTGCGGCAGAGAGAGGCAGGGGGATGATTGTAGGTGGCGGCATGCACACCGGGCAAGGAGTCATAACATGCTCACTGCTGTAGGCACAGCATGCTGGTTGCTCCGACGGCATGCCTTGTGGGTGCTGCGGCGTGAGTGGCGATGTGTGTGACGGCCCTCTCCAACTGCTGTTGTGCAGGCCCGGACTGCGGCGGCCCGCACGGCCCCTACCGCCAGAGCGAGCGCAAGGAGATTTACAAGAAGTGAGGCGCCGCTTCTTCATCGCTTGTCTTTTGGCTGCAACTTGCGGCGACATCTGTTGGCAGCAATGTGTTGCATGCCGCTGCACATGCCCTCACAAACTGGGACTTCTCGCCGCAAGCTCTGCGTTCGCAAGTTTTGTGCGACACAAACCACATGCCCCCTTCTCACCTGGCACCGCCCCCCGCTGCTGCGCCCTGCCAGGTACGTGGACCAGCTGGTGGCGGAGGGCAAGGCCTACCCCTGCTTCTGCACCGACGAGGAGCTGGAGGCGATGAAGAAGGAGGCAGAGGTGTGATGGTGGGGGGAGGGCGATTCCTTAGGGAGGGGCAGATGTAAACTGGTTGAGGCGCTGCGGCTGCGGTTGTGGTGTGGCAGAGCGATTGTTGGCGCTTGCGCGGTGCACGCAGCGTGGTGGCTGAGCTGGGCGGCACAGCGCGCCTCCTCAACCTTCGCCGCACCCAACCCAACCCTCCGCACGTGTGCTCCGCAGGAAAAGAAGCTGCCGCCCATCTACCGCGGCAAGTGGGCCAGCGCCAGCCAGGCGGAGGTGGATGAGATGCTGGCCAAGGGCGTGCCGCACTGCTACCGCTTCCGCGTGCCCAAGAGCCAGGTGGTGACCATCCAGGTGAGGCCGCGGCGGGTGAAGGGGCAGTGCGAGGACTGCATGCAGGGTAGTTGCTATTCAGCAGGCGTGTTGGGGTTGGGTGCTGATCCTGCTGCTCGCCCCGCCTGCCGCGCCAGCACTTTTCCTGTCATGGCAATCGGCTTGATCGCATTGATTCGTGACTGCCTTGATGATTACTAAGAGATGCAACGCATTCCTCCCCTCCCCTCCCCCCCCACCACTGCCCAGGACGTGATCCGCGGCGATGTGAGCTGGAACACCGACACCCTGGGCGACTTTGTGCTGCTGCGCTCCAACGGCCTGCCCGTGTACAACTTCTGCGTGGCCATCGACGACGCGCTCATGCGCATCAGCCACGTCATCCGCGCCGAGGAGCACCTGCCCAACACGCTGCGCCAGGTGGGCGGGAGCGTAGGGGGTGGGGTGTGGC
>VFQQ010002157.1_pt1 | contig 23568 bp, 44 predicted proteins | sample 3512341 | NCBI WGS metagenome assembly VFQQ01 (sample SAMN10412373, study PRJNA504923) | tailings metagenome | isolation source: Relicate 2 Philex TSF1 revegetated site | place: Philippines: Tuba, Benguet | collected 2017-08-29 | reverse complement strand
GCGCTGGCTGGGTGGCGAAGTTGCACTGTGCCGGCTGCAGTGCATTGGCGGCGGCAGGTGTCCGGCGACAGGTGCCCGGCGGCAGCTGTGGCAGCAGCGGCTGTGTGGCTGGCAGCACTTCAACCTCAGCTAGCAAGCAGTCTGGCCGCGGACATGCCTGGGCTGGCAACACCACCTGGCACCCGCCCCTCTTGTCTCAGGCTAAGGTGCACGTGGTGTCCAACAGCTATGCCGGCGCATTTAGCCAGTTTAAGTACGACGCAATCGCTAAAACACGCGATGCAGGTGTGTGCTTGATGGTGCCAGTGGCTCTGCTTTTAAGCCGGCAGCGCCGGATGAGCATGTAAGGTTGTCCGTCTACCTGCTTGCGCAAGCAGGTAGACGGACATGCTGCCTGCCTGCCTGCACTTTGTGGTGCGATGACTGCTGCACAAAATGGGGCCAGACTCGTGGCGTTCAACTGCTACCTGCAGGCATGCTGTTTGTGGCGGCGGCGGGCAATGAGTACAGCTCGAACGACGATGCCCCCGCCTATCCAGCCAGCTACAAGCTCGACAACATTGTCTCGGGTGCGGAACAGTCTGACTCAGACTGTTGGTGACCATGGAGCTGAGCTGCAGCCTCTGAACGTGTGATCACATTGCATCCATACTTACTAGTGCAATGCAGCAGCCGTACAGGGACACACACCGAAACTTTTCTCCGCATGCAGTGGCTGCCTCGAATGCCGACGACACGCTGGCGTCCTTCAGCAACTGGGGCATCAAGAGCACGCACCTGGCTGCCCCAGGGTCAATGATCCTGAACACCTGGTGAGGGAGCTGCCAGTCAAGCCAGTTAACTGTCTTAGCAGGGCAGAAAGTTTTTTGTATGCTGCGCAGTGCTGCGGGGAAGTGCACAATCAGTGCCCGCCTTCAGGTGCTCTGGCAAGCGCATGCACACCGAACAGCGCAGAGTGGTTTTATCGCCGCGCAGCGCCCCCGACCCCTTCCTCTGCTGTTCCTCTCTCGTTCTCAGGACCGGCAGCGACACCGCTTACAACACCATCAGCGGCACCTCGATGGCAACGCCCCTGGTTGCGGGTGCCGCTGCGCTCGTATGGAGTGCGCGGCCGGGCGCCACGTATGTCCAGGTCAAGTGAGTTTGCCACCATCTGCCACAGCAGTTGGTGATGATCATTGACTGACCAGGCAGCGCGCGCTCTCCATGCTGCTGCCTGCAGTACTCCCTGAATGTTCATCCTGACCTCCTGCGCTTGCCCTGAAGGACCGCGTTGATGACTGGTGTTGACAAGGTGCCGGCCCTGGCCAACCGAGTGATCAGCGGCGGCCGGCTGAACGTGGCCAAGGCACTGGCTAAGCTGCTGGGGCGGCCTGAACCGCCGGCACCTGCGGAGCCAGCCTGTGAGTGGTGGCTGCCCGCTGCGCCTGCTGTGCGTGCTGTACCTGCTGCGCACATTGCCGGCACAAGCAGAGCCCGCCTGTGAGCGGCGTCTGTCTGCTGCACCCGCTCTGCCTGCTGCGCCTGCTGTGCCTGCACCCTGAACGAGCAGTAGAGCCTGCAGCACATACCGCTGCCGATCCACAGCCCGACTTAGCATCTCCTATGCCACCCACTTTCCCTGCTGCGCAGCGTACTGGGTGACGGACGAGGGGGTTGCTTACGAGGGCAACTTCCGCCAGTTTGTGCTGGCTACCACCAACGACCCGCAGGAGTGTCTAGTGCGCTGCCAGGTGCGGCTGATGAGCTGTGTTTGCAGGAAAGAAGCCATGGAGCGAGGTCAGAGGGAGCATGGTGTGGGGATAAGTGCTTGCTAAGTCACAGCACCACCTTTGCCTGCTGCTTCCCCTGCACCGCAGAACACGCCCTGGTGCACCGCAGTTGTGGCATACCCTGATGCGTGAGTCGCCTCTTGACTATCTGTCGGTTCGTGCTGCACCACACAGCTTGGCATGCGCAATGTGAGTTGTACGATTTGCGCTCTCGAGCCTATACCGTTGGAGCCGACTGCAGCAGGTCCCTCTTCTTCCTTGTCCGCAGTATCGCCATCCCTCGCAAGCCGCTTGGCGACCATCAGGTGGGCACTACGTGTCAGTAGGAGGCGCACAGCGCATGTGTGTTTTGCCAATGGTGCTTATGCGGCAGCGCAGTGCCTGCCCAACTTCGGGCATGCGGCTGGCCGCCAGGCCTTGGGCAGCGGCTGGCCTGGCATGAACCTGCTCCAAAATGTCTTGCGACCATCACCCCTCCCTAAATCATTGATTGCCGTTGCAGGAGGGCAACTGCGCCATGTTCGACAAAGCTTTCCAGCTGACGGGCCGCGTGGACGGCGGCGCCGTGTTTTCAGCCTACAAGCGTGCCGGCGCTCCTGAGATCCTCGAGTGAGTTGCCCTACTGATAAATTGACGCAGATAAGGTAAGGTGGTCCAACTTAGCAGCGCAGCTTGAGGCATGTGGCATATGATGTGTGATGTTTGACATGCATGCTCATTTCTGCTGGATCAACCCGTGTCTCAACTGCTCCACCCACACCTGCAGGGTGCCGCCGCTGCCGGCAGAGCCCACCTCTTGGGGCGACCCCATCCCCATCAATGCGCAGAGGGGAATAACAGTCCGTCTCCCTGCCCTCATTTCTATAGGGTACCACCACTCCCAGCCGAGCCCACGTCCTGGGGAGACCCCATCCCCATCAATGCGCTGCCCTTCCAGAGCGGCGCCTTCACCAGCTTTGTGGAAGACTTCAGCCCCGCTGCATGCAGCATGGAGCGCAACCGCGTGCGGGTGTTCAGGTGAGCGGCATTGACGCTGGACGGATTCATGGGTTGCCCGCACTGAAACAATCAGGCCCACACTTCTCCACCTGCCTGCTCATCGTTCACACTGCCAGGTGGTTCTCTGGCGGTGCCCAGGCCGGGTACGCCACAGCCTCGAGCTGCGGCTTTGCCGGAGGCGACACCGCAGTGTCAGTTCTGTCATCTCCCAACCCTGACGGACCCTACTCGTGTGCGCGGCGGTTGCAGCTGCCCCCGCATTGTGCCTGAAAGAGTGGCACGGCAGTCTGCCATGCATGCTTGCTGTGTGAGCAATAGGCTGGCGGTGTTGCATTCCCTGCGGCATGCATGCTGCTGGTCGAATGGTTGAGATTGGTGAGCAATTGCGAACTCATCCCCTGCTGCTGCGCTGCAGGCGTCGGCGGGCAGGATGACGGCAGCGATGGCACGTGCCCCACCAATGCAAAGGCCTTTGTCTACTCGTTTGCCTTCCAGCCAAACACATACTGTGAGTTGTGCCTGGTACAACCATGCAAGCAAAAACCATGCTATGGAACGGCGTGGCGTTCTACTCCCGTAATGCAAGCGCCCATCCACTGGCACAATCGCCGCAGGCAGCATTGCTCCCAGTTTCCAGCATTGAGCAGCGACGCCCTCCAACCTGTGCTCGCATGGTGCTGCTCTGCTTCAGACTTGTGCTCTGCTTCAGAAGTGTGCCTTCGATCATTATTGCAGACTTCATCGCTGTGTCGCCCTACGACGTCAACTCCCGGCTGGGTGCCACGTTCAAGCTCAGCTTCAACGCCTTCCCAGGCGAGTGCGGCCGGCAGGCAAGGGGGCAGCCTGGCTGGCAACGGTGGATGGCAGTCGCTGGCAGGGGCCATGTGAACCAGCGATGGTCATCGGCAGCAGTCGCAGCGCCCAGCTCGCAGTATTCTCATATTGCCTTCTCATTCCGTGAGTAGTGTCGCCGTTTGCACCATCTGCTCCCCCTCATTTCTTTCAGGCCAGCCCATCCCAGAGCCGCCGCCGCCGTCAACCGGGCCCGGCTCCTGGGCCAACCCGCTGCCTGTGCCAGACGGCGCCGCGGGGCTGCCCTTCCTCAGCGATGACATCTCGGTGAGCATGCTGCACTAGATTATGAACTTCCGCATTGCATGTGCGGCGCTGCAGGCGCTGCGCAGGTAGCAGGCGGTGACGCATTGGTGGCGCATCTGCTTCAGCAGGGCACCTCAGCTCATGATCATGCAAGACGCTTCGGCGAATCCTCTGCCTGCAGGAGTGGACCGTCAAGTCCCCCCATCCCATCGAGTGCACCGCTTTGGCTCGCCCTACTGCTGTCGTGTTCAGGCGAGGGCCAGCGCTTACGCTGCCTTTCAAAGACTAATCCAGCATTCGACTGACTCCGTCGGACTGAGTGCCAGTGCGGCAATGCACGTGGGTGTGATCCCCAGCTATGACTGCTGCCCTCCCCACTCTCTGCAGGTGGTTCTCCGGCGATGTGCAGGGCGGCCTGCTGACCGCCAGCTCTTGTGGCTTCACCGCCGGAGACCCAGTGGTGACCATCCTCAAGTCGACTTCGCCAGACGGCAATGCAAAAACGCTCTCCTGCATGGGCGGCAACGACGACGGTGCGCGGCAGCCTGGGCAGCCTGGGGGGAAGGGTCGTGGGATTGGTGCTTGCCATGGCAGGCGGCTGCAGCGGCAGCGACAGGCCCAGGACAATCAGCATGCCCGCAATCGCGCCCCTGCCTGTCACTGCCCTGCTGCAGATGATGCCTCCTGCCCCGCCAACACCAACACCATCCGCTCATTCACTTCAAGCGTTCATGTGGAGCCCCAAACTTACTGTGAGGAGCCTCTGCGGCTGCGCTCTACAACTGCTGTCCGAGTTGCGGCTGGGGGTGCACCGGTCTGCCGCAAGCGGTGCTCCAGTGTGACCCGCTGCAGAATGATCAGCTGAACCCCAGCCTTCTGCCGTGCCCCCCTGAAATTTCCCAACTCGCAGACTGGTTTGCTGCCGCTCCCTACGACATCAATACCCCGACCAGCATCAAGCTCAAGCTCAGCCTGTCCTGCCAGGCGCCAGCTGGCACGTGGGCCGCACCGGCACCCATTCCAGCCCTGCCTTTCACCAGCCAGCCCTTCTGCGTGAGTGGCGGCAACAACCAATGGATGTGGGGGCAAACGGGACGCGGCATATTCGCTTTTGGCCATGACTCTGCGTTTATTGAGCGGCGCAGCGGGGAAAGGTGCTCCAGCCTTGTGACGGCCAGTGCATTTCCGATCGACGGTTGCACAGTTATGAGCTCAGCTGCTGTGTCTCAGAGTCTGCTGCGCCACGTTGCGCTGCGCCCTGCAGGCCTACAACAAGAATGTGCCGCCCGTGGCGTGTGCCCAGGGCCGCAACCTGTCTGTTGTGTTCAGGTAGGGCCAGCAGGCGCCGCTACCGCTGGTGCATCGCTTGTTTGAGTTTGTGCAAGCTGCTGTGAATGGAGGAGCGCGGGCCTTGAAGGCTGCCACGCAGGCAGTCCTGCCGACTTGCACGCAACCCACCAGGGAACCTCGTAATTTTGCACCGCTTCCGTGCTGCCCTCCTGCTCTTCTGTGTAGGTGGTTCTCTGGCGCGCAGGTTGGTTATGTCATCGCTTCCAGCTGCAACGTGACCACGGGCGACCCAGTCATTTCGGTGCTGTCCAGCACCAAACCCGCAGGGCCCTTCACTTGCGTGGGCGGCAACGAGTGAGTCCGCTGAGCTACCCGCCTCGCCTGGTACCGAGCCCGCCCGCCTGTATCAGCAGTGCTCAGTGACAGTGAGCACGCGTGCCTTGGCGTTTTGCCGACCCCAGCGGCATCTTCTCTTCCCCACGCCACTGCTGACTCAACGATTTCTCTGCTACTCTTGTGCCTTTGCAGCGACGACCTGGAGTGCCCCAGCAACGGCGCCAAGGTCGGCGCCTTTGGCCTCAAGATCCCCTTCCGCCCCTTCACATACTGTGAGCCAGGCTGACCCTGCTGCTATGTGGCTGTTCGAGTTCGGCTCACGGCCGCGCGACAATACTTGGCACAGCGGCGGTCTCCATGCGCACTGCCTGCTTAATTTAGCAAGCTTGCATGCCCTCAGTGACAGTAGCCCAAGCAATGCTCCTTGCAGACTGGTTTGCTGTGGCCCCCAGCAACGAGGCGACCCCCAGCCAGGTGCAGCTCAAGCTGACCAAGACGTACAGCCTCATCCCGCTCTTCCCTCCGCGCAAGCGCTTGTGAGCGGTGCAGACAACTTGGAGGCCCATGCGGCGGCAATCAGCAAGCCCCCGCCCCTGCCACCGCTGTTGCTGGAGCCGCCAGCCAGCCTAGCACAGTGCCGCTTGCCCGTGTACCTGCAACGTACCGTTGCCGGTGGCGCATTGTTGGTACACGTGACAGCTGCTGCCTTATTCTGCTGATCTTTCCCGCTCAAGCCGTGCGTCACCCTCACCGTCACAAGCCGCCCCAAGTTCACCTGCCCCTCTTGTCACACCACAAACAGCATCGAGGGTACATTGCAATGCGTTACCGCATGCAAGTTTTACCGCCGACACAGCACACGCCGTCACCGTCACTATTCTGTCATGCTATCTTTGCATGCGAGCTGCCTTTCTCTGGGGTCTTATTAGCTAGTGGCCCAAACGAAAAAGACGCACTGGCCTGTGCTGTGAAGCGCCACTGCTCATAAACGCTCATCAACACCTCTCGTTTTCCTTATTCCTGACTGTGTAACTCTGCGCAACGAGATTTACCACGCAAACAGCCGGCGAGGGTTCCACTGGAGCCTTCTTAGCCATGCTATGTTGCACGGCAGCCGCCGCCGCCGCCGCCCCGCTGGCCACAGCGGGTGTGCTGCCATGCGGGCCATGCGTGCCCAGAGCCCCAAACCCGAAATTTTGCACTTACCTGCAGCTGAAAATGGCGTGGCGCGGCAGGCAGGCGGCCTTGGCCGCGCTGCAGCACCTCCTGCCGGCGCCTGCTCAGCCCGCCTACTCCGTCTTCCGCGGCTGGCATCCCAGCGCCTTCTCGTTGGTGCAGCGGCTGGGATGGGCATCCTCAGCAGCGCAGCCAGCAGGGGAGGCCGCAGGTAATTTGGGGGCGGCGAGCAGAGGGCCTGTTGTTTCGCAAGAGGTGCATGGTTGCATACTTGAGGTCATGTGCCATGCGATCAGCGTTCCCGCTTGTCCTGCCGCTCACCTCGCCCCGCCGCCGCTGCCGCTGCTGCCTGCACTTGGGCTGCCGCCGAATACCACTGCCTCTTGCGCCCTCCGTGATGCTTCCTCCTTTCCGCCTGCCTTGTGCAGCTCCTTCCCTGGCTCCTCTGGACCCGGCAGTGGACCCCAGCAAGGGCTTTGTGCGAGGCAGCTATTCTGTGGGGCACTTCAGCCCCGACCGCATCCGCAACTTCTCCATCATTGCGCACGTGAGGAGCAGACAGTACATGTTAACGAACGCAAATTTGGAGTGTGTGGGCAGTCTGCTTGCTGCATAACAGGTTACTGGCTTGCGTGGATTGGTTGTCGCCGTGGCGCACCGCGTCTTGTGGCGAGGCGGCTGAGGCGCTGGCACCATTCCTTATTATCCAAACAGGTTGACCACGGCAAGTCAACCTTGGCAGATCGCCTGCTGGAGGCCACAGGGGCGATTGCGGCGGGCGGCCAGGCGCAATACCTTGATAAGCTGCAAGTGGAGCGGGAGCGGGGCATTACTGTCAAGGTTGGTTGCAGGGAACGCAAATGCATGGGTTTGCTGTTGCTGCAAGCGGAGCGGATGCAAGGCACAGGGCAAGCGTGTGCTGCTTGGCTATTGGCAAAGCAGCTGACGCATCGCGTCTAAGTGCTGCTGCAGGCTCAGGGCGTGTTATTGGCATTGCCTTGTTGTCTTCATGCCCTTTGTGCCGTACCCCTCACTGCTGCCGCAGGCCCAGACGGTGTCCCTGGTGTCTGGTGTTGGCACTCTTTGTTATGCTGTGCCTAGAACCCGCCCGCTTCCCTGCTGCCGCAGGCCCAGACGGTGTCCCTGGTGTATCGGTATGGCGGAGCAGACTACCTGCTCAACCTTATCGACACGCCGGGGCACGTTGACTTCAGCTATGAAGTGAGTCAATTTTGATGTTACTGTGAGGCAGAGGCATGGCTCAACTGCTGGGTTTGCTGCAAAGGCGTGTGGACTTCAGCTACGAGGCGAGTCAGTTGATCTGCTTCTGCTAAGGCGTGCGTCCTTCTCTCGCAGTCACATGCTTTGCATGTCACAATGCAGAGGGGGTTTTGTCCTAGCCGCCAGTGACCACCCGATCTGCTGCTACACAGTTCTATGCCAAAGATGACTGATGCGTTCCCTCCCGTGGCACATTCCCCACCTGCTCTGCAGGTCTCTCGCTCGCTGTCGGCCTGCCAGGGCGCACTGCTGCTTGTGGACGCCAGCCAGGGGGTGCAGGTGCGCTGCGCTGTGCTGCGCTGCCCTGCGCTGTGCTGTGCTGTCTTGTGCTGCCGTTCAACCACGTCTTGCCGTGCAACACATGCCTTTGGCACCCTTCTTTGATTGCTCCCGCTGCAGGCCCAGACTGTGGCCAACTTCTACCTGGCTTGGGAGCAGGATCTGGCCATTGTGCCGGTGCTGAACAAAATAGACATGGACAGCGCGGACCCGCAGGTGGGCAACCACATTTCTTTTTATGTTTAAAGCAGCGTGCTGGAGGTACAGCAGATGTCGGCGGTCGGCTGTTGCTGCTTTCCACACTGCAGCTCACAACCATGCACACGCCGTTTGTCAACCCCAGTATCCTGCCACACAGAGTGGCGCAGCAGCTGAGGGACACTTATGGCACGAGCAGCACAGCACCCAGTGTCCTAAGGCATGCAAACCCTCCTGTCCAGTGCAGAGAGTGGCGCAGCAGCTCAAGGACGCCTTTGATATAGAGCCCCAGGACTGCCTGCACGTGTCAGCCAAAACAGGTGAGCGGAACCGTTTGTTTGTGCGAAAGATTGTCCGCACATATTCGTCAAGCATGCTGAGACTGCAGGGTGGTCGGCCGGCAGTGATCAAACCAGTGATGACGCCTCTGCCGCGTGCAGACTGTTTCGCACGCCTTTGCTGGCCGCCCCCTGCAGGGCTGGGGCTGCAGAGCGTGCTGCCGGCAGTATTGATCGGGCACTGCCACTCAACTTCCCTTGATTTGGCACCAAGCTATCATCTGACTTGCAGGTCTGGGGCTGCAGAGCGTGCTTCCGGCGGTGGTGGAGCGGATACCGGCGCCGCGGGGCGACCCGCAGGGCGATCTGAAGATGCTGCTGTTTGACGCCTACCACGATGAATACCGGTGGGTGCTGCCTTGCTGGGTGCTGCTTTGTTCGATCTGCGTTAGTGCTCGAGTTTGCCCTGCTTCACTGCACATGCCATTTGGCGCTGGCGTTTCCCCTGGCTGCTGTTTGATGCGTACCACGACGAGTACCGGTGGGTGCTACCTTGCAGTTTTGACTAGCTCTGCATGCCGTGCATTTGCTGTAGTGTGCAACACTGCGCTTCAGTGTGCGGCACTGAGCATAGTTATGGTGCAAGTGCCACCAACACTGCTGCTGCCGCTGCCGCTGCGACGCTCTGGCTGCCTCGCATGCCTCACCCAACTCTGCGCGGCCATTGAGTAAACTTTCAAACTGGAAGCAAGTTCCTCCTCCTTTTGCTGCAGCGGCGTGGTGTGCCTTGTTGAGGTGAAGGACGGTCGGGTGCAGAAGGGAGACCGCATTACCGCTGCCTCCACGGGTGCGCATGCTGTGATCACGCTGTGGCACACTGCGGCCATGCTGTGGTCATGCTGTGGTCATGCTGTGGTCATGCTGTGGTCATGCCTCGGGTTGCAGAAGCGGGGGTTGCATCAGTGCTGGCTCCGTGCCATATCAGCCTTTGTAGATGCCAGCTGAGATGTGGCTGTAGCGGTTCAACTTATGAACCCAATGCTCTTTCAGGCACCAACTACGAGGTCATCGAGGTGGGGCTGCTGGCGCCGGAGCCCAACCCCACGGGCGAGCTGCTCACTGGGCAGGTGCGGACTGATGTGCTGCGCTGAGCTGCTGCCGACGAATGCAAACTGCTGCTGTGAGCCCCGGCCCACGGTCACCAACCCGCTGAGCATCCTCACGCAGAAAAGCAGCAATGGGTTGCATCGCTTCCCTGGGGTGTGGCATACATACATTTGTCTAACTCACTCTATGCATGGCCTGCTCCGCAGGTGGGCTACATGCTGGTGGGCATGAAGGACACGCGGCAGGGTGAGCCGCACCTCAGCACCTTAATGTTTGCTTGGCGTTTGGCAGGGCACGTGAACAGTGCCAGACTTCTGAGTTTCCACTGCAATCAGCTGCACCCACCGACTGCTGCCGCACTCATGGTGGCAATGTGCAGCCCTTGTGCGCGAATGCACTTCCTCAATCTTGTGTTGTCTGGCTGCCCTGCAACTTTTGCAGCACGGGTGGGCGATACGTGGCACCACTACCGGCGCCCCGTTGAGCCCCTGCCCGGCTTCAAACCCGCCAAGAGCATGGTGTTTGCAGGTCAGTGTTGGTTAGTGTGGTGTGTGTATCCCACCATATCAGTCGGTTGCAGCATTGCATGGGCAGCTGAAACAACGGATGCCTACCGCATTCAGCAGCTGCTTAGTCGCACCGCATGCCCGTCTTGTGAATGGTCTGCTGTCCTGTTTTTGCCGTCCGTGCCGTGCAGGCATCTTCCCGCTCTCGGCGGCCGGCTTTGAGCAGCTGCAGGGGGCGATGGAGCGGCTCACACTCAATGACGCCTCAGGTGCGCTGGGTGGCATGGGTATCCAGCGTTGGGGCGAACGCCTTTGGCGGCATCGGCACGGGATCCCACAGACTGGCCAAGCACAGCTGCTGCTTGTTCCAACCGCGACGCGCAGTCTCCAAGGCAGGCCAGTTCAGTTCACAGCGATGCATGCCACACCACCCTGTGTGCAGTCACCGTGCGGCGCGAGAACAGCAATGCGCTGGGCGCCGGCTTCCGCTGCGGCTTCCTGGGCCTGCTGCACATGGACGTGCGTGCTGCCATGGGCAGAGCAAGTGAAATTGAACGGTTTCGGGCCCTCTGCACATGGCCGTGGGTGTTGCTGTAGTTTGATGTATCAGCCCGCACCTCAGGAGCATGGCACGAGTGTCATTGTGACCGCCGCCACGCATTGGTATTGGAAACAACGTGCTGTGCACGCTATCCCTGCAGGTGTTCCGCCAGCGGCTGGAGCAGGAGCACGGCGCGAGCGTGATTGTGACCGCCCCCACCGTGCCCTGCCGCATCATGCTGCCTGGGGGAGAGACGGTTGAGCTGCAAAACCCGGCCGAGTTCCCAACCAACACCAAGATTGCGGCAGGTGCGTGGCATGTGCTAAATTTGCACTCAGCTGTTGGCTACCTTGTCTCCGCTGCTGCCTGATGTGCCTGCAAACCCCGGCCGAGTCCCCCACCAACACCAAGATTGCGGCGGGTGAGTGGCAGCTGATAACTTTGCACTGGTTTGGCCGCCTGCAATCGAGGTCGCTGCATGCAATCGAGGTCGCTGCAGTCGACCCAGCTGCTGCCGCCCCTGGCCTGCCCTCCTGCTGTTCGCACCCTGCGCCTCACTATGTGTATGCCCTGTCTGCAGTCTGGGAGCCCACGGTTGCGGCCACGATCGTCACCCCCAACGACTACGTGGGGTCCATCATGACGCTCTGCCAGGTGAATTGCGATGCTATTTATATGCCGTTGGGTCCATCATGATGCTCTGCCAGGTGAATTGTGTGCTTATATTTATATGCCGTTGGGTCCATCATGACGCTCTGCCAGGTCAGCCTTACATGGAGCAACAAGTGGAGTAGATATTGGCTCTGCCCAGTTTTGAGTGAACTGTTTGTTCTCCTGGTTGGAAAGCTCGAGCAGTCGGAATGGTGGCTTGCAAACCCGCACACCCGATGGCTGTGGTTGTGGGGGTCCACTCCTTACCACCCACAGCGCTGCCCCTCTCCCGCCTTGCGCAACAGGACCGGCGCGGCGACATGCTGGAGCACTCTGTGCTGGGCGCCGGCCGCACGCTGCTCAAGTGAGTCGCGAGAAGGAACGATGCTTTCATGCGATGGTCTGCTGGTAATAATGGTTCAGCCTGCTTGGCTTCAAGAATCTCAGCCCACCTCAAAGCTTCTCTGCTTGTTGTTGCCACTCTTCAATAGGTACCACCTCCCATTGGCCGAGCTGGGCGGCGACTTCTACGACGAGCTCAAGTCCATCAGCAGCGGCTACGCCTCGTTCGACTATGAAGAAGCAGAGTACAGGTGCGGGCAGCCGATAGTCTTAGGCATTTGCTGGGCGTTGTGCAATGTGTCGTTGTGCACTCTATCGTGATCATGGGCACCTGGCGGTGAACATTCAGCCCAAAAGCAATACTGTTGTCATCATCTAGCTGTTTGCTTCACTCATCGTTGCAGGCAAGCGGACCTGCAGCGCATGGACATCCTCATCAATGGCGAAGCAGTTGATGCGCTGGCGCGAGTGGTGCACCGGGATAAGGCACAGCACGTGGGGCGGCGCCTGGTGGCAAAGCTCAAGGTGGGGAAGGGTTGGTTTGGATTGTGTTGGTGAAGCGGCTGCGGTGTCTGCACCGCATCACATGCTGCATGCTGTTCAGCGCATGCTGTGCCAGGCCGCTACGCATGGTTGGATGCGTGCGCCGATGGCCATGGTGGTTGCCGTTCTTGCTGGCAATGGCCGCATACACTTTAGTCCGCCTCTCCTCGGCCTTTTCGCTTCCAGGACCTGATGGACCGCCAGCAGTTTGAGGTGGTGCTGCAGGTGCGGGCTGGTGTGCTGTCCTTCGTATTCGGTGCTGTGGCGGTTGGTAGCAGGGGAATGTTGTTTGCCAGGCAGGTGTTGCAATGTGTAGTGCGGAGCTGCACGATGGCGAGTGATGCATGTGCTAGCTGCCGCGCTGCTGCAGCTGAAGGTCAAGCTTGGGGCCGGTATGCATGATGGCATGGCCACCAGCCAGCCGTGCTGGAGCCGGCACGCACCGCCTAGCAGTGCTGGAGCAGCGCGGAAGGATCACATGCAATGGCCTGCTTTCTTTCTTCCCATTGCAGGCCCAGGCAGGCGGGCGCATCGTGGCGCGCGAGACGCTGAAGGCCTTCCGCAAAAACGTGCTGGCCAAGTGCTACGGCGGAGACGTATCGCGGTGAGCGGCCTGCATGCTCTGTGCTGCAGCAGGGATGCGTTGGTCTGTTGATCCTACTTGGGACACATGCGATGCTCATGATGAGCAGCTTGCCAACTTCTTGCCGCAAAAGCCACACTGCTGTTATTATATTTTCACGTAGTATCCATCTGTCCGCAGCAAGCGCAAGCTGCTGGAGAAGCAGAAGGAGGGCACGTTTGCACATTTACACCGCTGCCCACTGGCTATACTGATGTGTCTCCCACTGCACACATATCAACATGCAGCAAGCGCAAGCTCCTTGAGAAGCAGAAGGAGGGCAAGAAGCGCATGCGGCGGCTGGGCAGCGTGGACGTGCCTCAGGAGGTGAGGACGCACCGCTGGGGATGCCGCTGGTGGGGGCGCTGGGGATGCCGCTGCGTGCCAGCTTTCCAGCTCTAGTGCACAGGGTTGGAGGTCCTGTATCTGTTGGAGCGCGGGCCCACTGATGCCTGTGTCGCCTGCTCCTTCGGGCGAGGAGTGCTATTCACCAGCGTGCTTGCTCCACCAGCATGCTGGGCCACACACAAGTAATGGAACCTGCTTGCTTCCCAACCTTGTTGGCAGGTGTTCCACGAGCTGATGAAGGCGGGCAGCAGCAAATGAGCTTGATGAGGCACATACAAGCTGTGAGACGCGGCGGTGTGGCCGACATCTGCAGCTGCCTCTGCTGGTGGAAGGCAGGCAGCAACACGTTATTTATGCTTCACAATGCTGCCATATGCATCTTACGTGGCTGCTGCTTTACTTGAATGTAAGCCAGAAGCGGCAAGCCGCAGCGATCGGTGCAGCAAAGTGCACAACGGAGCAAGATGGCATGTCTGGCTGGAGAGCGGCAGCAGCAGTGGCGTCGGGCAGCAGCCTGCATCCCCTCCTGAGCACGGCTACAAGTTGGCCGCTGTGCCTGCAAGGGATGAGTGCTTAGTACTACGCACAGATCGGTTGTTAAACGCTACCTACTGCTGGTCTGCTGCACTGTTATCCCATCCACACTGGTCTTCAATTATGGGTCCCCGCAGGAGGCATGCTTGGCGGAGCACCAGCCGCCAGCCGATCATTCTCCGAGCACTGGCGTGCGCTTGGCAGCCCTCCAAACCTGCAAACGTTCGGTATGCGTAGTCTTAAACTTACTGGCTGTGCCTGCACAACATTCACACCAGCCCAGCTGCGTCTGAAGGGGTGCACCCAACGGAGGCGGCGGCGCCCGCGTGGCGCGCTGCCGCCGCTGGCGGCCCCGCCCTTCAAGCTGGCAGATCGCGGCGGCCCCCACCGGTTTCTCGCAGCTCATGGTCACTACGAGGCGTCGCCGCAGGAAGGCCTCGCCCCCTGCCGCTCAGGCGGCGGGGGGATGGCAGTCGCTGCACAGCGACCTCCTGGGCTGCTGCCTCTCCGCCCTGCTCGCCCAGGCCGACCAGCGCCACGGGCTGCTGGTCTGCCGCTCCTGGGCGACCGTGCTCTCGACGTGCCGCGCCTGGAGGGCTCTGGCGCTGCAGGTGCGGGGCGGTCCGCCGGCCTCCCTGGGGTCTGCGGGGGTCATGGGTGGGCGGGGACCGTGCCATCGCGCCGCGGGGAGCCCTGCAGCCCCGGCACTTGGACCACTCGGCTCGGGGCACCCTGCTGCCCACCGCCCCACCTCCCCTGCCTGCCGCCTCCCCGCCTTGCAGATGCCCATCGACGCCGTGTGCCCGCCCAGCCCCGCGCTGATCGCCTGGCTGCGCCGCGTGCGCGTGCGCCGCCTCGAGTTCGTGCAGCGGCCCAGCGAGCGCGGCGACGCGCTCTGCGCCCAGGGCTTTGCCTCCTCGGAGCAGCGTTACCGCGCCAGCATCGCCACGCTGCTGGCCACCCTGGACTTTATCACGCACTCCGCTGGCTGCCTGCGGTGCGCGCTGCCGCTGCTGCCGCCCGTTGCATTCCCCGCTCACACCCCGCCGCCGCTGGCCGGCCAGATTCCCGCAAGCACCCACCTGGGATTGTTGTCGTTGTCCCTCGACATGAAAGGGACTACCACAAGCAGCCGCAGCCAGCACCCACCTGGCGTGTTCGCCTGCCGACTACCGCTGCCTGCAGGGAGCTGGCGGGGGTGCACCCACGAGAGGGCATCCTGGTGCTCACGCCCTTCAAGGCCCTGGAGCGCATCTCGATGACCGGCAACCCCAGGTGCGCAGGCGTTGTGGCTTGGGTCGGTTGCACGGGAACAAGTGAGGGGCTGTGGCCTCCCGCAAGCGATGGGCTGCTGCCCAGCTGCCACTTTTTCATCAGCGCCGCCGGCTGTCGTCCTGTGCTGCCGCCGCTCCTCTGCCTCTGCTGGCCCGCTGCACATCCTCCCACCGTGCCGCTGATTTTTTTCCCTCCCTCTGCAGCGAGACGTGCAACCTGGAGGTGCTGGCGGGGCTGCCGCGCCTGCTGGAGGTGACAGCAGCCGGCTATGGCGAGTACACCACAGAGGGTCTGCCGCCCTCGGTGCGGCACCTCAGCCTGCAGGTGCGTTTCAAATGCAGTACTGGGTAGCCAGCGCCCTTCTACTCGCTGCGGCCTGCCCGCCGACCTCGCATTGCTGCGGTGTGTAGGCCAGGTTTGCCGCCGATGCCCACTCTGCTGCTGCCCCCAGCCCACCCAGCCGGTCCTACCCGGTTCATCTGTCTGCCTGCGTGTTCTGAACCGCCCTGCTTCCCCTCCCAACCCTTCCTTCCAACAGTGGGCCGTCACCTCGGCCACCACCTTCCAGACCATCGCCTTCAACGTGCCCGAGGGCTGCCGGCTGTCCTCCCTGGAGCTCAGCTCGCAGCGCCCGCTGTGCCTGGCCGCCCCCTCCCTCTGCCGCTGCACCCGCCTCACCGCCTCAGCGCGGAGAGTGTACCTGGGGCTGCCGCTGTGGCGGGGTGCGCCCTGGGCAGATGTGGATGAGCTGGCGGCACGCTGGGCGCAGGTAAAAGGGTGTTGGGCGGCTGGGGCATGCTGTTGTGCGCACGAGCTGCGCCTGCGAGCTGTTGATGAGCTTGTGTCTAGGACAGTGTCCTGATATTTTCCCTTGCTCGCTGCTTCCACTCCACCCAAATCCTCTCGTCTCCGCTCCCGGCCTGCTGCAGTTCATGCTGGGTGGAGCGCTGGAAGCGGTGGAGATCACAGTCGAACATTGCTGCCAACTCCTCGCATTTTCTCAACTTATCTCACCTCCCTGACCCATTTGCTGCAGTTCATGCTGGGCGGTGCACTGGAGGCGGTGGAGATCACGGCCACCCGCTTCTTCGTGTTCCAGCCCGTGCAGGGTAAGGCTGCTTGCTTTATAGGACTGCTGGCCATTGCACGAGTGAACGAGGAACGCCCCCTGCCATGCGGCTGCTGCTGCTGCACAGCAATTGGGTGGTTGGGTCGGCTGCCGCTGTCGCAGCAGACCTCAAAATATACCTCGCCGCAAGCATCTTTTCTGCTTTGTTCCCGCCACTCATTCATGCAGACGTGTTTGACCTGGCCACCAACGAGGGCCTGGGCGGCGTGGTGCAGCACGAGCAGCTGGCCACGGTGCTGCTGGCCAGGCACTTCCAGTCGCTGCACGTGGAGCAGCGCGCGCTGGCGGTGAGCTGTTGTGCGGCAGTTTCGGTTAATGTGAAGAAACGCACGCAAAGGGATGGAGATCACAGATGTGCCTGAGGCCTGCCCCATGCTTTGCCTCTCCTCCCCTAGAAGCATGCCTGCCCGTGCCCACCGCTGTTCAATCCTCCCTGCAGGTGGGCGCCTTCCGCGAATTCATGCGCATCACGCGGCGCTGCACCGAGCCGGTGGCATTCTCCTTCTCGGCGCCGCTGCACCGCGAGCAGGTGGGCGAGGCTGTCACTCTTTGTGCATTGCTGCCACTTGCGCCCTGCTCTTGAACTGGTCATGGTCTCCTAGCGATGTTTCACCTGTCGTCATCATGACCCGCCCCTGCTCATTTGCCCACATGCAGCTGGACTTTCTGCGGCAGCACGCGCTGGCCACCTCCATTTCGTTCGGTCCCGTGTCGCGCTCCGATGCCATCACCGTGCTCAACTGCCCCGCCTTTGCGGCGCGCAACGGCCCGCTGCTGCAGCAGGTGGGGGCGCTGCTGGGGTGGCGTGCCTGAAACCACGCACGCTAGCTGGCTGTGCTGCACTGTGCGTGGGTTGAAGCTGTGATGCAGCAGCTGCCATTTTTCCTGCGTCGCATGACCAAGCAACCGTCCCCTTCTCTGACCTGCCAGCTTGCTGACCAAGCTTTCTGACAACTTGCCCCTCTGCGTGTGCAGCTGTCGCACCTGGAGCTCTCTGCGCAGCTGGACCTGGCGCCCTACACAGGTGGGCAGGCTGCAGCTATGATTGCGAGTGGGATATAGCTGTGATGCTTGATTCGCAGATGAGGGAGACAAGTTTCTTACTCGCAATCCGTTGATGGAGGCTAGGGATGGCAATGCTTGGACTGACCAGGATTACAACTCACGCAGCATCACAGCCCGCATGCTCACCGCTCGCTTCTGCCCCTTGTCCGCTCTCCGCAGCGCTGCACAGCATGCAGGGCACGTGGCAGAGCGAGCCGCAGGCGCCGCTGGGCGCCGCCCAGCTGAGCAGCCTGCGCATCACTCCGCCGCTGGGTGCGGCGGCGCCGCAGCGCTGCTTCCAGTCCCGCTGGCTGCGCGGCGTGCAGCGCTTGGGCAGCCTCACGCTCATGCGCTTTGCAAGTGCAGACCTTAGCCACCTGCGGGGCACAGTCAGCGCCATCAGCCTGACCTCGCTGCAGCCACCCGGCGGCCTGGTCAGCGCAGACAGCCTGGTGCTGCCTCCCGGCGGATTTGGAGCTGACTGCACGCTCGCGCTGCGCATGGCCTATGCGCCGCCGCATGCCATCCATGGGCCGCAGCTGGGGCAGCAGGTGCAGCAGCAGCAGCTGGGCCACGCCGCTGCCCTGGTGGCGCAGGCTGCGGCAGTGGCTCAGATGGAATTGCATGCAGCAGCGCCGCAGGCAGCACAGCAGGCGCAGCAGCAGGGCCAGGCCGCAGCACAGCAGGCACAGCAGCAGCAGCAACAGCACGAAGTGGTTGACATTTTGGACGATGATGCAGTGATTGATTTGGTGGGCAGCAGCGATGACGAGGAGGAGCAGGCGCCGCAGCAGGCGCAGCAGGCACAGCAGCAGCACCCACAGCAGGCGCAGCAGCATGCGGCCCCTGCCGCCGCAGCGGCTGCAGCCCAGGGCGGCCCCGCGCAGGAGCTGCAGCAGCTGCAGCAGCAGGCGCAGCACATGCACCAGCAGGTGCAGGCGTTGCAGATGCACCAGCAGGCGCAGCAGGCGCACCAGGTGCAGGCGGCGCACCAGGCGCAGCAGGCGCAGCAGGTGCTGGGCAACATGGGCATTGCGATGCAGGCTGTTGACCTGGCCATGCCGCCGCTGGAGGCGCCCAGTGACAGCGACGACGAAGACCTGCAAGGTGCGAAAGCTTCAAGCAGGCGTGGTTGCAACTTTGCGTCTCCGAAGGGTGGTTTGTCCAACGCTGGCGGGAGCTTGTCAGGCGCTCGCTGCCGCCTGCCTGCGAACGCCCCTGCCCTGTCTGCCACGGGTGGCGCTGCCTACTGCTGACTGCAACGAATGCCCCTGCCCTCAAGCCCTTCCAGGCCTGATGGATGCTTCGGACGATGAGGCCGGCTTCCTGCCGCCCCTGGCGCCGCAGCTGGTGGGTTTGGCGGCGCGTTTAGGTTGCTTGTGGGCGTGTGGCATGAGCCAGTGCCGCTCACAAGCCACGTCAGATGCCCATGCTGTCCGCCAATCGCCCTAACATCTCCTGTGCACCTGCAATGTCTGCCTTGCAGGCGGGAGCGGGCCCCGCTGGCGGCCCTGGTGCCGGGCTGGGCCCCTGGGTGCTGGTGCAGCAGCAGGTGGGTGCACAAACACAGTGGAGTAGCAACACCTGCGCTTGAAGCCCGCATACGTGCCAGCTGGCACCTGCGAGGATTGAAGCGCCAGCAGTGCGTTTCCCACCCGCCACTCCAGTAACAAGTCGGTTAAGTGCCTCACTCCTTCCTGTGCTCCCCTCGTCCACACACCCGCAGGTGCCGCTGCAGCTGCAGGGCCTGCCTCAGGGCCTGCTGCAGCAGATGGCGGCGGTGCAGGCGGCTGGGCCGCAGGGCGGCCCCCTGGCGGGCGCAATGTGGGACCTGCAGGTGAGCTGACCAGGGCAGGGGCTGGTGCCGGGCAAGCGGAAACTTAGCGGTTTCCGTCATGAGGTCGCGTGTTTTGCGTGGCCAACCTGTCTGCACATGTGCTCACGCCTCCCGACAATCATGCTGCCACTCGCCTGTGCAGCCAGTGACGCACGTGCTGCCTCCCCATTCCTGCCCTCCTCTTCCCACCCTACAGCCTTGGGAGATGCCCGATGACCGGCTCTCAGATGTGACCATCCGCCACGACGCGCTGCTTGGCGCGGCGGGCACGCTGTCTGTGCACGCCGGAGCGCTCACTGTGGTCTATACTGGCTCCGGCCCAGAAGACCTGATGGCTCTGCTCACCGGGGGGCCGCCCAGCAGCAGCAGCGGCAGCAGCAGCCACCGCGGCAGCCCCAGCGGCAGCGGCGCAGCATGCGCCGGTACTGCCGCCGGCGTGCTGCGCACGCTGCGCCTGTCGGCACGCTCCATGCGCTTTGTGGCAGTGCGGGGCTCTGGTGGTGAGGGCGAGCAGCGGCCGCAGACAGCAGCAGCAACAACAGCAACGGCGGCGGGCGGCGCTGCCACCCCGACGGCCCCGGCAGGCCAGCCGGCGCCGTCGCAGCAGCGGCAGCAGGCGGGCGCAGCACCGGAGGAGGATGAGGTGCACAGCTGCAGCGGATCAGAGCTGTTTGAGTACCTCACCAGCTCCGATTGGAGCTCGGTGTGGGATGTCAAGCTGCAGCGATCGATGTTCCGTAACCAGCTGACGTTCTCGTTGGTGCGGCGGGCCACGCCTGCTGGCACGCCCGGCCTGCCGGTGCCCGCCACCGTGTGAACCTCATAGCTGGCTGCCTGCCTTGGTAGCTGCTTGCAATCGTGCCGCACGTGCTGCAGCAGCAGGGCCGCAGCACCGCTGCTTCATTTCCGGCTCCTCCTGAGGAGGGGCTGCACCCGACATAGCTTCCCAATGTGTGTGCCCACTTGAGTGTTTTTGCCCCATCCTTTTTCCAGCCTCACCCCTGCCCACTGTCCGTACCTCGTCCCCCTGCGTCCGCCAACAAACGTCCCTCACCCCTGCAGTACCTTTGCCCAGCCCTGTCCGCTCTTTCTTCCATCCCCTTTCATTCTGCACGTGTTAACTGCCGGCCGAGCGTCCCTGTGCCCCAAGTGCCGGCCTCCTGCGCTTTCTCCCCCACCCAAGTTTGCACCACCTTCTTGCATTTGCCAGCATGCTGCCTCTGGCTGCTGCTCAGCAGCCAAGGGTAGAGGCCACACAAGGCTTCTCTGGTTTTGCCAGCTGCACTACAAGTGTGCTCTGCCATTTGTAATACGTGCTGATGCAGCCAGGCGGGTGTGGAATGCTGCAGGGGTCAGGATGGAATGTGGACAACCAAGGCGGTAACTGTCCGGCGTGCTGCTGTGCCTGCTGAGGTGTGTGTGCTGGCGAGCAATGCATTACATCATGACCATATGCAGCAGTTGTCTCTAGTTTGCCTGCAGCCAGCGATGGGCAAGGCTGCTGCCCACCGCACGGTTGCAGACCAGTTGTGGTAGGGAAGCTTGCCCCGCTGCACGGGCTGCATGGGGGACCACAGCAGGCCCAGCACACCCAGCAGGGGCTCAGTACGGCGCCAGCTTGGCGGCGTCCAGCGTCCCATGCAGCCGCTGGTACTGCTGCCGCTCCCGCAGTATCGCTGGCTCGTGGTCTGGCCCGATCCTGGTAGGGGGGATGGGAGGGTTGGACGGTTGGTGGGGCGGGTTGACTGGCAAGGGGGCAGAGGTGCAGCAGGCAGGTGCTGGGGTGGCGTGTCCAGCGGATGCCTGTGTGGGAGGCGCAGGAACAACTTGCTAGTATCCAGCCTGACAGCTGAAGACTCCCTGCTGGCAAAACCCAGTCCAGTGTTTGGCAGCATGCCTCACTTGCGCAGGGTGATGGAGATGCGGCGGGCGGCCACCGGCGGCACGCAGTGCATGGCCTTGTCCCCGCCATAGCCCTTAAGCACGCACACCGAGCCTGTTGAGGTTGAGAGGGCACATGCAGACCATGGTTGGGATCAGCAAAGCAGGGCAGCGTGGCCTGCTGCGATGCGGCATGCCCTGAGCTGCCCCCACTGAGCAGTTCGAGAATGCGTTTGATTGGCGCACGCATGGCTGATGCTATGCCGCAGCCCACCTGGCGGCAGCGGGATGTTGATGGGGCTGCAGCCCTCTCGCGCCACAAACTCGCCAGGACCCGCCGGTACCAGCTTCTGCGGCAGCCAAGAGGATACTTGCATCTGTTGGGCTAGCTTGTTTGCAGTCACGGTTTGCGCATTTGCTGGTGCGAGCACGGCGCATCCCACACCACCGTCCCAAACACATAGCAGTCTGAGCAAACCCCACCAGTGCTAAACACCAGTGCTGGGCACTCGCCTGCGCAAACATGATGCACTGCGTGCTCAGCAGGCTGACGGTGCAGAAGGGACGCACAAAGTCAAAGTGGTCCACGTGCGGCGGGATGCAGTCGCCCTGCAGGGGAGGAAAAGGGCAACATGCATGCACTTACTGACTTTGGTTAACAATCCTGCTTGCCGCACCAGACTGCAACAGAAGGCATTGCCTACATGGTTGCAACAGCCAAGCCCCAAATGCAGCAACCCAAGCTGCTCTGCAAATTCCTTGCCAGCTCACCGCCTCGTAGATGTTGATGATAGCTGAGTTGGGCTCGCGCGCTGCAGGCAGGATGCCCCAGCGCGTGAGGCGGCGGCACAGCGCGCGCAGCAGGGGCGGCATCGGCTCGACCACCTCTTCAGGGATGATGCCTGCACATCAGTGAGGAAACCTAGGTCAAGTGTGAAACGCTGCTCACTCCTTTGCGGCCATCTCAACAGTAATGCCAGTAGGTTGGGTCAATCGCCTTCACATCGCACACCCCTCGCCTTACATCCTATCATCCCCACACACCTGACTATCACCCCCACACCCACACGTTGCTATCACCCCTGCCATGCTTAGCGCACCTGGGTCGCGCCCCTCAGCATCCCGCGCATAGTTGTAGCAGCAGCCTGCGGTGGGGCGGATACAGAGGGGATGGCGTAGGCTTTGCGCAAGCTGCCTCCATTGCTGCGACTCATTTGGGGCACGAACGCCGCTTGCAAGTGCGTCAAGCGGGGAAGCCCCCAGGCTGCCCCTCCAAATCTGCACAAGCCCACCAAAGCAGCCAAACGACACATTTTGCAGCCACCCACCAAACTGGATGGTCATGCGGCCCTTGCCGGGCAGCCACTTTTTGGGCGCCGAAAAGGTGCGGCCCAGCAGCTGGCCCGCCTTGCCCTGCAGGGAATAGTTGAAAAGTGGGGTGGATCAGGCAGGGCCGATTCCCCCAACTGGGGTGCATGGATGCTGGCCAAACAGCATCAGCCATCAATCACGCGATTGGCGGCGCGCCAATAAGCAAGCTACACCGGCGGCTGAATAAGAAACAGACGCACCAGTCCGACCCAGCGCTCCACCGCATCAACCACCCGCTGCTGCTCCTCGGCGCTGAGCAGCCCGCTGTGCAGCTCGATGCCCTCCACCACATTCACTGCAGGATGTAAAGTTTGGCAAGGGTCGCAAGGTGGAATGTTGTTGCAGCAGTCGCTGGGGGCTCAGCAGCCCGCTGTGCAGCTCAATGCCTTCAACCACGCTCTCTGCAGCGTGAAGGGCATACTGGCAGGCACTGTGCGTGGCAAGCAAGAGCTCTAGCTGAAAGGGAGGAACAGAGCGAGGGTGGTGGCATATATCACAGCACAGACACTCGCCGGGCTCTCAGCCAAGGCTCACCTTCACGCCGCATGCTAATGTGCTTCTCATTGTGGGTGAAGGTTTGCTTGCGCGTCTGCCTGCTCACGAGAGCGGGAGCATTGGAAAGTGTTCAGAGTCCTTGTATTCTGCTTTCACTACGTGCAAACATCGCAAGTCATCTGCGCCGCGCTGCTGAGCTGCCGTAAGCTCCTGCAAGTTGCTTCATGTTGCACAGTGCACCCCTCCCTGCCCCTCACCTGCGCCGCACAGCATCGGGCGTGCCATCCCCCGGCACCCGCAGCCCGCACCGCGCCTCAAACTCCTCAACCGGCGCCTGCTGTGCCTGCTGCTGCACCTGCTGCAGTGCCTGCTGTGCAAGGCCGGAAGCGCCGCCGCCGCTGCCACTGCGGGCCAAGCGGTCCTTTAGGCTGCCGCTGGACCAGGGATTGCCGCCCCAGGCGCCGCCATTGCTTGCTGCTGGCGGGGGCGGGGCGGCTCGGGTGGAGGGTGCTGGGGCCGGGGGAGGCTTGGGGGCGGGGGCGGGTGTGGGTGCAGGGGCGCCCAGGGCGGGGAAGTCCTGCAAAGGCAGGCGGGAGGCAATCAAGACAAGTGATATGAGCAATGGCAGTGCACAG
>VFQQ010002156.1_pt1 | contig 23572 bp, 40 predicted proteins | sample 3512341 | NCBI WGS metagenome assembly VFQQ01 (sample SAMN10412373, study PRJNA504923) | tailings metagenome | isolation source: Relicate 2 Philex TSF1 revegetated site | place: Philippines: Tuba, Benguet | collected 2017-08-29 | reverse complement strand
TCAGAGTTGTAGCTGTACAGGTCTGTGACCTTGGGGCTGGCGGGGTTGCCGGTGATGCAGGTGACCACAAAGGTGGGCAGCTCGTTGGTGCTCAGCGAGATGGGGCAGTTGGTTGGCTGTGGGATGCCGGCCACCACCACAGCCCTGCAGAGAGGGAGGTGCAGTGGAGCACACAGCTTGAGACAAGCCAGTTCTTGGGCAGCTGCTTCGCGCTGCAAGCGCGGTGCGTGCTGTACGGCAAAGCCACGCTGGGAACACGCAGCACGGCAGCACAGCAGCACAGAGTGCTGGTTGGATTGAAGGGGTCCGCTGGCCAGGCGGCCCGCCGCTCCGAGAGACACTCACGTGCAGTTGACAATGGTAGTGTCTCCGTCCACCGTGACGTTGATTCTGTAGTAACTCCAGCCGCCGGTAGGGAAGGAGGCACCCGGACTTACGACAACTGGATCGACCGTGACGTTGTAGCTGGTGCTGCCAACAGTGTTGCTGGTGGTGAGGACGGAGACCGCGGGCTTGCTGCACAGTGGAGAGAGGAAAGGGCACCAGGATGGCAGGAGAATGACAAGGGCGGTGCATGGGCGGTTTGACGGCAGCGGGTGCACCAAGAACCAGGGCAGCAGCAGCAGCAGCAGTGCGAGCAGCAGCAGCCATAGAAGCAATAATATCAAGGCCACAAGCAGCGAATGGTCGGCAGGGTCCAGCGCAAGCAAGCCCACCAGCATGCCAGGTGGCGACTCACGGGAATGTGGGGATGATGAAGGGGCTCTGCTCCCCAACCTCGCTTGTGTACCCGCTGCTGGTCTCAGCAAAGATGCTGGTGAATCCATACACGGTGTTCTGCTTCACCAGACCTCCCAGGGTGCAGATGGCCTGGCCGTTAACGTCAAAGGGGCAGGAGGTGGTGATGGCGCCGCTGGCGCAGCCGGCAACCAGCAGCTGCCGCCGCCGTGTCTGCTCGCACAGGGTGAGATTGCATGAAACCCAGGGTCCTCCGACTGGCGGCTTGGTGCACATGACGGCGATCACGTTCTTTCCGTCTGGTTCAACAAGCGGCGAGCTGCGGGGAGGGGGTTTGGGGGAGTGCAGGCAGCAGGCACGTTGCACGCATACAGACCAGCCTTGTGCACGCACCCGTGGATGGCTGCACTGGTTGCAATAGGCCTGGGCAGCATGCCGAGCAATGTGGGGGCCTCTTGAAAAACGAGGGAATTCCAAGAGAATCAGCAGCAGCTGAAATGCTGGGCTCACGGCGGCCTGTAGGTCGTGTAGCTGGAGTTGGAGTTGGTCACCGACTTGGGGCTGGCGGCGCCGCTGCTTTGGAACGCCTGGCATTGGACGCTGCAGGCAGCAGAGTAGGCACGCAAGCTGGGCGAAGTCATTGGCAGTTACTCAGCGATAAACAGCCAGCCACAGCATTGTGCTGCAGACCAATCACACGAGTATCACCCCAGCTGAGAGGCTGGCCGCACGCTGATGCGCGGCAGGCTCTCAGAACAGCCTAGCCCGTGCCCTCCCGCGTCACAGCCTCCACCTCACAGACGCAATGCGAGGACCACACCCCGGCTCACCTGTACGTGGTGTCGTACTGCAGACCGGTGAAGTCGCACTGGCGCAGGCCGCTGCCGCAGCTGAAGTCCAGGAGGCTCCGCCGCCTCCCGCCCCCGGTGCACTGCTGCTCAAAGCAGGTGGCGCCGGCACATGCCGTGCAGTTCATCGTTGTCCAGCCCGTACCTTGGGTGGGCATGTCGGCACACACGCCCGCAAAATCATATGACAGCGGCACAGCAGCAACAACGGTGGGGCCGCTGCGGCACAAATGAGGGGCGGGGTAGAGAGGCAGCTTAGGGGGCAGAGGTAACCGACCGCTCGCGTTGCCTGCTGCATTCAGCTTGCCAGCTCAGTCAGCTGCCACCGTGGGAGCTTATTCTGGCCTCAACTGCGGCCGCCAGCTGCTAGCTGGGGCACTCACTCCTGAGGGGTGTAGGAGTCGGAGAACGCGGTGCGCAGCTCCTGGTTCAGGTCGGTGCCCAGTACTCCTTGGAGGCCGGTAGCAACGAAGGTTGGGACAGCGCTGCTGCCCAAATCCCATGTTACGGTGCAGGTGGTGACCTGCGGCACGCCGTTCAGCTGGGCCGCCCTGCATGCCAGGGTGGGGTGGGGAGCAGGGCGGGAATGGCTCTTCATGCCCGCCACTGTTGCGCGCCACCGCTTCCCCCTCCGGCAGGCTGCGGACGTCCTCCTGCGGGCCACTGCACAGAGCACAGCATGCGAAGCGCAGCACGCAGAGCACACGCTGCGCCGAGCCCTCCATTTCTTGGCGCTCAGGCAGCAGCACGCTGCACGGCGCATTGTGCAGCAGGCCGCCATACATGCCAGTGTCGGGCGACGCAGGCAAGCCGCTGCGGCTGGATGCTCACGTGCAGTAGGTGCCGTTCTGCTGGGTACCGATGAACGCTGCAATGTTCCAAAGCGTCCAGGCCCCAGCAGGGTACGAAATGAGTGGGGTAGTCGCGTTTGGGGTGATGGTCACGTTGTAGGTGTACTCTGCAATGATGACCACCGAAATGGTCGGCTTGCTGCATGGGATAGAAAGGCAAGGGAGCAGGGCCCGGTTGCGGCGATCACCGACCTCCAAAGGGGCTCGGGCAGCAAGCACCTGCCCAGCTTTGCGGCATGCCGGCAACGTACACAAGCAGCCACAGATGGATGCTGTGCATCCATCGTGTCAGCGGTGGCAGCGGCAGCAGCCATCGCACAAACACACTCTAAGCCGGCCCGGCAAGCTGCATCCAGGCCGCAGTGGCAGCAATGGCGGCCCTCTACGCACTCGCAGGGAGAGTGGCGGCGTGCGTAGCGCGAGCCTCGCTGGCTCTGATACCGCTGTGCAAGCCTGGTCACGTCAAGCCCATGCACTCACGGGAACAGCGGGATGCTGAAGGTGGGCAGTGGCCCAGGCGTCGACTCGCTCTTGCGCACGCCGTCTGCCTTGGAGGCCGTTCCATTTCCGGTGAAGACCAGCTCTTGGGGGAGGAACTTGGTCAGGTTGAGGTTGGCGATGCCACTGACGTTAAAGGGGGCTGACATGTTGGCACACTGCCCAGATGCGCAGAACTCTACCGTGCAAGTCGCCCCTGCATCAGAGGAGAAGGAGGCCGGGTTGGTGAGTCACGATAAGAAGCAATCTCAGAGGACTGCCATGCATGCCAATGGCGGCAGCGGCAGTGCACAGCACGAGCGCCGCAGGCAGCAGCTGCAGCCCGCGGCAGCGCCCCTTCTGTGTACTGACATGGGCCTCCGACAGGTGCGGTGCACTGCAAGACGACCGGATTGGTGGGGTCCATCTGAAGATACGGGGCCCTGCGGGGGCGGGGTGCAGAGGGAGACGCTGTGGCCGGGCCTGGGGCCATCTTGCATTGAGGGAGGTGTGGCATGCCGCCGCTGCCGCCCTCGCTGCTCAGGCTGAATCACAAGCCACCACAGGAGCACGGCGACAGGCAAGTTGTGCGGGGACAAAGGCAAGGGTTGAGCAGGGGCCTGCACGGTTGCCGCCGCCGCTGCCGCTTGCAAACACATTGCATCTAACGTCAAGCCAGCGTGCACAGTGCATGGCCGGCGCAAGCAGCTGTGTCCCTTCCGCTCACGATGCCTGCTGGGTGGTGAATGCCACTCTGTTGGATACTGGGCTGGCCACCCCAATCGAGTTGATGGCCACGCAGGTAACGCTGCATGGGTGGGTAGGCAGGGCGGGCGGAGCAGGCAGGGTGGATGGATGCAGTCAGCCATTGGTACAAGCGAAACGGACGGCAAGCTCAGCTTGGTTGCCCTCTGTATCATGCTTTTAGCCAAGCTTGGCTCAGGGCATCACGGGGTCCCAGGCAGTCGCGTGCACCGCCCCTTGCAGCACTCGAAGCATAGCCGCTGGGCAAGTGGCTTGGGAGGCAACTGTGGCCAAGGCAGGGCTACCCACTTGTAGTCGGTGGTCGACTCCAGGCCTGGCAGATTGCAGGACACGCCGCTGGTGCAGAAGCTGGTCAGCAGGCTGCGGCGCCGGGCGTTGGGGCAGGTGGGCGCCTGCGTGCAGTTGCTGCCGCGGCACACGGTGCAGTTGAAGCCTGAGTAGGTGCCGCCGGAGGTGGGTGCTGCGAGGCAAGCGATGCCCGAAGCGGGGAAAGTCGACCCGGCATTCAGAACGGTGGGGGCCCTGCATGGCAGCGGGAATTGCAGTGGCAGGAGGCGGCAGTGAGGCGGATGGTCAGCTGCCCTCAATCGCATGCAAGCTGTCGGGAGTGTGCGCACGCTCCCAAGCGTGCGGTGCCCCCAGGCTGCACTGCCAGCCCCGGCAGCTGCCGCTTGCAAGCAGCTGCCCAGCCGCCAACTTGCCCGGGGGCGGGAGTTGTGTCAGAGTTGTAGCTGTACAGGTCTGTGACCTTGGGGCTGGCGGGGTTGCCGGTGATGCAGGTGACCACAAAGGTGGGCAGCTCGTTGGTGCTCAGCGAGATGGGGCAGTTGGTTGGCTGTGGGATGCCGGCCACCACCACAGCCCTGCAGAGAGGGAGGTGCAGTGGAGCACACAGCTTGAGACAAGCCAGTTCTTGGGCAGCTGCTTCGCGCTGCAAGCGCGGTGCGTGCTGTACGGCAAAGCCACGCTGGGAACACGCAGCACGGCAGCACAGCAGCACAGAGTGCTGGTTGGATTGAAGGGGTCCGCTGGCCAGGCGGCCCGCCGCTCCGAGAGACACTCACGTGCAGTTGACAATGGTAGTGTCTCCGTCCACCGTGACGTTGATTCTGTAGTAACTCCAGCCGCCGGTAGGGAAGGAGGCACCCGGACTTACGACAACTGGATCGACCGTGACGTTGTAGCTGGTGCTGCCAACAGTGTTGCTGGTGGTGAGGACGGAGACCGCGGGCTTGCTGCACAGTGGAGAGAGGAAAGGGCACCAGGATGGCAGGAGAATGACAAGGGCGGTGCATGGGCGGTTTGACGGCAGCGGGTGCACCAAGAACCAGGGCAGCAGCAGCAGCAGCAGTGCGAGCAGCAGCAGCCATAGAAGCAATAATATCAAGGCCACAAGCAGCGAATGGTCGGCAGGGTCCAGCGCAAGCAAGCCCACCAGCATGCCAGGTGGCGACTCACGGGAATGTGGGGATGATGAAGGGGCTCTGCTCCCCAACCTCGCTTGTGTACCCGCTGCTGGTCTCAGCAAAGATGCTGGTGAATCCATACACGGTGTTCTGCTTCACCAGACCTCCCAGGGTGCAGATGGCCTGGCCGTTAACGTCAAAGGGGCAGGAGGTGGTGATGGCGCCGCTGGCGCAGCCGGCAACCAGCAGCTGCCGCCGCCGTGTCTGCTCGCACAGGGTGAGATTGCATGAAACCCAGGGTCCTCCGACTGGCGGCTTGGTGCACATGACGGCGATCACGTTCTTTCCGTCTGGTTCAACAAGCGGCGAGCTGCGGGGAGGGGGTTTGGGGGAGTGCAGGTGGCTGGCATGTCAGGGATACACACCACCACACAATCAAAGCTTGGCAAGAGCACATGCAGATGGCTGTGGTGTTGTGGTGACAGCCAATGGTGTTTAAGGCAGTGCCAAAAGCATGCTGGGGCAGCAGGGGCTAGTTGACAGCTGGGGCAGTGAGCGGCAGAAATCGTAGCCTTACGGTGGCTTGTCAGTCTTGAAGCTGGTATTGGTCACAGAGTTGGGGCTCACGGCGCTGCTGGCATTGGTTGCTGCACATGTGACACTGCGGGCAGTTGTGTTGTGCGCAGACAAGGGACAGATGGCTCAGATGAAGGAAACCAAACACAGATGCATTGTGAAGCTGTCGGCTGTGCCAACCAGGCTGGGCAGTGGTCAGAGGCTGACCAACAGCTGACTCTTGTGCCAGCTGGCTGTGCGCAGCAACAGTGCTCTTCTATGCCTGGCAACTGCCCAGCACCCTTCACATCACTGCAGCAGTACAGCTTTCATCCCACTCACCCATATGTGGTGTCATACTGTAGGCAGTCGAAGTCGCACCGGTAGAGGCTGCTGCCGCAGCCAAAGGACTGCAGGCTCCGTCGCCGACCGCCAAGGGTGCACTGCCTCTCAATGCAGTTTGCGCCGGCACATGCCGTGCAGTTCATGGCTGTCCAAGGGCCACCGCGTGTTGGCAGGGAGGCGCACGTTGATGCAAAGTCATACCCAAGCGGGGCAGCAACAACAATGGTGGGGCCGCTGCGGGGTGGGCGGGGGCAGGCCGGGGCGACACCTAAGATGAGCGGCAGGGCCCATCCTGAGCCCTAAAATGTTGCACACAGCCTCTCTGCTCGACAAGCTGCCCGCACGCACAACGGCGGACGGTCCCATTCGCTGGTCTGGGCCGCTGCCCCTGCCACTCACTCTTGCGGGATGAAGGAGTCGGAGAACGCGGTGTGCAGCTCCTGGTTGAGGTCGGTGCCCAGGCTGCCTTGGAAGCCCATCGCAGAGAAGCTCGGGACGGTGCCAGTGAGCGAGAACGTCACTGTACACGTGGTGACCTTAGGCACGCCGTTCTGCTGCGCAGCTCTGCATCGGCGGATCGGGGTGAATGGCACAGAGGGGTGAGCGGCAGGCAGGGACTACAGATGCACTTGTGATCGGCCGGGGGAAAATCTGCAGCTGCTGCGCTGCATTGTTGATAGCAGCTGCGCTCAAACAACCGGCAGCACATCGCACTGCAATGCTGACAGCCCAATGGGTACCACGTGCACTGGCCAGAGCATGCGACACCACCAGCTGCAGGCGGGGTGCTTACACGCAGTAGGTGCCGTTCTGAGTGGTGCCGTTGGTTGCGAATATGCCCCACACTCCCCAGGCTCCAGCGGGATAGGAGATTAGCGGAGTTGTGGTCACAGGAGTGATGGTCACGTTGTAGGTCTGCTCGGCAATGATGACCACCGAAATGGTTGGCTTGCTGCACTCAGGACAAGGCAGGGGAGAGGGGCGGACACACTGTGGTGGTTCCACGTGGGCTTGCTCCAGCATCACATGTGTCCTGGTGCTGCCCAGCACGCCAGCACGCCAGCCAGCATCAGAGACAGTCATGGGTTGCTGCCGTGCACGTCGGCGGCGGCAGCAGCAGCAGCAGCAGCAGCCGCAGCAGCCGCCGCAGGAGCAGCAGCAGCAGCAGCAGCAGAAAGGCACCTCATACAGCGCCAGCCCCACTGCCGCACTCACGGGAAGAGCGGGATACTGAAGCTGGGCAGCGGCGCAGGCGTCGACTGGCTCTTGCGCACGCCGTCTGCCTTGGAGGCCGTGCCATTTGCGGTGAAGAACAGCTCTTGGGGAAGGAACTTGGTGAGGTTGAAGGTTGCAACGCCGTTGCCGCCAAAGGGCATCACCTTGGTCTCGCACTGGAGGCTGGACAGCAGGCTGCGCTTGCGGCCCGCACCGACACAGAACGCCACGGTGCAAGTTGCCCCTGCATCAGAGGAGAAGGAGGCTGGGTTGGTGAGTCACAAGAGCAGCAGTGTCAGCGGACTGCCATCCATGCCAATGGCGGCAGCGGCAGTGCACAGCACGAGTGCCGCCGGCAGCAGCTGCAGCCCGCGGCGGCGCCCCCACAGTGCACTGACATGGGCCTCCGACGACCGGAGCGATGCACTGCAGGACCACTGGGTTGGTGGGGTTCATTTGCACAACCGGCGCCCTGCGGCACGTGGGAGACCGGGATGCCGGGGCGCATGTGAAGCGCAGGGCCGCACACAGAATGCGCTGCTTGCACTGCACTGCTCCTTAAGCCGAGCGACACACCCAGACTCCAATGCAATCAATCAAGCAATGCCGGTACCACTCACGGGGCCTGCGCTGTAGTCAGCTGACTGGTGCTGTTGGTGATTGGGCTGTAGGTGCCGCCGGAATTCTGAGCCTTGCAGGACACGCTGCATCGGCGGGGGAGGGTATGGGACGCCAGGGAGCAGCCTCAGGATCGAGCAAGTTTGCCCCTTCACACAGCATCGGTAGAGCAGCAATGCAACAGCACAGCACGGAGTGAGCGTGCACCTCAGTCCACTCACGTGTAAGGCGTGGAAGCCTCAAGGTTGGGCAGGTTGCACTGCTGGCCGGTGGCGCAGCCAGCGCCGTGCAGGCGGCGGCGGCCCGGGACTATGTTGCACAGCGGCGCTTGGATGCAGTTGCCGGCGTAGCACGCCTTGCAGTTATAACGAACCCACGTCCCCTGAGTGGGCGGCTCCAGGCAGGCAAAGCCTGAAGACGGACCGTTCGGGCTGACCGACAGAATGGCGGGGCCGCTGCAAGGCAGGGCGGGCAGGGGCAGGGGCCGGCAGGGTTCGGGGTGTGTTGCTGCAGGATACACGCAGCATGCAGTGCAGCCAGCGCAGGGGCATGGCAGGCCAAGCTGCCCCCTTCAGCAGCAAGCAGGTGTGCACGCAGAATGTGCACGCCTGCAGCCCGGCACATCCAACCCAAGGCTCACTCCTGGGGCGTGTAGGAGTCGGAGGGAGCACTGCGCAGGTCCGTAGGCTGCGGGCTGCTGCTGCTGCCCTTGATAGCGGTGACCGCGAAGGTGGGCAGCGCGCCACTGGTGAGGGTGACGGGGCAGACAGTCGTGCGAGGGATGCCGAACTTCACCACAGCGCTGCAGTATGGAAAGCGGGGCGGGCAGGGGTCAGGGATCTGCAGGACACGTCCCACAGGTGCATGCACACCTGCCCGGCAACAGCAGGTGGAGGCAGGCCCCCCAAAGCCACACTGCCTTGCTGCAACGCACTGCATGGAGCCTGCACCTACAAGCACAGCACCCCCACAGCTACGCCTGGCCTTGAAGAGAAGCCCCACTCACACGCAGGTGACAGTCTTTGAGTTGGCGCCCTGCTGGACCAGGATGTTGTAGTAGGCCCAGCCGTCTTTTGGATACGACACCAGCGGTGTAGTTGTGTTTGGAGTCACCGTCACGTTCCAGCTGTTGCCTCCGGTGCTCTTTGCAGTCGCCACGGGCTTGCTGCACAAGGATTGAGGGCAAGGGTGGGGCGGTTAGGGCAGTTGAGGCGGGTGTGGGTTGCAGCCTGTGCCCGACGAGCAGGCCAACAACAACTGCAAGCTGTGGCCTGCATGCGCTCTTTGAGCAAAAGCCGGCATCTGCATCATGGCAGCAACAGTGCCAATCAACAAACACGTGGCGGCATCAGCGGGGCTCACGGGAACAGCGGCACGGTGATGGTGGGTAGCGGAGCGCCAGTTGACTGGCTCTTGCGCTTGCCGTCTGCCTTGATTGCAGTGGCATTGACGCTGTAACGAGCGCCCGGCACTATCAGGCCGGTCAGGTCGCAGCTGGCTGGACCGCTGTTGGCGGCAAAGGGGCAGGAGGTGGTGAAGCATCCGCTGATCAGCAGGCTGCGCCTGTTCAGCTGTGCCGGGCACAGGGACATCGAGCAGACGGCCCAAGGGCCGCCACCGGGCGCCGTGCAAACGGCAATGACCGGGTTGCTCGCGCTCGTCTGGACACTGGGCGGCCTGCAAACAGGAGGGGCACAAAAAAGGCTGTTGCAGCAGAAGCTGTGGGTTGAAACATGCCGGCCACCAGCATAGCGCACTGCCACTGCGGCAGCTCTCGAACTGCTGGCGCATGGTGTCAGAGAGCGAGCAGCAAAGCGCAGAAAGAGGCGCTTACCCGGCCTGCTGAGTGTCCAGGGTGTCTGTGCTGGTGGTGACTGGGCTGGCCGCGTTGGTGGCGGTGAGCGCTTTGCACGACACGCTGCAGCACAGGGAGGGGCAGCGAGCATGCGTGCGGGTTGAGATGCTGTCCATTGAAGTGGCACCTGCCCCTGTGCTTGCACCCCTATCACCCGGAACGCACGCCTGTTGCATCTGCATGCCCGTGTGCCTCTCCTGCTCACGTGTAGGGCGTGGAAGACTCCAAGTTGGGCAGGGGGCAGGCAGTGCCCTGCGTGCACGCCTGAGCCAGCAGGGTCCGGCGGCTGGGATCGATGCTGCAAGTGGGCGCCTGCACGCAGCTGCCGCTGTAGCAAGCCTGGCAGGAGTACTTGGCCCACGGACCTCCCTCTTGTGGTGGATTAAGGCACGCCACTCCGGCGTTGTACGAAACGGCCTTGACCGCAAGGATGTCGGGGCCGCTGCAGGTGGGCAAAGGGGCAAGACACTGGTTTGCCCCGCAGGCAGCTTTCCGGCTGCGTGCAGCCAGGGGCAGCGGCAAAGCAAGCTGTTGCAAGTGAAATGACATGGGTGCCTATGTGGCACCAAGGCAGGTGCAGAGGTGTGCCTAGTGAGTCGCTGGTGTGTATCACCCCCAAGCCACCCATGCATCCCCCCCCCAACAACTCACTCCTGGGTGGCTGTGGTGAAGGACTTGAGGGCGGATGGGGCAGCGTAGTTGCCCTGCACCGCTGCCACACGCAGTGTGTACTTAGTGCCTTGGTTGAGGCCGGTGAGCGGGCAGCTGGTGGGGCTGGGGGGCTTGTTCACGGGGGTGCAGTCCTGAGGGTAGCATGTGCCCGCTGGATCCACGGGGCACACCCGTAGCACGTACTTGGCCCAGCCGTTGGGGGGCGCGGCGGAGGGCGCAACAACGCTCACAGCGGCGGAGTTCAGGCCCGGAACAACTGTCACCTCGACAGGGCTGCATGGGGGCAGAGGGAGAGGGTACATGGCGGTCGGCGGCATGCATTGCATCGCTTCACCCCGGCAGGTGCGTTGTGACAAGGCAGGTCTGCAAGCGCTCACTCAGGGGGCGGGCTGTGGCACGGCGCATGCACAAAAAACGTGCTGGAACGCCAGCAGAGCTGGGGGCAAACACAACAAAGCATGTAAGAAACCAAGCCTTAAGTGCCCTGCTGCCACCAGGCCCACACTCACGGCCAGGCGAGGGTGGTGAAGTCGGCAGGGCTAGAACGGATGCTGGAGGTCTCCCCGTTCACCGCAATCGCTGTCATTGTGTAGTTGGTCCTGGCGTCCAGCCCGCTGACCACGCAACCGTTGACCTGGCTGGGCAGGCACGTGGTGGTGGGGCACGTGTCCCAGTTGGGGGTGCCGGTGAGGGGCTTGCGGCAGACGTACAGCACAAAGCTGTCGTACGGGCCGCCCTCAGGGGGAGGGTTGATCTTGACAGTGGCTGTGGTCTGGGTCACAGCACCGCTGCTTGCCTCAACCGACCAGCTGCAGCAGGGGCGGGAGGCAGGGGACGCTGGTTGGTTGCGGCGCTGTTGCGGGCTGGGCCGTGCCTGACTGCAACAGGGCTGCGATGCCGGTAAGATTCGGCCAACAGACGTGCTGCTTTGCGTGGAGTTTACCGTCAGCAGCGGAGGAACACCAGCCAGTAGCAGCAGCATTCAAATGCACAAACATGGCGGCAGCAGCAGCAGCAGCAGCAGCGGCAGCTGGGCTGGTTCTCACGGGATGTTTCCAGGGGTGGTGACCTGGCCGGTGTTGGCTTCCTTAGACTCTTCGCCCTGGTTGGAGATTGCGTTCGAAACAAAGTTGTATCTGCAAAGTGGTAGCAGATGAGATGGGTTGACTGTGTGCTTCTGTTTGCCAGGGTTGGCCGATGGGCTGCTTGCTGCCGCCCGGCACAGCGCTAGCCGGCAGGCATAGCTGCCAGCCGCCATGGAGCCGAGCAGCACGAGCGCAGCGTGCCCGTCACAGCAGGCACAGCAGGCGCCGCATGGCGCACACACAAGAAGCAGCGGCAGTAGAGGCGTGTATTCCCTCCTGCAGTTAAGAGGGAAGTAAGCTTGTTCCCTGCGCAGCTCACGTTGAGAAAGGATTGCGTCCATTAAACAGGGCAACTCCTGCTGGCTCCTCCAGCAAGCGGCGCCCGCCGGTACCGGCAGTGATCTGGGTGAGGCAAGCCGACTGGGGGCCGGCGATGGGGCACAGGGTGACGCTGAACTTGACCCTGCACGTGGAGGGCAGTAATTCTGGTTGTGAGGCAGGGCGGCACGAGCGGCGCCTGCGGCCAGCAGCACTCCAAGCTGAAGGAGCCGCCATGCTGACCAAGCATTGCTGCCACGACATGCTGAGCAACAGCCAACCCATCACTCGTCAAGCATGGACACTGAGCACTTGGTCAAGCTGCTTACCAAGATCCGCCGTTCAAGGGAGGGAGGGTGGGGGCAAACAGCCGGACGACCACCGTGCTGGGGTTCTTGGCCACGCCCGTGTTCAGCGGCGCATTGGCGGCGGGTGTGACAAACGACAGGGTGTTGCTGGCGGGAGACGGCACGCCCTTGGCGACACCAACCACCGTCACATCGTACCTGCAGCAAGGGGAGTGGTGGTGAGCAGTGATTATCATCATAAGCAGCGGCGGCGGTGGCAGCAGCGGCAGCAGTGGCGGCGGCGGCGGCGGCGCGAATGCTCTACAGTAGATGCTCTGGTAATGCAACATCCTTCTCTCTTGCTCACTGTGTGGCGGGCTTGAGCCCAGCGAACACGCCGGCGCGTGGGTTGGACACCTTGGAAGTGACGGCGGTGCCGCCGCCCAGGGGCTTGGCGGTGAAGATGTACTGCGGTGTGGGAGCCAGCATGGGCAGCGTGGGATACCATGCAACAGGGCACAGGACTGCCGCACACGCGCATGCAGCTGCACGCACAGGCTGTTGCATGCACGCCAAGCGGCACCTCTGCCCATGCAGCATTCTCCCACACTGGTCGCACCTGGCTGAACGTGACTCCATTGGGAGCGGCGGCAGTGGCAGCACCGGTCCGGGCGCTGCTCGCTCCCGCTGTCAGCAGCACGGGCGCGCCGCGGGCGGGCATGACCAGGGGCAGGCTGTTGGAGCTGGGCACAGGCTTGTTATTGACCCGGCCAGTGGCCGTCACAATGTAGCTGGCCCCGGGGGTCAGGCCTGGCACGGTGATCTGGATGTACTGGCTGTTCTTGCGGATGCAGTTGGTGGGGGCGGACTTGAGGCAGATGCTGACCGTGTACTGCGAAGCTGCCTGGCTGTTGCCAGGGGGGTTGATGCGCACCACGGCGGTATCCGGGGAGCTGGGCAGGGCAGAGGCCAGGGTGGGCGCCCCCGCCTGCGGAGTGCGGATCGTGATGCTGTTGCCGCTCGGCACCGTGTCCCCAGACAGGGTGATGCCCACGGCAGTGATGGTGTCTGCGAGTGGCAGAACAGGTAGAACAGGGGCTGTCAGCTGTGCAGCTGGAAACTCAGCAAGGCGTGGAAGGCAGCTGGAGGTTACGAAGGGCATGAAGGGGCAGCCGGTCGGTGGGCAGCAGCAAGTCAGAAAAGCGCACCAGGCCGCACACGTGCCAAAGCACACGCATGCAACACACATCCAGTGAGCTCCAGATCCATGGAAGCGTTGCAACGAGGGCAAGCGGAATGCTCTGCAGGCTCACTCACATTGCGTGTTGGGCGCCAGATTGTACCACCAAACAAGAGGCGAGGCACCCTCCTGAACGAGAGGAACACCAGAAGCGGGAGTGGCAGTGAACCGCCAACGGGTCCAAGTGAAGTTGGCTGCCCCCGTGGCGGTGGCAGACGCGGAGTTGGGGCCAAAGGCCTGGGCCGAAGTCAGCTGCGGGGGCGGTGCCGCTGCGTGGGGCAAGAGTGGCATGCACAGCAGCTGTTAGCCATCTGCAGTTGACACTGTTGAGTAATACCTGTTGCATGCAGCACAGCGCAGCCCTCCTGGTGTTTGGTGCGAAGGTAGCCTCCTCAACATGCGCCCCCGTCCTGCAAAGCTGCACAACAGCCCGAAACCGTGCTCCCACAACGCACTCTCGCAGGTGCAGGGGTAGGCGGGCTCGTTGACCAGGCGCAGGCCCGAGCCGCCATTGAGCACCATGCGGCCAAAGGTGGCGGGCGGGAACACGAAAGCTGCGTTTATGCGCAGCTTGTCCAGGAATTGGGCCAGCGTCTGCTTTCCAGCAGCACTGTTGAACGTCGTGCCGTGGATGTTGGTGTTGAACACCAGGCGGCCTGCCTTGATGTCCGCAGGCTGGCCGGGGGGCCAGACCGAGCCGCCCTGAGACGTCTTGCCAGCGCTCTTGGCCACCGTGGCTGCGGGCAAGAGGACAGAGCGAGGGCATTCCGGTGTGCTGCTTGACAAATTGCAGCAAGTAGGGACCAGCCTGCGGCGCATTCTGGCATGCATGGCATGCCAGCAAGGCTCAGCGGCTGGGCAGGAGCAACAGCAGTTGCAGCAGCACTCACGGGACACGGGGGCAGCGCAGGCGCGCCAGTGGTTGCCAAAGCGGTAGGACACGCCCTCAGTGATCATTGTGGTGAAGTACACGCCGGCACCTGGGGTGAAGGGGGCAGGCTGCCGTGTTAGCGGGCAAAAGTAAAAACTGCTGCACTACACCAAAGCCGCTTTGGTGCACCAGGCTGAGCACCATTCCCTGTGGCGCAAGCCGGCAGGTAGCAGTGCGGTCACTGTGCTGCAACAACTGTCCGCCCAGCCTGCACATTGCCCCACCTGCGGGCAGCTGCTTGAGGATAGCGGCCTTGAAGGCGGCCGCCTGCAGCTCGCCAATCTTGGAGGGCGGGATGTCCTCCCAAACGATCGAGAACTGGGCAGCCAGGTTGGTGCCAGCGGGGGCGGCGGGGGAAGACAGCTCCTTGCCGTACCCGTCAGCCTGCGGCGGGGCCGAGGGTGTGGTCTCATTAGCGCATACGTATCCATCCATGGCAAACGGTATGCAGCGCAAGCTGGCACAAGTTGCTGGTCTTGTACAAATGTTTGCAAGGCCTGAACAGCATGCAGCAGGGCTACATTCAATCAAGCGGAACCAGTTTCCGCCTCTCACCAGGTAAGGGAAGCCAACAGTGATCATGTAGACGTCGCCAAACAGCGACTTGGCGCGGGGCGCAGGCACGTAGAAGAGCGTGCGCACTTCGCCCAGCAGCTTGACGTGCAGAGTCCGTGCAGCCGCCTTGCCGGCCTCACAGCTGCCGCTGAACAGCACGATGGTGTGCGCCGCGATGCCGCCCTTGGCTTTGTTGGGCTCGGTGGACCAGGGAAGCACATCCGATATCACGCCTGCGCATGGACGTGGCAGTTTGGCAATTGGCACGGAGGGGGGAGATGGGTATGACCAACCGGGGCACATCTGCTGCACTGTGGGAGGTGAGGTATGTGTCCGCATTGCTGCAAGAATGCATGCGCCCCGCTTGTCCACTAAAAAAGGGGGCCGCCAAGCGCACTGCGGGTGCGCTTCAAAGACGGGCTGGGAGCCTGCAGCCTGTTGCACTCTGACCGCGACGGCTTGCGCATCACCGGCTCAGCGGCAGCGGCGGCGGCGGTGGCTCACCGGCGGGGGCCAGGCGCTTGACGGTATCGATGTAAGTGGAGCGCACGAGCTGGAAGGTGGCCGCATCCTTGACGTTGGGCAGGGCGGTGATGATGTAGAGCGCGGCGCGGGGGCACTCAGGGTGGCCAGCATCAGCGGCAAGCCTGCGGGGGAGAGCAATCAGCGGGGCGGCGGCGGTGGCGGAGGGCGGCGGCAGGGGTTTGGAGCAAGAGTGCGAAAAGCCGGTACGCTACCTAGCCTGCACTTTGGTCTCGCACTCCGGCGCACGAAAACCCCGGAGAGAAGAGGCTGCGCGGCTTCCGGCTCGGAAGTACTTTTACACTCTTAGGCTCAGACTCTTAGGCTCAGACTAGCTCGCGAGCTCTGCGCTTTTGAAAAGGCTTTATTCAAGCATCCCAGCCAGCCCACCGCCTCATACCGGCGAGAGAGGCCCTTGTGGGGGCTCAAGCTGTCAACTCGCCTTCTGAGAGCGCCGCGAGCGCCATCGGGCTCGGCATCAGCTGCAGCTGCTAGCAGCGCCTGCATAATGGAGGGCAGCAGGTGGACGGCTGCAAAGAGTCACCACTTAGAGGCCGCGCGGGCTCTCTTCCCGCGGCGCTCCCCCCACCAGCTTTAACACTTCCCCGAGACACTCACAATCAGGAGCAGCACAGCGCCTGCGCGCCGCATCGCTGGTTGCCGACACCCGCTCGAGAACAGCTGTCGCTTGCTCGGGAAGGCGCTGTCTGGCGCGCTGTAGGGATGTGTGCGCCGCAAACAAACGTTAGGCAGCAGAAAAGCGCGGCCCGGTGCAGCCGGCACATTGATGGAATGCCGTGGCATGCCAGGTCACGCCCAGCGCGCAGATGCGTTGCTCGCACCGAGGGCTGCCGCCGGTGCCACGTAGTTGCTACAGAACACCCCCCACAAGCCGGTGTGCATTGCTACCACACAACAGCAGGATTCATCTGGCAGGTCACGCGCCCTCGATGGAATGTGTGCCAGCCAGGTCTTTAGCGCTTGCCAACGTGCAGTACAAACTTTGCCCCGATGGCATCTGCCTGCCAGCCTTGCCGAGCTGTGAGACTGGTTTGAGCTCGCCAGCGGCAGGGCATGCATTCCATCTGGCATGCCGGGCTTGGTGCCTGATTGCATCTGCCACCCCATGCAGAGCGCCGTCGAGCAGTGCCAGCCCGCTCCACAGCTCTGCCTGCCTGCTCGAGTTAACAATGCGCTACTAATTAGTAGCTTATAAGCGCGCCCACTCAGCTCCGCCAGCGCTGATGTTGGTCGAGCCTCTGGCATGCTTAATGTTGCCAGCATGACAGACGATGCCTATAGGCATAAATCATATGTATGTATGCAAGGGCGCCCACAACACTTGTCAGCATACGTTTGCCTGCTGCCCATGCAGGCGCTTCGGAAATAGTGCAGTCATTTATGCATGTATGCAGATATGCGAGGATTGTGTCACAGAGACCGACAGACGAGGCAGGCTGGCTGTGCCAACAGAGATGCAAGGCGCCAGCAGCGCTGCACAGCACAGGCGGCACATGCCCCCACGGGCAGCTGTGGCAGCTGCGCCGCCGCCGCCGCCGCCGCGTCACGCCTGGCGCGCGCGAGACGCCAGGTACAGCTCACTCTGCATCTCGTGCAGCCGGCTGACGGCGCGAGCAAAGGCAAAGCGCTCCTCCTCACCGCCCAGGCGGCGCGCTGCGGCAGCCGCCTCGGTGGCACTGGCTGCCACGGGCGCCACGCTGCCGTCGGCAGTCAGGTCTGTGCGCAGCTTCGAGCCCTCCACAGCCGTCTCAAACTGCAGGCAAGCAGGCATATGCCAGTAGGGGCGGGTTGGCTGGACGGCGAGCGAGCCATGCGCAGCTCGAGCTTGCAGGTGGGAGGGTCTCACGGAATGGAGGGCAAGCGGGGCGGCGCACACCCAGGTGCAGACCGGAGCGGGCGGGCAGTATCTGGGCAGCAACAGGAGCAGGCCAGCAAAGTTAGCCCGAACGCAGCGCAGCTGCATTTGAAGCAGCAGCGGCCATCAGCGCACCATGCAGTTATTCGCAGCCCCTCCCAAACACTGATGCGCTCGCTGGGGGCTGTGCTCACGAACAGCCACACCCTTCCCACCAGGCGGAGGTATCCCAGCCCCAACACTGCCCCAACCTGCAGCTGCTCCAGGTCAATGCTGGGCCTGTTGTGTCTGCGCCCGCCTTTCAAGTAAGCAGTAAGATCATAACTGAAACGGCTGCCCCAACCTGCAGCTGTCCAGGCCAACGATGGGCCTGCGCCTGCACATAGGCACCTTCTAAATAAACAAGAGCACCAAGCAACTGCAGCAGCTGCCCACCTGCAACTGCTCCAAGTCGATGATCGGCTCGCTGTGATCTGCACCCGCGAACAGCTGGTCGGGCGGCGCTGCAGCGGAGCACACGAGCCGGGTGCGGTGGTTGTACAGCTCGTCCACCTGCACAAGAGGGTGTGTCACACCAAGCTCAAGGATGTGAGAAATTTTGAAAACAGGAAGCAGTGACTTGATGGTTGGTACCGGGTTGTAGAGCTCGTCCACCTGGAGGAGGGTGGACGGTGAGGGAAGGGCCACATACAGTTGCAGGCACTGGCTTGCACGCGGATTCTGCGCTGTGGCCAGGCTGCAAGCTTTGATTGAAATGCAAGGGGCTGCTGGGAGCAGCCAAGCAGCACTGAGACTCACCAACGTGATCCAGCGGCGAGCCTTGTCCCGAACCTGGCCATGGCAAGCGGACGCAGTGTGCAGGCAGGTTCAGAGCGCATGTTGCAGTCCAGCTGTCGGCGCGCGACACGGGCAGCCCCGCCATGTGACATTGCTGCGACCATGCAGTGAGCCCTGACGCCAAGACTGCTGCTGTTGCCCGGCCCCAAACCCCTATCAAATGCATACCTGCATGTCCATGGCCGGAACGCCCTCTACAACGACTGTGTGGAAGGACTGGGAGATGGCCTGCAGAGCAAGAGGCAGCAATGCTTTCAGAGCAGCGAGGCAGTGAAGATGCCACGTAGCGGGTGCCAGACTGCAGCTACATTTGCTCGCCTTCGCATTGAATACAAGCACGGCAGCAGCATGCGCAATAACATTCACAGCAGGCACACCGGTCGCCCACCAGATAGTCTGCAGCGCCCAGCGGGCGAGCACACAGCTCGTCAAAAGTGAACCAGGCTGCTCCGCCGGCGGCCCGCTCCTGCGGGTTAATAAGCAATGCACACAGCAGTACTGAGAGCACATGCAATGAGGCATGCTGCCAGCCTGCGGTCCTGAAGCGGTGCCCACCCAACCATTGTGCCTCTGCGGTTCTCAGCGCACCTCCTCCTCACCACATGCAAGTTCCGACCAAACATGACGGGCAGCTCCCGACGCTGAGCACCACCGCGGCTGGCTGCCTGCCCCGTGATGCGGCCCCACTGCTGCTCCAGTGCAGCTGCCGCGGCAGGTCCCAGCGGGTAAAAGTATGAAGCAGACGGGTGCACAGCTGCAGCAGCAGCTACCGGCTGCTCCGGCAGCGGCTGCAGGGGAGGCGCCTGCTGTGCCAGCAGGCGACGATAGTCCTGATCCGAGCTCAGAGGCACCACATCGCAAGTCTCCTGCACAAAGGCACCGGCAGAAGATGGATTGGCAAACTTGCGGCAGTCGGGGCATCAATCAGGAACCCGTGGTTGCAGCTTGACAGGGGCATGCTACAACATGGCTGCTTGGCACCGACACGGCAGCTGTGTGAAACTCATGTGCAGCGAGCTGCAAGCATTTCTCCACCACCTGACAAGCCAGCTCAGCTTGCCTGCAGCGTCTGCAAGAAGTGGCCAAACATTTCCTCATGCAGCCCATGCCTGCAGAACTAGGGCAGCAGCCATGGGTTGGCTGAGCGTGCCTCAACCGTGCCGCAAGCACAGTGTGCATGGGGCGGCTCAGCGTGCCATGTGCAATGCCAGGCGGCATGCACAGCGTGCCTCTTTTGAAGTGACAGAAAGCACTCGGCAAAAATCGTGTTGCGCAATGGCTTGGCGGCCAGTATCGCAACACGATTTTTGCCGAGTGCTTTCTGTCACTTCAAAAGCCATTGCATGCCCGGATCCCACTTGCGTACCCTCCACTCTCAGTCACCAGGCAACCCACATGGCAACCCACATGGCAACCACTTGGCAACCCACACCCACCTGTCAAATTCTGTCGGCGCGCGGTTGCTGGTGGCAACCACCACACAGCCCTCCGCCAGCAGCGCCTCAAACAGGCCCTTCAGCGCCACCGCTGAGAAGGGGTCGGCAACCTGGGGAAGAGGCAGCGGATCAGGAGGCATGGTGGTTGGGCATGGGCAGCCATGACTGGGTGTTAGCAGGGCGGCCATGGCAGCTGCAACTGAAGCCGCAGGGCTGCAGCTGTCCAACCGCAGATGCTCAGCCGCACAGGCATGCCCAGGCCACCATGCATGCCTCAAGCACCCCACGCGCACAGCCACTGCGTACATGACACAAGACACCCACCTGCATCTCATCAAAGCAGATCAGGCCGCTGATCCGGTGCCCACCCGCTGCATGGCCATGGCCGCTGCTCTCCGCTGCGCTCTGACCATGGCTGCCCTCGGTCGTGCTGCCGCAGCCCCCGCTGCTGCTGCCGCTACTGCCCTGCCCAATGCCCATGAGCTGCAGGGTGTCGCAGTCCCTGATCAGCGCACGAGCCGCGTGGCGCACAATGGCGGCGTTGGAGGCTGCAAGCTTCTCAGAGTGCTCCTGCTGCGTGCGGCTCTGCATGTCCCGCATCAGCCTGCGGGTGGGCATGAAGCAGATGAAGCAGGTTGAGGATTGCTCCAGCCATGCCAGAACATGGCCATGCCGCGCGATGCAGTCCCATGCCGTGCCATGCCATGCCACTAGAAGGCATGCCATGCAATACTCCACGACATGCCGTGCCATGCCGTGCCATGCCATGCCATGCCGTGCCATGCCATGCCGTGCCATGCTATGCCCACCTACCAAATCGCATGCCATGCCGTGCCATGCTATGCCCACCTACCAAATCGCATGCCATTCCTTGCCATGCCATGCCATGCCCATACCCACCCAAACAGCCCATCCCCACCCACCGGCGGAACGCGATGCGCGCAAGCTTGCTGCGCCGCAGCTTCTGTGCAACAGGGTCCAAGCGAAGGATGTCACGCCATGCGCTGCTGCTGCCCTCCTCGCCGCCCTGCTGCCCACCAGCCGCACCCGCCGGCCGCTCCCGCTCCAGCTGCCGCTGCTGCTGCACTGCCGCTGCGTAGGCGCTCATCTGTCGCTCCTCTTTGGCCATGCGGTGCGACTCAATGGCGTGCATGCGGCTGCAGAGGGGTGGATGAGGCAAGGTATTGCGGCATGGTATTCCACCATGTGCTTGCGCCACGAGCAGCGTGGCATGAGATAGGCATGGCGCTTGGCATGGAACGCGCTGCCACGAAGCCCACGCACTGCACATCATACAAACCCAAACCTGTCAAGAGTGACGCGTAGCATCAGGGTCATCTCACCTGTGCAGCTCGAGCATGGCGGCGTTGAAGTGCAGGCGGCGGTGGTGCGTCACCGACGCTTCGTGCCGCACCTGCGGTTGTGCGCATGGGCAAAGCAGAGGAGCAGGGGGTGAACTGGCCGGGGACAGAAGCTTGGTGGAGGGGAGAACAAGACTGCACAGTGGCTGTGGCAGTAGTAGGGCAGGGCAGCACGCACAGCAGCATGCCTGCAAGGCTGCATCGGATGCACAAGGCACGCTCAACAAGTGTTGCGCGCTAAAATTACCAGGAACGCGCACCAGCTGGGAGAACAGGTCCATAATGAGGCTCTTGCCGCTGCCAACTGAGCCGTGCAGGTACACGCCTGCGGAGGAGGCAGCCGGGGCAGGAAAGTCAACACAAGTGTGTTGATGTGTGGAAGGGGAACAAACCGATGGGACGGCCCAGGCTGGCATCTGTGCGTCAGGGCAATTGCAGCTGACTCTCCCCTGCCAGCAGTTGGCATGCACAATACTTGCAGCTTCTCAACGATTGCTGGAGGCCTCGAAACAAAACCCCCAAATTGTACCTGCACCCACCCTTGGGAGCCGGCGGTGGCGCCGGCGCGGGCCCCAACTGCTCGTCCAACCGCCGCTCTACCGCCGCCCGGGCCAGCACTGCTCGCTGGTGCTGGGTGCGCTGCACTGGCGCCTGCTGCTGCGGCGCCCCCAGAGCAGAGCTCAGCCAGCTCTTCATGCTGCCTAGCCGGCTGGCTGCCTCGGCTGCCGCTGCCTCCTCTTCAGCAGCCAAGCGAGCCTCCTCGGCTGCCATGAGCGCCGGGCGCAGCGCTGCTCGTTTCGCTTCGTAGGCCGCATGCTCCCGCTGGTGCTGCTCCACACGCTTGGTGTACAGCTGCAGGGCAGGATGAGGACAGGGCAGGAGGGATGGCAGCATTGGCGGGATGGCAGGGCGGATCTTACGTGCCCGCCATGCATGCGCAACACCTGCGGTTGGCGTGCGCTACAGGGCAGGCAGCCGGCAACCCCTGGCTTGCCTTGAGCTCCGCACCCAGCCGGTCCAGCCGCCGCACGCAGTGCTCCTGTGCGGGGTCGTGCTGCAGCGTGCCGGCCGCGACCAGCTGATGGTAACGGTCGGTGAGCGAGGCGCCGGCAGAGGCAGCGCTGGCGGCGGTCCAGCCCGACGGCCCCGCTGCTGCCACCTCTGCAGCCGCGGTCGCTGTGACAGGCTGCGCAGAGGCCAGGCTGCGCGCCCGGGGCGCCAGAGACAGCCCCGTTCGCTGCAGCAGCAGCACCGCACTTGCCCTCATTGGGCAGGCGCGCCGGAGGGCCTGTGGTGCGCCTGATCGAGTGGAAGCAACGCGTTACTGCAAGGAGGCAATGCGTGGGGCGCACTGGCGATGCCTGCGGTGGAATGACACGTCGGCGATGGAAACACAGGGTTTGCCAGAGGGCAACCCCGCATAATTGAGACGACCAGTGCGCTGCATTTGTACTACACCAGCAGGAGCGGCCAGGTTTCGCCCAGCACCGAGCTCCAGCCTCGCCCTCCCTCCTGCCGCCACAGGCGCCGGCCCATTGTGAAGCAACGTCTTGCAATCACATATTCCAGCATTAAAATGGCGTGCAGCGGGCTTGCAAGCCTGGCCCGCCCGGTGGCCGCTTGCTCGAGAGCCCTGCGGCCGCTCACCGGCCTTGCGCGGTAAGGCATGCGAAGCAAGTGCAGTCTGTATGCGATTTGTGGCCACGGAAAGGCCTGGGGTGGGCACGCCCCTGCCGCCGCCTGCCGCCGCTGCCTGCCTCCCGCCTGCAACGCCGCTTGCAGCGCTCCTCATGTCGCCTGTCCCTCCCCACATCCCTCCAACCCTCAATGCAGGCCCCTAGCCGCTGAGCTGAGCCGGCAGCAGCAGTGGCGCGGCCTGGCGGCCAGCGGCGCCCGCCCTCGAGCCGCCGCCGCAGCAGTTGATGTGGAGCCGCAGCCAGCGGGGCCGTCTGCCGCCGCGGCAGGCAGCCCAGCGCAGCTGCAGGATGTTGTGGCGGTGCTGCGCTCCCGCGGGCTGCTGCAGGACATCACTTCGCCAGAGATGGGTCCTGTCAGCACCCAGGAGCAGCTGCTGGCATACTGCGGGTTCGACCCAACCGCAGAGAGCCTGCACCTTGGCAACCTGCTCGGCATTCTAGTGCTGGCTTGGTTCCAGCGGTGCGGCCACGTGCCAGTGGCGCTGCTGGGAGGAGCCACCGGCCGCGTGGGAGACCCCTCAGGTGCGCAGCTGTGCAGAAGGGGGCGAGCAAGCGGCAGCTGTGCCTGCCCCCCCCGCTGTGGTCGGGCGGCATGCTGGCAGCAGGCTGGCTGGCAATAACACCCATTGCCAGCCCATTCCAGCTCCAGATGGCGGACACGTGCCAACGACGCCTGATCTTGCCGCACCCAACTTGCTGCAGGCAAGAGCGCGGAGCGGCCGGTGCTAAGTGAGGACACCATCGAGCGAAACGTGCGGGGCATCGAGCACACGCTGCGCGCGCTGCTGGCGCCGCCGCCCGGCAGGTATGCGGCAGGTGTATGTGGGAGCATATGGCTGACGTACATGCCGCTGCTTGGCCTCGCCTTGTGTCCGACGCGGCTTTGTTCAGACTGCGTTGTGTTGCACCGCATCGCCCGCCCTGCACACTGCTGTCTGCTTCCTCTGTAGCCGCCGCTGAAACACTTGGTTTCTGTCCCAGTTGCGAACACCACTTCTGCATCCCACCTTCGGTTCCCCTTGCAGCAACCTGCCGGAGCCGCTGGTGCTCAACAACCTGGACTGGTTTGGTTCCAAGCAAAA